>Ga0210403_10000239_pt1 | contig 60928 bp, 53 predicted proteins | sample IncBWC19MmetaG_FD_150863 | JGI IMG/M metagenome (GOLD analysis project Ga0210403, IMG submission 150863) | Forest soil microbial communities from Barre Woods Harvard Forest LTER site, Petersham, Massachusetts, United States - Inc-BW-C-19-M | ecosystem: Environmental > Terrestrial > Soil >...
CGTTTGGGCCCCCAGCGCTCGCCGCGTCAGCGTCGTCGGCGATTTCAATCACTGGGACGGCCGCGTCCATCCCATGCGCGCCCGGGGCTCCTCTGGCCTTTGGGAAATCTTCCTCCCCGAACTAAACGAAGGTGCCATCTACAAATATGAAATCGTCGGCCCCAACGGGAACATTCTCCCGCTCAAAGCCGATCCCTACGCCTTCCGCTCCGAACTCCGTCCCCATACTGGCTCCATCGTCAGCCGCCTCGATCATCACAAATGGAAAGACGCCGCTTGGCTCTCTCACCGCACACAAAAAAACTGGTTCGAATCACCAGTCTCCGTCTACGAAGTCCACCTCGGCTCGTGGCGCCGTGTCCCCGAAGATCACAATCGCTGGCTCACCTACCGCGAACTCGGCGACCAGTTAATTCCTTACGTCAAGGAGCTCGGCTATTCCCACATCGAACTACTCCCCATCATGGAGCATCCCTTCGACGGCTCCTGGGGCTACCAAACGCTCGGCTATTTCTCCGTCACCAGCCGCTTCGGCACGCCCGCGGAATTCATGGAATTCGTCGATCGCTGCCATCAAGCCGGCCTCGGCGTCATCCTCGATTGGACACCGGCGCATTTCCCGCGCGACACGCACGGCCTCTCCCAATTCGACGGCACGCATCTCTACGAGCACTCCGACCCGCGCCAGGGCGCTCATCCCGATTGGGGCACCCTCGTCTACAACTACGGCCGCAACGAAGTCCAAAACTATTTAATTTCTAACGCCCTATTCTGGCTCGACAAGTACCACATCGACGCCCTCCGGGTGGACGCCGTCGCCTCTATGCTCTATCTCGACTACTCCCGCAAGCCCGGCGAGTGGATCCCCAATCAATTCGGCGGCCGCGAAAACCTCCATGCCATCGATTTCATCAAGCGCATGAACGAAGTCGCCCACCAGAAATTCCCCGGCGTCCTCACCATCGCCGAGGAATCCACATCCTGGCCCGCCGTCTCTCGTCCCACTTATCTCGGCGGCCTCGGCTTCAGCTTCAAATGGAACATGGGCTGGATGAACGACACGCTGCAATATTTTTCCCACGATCCTGTCCACCGCAAATACGAGCACAACAAACTCACCTTTTCGCTTCTCTACGCCTTCACCGAAAATTTCCTTCTCCCTTTCTCCCACGACGAAGTCGTCCACGGCAAAAATTCTCTCCTCCATAAAATGCCCGGCGATCTCTGGCAGCAATTCGCCAATCTCCGTCTGCTCTACGCCTATCAATACGCCCATCCCGGCAAGAAACTCCTCTTTATGGGCCAGGAACTCGCCCAGCGCAACGAATGGAGCGAAGCCCACAGCCTCGACTGGCATCTGCTCCAGTGGGATTCTCACCGCGGCATCCAGCGTCTCGTCGCGGATCTCAACCATCTCTACGCCGCCGAGCCCGCCCTCCATCAAGTGGACTTCGACTGGCACGGTTTCGAATGGATTGACGCCAACGACGCGGACAACAGTGTTCTGTCCTTCATTCGTCGCGGCAAGAATCCCGAGGACCTCCTCGTCGCCGTCCTCAACGCCACACCCGTCGTCCGCGGCGGCTACCGACTCGGTGTTCCGAAGGCCGGCTACTATAAAGAAATCATGAACACCGACGCCGCCCACTATGGCGGTTCGAACGTCGGCAACAAGGGCGGCCAGGATGCCGTGGAGCAGCCCGCCCAGGGCCGCCCCTATTCCCTCGTCCTCACCCTGCCCCCGCTCGCCGCCTCCTTCCTGAAGTGGATGCCCCCCCAATAGTCATTTTTCATGTGACGAGGGTCCAACCCATTGCATCCAAAACCCAATAAGGTAAATTAGAGCCATTTGCGACTTCCAGCCTCGCCCTCGGCACATGTTTGTGGTGGATGTTCCTGAAATTTCTTGGAGGCGACCGTGACTTCCTTTTTCTTGAATGGAAAATCCGTGAACGTGGATGACGATCCTTCGACTGGGATCCCGGCACAGGACGCACTCCGCCCCCGCTCTCACGCGCCAACACGGTGGCTCAAATGAAGATCTGGATCGACGGCGGCGCCGCCTGCCCCCAATAGTCGTCCATCGTCAATAGCTTGAAATCAGGCTAAAATCTGGCGAGCTTACTCATGAACGAAAATACACAGAATCCCGCGGAGCTCTCTCCGTCCGCCGCCGCGGCGTCTCCGGCAAAGATGCCGCTTGCCAACATCAGGCTCATCAACTGGTCCGCTTTGCTTTTCGCCGTGCTTCAAAGCGTCTGCACCGCCTTCATCGCCCTCAACGGCGTTCGTCTCTTACTTGGAATCGGCGCATTCGCTGCTGCTTCCGGCGCCTTGAAGCTGGCTGACCGCATGCACGTTGACGCCATCCGCATCCCCATGATGCTTCTGGCTCTGGCGGGTTCCGTCCTAAATCTCGTTGTTCTTTGGCAGATTTGGAGACTGCGGAGACGCGCCGCGTCCGCGTGGCGTCAGCAACCGGTATCAAGAAAAAAGAAAGCTTCAGAATTCTTTCAACTCGCTCTGTCCGTGCTCACACTCGCCCTGCTCGCCGCCGAATTCTTCGCTCATCGTTACCTGCTCGCGAATCGCTGACCCTCCGCTCCCCGCCCTACTTCTTTTGTGGCTCGTTACCCGCATTCTCCAGCTCTTTCGTCAGCCGCGCATGCAATCTCTCGCTATACCCAATCGGCAATTCGAACGTCCGGTCGTCCGCTGTCAAAACCAGTATGTTCCGCGTCGAATCCAGGATTGCCGAGCAAATTTCGCAGTGCTCCAGATGCCGCTCGATTTCTTCCCGCAGCTTAGCGTCCACCGTATTGTCGATGTATTCGGAGATGTGCTCCCAGACGTGTTTGCACTCGAGTTTCATAGTGCTCTCCTGAAGAACCCCCGGCGTGCGGGAGCGGCCGTTTTCAGGTAGGGCACCAGTCGCTTTTGCAGCATGATGCGCGCGCGATGCAGCCGCACTTTCACCACACCGACACTGATTCCCATAGCCTGAGACGTTTCCTCGATGTTCAGTTCTTCCAGGTCTCGCAAAATAAATACGTGCCGGTAAATATCGGGTAGCTCCGCAACCGCCACCCGCAACGCTTCCCGCAGCTCTTTCCGCTCTAGTGCTTCCAGTGGGACCTCGCGCCAATCCGTCAGTGGTGCGGGCGTGAAGTCCCCCTCTTGTCCCTCCACCTCTTCTTCAATCGATTCTTCCGCAGCCGTCTTTGCCTTCCGCAGCCGTTTGCGCCCTTCATTGATCGCAATCGTCGTTAGCCACGTGCTGAACTTGGCGTGTCCCCGAAACGAGCTCAGATAGCGATACGAACTGATCACCGCTTCCTGCGCCGCATCCTCAGCGTCCGCCTCGTTCTTGACGATTGCCAGCAGCGTCAGATAAACCATGCGCTCGTACGGCCGGATCAGCTCGTGAAACAGTTCTTTCTCGCCCGCAAGTATCCGCGCGATCAGCCCCGCCTCCGTTGCGTCCTTCTTTTCCATAACCAAAGATTTCTACCAAGCCGGCTCGCTACTCCCCTGCGAAGTTCAGCCTGTCATTCTGAAGGTATCCGGAAAGGATGCCCGAAGAATCTTAGCTTCAACCCTTCCTGCCACGCACTGTTTGGGCACCCATAATGCACCCTCGGCCCGCCCTTCCCACTTAGCACTTGTCCAGCAGAGAATGCACTTTCGGTCCATTCGAAGTCGTGAAGCCGGAAAGCCTCAGATACAGCTTTCCTTCCGCTCTGGAACTTCCCAGATACGTATGCGAGTCCGCGATTCGCCAAAGGTTACAGCACTGCGGCCAAGGTTCGAATGCCCGCCCCCTGTCCCCTTGGACGGTTACTTTTCGACGAAAACCCCTTCCGCCGCCCCCCAGCGTCTTGGCCCAATAGGTATGATTAAGAATCGTGGGGTTTCTTTATGCCTAGAAATTTTGCCGTCCGGCTTGCTTGCCCACGCGGAGATAGCGACTCCTGGGTCACGCTCAAGGATCGCGAGGAGTCGTTCGAACAGGTCCTCGGCCAATCCTGGGAATTTAAGTGCCGCGAGCACGGCGTCCAGCGTGGCATCCCCAGAGAAGTGATCGAGGTTGCCCCCCTCGACGACGTTGCGCCCAAGAAAAAAGAAGCCCCATCGCTTCCCGTACCCGTCTGGGTCACTCCCAATAAGAAAGCCCAGCGTTCCAGTGAGCGCGTCGTCATGCGCGTCCCTGTCGTCATTTATGGCTTCGCCAAAGGCAGCGGCGCTTTCCACGAGGACACCGAGACCGTCGTCGTCAACGCCAACGGCGCGCTCGTCATCCTGAAATCCAAGCTCGAGCTCGGCGATACCGCCTTCCTCATCCACAAAGGCAGCCACCAGGAGCAGGAAGTTCGTGTGGCCTACCTGGACGCGTACTCCGATCGCGAAACTCGCGTCGGTCTCGCTTTCAAGCAGCCCATCTCCGACTTCTGGAGAAAGAACCGCAAGAAGCCTCGCGTCCCTAAGGCCCTTCGCGTCACCGTCAAAGGCACCGATCCCAAAGGCCACAACTTCGCCCAAACGGCTTACACCGTGGATCTCAGCAAGGATGGCGCGCGGTTGGACGGCATCGGTTTTCTGACCACTCCCGGCCAAACCATTGAAGTCCGCCGCCGCTGGCGCACCGCCCGTTTCCGCGTCGTCTGGATTGGCCACGTGGGCTCCGACGAATCCAATCAAGTGGGTGTCTTCGGGCTGCAAGCTGAAAAAGACATCTGGCGCGTTCCGCTCCCCGAAACCGATCCCGGGAAGCCCGACCCCAAAAGCAAGCCCCCGAAAAAGTAATTTCCCCTTCCGCGTCGGAATTTCTCCGGTAAACTCGGCCTGTCCGCCATGTCCAAACTATCCCGCCGCACCGTGCTCAGGACCGCTCTCTCGGGAGTCACCGTCGCTTCCATGCCCTGCGTCTCCTGGTCGCAGCAGGATTCTCCCATCAAACGCAAGGGCCGCATTCGCCAATCGGCATCTCGTTGGTGTTACCGCGACATTCCTCTCGATAAACTCTGTGCATACGCCGCTCAAATCGGTTTGCAGGGCATCGACCTTCTCCATCCAGAGGAGTACGACGTGCCGGCGCGCTATGGCCTCGTCTGCAGCATGGCCTACGCCGCTGGGGGCGAGATTCCCAGCGCCATGAACCGCGTCGAAAATCACGCCAAAATTGAAGAGGGTTTTCGCAAATACATTCCGCTCGCCGCAAAAGCCGGCGTTTCGAACGTCATCACTTTCTCCGGCAACCGCAACGGCATGTCCGACGACGAAGGCGCAAAAAGCACCATCGCGGGACTCACTCGCGTGAAAAAAATCGCCGAGGACCACGGCGTCACAATTTGTATGGAACTCCTCAACAGCAAAATCGACCACCACGACTACATGTGCGACCACACCTCCTGGGGCGTGCAAGTCGTCCAGGCCGTCAACTCCCCCCGCGTCAAATTGCTCTACGACATCTATCACATGCAAATCATGGAAGGAGATCTCGTCCGCACCATCCAGAAAAACATCGACTGGATCGGCCACTTTCACACCGGCGGCGTTCCCGGCCGCCATGAACTCGACGGCACGCAGGAAGTTCAATGGGATGGCGTCATGCGCGGCATCGCCGCCGCCAATTTCCGCGGCTTCGTCGGCCACGAGTTCGTCCCCGCGCGCGACCCGCTCACCTCCCTGCGCGAAGCCGCCGATCTCTGCGATGTCTAACGCGGTTGGCGCGTCTATAATCGAATCGAGTCAGTTCCGCATTCGCGCAAGCGAGAAAGCGAGGACGCATGAAGTGGTCACGACGCCGAGCCTTTTTCTGGATTCTATTTCTACTCGCATGCCCCTTTTCGCTGCGCGCACAAAACGCCGCGGTCAACCGTAACGCCATTCTTCGCCGTGATCCCACCACCACGAGCCCTGTACTCGAGCACCTTCCGCAAGGCGCGCGCTTGATGCTTGTGGACGCGAAACCGGACAGCGGCTTCTATCACGTCCGCACGGAAGACGATCAAGTTGGCTGGCTCACCACCAAAGCCCTCACCGTTTCGAAGGCGCCATTAGCGTTGACGCCGCCGCCGCCCGGTCCTTTCCCGCCGCCAGCCGCCGGCTGCGATTCCAACTTGGAGAGTCACGTCTATCACCCCGCGCGCCTCATCGTGAAGCTGCAATGCATTTCCGTAGCTGGAACATTTGTGGATGCGACCGCCGGCAGGGAGCCCGATGGAGTTCGTCACGAGGCGGATGGCGACACGCACGGCTGGCTCAAGCTCGATCCTGAATTCCAGAATTTAGTGAACGCCGGAAACATCAGCGCTGAAGGCGGTAATTTGGTTTTTGAAATCGTCTGCAGATATACCGTGACTCAGGCGGATGCGAAATCCGCGTGCCAGGGCTACACCGACCACGTCACTCTTCCGCCGGTGGGCTCTCACGTTCGCATCCTCGGCGTCTACGTCCAGGACACCTTCCACGCTCAATGGATGGAAATCCATCCCGTCACCAGCATCACCGTGATTCCCTGAGAGGCCTCGGGAGGGCACAAAGCGACTTAATCCCGCCCAGCGATCAGGCAAATCCTCCCGGACATTTAGGGTCTTTCCTCGATTGTCCGTTCTTTACCTTGCAGCTAACGTCTGCACCAGCCTTGCGCCGCATCCTTCGTTTTTGGAAGGACCTGCCCAAGCCCGCACGGCCAGAGGAGATTGTGGCAACCGCATCCGCAAAATTACCCTATTCCCGAAGAATGATTTCTCGCCTCGAGACCATGGACGACGTGTGGGTCCTTTGGCGCTGTGAAGGAAGGCACGATATTTCTCGCGCTTGTGATCTCAGTGTGGGAGGCATGTTTCTCTCCACGTCTGCTCCGCCGCCCGTGGGCTCGAAAGCCAAGCTTGAATTCCTTGTTCAAGAAGGCCAGATCCGGGCCGAAGCCGTCGTGCGGCATCATATTCCCGGCGGCGGACTGGGTCTGAAATTCACTGCCATCACCGACCAGGACTGTCCCCGCCTTGTGGCGCTAATCAACAGGGTTCGCGTTTCGTCCTCCACCTCACGGCGGCCTTCTTCCGTTGTCTCGCCACCTTAGCGGCGGATATTTCTTCTTCACGCATCAGACGACGCGTGAGTTCTGTCCGGCATCTCAGCGTTGTGGCTGAATCATTTTGGTCATTCCCGCCGCGGCAGGATCCTGAACCGTAATCGGTACATCGAAGAAACGGTTCTTGGCAATCACGTTCCCCGTGGACCCGGTCTCCTTGAGAATGCCGATTGCCGCTTCCGTGATGACGTTCTCTTCCACCACGTTGTTGTTTCCCATCAGGAAGATGCCCGATTCTGCTCCGTTAAATACCCGGTTACGGCGGACCTCCGCCTGATTCCCTTCCACTCGTATGCCGTCGAACACGCTCGCCGCGAAAGTCTCATTCTCTTCCACCTCCGCGCCGTTTCCGTGCACAAAGATGGCCACTTGGCTGATCCCCGCCCGGTTTCCGGAAACTTCCACTCCATCGGATTGCGTGACGAGAATGTTTGTCGCCACGGCCGTGCACGTTGCCACTGCGCTGCACGCAGAATATAAGTTGTTTGTCACAACATTTTTTGCAATTGCTCCTCCAGCGCCAAATCCAATCTGAACTCCGTTCTGCGCGATCGCTGGTGTCGGCCCGATTCCCGTTACCACGTTCCGCCGGATAAACGCTGTAGTACCAATCTCATTCGCCGTGATACCGTTTTTTTGAAAATCGTGGATCGTACAGTCTTCAATCTCCACTCTTGAAATTTTGCCATCGCCACTCTGCACGAAGAATCCCGTCCCGGATTGACAGCCCCCTAGCCCGGCAGCCAACTTAAAATTGCGAATCGCTGCTCTTTCGACGTTTCCCGATGCATTTTGGAAAGTTATTCCTTCCAGGTTCGGCGTGCATTCCAATATCCCGTTATTCGCGCCATCTACTGTCAAACCGCTGATGGAAACATCCCTAGTGTCCGCAACCAGAATCGCTGTCGCGATCGGCGCTCCATCGAACAGACTCGTCGTGTTCTGCTGCATGGCATTGGGCATCAGCACCGCTCCACTGTCAGCATCTATGTCTAGCGCCTTCCGAATCGTAAGCTGCTCTGCGTATGTGCCCTTGCAGATGCGGATGTGATCCCCGGGAGAAGCCGCATCAATCGCGTCTTGAATGCTCGTGAAACCCGCATTCGGACAATCTACTTTGTTGTTACCCACCACCAGTTGAGCTCCGCTTGCAGTCCAGCCCACGCGCGGAAGAAACAAGGCCAGCACGAATAGAAACGAAATCTTGCAAATCATCGAGAACTTGGTTTTCATGGGAACCTCCATTGCACGGCGAAACCGCTGCCGGCGATTCCGGCGCGCACATTGATTCGGAAACGTTTTCGCAACGTCGGAGACTGCGCCGGGTCGGGTCTTTAAGGGTTGAGGACTTGGCTCGCGCAATATAACAACCGCCCCATGTCAAGGCAATAGTACGAGTCTCTTCAACAGTTCACTTCAGGCTCCCGATGAGCTGCCTTCTTTTGTTTTGGACACTTTGATTTTTTGCCCCCGGCTTCCCTTCGCCGCTGCGCGAGAGAATTTTGCACAAGCATGCACAGATTTGCACAATGTTTCGCGCAGATTTCGATTGACGCCGCAATCGTGAAAGTTTATCTTGCGCCCAGATTGAACCGGGAAGCTTAAGAACTTTACGGCTCAGTTTAGAAGGCGCAGCAAGCTTAACAGCGGTTGCGCCGAGAACTTGAACTGCGAAGCTCGAAGCCTTGACGGTTCCATTGAGAAGGCGCGACACGCCTCACGGCGGGTTGCGTCCCCAGATGGAATCGGCAAGGTGAGTAGCTCTGACGGTTCCGTTTGGAAGGCGCGGCCGGCCTCACGGCAGGCCGGGTGGCCAGATGGAATCGGCAAAGTGAGAAACTTTTACGGCTCAGTTTAGAGGGCGCAACTTGCTTAACAGCGGTTGCGCCCTCAATCTTTTGCGCCGGCTTCTCCCATCGAATTTTCATTTTTCAATTCCTAGTTTTGATTTTCCAATTTCGATTTTCCATGTTCCCAGTTCCAGTTTCTGCGTTCTAGTTCTCTGCCAGCTATCCTTTTCCCATGTAGTTCGCGACTACGCTGGCGCAGGCCTCGACAAATTCCTGCTCCATTTTCGTGAAGGTGTCGGCAAAATAGCTTTCGGCATCGAGCTCGCCCGCCAGCTTCTTGTTCACGAAAATCGGCACAACCATTTCCGACTTCACCAGCGACGACCCCGCGAGATACCGGGGATCCTTCGTGACATCCTGCACGACGACGACCTGGCCGGTGCTAGCCGCCGCGCCGCACAGCCCGGTGCTCAACGGTATCCGTGCGTTGGGCGTAAAGCTCCCGGCAAAAGGTCCGACGATCAGGCAGCCGGAGTCCGCGGGATCCACCAGATAGAAGCCCACCCAGTTGTAGCGCGTCATCTTCTCGTGCAGGCGGTTGACCATCCGCTCCATGACGGACTGCGCGGTAGGCGCGGTCCCGGCAAAGCTTTGAAACTCCTGAAGAAGCTCTCGCTGCGCTGGGGTCATCGGTTTGGCCTCGTGTTCTGAATCGGTCGGTTTTGGTGGCGCCGAGTCTTTGCCTTCGTGCGCCCACCTGCATCCGTTTCTATCAGAAAGGCTTCCGCCTTGAAAGCTGGAAGCAGCGAACCGCGGGCAGGCAAAGCGCGGGAGAATGCAAAACCTCCGCATGCGAAGCCTGCGTGTGGACCACCCACGCGGAAGGTGCGCCTTCTGGGAATTTCTAGTTAACCGTAGCACTCCCACCCCCATGGCGATGGAAAGAGTGTGGAACACGTTGATTCTTCGACGATTCCCGCCGAGAGCCCAGACGACGGGCCGGGCCCCTACTAGAGGACAGCGCACAGACAGGAGTGTCTATGCTACAAAGTTCGGAGCGCAGAATTTGCGTTGGCAAGGGCGGCATGCGGGACGCGGCTGATGGAAGAGGGGCGCAGGAGCGTGGCCGGATTATTTAGGCATTTGTGTTCTTCGATCGAGGGTGTTCGGAGCAAACATGGGCGGCAAATTCTTTATCGCGCCACTGCTCGTAGAGCTCTTTCATTTCATCGAGGGAATCGCCGGTGGGCGGCCCCGTCGGTTTGAACATCCATGCACATTCGGAGCAGCCGCTACCCTGAATGCGCGAGCCTTCAATCCATATCTGCCTGCGGCGCGTGGCCACCATGGGACGCCCCTTGCGAAGTGAGTGATTCGTAATTTCGTGCATTCGTTCTCCTTGCCGGCCGGGTTGCCTTAGGTTTATGCGAAACAGACCAACGGAAAAAACGAAAGTCGGATTCTTCGCAGCGATACGGCCGAACCCGCAGGAAAGCCAGCAGGGACTCCCCCATTCCTCTGGTTTTTGATCTATGAATCAGGTCACTCTGACAGCCGGGGCAGGAAATCGACACTGCAGCCGTCTTCAACGAAGGCAGGAACGACACTTCCGGCGGCAGCCTCGATCCTTGGATCAATGTCATGCCTTACTTTCCTTCCGTTGACAGACTCACGGTCAGGAGTGTTCTTGTCTATCCGGTAAAACCCCGAAAATCCCATCGGGCAAATCCTCTAAAGCAGGCGCGCCCGAATGACTGAATAGCGCCCGTGCCGAACATCTGGACTCCGGCACCACGGCTTGCCAGAAGTTTCCGTAGAAGAGGAGAAACCGGGAATTAGAAAGCGGAACCTAGAAATTCGAAAACGGGAATTTGAAAATGGAAACCGGGGATTTGAAACAAAAGGGGCAGTGAAAATGATGAAGAAAAGCCAACGTCTCCACTGTTGCCCCGCGTCGGGTCGGAGGAGACGCCACCCGCAAGATGGACACCCTCCTTTTCCGGGTGAGGCATATCCACGGATTGTATAAAAGTGAACAGCGCGCCTGCTGGGGAGCCATTAGGATGCGGCGCTGGATGGTCAGCCGGCGCCTTGTGAGATTCGTTCATCGGTGACTCGCGATTGGGCAAGGGCCAGCTGGTGCGATCGGGCTAGATACGGGAATATGCTGGATTATCAGACCTATTCACGCCTTTGTCCGGTATTCGCTCAGCGCCGGTGCGAGACGATGCGCGATTTGGCGCGGAAGTTTTTGTCGCACCACAAGGCTGCTGGCTAAGCCCTAGGACCAGCCCCGTGCCTCCTCCCCACGGAACTGAAGGGTGGTGTTTGTCCCCATGAGGATGCTCTTCGGCACAGTATTTTGTTTTCTGGCATGTAGTGCGCCGGCTTCAGCGCAATCGTCGCTCGCGGGCGCAAGTGGCGTACCCCCGGCCGTCGCAAGCGGCGCAGCTTCCGATGCTGCAAGCGGTGCAGCCCCTGCCGCGGCCGCAAGTCCCCAACCTGCATTCAAACCGATAAGGAACGGATCTCCCGTCGCGGCGGCCAAAAGCAGGGCGATTGAAGTGGGGGTGGGATACTCCTATGTAAGCCAAGCGGAGAGCCAGTCGAAGCGGCTGGGGTTGCGGGGCTTGGATGTCAGCGCCACGATCGGTTCTTCCCGGCTTGGCTTAAAAGCGGATGTGGGTCATGCAGAAGCCTCCAATGTACTGGGCACAGGGCGGCACAGCATTGTCTTCAGTTACCTTGCCGGTCCGGTTTTCCATCCTACTCTGCATCGCAACTTTAATACGTATGTGCATGCGCTGGTGGGGGGGGCCAAGGTGAGCGGCCCGGTACTCACGAATAGTGGGTTAATTCTGCTCGGAGGATGGACGACTGGATACGCGTGGGCGGTTGGCGGCGGAGTTGAGTACTGGATAACCGATTCCATGGCCATTCGCACGGGCGCGGACTATATGAGAACCAGTTTCTACGATTCTTCGCTGGTGGTTCGGGGCCAGTACAATCTTAAGACAACGGCGGCAGTGGTCTATTACCTCGGAAAGCGGGAACGGAGACGGCGGTGAAGAGCACGGAGGCGGGCGGACAAGCGTTCCCCCGCGAAAAGCAGAGCATCTGCAGCGCCGATGTCCGGAACGCGACAGACACGGGGGTTCGGCGGGGGTAGCATGCTGTTGAGGTGCTAACGTGCTCTCCCAATTGCAGCAAAAAGTCGCGCAGGCCTTTCGAATCGAGGGGTCTATCGTTCTGTACCGGCCGGCAGCGAGAAATCAGTTCAAAACGGAACAGTCGCGCCCCCGCGCGGAGCCGTTTTGGAATATGGTCCTCGGGGTTCCGCTCTTTCTACGAACAGTGCTTCGTCTTGTATTTGTCTGTCTCCACCGGCATAAGGGACCTCCCATCACCTTGCGCGAATCCATCCCGCCCAACTTAGTCGGAAGCCGATCTGTCCATGTGGGAGGAAGTTACATCACCTGCCTGGATTGCGGTCAAAAATTCGCTTACAACCACAAGACCGGACAACTGGTCGATTTCTGGGGCGTGCATGACGCAGAGGCGCTGGCAGGAGTCCGCCGGAGAGTGGTTGGAATGTTTCCGCCGCTTCGAAGTCTGGCCATGTGGATTGGCCGGCTCCCTTCTGCGCTGCTCCCTTCGGCGTTGTTCAGGGCAAGCAGGGCAGGCAGGACAAGGACTGTCGTGCACCTGCATTGAGAGGGGCGCAAAGAGGCGAAGAGGAGCGAGTCAAAGACTAAGTTATTTCCAGCCTCGAATGGATGCGGGGCTTATTAGGCTGGGGTTATGGCTCTCGGTTGGGTTGCTCATGCGAAGGGAGTAGCCGTTCGCAAGGTAGCACGGGATATCGCGATCATCGGAAACGGGGATGTAGGGGCCTTCTTTTCCCAGGCTGACGTGGTAGCGGTTGTCTTTGTAGCGATGCGGGAGCAAACGGATTCCGGACTTCTTACCGCGGGAAACAATGGCGAACATCATGTGGGAGTTCCTCCGTGCGTCGAGCGCGGACCAGGTGGCGCCAATATGCGCGCTTGCCGCAGGCCGCGCAAGGTGATGGGAGAGGGCAACTGTGGAAATGATGAGGAAGGCTGAGGATTTGGTTGCGGGAGGTGCAGGGTTGCGAGAGAGCCTTGATTCTAGGAAACATTCTGGGGGGCGGAATCGTACCTATTCTCAAGCACCCGGCTAGGGCTCACGTCTGAAGCTCCGGCGGGCCAGGAGGTATCGGGGTATGTCCAGGCTTACACAGAGTTTCCTCGCAAGAACCGCTCTTATCGCTGCTACGGCACTTCTCTTCTTGCCGCTGGGGGCCTTGGGGCAAACGGCCGCCGCGCCAGCAAGCTCCACCCCTTCAAGTTCTGAAAAAACAACGACATCTGGAGCGAAGGACCGCTGGCTGCACGTGCGCGTGGTCAGCTCGGATGCCAAGGGCGAGACCGTGCGCGTCAACGTGCCGCTGGAGCTGGCAGAAGCTATTCTGCCAACCGTGAATCACAGCCGCATGCACGATGGAAAGGTCAAGATCGAATGCGCGCACATGAACGACGTGGACCTGAAGACGCTGGTGGAGGCAGTCCACAACGCGAAGGACGGCGAATACGTTACCGTGCAAGGCCGCGAGAACGATGTGCGCGTGGCCAAGCAGAACAACTATTTGATCGTCCATGTGCTGGACAAGAGCAACGGCAAGGCGCGGAATTCGCAGGTGGAGATCAAGGTGCCCATGAAAGTGGTGGATGCGCTCTTCTCCGCGGGCAAGGACGAATTGGACCTGGTGGCGGCGCTGCATGCGCTCTCCAGCCAGGGCGATATGGAATTGGTGTCGGTGAAGGACACGGACAACACCGTGCGCGTGTGGCTGGACTCGAAAAACGTGACGGAATAGTTGGATTGCGGCCGGAGTGGCTTGAAGGAATTCGGGTGCTACCAAGAGCTTTAAGGAGTTAAAAATGCTACTACTCGCGAAAGCGGCATTGGGACTTGGCGGGACTCTTGTCCTGGCGGGCGCCTACACCTTTCATGAGGGCGTGATCCGCGTGGACGTGGACGAATATCGAGACGGCGGCTCACACGTGCACATGTGGGTGCCGGCCGCGGCGGTGCCGATGGCCATGCACCTAGCTCCGAAGCGCGACTTGAGGCATGGCGCGGAACACGCGCGGGAATTCTTGCCGGTGGCACGCGCCATCATAAAAGAAATGAAGAAGTATCCCGACGCCGAATTCGTCGAGGTGCTGGACGGCGCGGACCACGTGCGCATCCGCACGCACGATGGAAAATTGCAGATTGACGTGGACGAGCCGGGGGAGAAAGTCCATGTGCTGTGCCCGATTTCGACGATTGACGAGGTGACGCGGGAGCTCGAGGCCAACGCCAACGCGGACGGCCCCGCCGCCTGACGCGGACTGGCAGGCTCGACGATCGGCGAAAAGCGGCCGGCCTTCGGTGGGGGCGTCAGCCATCGACTGCTCCGCCTTTGGCCTGCTGGAAGTAGACTTCTTCGAAGATGGCGTCTTTTTTCCAGCGCGCACGTTCCAGGATTCCGCGGCCGTTTTCCACCATGTTGGGATGGCCGCAGAGATACGCCGTGGTCGTCTCCGGCCGCAAGCCCCAGGCGTCTGCGTACTTACGCAAGAGATCATCCACACGACCGGTTTCGCCGGCCCACGCCGGGTCTTCCCAAGGGCGGCTCACGGTGGCGGCAAATTTGAACCACGGCGTTTCGGCGGCGTAGCGGTCCAATTCGTCGCGATAACCGAACTCCCACGAGCGGCTCCCGCCCTGAAGGCAATACAGTTTGTGGTTGCCGGGCATGGGATTAGCGCCGCTTTTCCAATCGCGATAGAGCGTTCGAACGTAACTGACAAAGGGAGCGATGCCGGTGACGGTGGAGACCAGGAGATGGTTCGAACGGCCGCTGCGCAAATCGAGAGTGAATCTGCCTTTGGCGATTTTGCGGCAGGTGAGCGTATTGCCTTCTTTTAATTTGTAAAGATGCGGGGTGAGGCCGCCTTGCGGGACGAGTTCGATGAAAAATTCGAGCGTTTCTTCATACGGCGAGGAAACGATGGAGTAGGCGCGCTCGATGCGAACGCCGTCGAGTTCGATGCCCAGGGTAGCGTACTGCCCCGCAAGGTATTTGAAGGGTCCGCCGGGATCCACGCGCAGCAGCCACAAGTCCGGCGAAAGGTCGCGGCGCTCCAAGATGCGGGCCAGGTAGTGCTTCTCCGTGGGAAGGGACATGTCACTCGCTCCGCTGAAGTTTGATTCCAATCGCGAAAAAACGTTTCGGGCGGAGCCTTGTATTGCTCCGCCCGGAATTCAAACCTCCGCTGCAATTCGAATCCACAGCCCAATTCGAAACTCTGGTGCAGCCAGCCGCTTCTTTCAAAGGGCGAATCTTGGGAGAAGAAACTATCAAGTTCCCGGGTAGAGAGCAATGCCAAGCGCCATGGCGCGAACCTACTCGTAGGCGAGAGCCACGACGGGATCATAACTGGCGGCGCGCAAGGCCGGGTAGATGGCACCGGCGGCCGCGCCCAAAAAGGCCAGAAGGACGGCGGAAAAGATCCAGCTGGCGGAAATCAGGATCGTCAGACCGGGATTGGTTTGCTTCAAGATCGTCTGGGTCAGAAACGTGAGCGCGATACCCAAGCCGGTTCCCATCAGGGTGAGAATAAAAGTCTCTCCCAAGAGCATGCGCACGACGTCGAAACGGGAAAATCCAAGAGCTTTGAGGATGCCGACCTCGCGTGTGCGCTCCATCACCATGGTGTGCATGTTGAGGAGAACCACGAGAAAGCTCACGACAATGCCGAGTGAAACCATGGTACGCGTGAACGGGCGCAGCTGCGGCAAGTTCGAAGAGGTCATGAGGGTCACGTATTCGGACATCGAACGGACGCTATTCTCGGGCATTAGCGCCAGAATCTGCGCACGCGTTGCTTCGGTGTTTCCTCTGCTTCTCACGTAGAACATGGAGACGCGGTTTTCCGCTCCGGTGAGGTCCTGGGCGGTTTGGATGGGAATAAAATAGCGCGCGCCCTTGCCATGGGCTACGATTCCGCACACCGTAAACATATGATTCAACAGCGTGATCTGGCTTCCCACCTTCAAGTGCTGCGTTTGAGCGATGATATCGTCAGCGATGACTTCGTCCGGGGATTGGAAAGGCCGCCCGTCGCGGAACAAAAAGCCTTTGCTCAAGGCGTTAAATTTCTTGAAATCAATGCCATAAACGAGCACTAAGCTTTTCTGCTCGGTGAGGATGACGGTCGGGGCAACTTCGTCCACACCGCTCAGCGCCTCGAGTTGCGCGCTCAGGGATTCCTGCATTACCGCGCTGGAGAACGCGAAGAAAATAGAAGAGTTCGGCGGCTGCACGAGAATGTCCGCGCCGACACCCTCCTGGCGCTTGCCCCATTCGGAAATCACTCCAGAGGTCAGACCTGCGATCATGAGTACGAGAATGACTTGAATGGCGATGGCTACAATGCTGAGGGAACTCCGGAGAGGCCGCGCAGTGATGCTGCCCCAAAACATTTGGAGAAGAGAAAAGGGGCCGTCGTAGGTTTCCGTCATTAAAGGATTCCAATTTGCAACTCTATCATCCGGGTTTGCCACCGGTCAAAATTACAGGGTTGCGCCACCGTGCAAGAGGCGTGCCGATTTCCAAGAAATATATTTCTGTACCGTGAAGTTTTCAACACAAGTGTTGATAAGCATGTGGAAATCTCCGCGCCAAGGCCAGCTAACTTCTCACTCTTCAACACTCTTCTCCGGTTTGCACAATATCTGTGCAAAGCGCTTTCTTCCACACACATTTTGCCGCGGCTAGAAGTTACGCGAAGGCAAAATAAATTTCGACCGCAGGGCTTCGTGACGACAATGGGCAGCAATTTTATTTCCGTACTTATTTTTGATAGAGGAGAGCTGCCAAACGCGTTCCGCTCCCTCGCATCAGTACCACTTCGGCGGTCTCTCCAGATGGATCCTGATGACTTGCTTGGGGTCATTGATGTCATACCAGCGTCCGTACGTCTTCCATCCCTCGGCGACCACTTGGATTAAGGCTCGGCCGAGCGGCGTATCGGGAACGTGCGCGGTGCCATCGCGATTTGTTTTCACATTTATTTCCAACTTCTTGTCTTTCTTTATCGTGTGCTGTTCGATGAACTTCACGTAGACGCTGGCATTCTCGATGGGAACATCCTTTTCACCGCCGGAGACTTCAATGGTGATGCGAGTCTCCTGAACGGCGGTCGTTCGGGGAACTTGCGGCTTGGAATCGGCAGGAGGCGGGTTCTGCGCGGCGGCGAACTGAGCGAGCAGCGTAATCAGTACAAGAAACGAACAGCCTGGAAACTTACGCATGATGTTCATGGGTTCCTACGTTCCATCCTCTACGGAAGTGCGCGCCGGGGTCAAGTCTCTCCGTGACTCGGTTCGATGCCAAGCGGCGTCCACATGATGCTCCGCGGGAGGGCCGCCGTGGAAACATTCCGAATCGCGTATTGACGGACTCCGGCGGCTCCTGTAACTTCTCAAGAATCTGCACGTCAGGCAAAGCCAGAACCCTTCCACCGCGGAAGCTACCTCTCTCTGACTCTCGCCGTTTGTGCTGTCTGCTGATATTCTGTCCATCCCCGCGCGCGGCATGTGCCGCGGCGCAGACTCACTGCCGGGGCGAGTCGCACTCAAGCTGGCAGGAATTGTGCCTGGAACGGACCGATACGCGGTCCAGCAGGAAACTGCAAGGAGAGAACGATGGGTTTTGCCACTAACGCCATTCACGTCGGGCAGGAACCGGATCCCGCCACAGGAGCGATCGTCGCGCCCATCTATCAAACCTCGACCTATGTGAATGAAGAGCTTGGCAAGAACAAGGGCTACGACTACGCGCGAACGAATCATCCGAACCGCAAGGCTTTGGAACGGACGCTGGCCAAACTGGAAGGCGGTCACAGTGCGTACGTTTTTTCCTCCGGGATGGCAGGGATTGATGCGGTGTTCCGCCTGCTGCGTCCCGGCGATCACGTGGTGCTGTCGGAAGCGGTTTACGGAGGCGTGTTCCGGCTCTCGACGCAGCTGCTGGTGCATTTCGGGCTGGAATTCAGTTTTGTGGACACTTCCTCGCCTGATGCCGTGCGCATGGCGCTGCGGCCCAATACAAAAATGCTGTATGTCGAGACGCCCGCCAACCCCACGATGAGCGTGGCGGATATCGCAGCACTTTCGAAAGTTGCGAACGAACGAAATGTTACGGTGGTGGTGGACAACACGTTTCTCAGTCCCTACCTCCAGCGTCCGATCGAGTTGGGCGCGCATATCGTGGTCCATTCCATGACCAAGTACCTGAATGGCCACAGCGATTCGACTGGTGGCGCGGTGGTGCTGACGCGGCCCGCGGATGCGGAGAAGATTTATTTCATTCAGCGCTCCGCCGGCAGCGGACTTGCTCCCATGGACTGCTTCCTGATTTCCCGGGGGATCAAGACGCTGGCGGTGCGCATGCTGCAGCACAATGCCAACGGCATCAGCGTGGCACGGCATCTGGACGCGCATCCGAAAGTTCGGAAGGTGTACTACCCGGGACTTCCCTCCCATCCGCAACACGACATTGCGCGCCGCCAGCAAAAAGGTCCGGGCGCCATGCTTTCGTTCGAGCTTGGCACGCTCGAAGCGGCGCGGCGGTTTCTGAACCACGTGAAGCTGTGCGCTCTTGCGGAAAGTCTCGGCGGGGTCGAATCACTGATTTCTCTTCCGGCGATGATGACCCACGCTTCGATGCCCAAGGAAGTTCAGGATCGCGTGGGCATCACGGAAGGGCTCGTGCGGCTCTCGGTGGGGATCGAAGACGTAGAAGACATCATCGCGGATTTGGATCAAGCGCTGCTTTACGTTTAAGTGGGATCCGTCGTTTTCGTGACGAACTCGCAGATGAATTTGCCAACCACCGCTCCTCCGCTTTCCGGGAAGGTCATCGGTTCCGTCAACGATGCCTTTGTGATCGTGGACTGGCGGGACCCGGGTGGGTCCTCCGGGGCCGCCTCGTTTCATCGCCCCGCTGCATCTTCACCGGCATGTTGATGAAGGATGGTACCTGCTCGAGGGCGTCCTGCGTGTGCGCGTTGGCGAAAGTGAAGTCGAGGCGCGTGCGGGTTCAGCGGTGTTCGTGCCTCGAGGAACTCCGCACACGTATTGGAATCCCGGCGAAGAACCAGCGCGCTATCTGCTGGTGATGACATCCCACATCTATCGTTTACTCGACGAAATCCATGCGCTGGCAGACCGAAGTCCCGCGGCCCTGAGCGCAGTATTTGCGAAATACGATTCCCAACGGCTCGATGGTCAATCCAGCACGACTTCCGGCGGTGTCGCGACTGCGGCCCGGAGTACTTTCCCCTTGCTTATTGACAGGAGCGGCGGTAGCCTACCCCTCAGTCATTGAGAGGAGCGCCGTGAGCAAGCCCACCGATCTCGTGCAAGGAACGCTGGACTTATTGATATTGAAAACGCTTGCGCTTGGGCCGATGCATGGCTGGGCCATCGGGCAACGCATTCGCCAAGTTTCGAAAGACGTGCTGCAAGTAAACCAGGGAGCGCTGTATCCGGCGCTGCACCGGCTCGAGCAGCAAGGCTGGATCAGCGCGGAGTGGGGCGAATCCGAAAACAACCGCCGCGCGAAATACTATTCGCTGACGAAGCCCGGAAAAAAATACCTGGAAAGCGAGCAAGCCAACTGGGAACGTCTTTCTGCCGCGATTGGCTTGGTCTTGAAGTCCGCCTAACGCCAGGAAGGTGCACGATGCGCTGGCTGAAAATCATTTCTAATCGGTTTTACAACGCGTTCCGCAAGAATGCCGTGGAGCAAGAGCTTGACGAGGAGTTGCGCTTCCATGTGGAGAAGCAGATTTCGCAGAACATCGCGGAAGGGATGTCTCCCGGCGAAGCACGGCGCGCCGCGATGTTGGAATTTGGCGGCGTGGAGCAATTCAAGGAGGACTGCCGCGAGGTACGCGGCGGGCACTGCCTGGAATCACTTTTCGCGGATCTGCGCTACGGTTTCCGCACGCTACGAAAGAACCCTGGCTTTACGATCGTAAGCGTGGCTACGCTTGCGCTGGGCATCGGCGCGAACACCGCGGTCTTCAGCATGGTCAATGCCCTGCTTCTTCACCCGTACGACTTCCACAATCTCGATGGACTGGTTCGCGTGTGGGAAGACCGCGGGATGGACGCGGGCTACGACGCAAGATATATCGCACCTGCGGACGCGGAGGATCTCCGGGGCAACAATCGTGTTTTTGAGGCGCTGGCGACGTACAGCGTGCAGTCTTTTGGTTTTGGGACGGAAGGCAATCTTCAGCCGGTGCTCGGGTGCAGAGTTTCGGCGAATTTTTTTGATGTGCTCGGTGTGCACCCCGCCGCCGGACACCTCTTTTCGAGTTCGGCGGAACGACCGGGATCGGATCAAATCGCGGTTGTGAGTCACGGGTTTTGGAAGCGGCGTTTCGGCGGCAACCCACAAGCTTTGAACAAAACAATTTCACTGAATGGCCGCGTCTACAACATTGTGGGAATCATGCCGAAGGATTTCGATTATCCCGTGCCGGTGGAGTTGTGGGTGCCGCTGGCGCTTACTCCGGCGGAAAAATCAGATCGGGGGCAACTTTCGCTGAGTGCTCTCGCCAGATTGCAGCCTGGGATTTCGGTGTCGCAGGCGCGAGCCGCGCTCGCGAGTTTCTCAGGAAGGCTCGAGCAGGAGTATCCCAAAACAAATGCGGGGAGAACGATGACGCTGCTGCAGCTGCGGAAAGAACTCTACATGTTCACCCTGCCGCTCTTTCTGTTGCTGCAGGCTGCGGCGGGATTCGTTCTTCTGCTGGCTTGTGCCAACCTCGCCAATCTGGTGTTCGCGCGCATGATCGGGCGCCAGAGAGAAATTGCGCTTCGCGCCGCACTCGGCGCCGGGCGCGGGCGGCTGGGGCAACTTTTCGTTGCGGAGACGCTTTTATTTTCGCTCGCGGCGGGATTCGTGGCGATTGCGGTCTCGTTTGCAAGTGTGCGCGCTCTGCGCACGAGCATTCCGATCGAATGGACGAAGTGGGTTCCCGGGTGGGACGGAATTCAAGTGGATAGCACGGTGCTGCTATTCACGATCCTGGTTGCTGCGGGGGTGGGAGGTTTTCTGGGCTTGGGCACAATGCTGCACGCGAGCCGGGTGGCGTTGAACAAAACTCTGAAAGAGACCGGCACTGGAACTCTGACGCCGGCGAAGAGGAGAGTTCGCAGCGCTTTGGTGGTCGCTCAAGTCATGCTGGCGCTAATGCTGCTGGTTTGCGCAGGCTTGACGATTCAGGGATTCACACGGCTGGCGAACGTTTATCAAGGGTTCGAGCCCGCGAGCGTGTTGAGAGTTGCAATTTCCCTGTCGGAAAAGACTTACGCGGATACGGTGAAGGTCACTCCATTCTATGAGCAACTTCTTCGCGGCACCGCTTCGCTGCCGGGCGTTCAACATGTGTCACTGATCAGCAACGCGCCGGCCAGCAACGTGGACAACGAAGCGACCTTCTTCACGATCGAGGGACAGGCTGCGGTCAAGACCAGTGAAATGCCTTCGGCGGATTTGCAAATTGCAAGCAGTGACTTTTTTGAGGGGCTGAAAATTCCGTTGGCTTCCGGCCGAGTTTTCTCGGAGGCAGACAATGCCGGCGCCGCGCGCGTCGCGGTCATCAGCCGGGGAATGGCTGCTCGCTTTTGGCCCGGCGCGGATGCCGTTGGGCGCCGCGTCAAGCTTGGTTCCGCTGATTCGGCGGAGCCGTGGCTCACCGTGATTGGCGTGGTTGGCGATGTTCGACAAAACTGGTGGAATCCCCTCACGCGGCCGGTGATTTACAGACCATTTGCCCAGTCGCCGCAGCGCTCCATGACTTTTCTTCTTCGCGCTACGTCGAATCCCACACAGTATGTTTCCGCCGTGCGCGAGGCCGTGCGGCAAATGGACCGGGAAATCGCTTTGAGTGAAATCAATACGCTTGACGAAGAAATCGCCGATTCCATCGCGATCGTGCGCATCATGGGAATACTGATGGGAATTTTCGGAGTGGTTGCGCTGGCGCTGTCTTCGATTGGAGTTTATGGCATGCTGTCTGAGAGCGTGGCGCAACGCACGCATGAGATTGGCATCCGGCTTGCGCTTGGCGCCAATCCTCGCGGCTTGATGAGATTGATTCTCGGGCAAGCGCTGCGGCTTACCGCGATTGGGCTGGGGATTGCCTTGCCCATTTCGTTTGCAATCGGGCGGGCCATGGCGAGTCTTGTTTTCGGCGTCGTGAGCGTGGACTTTGCGGTGCTCGCGGGATTCAGCGTGCTGCTGCTGGCGGTGGCAGTTGCGGCGGGCTATCTTCCCGCGCGGCGCGCGATGCGCGTGGACCCGTTGATCTCTTTGCGCTATGAGTAGCGGGGCTTAGGTTTTCGATCGCGCAACACTTCCTTGGAGCCAGGAGAGGTAGGCGGCGGAACCTTCGGTGATCGGCATGGCAATGAATTCCGGCACGTTGTAGGTGTGCAGGCGTTTCACTTCCCTTTCCAATTCCGCTAATTTTTTTGCGGTCGTTTTCATCACCAGCAGATATTCGCGGGCGGCTTCCAGTTTTCCCTTCCAGGTGTAATACGAATCGACGGGACTCAGCACGACGTTGACGCAGGCGGCCAGGCGTTTGCTGACCACCGAGCGGGCGATGTGCCGGCCCTCGCTCAGCGTTCCGCACGTTACCAGCACAATGCGATTCTTTCCCGTTGCCCTCATCAGTTTTCTCCATCGACCCTGCTTGGGCGCTGCGAATTGCTTTTGTCTTTTGCGAACTGGGACTAGAATACCGCTCCATGGCGACTTCACCCATCAAGTTTGGCACTTCGGGCTGGCGCGGGCTGATCGCAGACGATTTTACATTCGCGAATGTGCGGCTGGCGGTGACAGCGATTGCGGAGCACGCGAAGACCAAGGCCGAACGGCCGACGATTCTGGTCGGCTACGACACGCGCTTCTACTCCGAAGAGTTTTCGCAACTGGCGGTGGACATTCTTGAGCAACATGGCGTTCGAACGCTGCTCTGCGAAACGTTTACGCCGACACCGGCGGTAGCGTTCGAAATTATGCGGCAAAAGCTGGATGGCGCGGTGAATTTCACGGCGAGCCACAATCCAGCGCAGTACCACGGGCTGAAGTTTTCCTCGGCGGATGCGGGGCCGGCTCTGCCGGAAGTCACCAAAGACATTGAAGCGCGCGTGGCGAAAATGATTGCGAAAGACGGCCCGTTCCCGATGGCGCCTTCTGCGGGTCACGAAAAGCATGCGGCCAGTGAAAAGGTCAATCTGCGCGAGAATTATTTGAAGCGGCTCGAGGAGCTCGTTCATTTCGATGCTCTGCGCAAGGCGAACTCGAAATTTGTCGTGGACGCGTTGCATGGGTGCGGCGCAGGTTATCTGGACCGGACGCTCGCGGACCATGGCGTGGCGGTGCAGGCGATGCGGACGAATCGCGATTGTTTGTTTGATGGCACCGGACCGGACGTGTCGGAAGAGAATCTTGCGCCGCTGCGCAAAGCCGTTGTGGATTCGAAAGCGACCGCGGGGCTGGCGACGGATGGCGACGCAGACCGCTTCGGGATCGTGGATGGTGACGGCACGTGGATCCAGCCAAATTTGATCCTCGCGCTGGTATACGACTACCTGGTGGAAACGCGGAAATGGAACATGCCGGCCGCACGGAGCGTGGCCACAACGCAAATGGTGGACGCAGTGGCGAAATCGCACGGCCAGAAAACGTATCAAACGCCGGTCGGCTTCAAATACATCGGGCAGCTGATTCGCGAGGACAAGATTGCGCTTGGCGGTGAAGAAAGTGCGGGCCTCACGATCCGCGGACACGTGCCCGAAAAAGACGGAATTCTAGCGTGCCTGCTGGTGGCGGAGATGACGGCGGCGCGCGGGGCTTCCATCAGCGAACAGAGTAGGGCGCTGTTCAAAAAGCTCGGGCGGGAATTTTGGCCGGTGCGCGAAAACTTGCATCTTTCCGACGAACAAAAGGCAAACGCAGTGAAGAAGGTGGCGGTGGACGCTTCGACACTCGTAGGCCGGAAAGTCGTATCCATAGACCGGACAGATGGCGCAAAATTTGTGTTTGACGACGGATCGTGGATGCTTTTGCGATTGTCGGGCACCGAACCGTTGCTGCGGCTGTACGTGGAAGCGGATAGCGCGGCGGCCTCGGCGAAATTGACGCGGGAAGCGACGCAATGGGTTCTAAGCTGAACAAGAGGGATGCCGACGAAAAAACGCCGCCGTTGTTGCGGCAGTACGGCCGCGCGCTGCTGGGGCTGCTTCTCGCACTACTCTTTGTTCACGACATTTTTGGCACGCATGGATTTCTGGCCATGCGACGGACGCAGCAGGAAATCAAAAAAGTGAATGCGGAACTCGAACAGCTGAACAAAGAGAATTTGCAGCTCGAGCAAGAAGTGAAAGAGCTGAAGACCGACCCACACAAAATCGAATCCATCGCGCGCGACGAACTGGGCCTGGCCAAGCCTGGCGAGGTCATCATCAAGGTTCCGCAGTCGCAGCAACTGCCCCAGAGCCCTGCTACGAAGCCTTAGCGGCCCGCTTCTTCCACGAAGCCCTCAGCAGAGAAAGCCCCAGCATGGCAAGGAATATGATGAGAAGCCCTGCGGTTGCCTTCAGCGCGCCGCACTTACCCTTGGGCAGGATTGAAAAACGCCCGTAGACGAATTCGATGTGCACCCAATAGACCAGCAGCGATGTCTTGCCCAGCTGAATGATGGGGCTGAAACCTTTCTGCGCAAGTCCCCAGCGGCACCACGCGTACACGAGAAACAGAATCACCAACAGGATGCCGCAGCGCAGTAAGAAAAAATTCGGACTGGTGTGCCAGTAGTCGTACACCGCGTAGAGATGGATAGGAGACGAATCAATAAGCACAGAAAGAATGCCCGCGAGAATCCCAAAGCCGCCGAGCGCCGCAAACATCAGGCCTTCCCGGCGCTTGGTTATATCGGTGAAAAGAAAAAAGCCGACGGCGAGGCCGGCAAACGCGAACGCAGACCAGGGAAACAAGGGAAAGAGCCACGGCTGCGGCTCTTTGAAAATGTGCACGCCGTTGATGTAGGACTCGAGCGGCCACGGCAAAAACATTGGGCGATGCGTGGTCCAAAGTGGCGGCGTGAACATCGCTACGGTCACGGCGGCAAAAAGCGCGGCGGCGAGCGTGCGCATTCTCGCCACGGCAATCACGCCGTCCCCGCAAGCCCAGCACAACACCCCCATGAGCATCATCGAGAGCCCCAGGATGTTGAGAACGTCGACGCGGAGAAGATCCGTCCACGGCGACCAGGGATAGCCGAGCGCGAACTCTTGCACGCGAAAGAGCAGCCCCATACCGAAAATCTCCGCACCGCGGCGAATCGTCTGCCTGGCGATGGCGCTGCGCTCGATTCCCTTTTCGCGCAGGCGTTCAGTCATCAGCGCAAAGGAAACTCCCGCTAAAAAAATGAAGAGCGGCGCGGGGAGCGTCCCGCCCAGCCGAGACCAGGCAATCAGCGAAGAGGATTTCTTCGCCTCGGGACTCATCCATGAGTCGTAGGCGTGCGTCTGAAACATCAGCACGCACGCGAGGCCGCGCATCCAATCAATGTAGGCGAGGCGCTTCAATGCGGGTTGAATTTGGTCTGCCATCTCTCTGCGTTACAATTCTCGTTTGACTGCCACTCGCCAACGCGGTCCGCTTTCCATGCTCGGCCTGTGGTCCGCGCTCACGCTCGCCGGCGCGCTCTACGCCTCCTGGCTCGGCTATGGCGGCCGCGGCTTTGCGGTCACGCTTACGGCGTTCGCGTTTTTCTTTCTGGTGATGCTGCTTTTTGCCGCGCGCGGTGTTTCCGACTGGCTCGCGGCGCGCTTCGGCGCCGGCAGCGGCTACATGCTGGGCGTCGCAGTGTTCCTTGTCTACCTGATTTATGTTCTGGGGACAAATAGTTTCGCGTTTGCGCGTGTCGGAGCAGTGGCGGGATTGGTTTTTGTGCCGCTGGTGCTCGCGGCGTCTGCGGAGCAGCGGCCGCCTGGATCGTGGCAGGATTTCCTAATGCTCGCAGGTGTTTGGGCGTGCGTGAAATTCTCACCGTCCCGCTGGATATGGCCGTATCCCGGCGGACGATTGGCGTACGTGTTCACGGTGTTGCTTTGTGTGAACGTCGCTCTTGCGTCGTTCGTGCTGCTGCGGAAGGTGAACGGCATCGGATATTCGATTGGGTGGGGCCGCCACTGGAGCTTTTTCGTGTTGGCAAGCCTCCTTGTGTTCAGTTGCATCGCAATTCCACTGGGGACGGGCATGCATTTCATCCAATTTTCGCCGCAATGGACGCAGTGGAAGTCACTCCCGCTGCTCTCGCTCAGCATTCTTTTTTTCACCGCGTGGCCGGAGGAATTCCTGTTCCGCGGCTTGCTGCAGAATATGCTCGCGCGTGCCAGCAACAGCGAGTTGACCGGCTGGTGGAACGCTTCGATTCTTTTTGGCCTCTCGCACATCACGAACATGGGTTTTCCAAACTGGAAATACGTGATTCTGGCCTCCATCGCTGGATTTTTCTACGGCTGGACGTGGCGCAAGACCCGTTCGATCTTCGCGTCCGCACTGGTTCATGCCGGTGTGGACGTGCTGTGGCATTTTCTGTTCCGGACGGTGTAAAGCACGAAGCGTGTCGTGCATCGCTGATTATTGCTGCGTTTGCAGAAAAAATGCGCGGAAAGCGCTCGACAGCAGCGGCGGATACGGTATATTGTCCGCGAAACGCAAGACTATTCCAGCAGACCTCCACAGGTCAACGGAGTATCCAAGCACCATGTCCGCGCCGTTAGAGCTCGAATTCGCGCTGGTGTCGAACGACTATGTCCTTGCGACGGCCGTTTCCGGAGGCGTGAAAAAATACGGCGCCAAGTTTAGCCTGGTGCCCTCAGCAGAGACCGCGCGTGAGAATTTTGCGCGGCGCAAGGTGGACGGAATTTTTGTGGACGTCGCCGTGCCCGGGTCGCTGGGATTGATGGAAGCGATCCGCAGAGGAACGGCGAACGCCAAATCGGTGATCTTCGCGTGCATCCAAGGCCTGAAGGAGTCCACGGCGGCGCTCAGCGCGGGTGCAAATTTCGTTCTTCGCAAACCGATGACGGTGGAAGGCGTGGCGATGCACATCACCATCGCGAAGGAGCCTTTGCTCCGAGAGCACCGGCGTTATTTCCGCCGCGCGGTGCACCTGTCAGTGGTTTTGAAAGACGGCGAAGCCGAGCACCATGCCCGGATGACCAATTTGAGCGAAGGAGGAATGGCAGTGCGTACGACCAAACCGCTGAAGCATTCCTCGGTCGTCGACTTTGCGTTCGAATTGGCGCTGGGAGGGAACATCAGCGGGAAAGGCCAGGTCGCGTGGACCAACACCGAGGGAATGGCGGGAGTTGTTCTCCAGACATTTCATGGCAAGGGGCGCGAACAACTGGAGGCATGGCTCACGTCGCAAGAGCAACTCTCCCGCGAGGAAAATCCACCAAAGAATCCCCAACAGCACGCCTAGGCAAGCCTCAAACAACTCTTGAACCGGTAGCAGGTCAGAGATAGACTCCGCGCAATTCTCTGTGGCTCTTCGGCTTGGCAAGGGCATTCGAATCGAAGGGGCAGCCGGCGCACCTCAAAGATGAGGGTGCGCAATGGCAATGGGTGGCCACGGAGGTAGGCGGAGGCGCAATGCTGAAATCGCTAGTACTTGGGACCATCCTTGGCGGCGTGGTGGCCTTTATTTGGAGCAGCATCTCCTGGGAAATTCTTCCCTGGCATGAACAGGGCTTCCACAATTTTCAGAACGATGAGGAAGTGTCCGCGGTAATCGCATCCCATATCACGGAGTCCGGAAATTACATTCTTCCCGGCCGGCCGCCGATGGAAGGCATGAATGCCGAGCAAAAGAAAGCCCTGGAAACAACACTGATGGCCAAAATGCAAAAAGGCCCAGTCATGTTTGCAGCCATCCGGCGTGGAGGATTCGGCTCGTTCGCAGCGGGTCTGATCAAACAATTCTTGATCTTGGCCGCGGGGGCTTTTCTGCTGACCTGGCTGCTGCTGCAGACCAGCGGATTGGGTTACGGCCAGCGGGTGATTTTTCTTGCCGTGGCGGGACTGGCGGCCAGCATCGTGAGCGACCTGCCAAACTGGAACTGGTGGGGATTTTCAGGCAGCTACAGCGCGGTGATGGTCGCCGATTCCACGCTCACGTGGCTCTTCGCAGGACTAGTCGTTGCAAAAGTAGCGAGGGGCAAGACCGCATCCTAGACCCGCTCTCGCAGGCATCGGCAGCGCCATCACAAAATAGACTTCCGGATCGCCGCGTTCGTCTGGTGGGAAGGACGGCACGGCCAACGAGGAAACCAAAGCTCGTTTTGATCGTCTACCGCCCCAAGACATCAGGAACATCCAGCCGCAGTTAAACGTACCTTTTGTGAGCGGAGGTGTGGCGTGCAAACTCTGTGGCAAGACATCCAGTTCGCGGTTCGAATGATGCGCAAGAATCTGGGCTTCACGACCGCGGCAGTGCTCTGCCTGATGCTGGGGATCGGGGCCACGACCGGGATTTTCACCGTGGTGAACGCCGTGCTTCTGCAACCGCTGCCTTATGCGCATCCCGAACAGCTCATACGCGTTTACACCGAGTTTCCGACTTTCCCGAATGGCGGCCTGCATCGCTTCTGGACCTCCGGGCCAGAATTCCTGGATCTTCGCCGTGATACGCATTCCTGGGCTTCGCTGGACGCGTGGGTGAGCGGCGGAGCCAACCTGGCCGGCACGACGCAGCCGGTGCGCGTCACTGCGGCATACGTGACCGGTAGTCTTCTGGAGTCGCTGGCCGTGGCGCCAATCAAAGGGCGGTTGATTTCGCCAGCCGATGATGTTCCCGGCGTGGCAGTGGTGGCCGATATTTCCTATGGCATCTGGCAAAGCACGTTTGGCGGCGACCCCAACATCGTGGGCCGGGGGACAAGGCTGGATGGACGCAAGTGCACGATTATCGGGGTTATGCCGAAGAGCTTTCAGTTTCCCCTCGGCGAACAAGATCCCGCGCAAATCTGGACCGCGCTCCAATTGGATCCCGCTAATCCCGGAAACCGAGGCGGCCACAATTACTACCTGCTGGGTCGACTGAAACCGGGCGTAACCGGAGGGCAAGCGCAGGGTGAGCTGGCGTCGCTGGTGCAAAGCTACGGTGAAAAAAAGGTTCCGAAGGTCCACAGTTTTGACCCGAAAAATCACACCATCGTCAGCTTTCCGCTGCAGGCGGAGGTCGTTTCAAGCGTGCGGCCTGCTCTTCTGATGCTGCTCGGCGCTGTGGCTTTTGTTTTACTGATCGCTAGCGTCAACGTCGCGAACTTGCTACTGGCACGCGCCGAGGCCCGCCGGCGTGAAATTGCGATTCGCGGAGCACTGGGCGCGGGCCTGGCGCGTTTGGCGCGGCAGTTCGTGACCGAAGGGGTACTGCTGGCGTTCTGCGGGGCCATGCTGGGCGTGGCGCTTTCGTTTGGAGGCGTGCGGCTCGTACAACTCACGAATGCAGGCGGCATTCCTCGCGCGGACGAGATCTCGATGGACTGGCACGTACTGCTCTTCACCCTGGTAACGAGCTTGATCACAGGGGTGTTGTTTGGACTGGCTCCGCTTGCGCCCCTGCTGATCAGCGGGATTTCCGAATCGTTGAAGGACACGGCAGGGAGCACCACAGCCTCGGCCGGAGCGCAAATCTTCCGGCGCGTCCTGGTGGCCGGTGAACTGGCAATGGCACTTGTGTTGTTGATTGGCTGCGGGCTGATGCTACGAGCTTTCTGGAAGTTGCGGGAGGTTCATACCGGCCTTCATGCCGACAATGTGATCACGATGCGTGTGTCGCTGCCGAGTGGAACGTATACGGACAATGCAAAGATTACGGATTTCTGGACACGGCTCGACGGCCGCCTGAGGAATCTTCCCGGGGTGCAATCCGCGGCGCTGGTGTCCGGTTTGGCGCCGATGCGCCCGCCGAACATGAACGACACAGACATCGAAGGATTCGTGATGACAGAAGGCGGACCGATTCAAAACGTGGACTACTATCAGGCGGTGAGCAAAGACTATTTCGCGACAATGGGCATTCGCTTGATGGACGGCAGGTTTTTTGACGAGCGTGACGTGCAGGGAGGACCAGACGTCGTCATCATCAACAAGACGATGGCGATGACTTTTTGGCCAAGACAGAATCCCATCGGGCGGCGCGTCCGTCCGGGCAGCGCCAAAGATTGGAGCACAGTTGTGGGGATCGTCGACGACGTAAAGAATGCCGGCCTCGATCGGCCGGCCGGTACCGAACTGTATTTGCCTTACCGGCAGCCGGGCGGTGCAGGTAATACGGACATGTACGTACTTATGCATGCGCAGGCAGGTGATCCGCGCTTGCTGGCAAGCGTGGTGCGCGAGCAATTGAACGACGTGGATCCGTCACTGCCATTGGCGGATGTGCGCTTGATGGAGGATGTGCTTTCTCGCGCGCAGGCACGGCCACGATTTCTTACGCTGCTGCTTTCACTTTTCTCCGGCGTAGCGCTGGCGATCGCGACGGTTGGAATCTACGGCGTGGTGTCCTACTCGGTGGCGCGGCGCACGAAGGAGTTTGGACTGCGTATGGTGCTTGGCGCGCAAGGGGGCGATGTGCTCGGACTGGTCATGAGGCAAGGTGCGGGAATGATTTTGATTGGAGTGGCGGCAGGCCTGGTCCTGGCTTTCATTTTTACGCGTCTGATGAGGAGCTTGTTGTTTGACGTGGCGGCGACGGACCTCCCAACCTTTGCGAGCGTTACCATTGTGCTGTTTGGCGTGGCGCTGGCGGCCTGCTACATTCCAGCGCGGCGAGCGACGCGCGTAGATCCGATGCAGACGCTAAGGTACGAATGACGGAGACCCGGTCCGTCGCAAGTCCCCTCAAGGTTTTGGCTGGCGATGCCTCGATCGGCAGTGGAGAATGGAGTCTGGGATGGAGTTATACTTACTCCGATGTGAAGGAGGATGAACATGGCGGAAGGAATGACTGCGGAGCAGGCTACGTTTTTGTTGCAAAATGTCTACCTGGGCGCGCTGAAGAACGAAAGCAAGGTCACGAAGAAGATTCTCGAAGCGGTGCCGGCGGGCAAGTGCGAGTACCGGCCGGACGCGATTTCGAAAAGCGCGATCGAGCTGGCAAGACATATTGCGGCGGCGGACAACCGCTTTCTCGAGACGGTGATCAACGGAGTGTTTGACACGAATCCGGCGATGATTCCGGAAAACGTCAAGACGCCCGCGGAGGTCGCGACATGGTATGGGGAACGGTTCGCGAAGAATTTTGAGGCGCTGACGAAACTGAAGGGCGAACAATTGATCAAGATCGTGGATTTTCGCGGAATGATGCAGCGGCCCGCGGTGACGTTTTTGATGATGGGTCTGCACCACACCATCCATCACCGCGGCCAGCTCTCTTCCTACCTGCGATGCATGGGCGCAAAAGTGCCGTCGATTTACGGCGAGAGCTACGACGACGCGCAGGCGCGCAAAGCCGCGCAGGCGTAAAAGAAATCATCCTCCTGGGAATGACTGGCGCACGGCGGGTGCGCGAGCGGGAGTTGCCGGCTGTCAGGATTGGGTGACACTGGAACGATCCGCGGGATGATGTTTCTCAGAGTAAAGGACCCGGTCTGCAACGCTGAGAACGTGCTCAATGGTGCTGCCGTCGCGAGGGTACTCAGCAATACCGATGCTGACGGAAAGGTGCGGAGTTTCGACATCTTCCGCGAGCCGCTGGGAAATGCGCTGAGCAACGCGACGGGCATCCTCGGAGGAAGTTCCGGGCAGAACCAGAGCGAACTCATCGCCGCCATAACGGGCGGGCGTATCGATGGCCCGGCAGCTCAAGTGAAGAACCTCCGCCACGCGGCAGAGAGCGAGGCTTCCCACGAGATGGCCATGCTCGTCATTAATCTTCTTTAGGCCGTTGAGATCAAGCAAGAGAACGGAAAATGGGCGGGCGTCGCGCCCGTAACGTTTGATTTCTGAAGCGAGGCGATCGAGCAGCAGACGGTAATTTGCCAGGCCCGTGAGGGGATCGCTCACGGAAAGAACACGAGCGTGTTCCTCTTGGCGGCGGCGTTCCGAAACTTCCGCGGCAAAAATGAGAGTCATCAGTGCTTCTACCGCAAGGAAGCACTGCAAGAGCAGCAGCGAGTCATTGATCGACTCATGGACGAAAGGGCCGTAGCCCTGGAGCGTGCCTTTCACAGCCAGCAGACTCAGAAGGCAGATGGTGGCTGAGGCTTCCCGCTGGCCGAAACGAAATGCCGCCCAGACGAGCCAAGGAGTACATAAAAAAGTCCATGGATCACTCCTGATGCGCGTGTGAAAGAAGGGACCGAAAATGATTCCCGCGGTGAGCAATGCCAAACTAAACAGGACAATCGCCTCAACCAACTGAGGCTTCGACCATCCCAAACGGCGATGCGTGATGCAGAGAAGCAGAAAAGGCGTGAAGACCATGGCTCCCGCGGCATCACCAAGCCACCAGGTGCGCCAGATAATGCCGAACTGATTCCACGGGGCGAATCCTCCGAGAGAAAGACTGGCAACGCCAAAGGTTGCCGCGATCGCCGTGCTCAGGACTCCGGCATAGAGCCCGAAACGAACGATGTCCCAGGTCCTGTCAAAGACCTTCACGCCGTTGGCCAAGCGAGTCACCAGATAGGCAGCCAGGACTGCCTCTAGCGTATTTCCGCTGGCAATTCCGAACGAAGTAAGCGCCGTACCCACAGTCGTGAGATTCACGAGAAAGGCTCCGGCGAAAATGGCGGGCCAGAAGCCTGTGCCGAGAGTTAGCAGCGCAGCAATGGCAATGCCGGTTGGCGGCCAGACAGGAGTTGCGCTTGGATGCACGGACGCGAGTCGAAGACTGAACTTCGCAGCGAGGATGTAGATGACGCAGACGGCTAGCCCGGTCAGTAATTGTTTGGGGACCGAGGATCGGAAATGGCGCAGGCTGGCTGTCCAATCGGTCGAGATTTTGACTCCGGGGCCGGGATTCGCCATTAGGGTGCCTTCAGGGCCCATAGGTGACACCCTGAGGGTTCGCTCTACTAATGACACAACATCTTCGTGAATGAAAAGGGATTCTAACCCGATGGTTTCAAAAGGGTTAGTCAGGCAAAGACCCCACGCCTTTCGTACGGTAAACACCCTAGCCCGCTCGGTCAGGTGGAAGCGTTCCAGGTACAGTGGGAAGCTCGTGACTTCCGAAGGCTAGGCGAGCTACGCTATCGGCCGAAACTGGCTTCAAAGCGCCATATGGCGTTGCGGCGCTGGGCTTGATCTTCGTCGGGATACGTGGGGCAGCTCACTAATCGTGCACCGAGGACCCGGCGCGCGTAAAAAACGGCTGCGCCTTGGCTGGGCGGCTTTCAGTTCGCAACAAATGCAGCGAGAGGTGACAATGCGCACCGTACTTGCCATGGTTCTTTGTCTTTTTTCACTGTCGGGAGTACAGGCGCAGATGCAGCCTCCTCCGAAGACTCCGCAAACATCCGGTCCGGGGTCGTTCGTCGAAGTGGAAGGTGGAACGCTGTACTACGAAGAATGCGGGAGCGGCCCGCAAACGGTCATCTTTATCCACGATGGAATCGCGCACTCGGCAGTTTGGGATGACGTTTGGCCTGCGTTCTGCAAACAGTTTCATACCATCCGGTACGACCGCCGGGGATACGGGCGGTCGCCGCAAGCCACTACTTGGTATTACGAGGTTGAAGATCTAGCGGCGCTTCTGCGGCACTCGAAAGTGGCGCGGGCGGCACTGGTCGGAAGTTCACACGGCGGCGAGCTATCCATTGATTTCACGCTGCAATATCCGCAGATGGTCCAGCAATTGGTGCTGGTGGGCGCGGTGGTGAGCGGACTTCCCTACAGCGACCATTTCTTGAATCGTGGGATGCAGAACTCCAAGCCATTTGAAAAAAACGACGTGAACGCTGGACTGACGAACTGGGCTAACGATAAATATCTCATTGCGCCCGGTCATGACGCGGCGCGGAAGCGGCTGCTCGAACTGCTGAAAAGCAATCCCCAAGACATGACGCACAACGATTATGCGCGCCCCACACAGGCGGCGTTGCCCAGGCTGAGCGAAATCCGCGTTCCCACATTGATTCTGACTGGCGACGCAGACATTCCAGACGTGCAAGCGCACGCCGGCGCGATTGAAGCAGGCATTCACGGCTCGCGGAGAGGGGTTGTGAGCGACGCGGGCCACCTGATGTACTTAGAAAAGCCCGAAGAGTTCAGCAAAATTGTGATCGGATTCATCCACGCAAACAGTTACTAAACTCTTCTAATCTGCTTCGAGAATGTTCTCCCGTCGAAGAAGTCTTTTGGACGCCATAGCGTGCCTTCAACGAACGACGCCGGAGAGTGGTGAAGACGCGGAGGCGTAGAGCCGCTTGGGCATGCGGCCGGCGAGATAGGACTTGCGGCCGGCGATGACGGCGTCTCGCATGGCCTCCGCCATAAGAACAGAGTCGGCGGCTTCGGCGATGGCTGTGTTCATGAGCACGCCGTCCGCGCCGAGCTCCATGGCTACCGCGGCATCGGAGGCGCTGCCAACGCCCGCGTCCACGATCATGGGGACTTCGGTGATGCGTTCGCGGAGGATGCGGAGGTTGGCTGGATTTTGTACGCCAAGGCCGGAGCCGATAGGAGCAGCGAGCGGCATCACCGCGGCGGCCCCGGCGTCAACAAGTTTGCGGGCGGCAATGAGATCGTCGTTGGTGTAAGGGAGAACGACGAAGCCTTCTTTCACCAGGACGCGCGTGGCTTCGATGAGCTGCTCGGTATCGGGAAAAAGCGTTTGCTGGTCGCCGATGACTTCGAGCTTCACCCAATTCGAAAGGCCCACTTCGCGGGCGAGCCGCGCAGTACGAATGGCTTCGTCGGCGGTGTAGCAGGCGGCAGTGTTCGGCAGGATGAATATTTTTTCGCGGTCGATGTGGTCCAGCAGAGATTCCTTCGTGCGATCGGTGAGATTGACGCGGCGGACGGCGACAGTGACCATGTCCGCGCCGGAAGCGGTGTGCGCGCGCGCCATTTCCTGAAAGCTGCGGTACTTCCCCGTTCCAACAATGAGGCGGGATTTGAACGCGCGGCCCGCGATGACCAGATTGTCCGGCATGGTGACCTCAGAAAGATTTTAGACCTTCAAGGGCCCTGGGACAAATCGGAGAAGACTAAGCTAACGCAGAAACGCAGGGTACCTGGAGAGAGTCAGGAGAAATGTTTTTCGGATGTTGGCGATGCGGTGTAGACTGCCAAGTCGAGAGACCAGGGGATAGGCAGAGCTCGTTGACCGGCACAGAATCCCGCGTACAAGTGACTTCCAGGAGTCGCGGCCGTCTATGAAGAGGTGACGGTGTGCCCGCAGGAGTCGCGCGTGTTGCGATTAAGAGTGAATTCTTAACGGAGGATTTTTGAAATGAAGATGAGATTGGCGCTGCTATTTTTTGCATTCGGGATGCTGGCGGGCAGGACTCTTGCGCAAAGCGCGAACGTGGACATTCCTTACCAAAAGTTTGTCCTGGACAACGGGCTGACGGTCATTGTGCACGAGGACCACAAAGCGCCGATCGTGGCGATCAACACGTGGTACCACGTGGGATCAAAAAACGAAAAGCTGGGGAAAACCGGATTCGCGCATCTGTTTGAACATCTGATGTTTGGCGGGAGCGAGCACGCACCGGGACGCTACATTGACGCCATGGAAAAAATCGGCGCCACTGACCTGAACGGAACGACGAACAACGACCGCACGAATTATTTTGAAAATGTCCCCACCTCGGCCGTGGATTACACACTGTGGATGGAATCGGACCGCATGGGATTCCTGCTGGGGTCGCTGGATCAGAAGACGCTCGATCTGCAGCGCGGCGTAGTGCAAAACGAAAAACGGCAAGGCGAGAACCAGCCCTACGCCGTGTCGCGGCAGCTCATTACGCAAAATACCTATCCCGCGGGCCATCCTTATTCGTGGACGGTCATTGGAGATATGGGCGATCTCAACGCCGCGTCCATGGACGACGTGAAGGAATGGTTCAAGACCTACTACGGGCCTTCGAACGTGGTGATCGTCCTGGCAGGAGACATCGATGCAAAAACCGCCCGGGAGAAAGTGGAACGGTATTTTGGAAATATTCCCGCGGGGCCGCCGGTGGCGCATCAAGAGGTTTGGGTGGCCAAGATGACGGGGTCGCACCGGGAAATCGTACAGGACCGCGTGCCGCAGGCCCGGATTTATAAGGTTTGGAATATCCCGCAATATGGCAGCGCCGAGGGCGACTATCTCGACCTGGTGAGCGATGTCCTGAGCGTTGGAAAAACCTCGCGCTTCTACAAGCGCCTGGTTTACGACGATCAAATTGCCACGAATGCTAACGCATTCGTGCCCTTGAATGAGATCGCCGGACAGTTCTACGTGCAGGCGACGGCCAAGCCCGGCGGCGATCTTGCACAAGTAGAAAAGGAATTGGATGAGGAGCTGGCGCGATTCCTGAAAGAAGGGCCCACGGCCGAAGAGTTGGCGCGCGTGAAGGCGCAATATGAAGCAAACTTCATCCGTGGCATCGAACGCATCGGCGGATTCGGCGGAAAATCCGATCGGCTGGCGCAAAGCCAGGCGTTTCGTGGAAGCCCGGACGCTTACAAAATCTCGCTGAAACGGGTGCAAGAAGCTACCGCGGAAGATTTGAAAGCCGCGGCGAATCGCTGGCTTTCCGACGGCGTCTACATTTTGGAAGTGCAACCGTTCCCGACGTACAAGACGGCAGCCACCGGAGCAGATCGCTCGAAAGCTCCGGACACCGGCACTCCGCCGGAGTTGAAGCTGCCGAAACTGCAGCGCGCGACGCTGAAAAATGGGCTCAAGGTAATTCTGGCGGAGCGTCATGAAGTTCCGCTGGTGAGCTTCTGGCTGGACATCGACGCTGGATACGCGGCAGACCAATTCGCTTCACCGGGAACGGCCAGCATGACCGCGGCGCTTTTAAATGGCGGCACGAAGACGCGGACGGCGCTGCAGATCAGTGATGAACAGGCTCTGCTGGGCGCGCAACTCAATGCGTATGCCAACCTGGACTTGTCGGTCGTGCAACTTTCCTCGCTCAAGTCCAAACTCGACCCATCGCTCGATCTATTTGCCGACATCATTTTGAATCCCGTGTTTCCGGAATCGGATTTCAAGCGCCAAAAGAACCAGCAGATCGCCGCGATACAGCGCGAGCAAGTCACGCCGATCCAGATGGGACTGCGAGTGTTTCCGGGCCTGCTGTACGGTCCCGGGCATGCGTACGGGAACCCGCTGACGGGATCGGGGACGCCGGCTAGCGTTGACAAGATGACACGCGCAGATCTGGAGAAATTCCACCAGACGTGGTTCAAGCCAAATCACGCGATGCTGGTGATTACCGGCGACACCTCTCTCAGTGAAGTGACGCCGAAACTCGAAAAACTTTTCGCGAACTGGAAGCCGGGGCAAACGCCGGAGAAGAACGTCAAGAACGTGCAGATGCCGCCGAAGTCCGTCGTATACCTCCTCGACAAACCCGGGGCGCTGCAATCCATCATCATTGTGGGAAACATCGCGCCGCCAACCGCTAATCCAGGCGAGATTGCGATTCAGGCGATGAACGACGGCTTGGGTGGAGCGTTTTTTTCAAGAATCAATTCGAACCTGCGCGAGGACAAGCACTGGTCCTACGGCACAAGAACGTTGCTCTGGGGAGCGCGCGCGCAGCGGCCTTGGATTACTTTCGCGCCAGTGCAAACTGACAAGACCAAGGAATCGCTGGTGGAACTCAACAAAGAGCTGCGCGGGGTCGTGGGAGATCGTCCCTTGACGCAGGCGGAGCTGACGGCAATTCAGGACAGCGAGACGCTCAGCTTGCCCGGCTCGCGGGAGACGCAGGATGAGGTTGGAGCTTCGATCAACGACCTCGTGCAATACGGCTTGCCGGACGATTACTATGAAACGATGGCGGGCAAAATCCGGGCGCTCAAGACAACCGATTTGGCGAGCGCTGCGAAGACCATCGTGCATCCGGACAATCTGATCTGGGTGGTGGTTGGCGACCGCTCGAAGATAGAAGCGGGAGTCAAGGAACTGAACTTGGGAGAGCTGAAGTTTCTTGGCCCAGACGGAAAACCGTTGTAACCCCGAACGAGAGCGGCAAAAAGAAACGTCGAACAGGAATTCGTCCGCAGGCGTGCCGCGGCGCCCCACCGCGCATTCGTGGCGCGGCTAACGGGTGGGTGGCCGCAACAACCAGCTCAGATCAATGCCAATGCCAAAAGAGTAGCTGTTGAGTTGTAGCGGGACGCTGCGGCTGAAGTCGAACTCGAGATCCAAGTAACCAACTGGCTTGAAGTCGATTCCCGCGTTGAAGCCGTTGTCACGCACGAGGTCCGCGGCGCCAGTGGAAACGCTGGCGGTTGTGAAGCTCTTGCGATTTTTTGTAGGACCGCCGGAGCTGCACTTGGCAGCCGAGCCACAACGGAAAACGCGACTGATGACCGTCTGATTGCCCCAGGGCACGACATCGTAGGCTGAAGCCGAAAAACTGAACTTGCCAGGGTCATATTCGAGGCCACCCTCGAATTGAGCGTTATAGCCAAAGGTAATGAAGGGACGATGGAAGAATCGCGTGTCCATGACGCTGTTGCCGACGCCGGCATCCAAGAACGGGGAGAAATCCCCGAAGGCGTGGTCGAAATGATTCGCCAAATTCCAGGTTGCATGGCCAGTGCTTAGGCCCTTCTTCGTTTCGCCGGTTGGAGCGGTAAGGTGCACGGCCGAGCTGAGGTTCAGGGACGGGTTAGGATAGTTCAACCGGAGGTCGGTGAAGAAGGTTCCTACGCCAACGCCGGAGACAGCACCGGGATTGTTTTTCTTGATGGAAGAAGGAGTGCTCACAAAATACAACGGCACGCCCGCATCAACGCCAAAGTGTCGAGAAAAGTTGTAGCCGAGAGCGGAACCAAGATCGTAAACAGCTCCATCGCTGCTATAGCTGCCTTCGAAGCGCGTGCCCAGCGTCCAGCCCGGAGTGAAGCCCGTCGGTTTATCTTTTGCCGGACCGGTGACGGCAGCAATCGGCGCTTGCGCAAACATGGAAGGGCAAAGACCGAGATATAGCAGCGCAACAGTCCAACCTGGCACGAGAAGACTGTGAAGAGACGTTTTCCAAACCTTTTCCATCGATTGCGAGGTAGATTTCAATTCTTATCTCCCGCCAGACATGCAACGTTCGTTGTGTTCGCGCGTACCGTCCCAGGGTCCTGGAATCAATCATTCCGGCGTTTGCCAAGGATGGGTTCCTGGAGCTGAGGCGGGTGTTACTCCAGTTCGAGTCTACGGAGAAACGATGGCGGAGTCAGTCCGGGAGGGAGGACAGTGTTTCGCGGGGACAACTGTACGCAAGAACAGCGGGCAGAGATGTTCTCCAAGGAGAGGTCCGTTGCCCGATCATAACGGTAATGGCCACTTTCGCGCAGAGATGAGTCTCAATCTTCGAGGGCGAGCGGAGTCTCTTTGCGAAACCCCGCCCATTCAGTTTCGGTCGGTGATCCCAAGCGGACAGTTACTGCAGATGCGCTTCGAGAAACCAGAGATCCTTGTCGAGATCGCGGGCGAGGGTCGTGAAGAGATCCACCGTGATGTCATCACTGAGATCACCAGCCTCCCGCACCGCAGTACGCAGCGCGTTCGCGTGATGCGCGACGTTGTGCACCAGCCACTTCAGCTGCGCCGCGCCATCGGAGGCAGCGAGATCGGCTTCCTTTAAGCCGCTTCTCGCGGCGACTTCGCGGGCTGTTCCGTTGGCGACGCCGCCCAGAGCCGCGATGCGCTCGGCGATGGAGTCGCTCTGGTCGTCCACATGCGAAGAGACGGAATCAAAGAGCTCGTGGAGCTGAATGAAATGCATGCCCTTAACGTTCCAGTGCGCCCACTTGATCTGGCTGCGAAGGTCGATACTGTCGGCCAGGCGCGCATTGAGAAGCGCGATCAAGGCCTGGCGATTCTGTTCCGGGACTCCGACATTACTTTTATAAGTGCGGGCTGCGGAAGTTCCTGTGGCTGCCATGATGTCAATCCTCCTTTTTTTCCTCCACATTATTTAACGAGAAACCAATCTGTCCAGAAACCCACATACGCCAGCTTAGATGATTTTCGCGCGGGATTTGATTCATCAAAAAAATCGAGACGTGGACCCAGCGAAAGCCGCGCTAGTCCTGGAGAATGGGGCGAGGCTCGGCGACATCGGCGTAAAGAGATTCGATGACGCGGCGGTACTGCTGCTCGACGACGCGGCGTTTGAGTTTGAGCGTAAAGGTGAGGCTGCCATTGTCGAAGGTGAAATCTTCGGGGAGAAGGGCGAAGCGCTTGATGTTTTCGTATTGCGCCAGATGGATGGTGAGGCGTTTCACTTCGGCGTCAATCAGCGAGCGAACCGCCGGGTGCGCGGCCATTTCCGCGTTGGAACTGAACCGGATTCCCTGCTCCGCTAACTTGGCGGAAACGGTAGTGGAGTTCGGAACGATCAGGGCCACGATGAATTTGCGTTCGTCCCCGATCACCATGGCGTTCAGGATGTAGGGGCTGGTTTTCAGCGAATTTTCGATAGGCTGTGGCGCGACGAATTTACCGGCCGCCGTTTTGATCAAATCCTTCTTGCGGTCAGTGATGAAGAGATAGTTGTCCTTATCCAGATAGCCGATGTCGCCGGTGCTGAACCATCCGTCTTCGGTGAGCACCTCGCGCGTAGCCTCGGGCTCCTTGTAGTAGCCCTGCATGACGCAAGGGCCTTTGACGAGAACCTCGCCGTCTTCCGCGATGCGGACTTGAACGTCAGTGATGGGCTTGCCGGAGCTGCCGAATCGATTGTCCGGGTAGTTGCTGGAAACGATCGGGGAAGTTTCCGTCAGTCCATAGCCCTGATAGATGGGGATGCCGACGGTCCAAAAGAATTCCGCAAGCTCTTTCGAGAGAGGCGCGCCGCCCGAACAGATCAGGCGCAAACGGCCACCGGTGCCGAGACGAATTTTCTTGTACACCAGGGCGTCCGCCACTCTCCATTGAAGCTTCAGGGCACGTCTTGCACGCGCACCCATGGTACGCCAGGGCGTGGCTCGCTCGGCTACTTTCATCGCCCAATCAAAAATCTTGCGTTTAACGCCGCTGCTCCTGGAGCTCTGTTCGACGAGGCGCACGTAGATTTTTTCAAAGACGCGCGGAACCGCCGCGGTAACCGTGGGACGCACTTCCAGAAGGGCTTGAGCGACAGCATCCACGGATTCCACATAGGCAAGCGGAGCGCCTTGAAAAATGTAGATGTAATCGACGGTGCGGCCGTAGACGTGCGCGAGAGGGAGAAACGAGAGCGCGGTGTCCTCGGAAGGATTGATGTGAAAATCCTGGCCGACGCCGTTGACGTTGGAACAGAAGTTGTTGTGAGTGAGCATGACGCCCTTGGGTTCGCCGGTGGTGCCGGAAGTGTAGATGAGAGAGGCGAGTTGCCCCGGTAGCACGTTTGAAACGCGCATGCGGTAGGAGGAGACGTCCGCCGCGCTCGCGCCCGCAATCAGGGTTTCGTACCGAAGACAGTCGCTGGGAAGTTCGGGCCCGGCGTCGGCGACGATGATTTGCTCCAGCTCTGGAAGATTCGCGCGAACCGCGAGCAGCTTTTCCAATTGCGGCGCGCCAGCGGCGAAGACCACTTTGGCGCCGCAATGTCTCAGGATGTAGGTCATGCGCTCGGGCGATTCATTAAAGTAGACCGGAACGGTGACGCCGCCGGCGCCGGTGATGGCGAAATCCGCCGTGTGCCACTCGGGACGGTTGGCGGAGAAGAGGCCGACGCGATCGCCGGGCTTCACGCCGAGTTCGACAAAAGCGGTGGAAAGGCCAGCGACGCGGCGAAGGAATTCCTGGGAAGAGATCGGTTCCCAGCGGCCGTCGCGGCGAAACATCTGCGCGCGCGGGCCCGGCAGTTTGTCAACTGCGTTCAGGAAACGCGAGGGAAGGGTGCCGTAGTTCATAGCCTGTGGGTCACTTTACTCTATTGGATTTGGCCGCGCAATGTGGTGGAAAAGAGAGTGAACAGTGATCCGTTTTCAGTTTTTAGTTTCGGGTATCGTTGCTGCGCTGAGCGAGGTTGTCCTGCAGTGCGGGCGAGGCCGCTTTGCCCGAGGTGAGATGTGGGATTCTAGTCTCGCCGGGCGCCCAGCAGGGTGACGGCGATGAGGCAGTTGGCTGAGGAGCGGTTGTGCCAAGCGTGGCGAGTGCCGTTCTGAATCACGCAATCCCCTGCTTTGACGAGAACTTCGGCTCCGTCATCCAATTCGAGAACTACCTCGCCGGAGACAACCACGTCGAAGTCCACCGTGTCGGTGGTGTGCATGCCGGGATGATCGCGTTCCAAAACGTCGAGCATGCCGGGCAGCTTTTGCTGAATTTCTTCGATAGCGGATGTGGTGTTGAGGCGATCGATGCGAGCCGTGGTGTCCGGTGGTATGGTGAAGAAGCCGAAGCGGAAACCGTGAACGGAAGGAAAATAGCGAGGCGGCACCGGCAACGAACCGTTCGAGAGGAGTTCGGGCGTGGAATCGCTTCCCCAAAGGCGATGGAATTCGTAGCCGGGAAAAAGGGCGAGGGTTACAGGTTTGACGGGTGCGTCGCGGACGAAAACTGACTTGCCGGATTCGTTCTGGCCGGTGACGATGCAGCGAATGTCCATAGAGGCTCCTGGAAGCGGCTGGGATTATAGAACATTGGCTACCGTTGCAGGCGGCCGGACGGAGCAAACTCGGGCCATGGTGTTCACGAAGCGGCTGCGCGAGGGCGTTCGGCGAGGGGAAATCGCGTGCAGCGTGCGTTTCTGGATGCATCCGCGCGTGCGAGTTGGCGCGCGATACGCGATGGGAGAAGGCACGATCGAGATCGATTCGATAGAGAGGATTGGGTTTCCGGATATTACTGCGGAGCTGGCGCGCGAGTCGGGATTTCTGGGCGTGCTGGATCTGCTGAAGGTGGCGAAGCACGGGAGGAGCGAGAAGATTTATTTAGTGCGGTTCCACTATGTGCGGCCGAGGGGCATGCGAAAGGATCGGCGGAAGTCTTCTTAGTGGGGTGCTCAGGTGCAAATAGCGAGGAGCGCTGAACAAGAGGAGCGGCGGAGTGAAAAATCATGAGCCCGAGATTGCCGGTAGGGGACCAGCGAAAGGCACACCACTCTTTCTGGAAGAGCCTTAGCAAGGGATGGACCTCCCAACTCGCCAGATGAATCGCCTGTCAGCCAGGCACCCGCTCTCACTGGCCGGCGCGAAAATGGATGAAAATGTGAATGGGCTGCCCGGATTCGAGCAGCGGCAGGAGGATGCGGCGGTGATCCGGGAGCAATTTTGCGCCACCTTCGAGATCGGCGATTTCGCGCTGGAATTCAAATGTCAAACCGTCAACGGGCTCGTCGCTGGCGACCTCAAGTTCCATCGAGCTCTGGCCGGTGGCGGTGCGCGCGGTCCAGCGAAGGCGGTCACGCGCCCGCCAGAAGCGCGCGAAGGTCTCCATGTCCGTGGCGGTGACGCCGGGAGGCAAACCGCGGAGGAGTGCTTGTTCTGCCTGAACCTTCACCTGTGATTCTGTCGGGTGGATCAAAAGAACGTTGGGGGCGCCATTTTCGGCGTTCGCCCGGATGACATCGAGCGCTTTGTCGAGACGCTGGGTGAGAGGCGGGTCTTCTGAATCATCAATGGTAACGGGAAATTCATAAAGGCCGCTGTCTTCCTCGAAAAGGAGTCCCAGCGGAAGAGCGTAGGGAAAATTGGAAAGGACGTCATCCGCAGTAAAGGAAGAATCGAAAAGATAGCCGCAGCGCTGCAACGCCTCCGGAAGAGTCGGGGGGACGCGCAGGTGCCCCGCCCGGAAAAAGTCCGTATGCTGGCCGGGAATTTCTCCGTCCAACAATTGCTTGCTGACGCGCACTTCGCCGAAGACAGTGGAACCTGCGGAGGAATCAAACCCGGTTCCGCGAGGCTGATAGTCGGGAAAGGCTTCGCCGCCGGTGCCCAGCTCAAATTTATTGAATCCGCGCGAGTGGATGATGGAGTGGCTACCGATCGAATTGCCACCGGCAGAGAGACGGCGCAGAATGGCGAGGTTGTTGCCGAAAAAGAAAGAGTGACTGTTGGCGTCGCTGACGTACTTGGCCTGGATGAAAAAAGTGCTGCGGGTCTGAAGACTGCTTTCCGCGTCGGCGAAGGAAAGCGACGGCGCAAAAGAGTATTCCCAATCGACGTCGTGGGAAAGAAGGAGAACGGATATCTGGCCGCCGGGAATGGTGGAAATGCGGACGGCTGCCGGTTCGGCGGTTTCATACCAGGCACGAAGGAAGAGCAACCAAACGTCGGAGCCGGGCTCGAAGGCATTGACGTAGTGGCGCTCCGCATCGAAGTCGCGGTTGACCTGGTTCCGCAAAACGACATCGTGAAAGCTGAGGCCGCACAGGTAGGCAGTACCTTTGCCCGAGGATTTCCGAAGTACGGCCGCGGAGCCATCTTCAAAACGAGCAAGCACGACGGCTGACGGGTCCGAAAGATAGCCGTTGGTCCAGAAGATTTCGGGGTACTTCGCGGCACCGAGAGGAACCTGCAGCTCTTCGGGCCGATTCAGATAGTGCAACGCGGGATCTGATCCAGCGGAAAAACTTACCTGATACCGCTGACGCGAGGGTGTGACGGCACTAAATCCGAAGAGCGGGCCCAAATTACGAGAGAGAACGTTTACGGCGAACAGGCTGCCGCCGCTTTGCACGTGACGCGTTAATTCATCGATTTGCGCGGGTGTAAAAGTACTGGAATCCGAGCGGGGATAAATGATTACGAGGCGGTGGCGAAGAGCGCGGTTAAAATCCCGCGTAACGAAAAAAGGAATGCCCATGGCGCGCAGGGCGTGGACGACTCCCAGGACACCTTCACTGGGGTCCGTCCAATACACCGCGATCTGCAGCGGGACCGCCTCCGGGAAAGTGCTGGTTGGATCGCCGGAAGTATGGAGAAGAGGGCGGACGGGGACGTCGGCGACCCGAAGATGAGCAAGCGTATCCTGCTGCTTCCCGCACGAAGCAGCAGTGGACGCAACCAAGAAAAGCACGACCGAAGCAAGGATCCGCTTTACTTTGTAGGCTTCGTAACAGAAGCGAAAAAAAACAGGTTCGATCGACACAACAAAACAATAGCGAACCGACAGGCAAACGAGAACGGATATGTGCTTGGGAATGGAAGATGCGAGTTATCGAGCAGGGCACAATCTGAGCAGCCCCCTCGTGTTCCGTTTTGGAACAGCTCTGCGGAAAAGTATTTCAGCGAGTACAGGGCGCAACGATGAGCGGTGGAGAAGCTGTAAGAGCCGGAAGTCGATGGGGGACGGGTCAGGAGGTTTGAATGCGAGTGGCCAGGCCGGGTGCGAGGGACTGGCACTGCTTCAGATTCCAGGTATAGACAGCGTAGTCCTTGCATTCGGCGGCGCAGGTTAAGAGCAATGCATCGTAAATGCGGCCGGCGAAACCTCGTGCAGCGGCGTCCTGAATAGTAGCGAAGTATTCCTCCGCGGAGAGCGAAACGAGAGTCAGCCGATTGCGGACTTCTTCGACAACAGCAAGGCTTGCTCGCGCGGAATCATAGGCTTCACCGGCAGGGCGGTCATCACCGCGTAAACTTCGGCAAGGGAATGAATGCCGCAGGCAGAATGCCGCTTCCCGCTGCTGCGAAAGGCTTGAGGCTGGGTACCTGTGAAGAGGCTTGGGCGGAACGGCACGACCGTTTATCGAGGGTGAGCTTGTCCGTCATAATGGCATTATGGAGTGGGAAAAACCATTTGTCAGTGGCATTTTGTAGAAATGCGTGGCAGGGCGCGGCGATTGATACCCGTCGCAGTATGCGAAGGGATGCAAGGTATGCACACAGGGAGGCGGGGGGCGGGCGGATGCAAAAGAGGATGGCGTGCGTTAGTATGGGCGGCGGAGTGAAAGAATTATGAGCGCGATTTTACCGGGGACGGTGGCGGAGGCGAATTTGTCGAAGGGGCCGTATCGCGCGCCGCGAGGCACGCAGATTTCCTGCAAGGGGTGGCAGCAGGAGGCGGCCCTGCGGATGCTGTTGAACAACCTGGATCCGGAGGTGGCGGAGAAGCCGGAGAATCTGGTCGTTTATGGCGGGACGGGCAAGGCGGCGCGGAATTGGGAATGTTTTCATGCGATTGTGCGGTCGCTGAAGGCGCTGGAGGCGGATGAGACGCTGCTGGTGCAGTCGGGGAAGCCAGTGGCGGTGTTTCGAACGCATGAGTATGCGCCGCGAGTGCTGCTGTGCAATTCGAACCTGGTGGGGCATTGGAACAATTGGGACCGGTTTCACGAGCTGGACCGCGCCGGACTCATGATGTACGGGCAGATGACCGCCGGCAGCTGGATTTACATCGGCTCGCAGGGGATTTTACAGGGGACGTACGAAACGTTCGCGGCGGCGGCGAAAAAACATTTTGGCGGAAGTTTGGCGGGCAAGCTGGTGGTTACCGGCGGCATGGGCGGCATGGGCGGAGCGCAGCCGCTGGCGGCAACGATGAATGGCGGGGCGTTTCTGGGGATTGATGTGGATCCGGAGCGCATCAAGCGGCGGGTGAAGACCGGTTACTGCGATGTGATGGTGACTTCGCTGGATGAAGCGCTGCGGATTCTGAAGAACGCGGTGCGCAAGGGCGAGGCGACCTCGGTTGGGCTGGTGGGCAATTGCGCGGATTTGATTCCGGAGCTGGCGAAGCGCGGTGTAGTGCCGGATCTGCTAACGGACCAGACGAGCGCGCACGACCCGATCGGCGGGTACGTGCCGAATGGGATGACGCTGGAAACGGCGGTGGAGTTGCGCGCGAAAAACCCTGAGGAGTACAAGAAACATTCGATGGCGGCGATGGCGCAGCACGTCCAAGGAATGCTGGAATTGAAGAAGCTGGGCGCGGTGACGTTTGACTACGGGAACAACATTCGAACGTTTGCGTTCGAGCATGGCGTGAAGAACGCGTATGACTTTCCGGGATTTGTGCCGGCGTACATCCGGCCGCTGTTTTGCGAAGGCAAAGGGCCGTTCCGGTGGGCGGCGCTTTCGGGCGAGGCTTCGGACATTGCGAGGACGGATCAATTGGTGCTGGATATGTTCCCGCACCACGAGCATTTACAGCGCTGGATCAAGCTGGCGCAGAAGCGCGTGAAGTTTCAGGGACTTCCGTCGCGCATCTGCTGGCTGGGGTATGGGGAGCGCGACAAATTTGGGCTGGCGTTGAATGAACTGGTGGCCAAAGGCGAAATCAAGGCGCCGGTTGTGATGGGCCGCGATCACCTGGATTGCGGTTCGGTGGCGTCCCCGTACCGCGAGACGGAATCGATGCGGGATGGATCGGATGCGATTGCGGACTGGCCGCTGCTGAATGCGCTGATCAATACTGCGAGCGGCGCTTCGTGGGTGTCCATTCACAACGGCGGCGGCGTGGGAATCGGTTATTCGCAGCACGCCGGGCAGGTAACTGTCGCGGACGGCACGAAAGAAATGGCGAAACGTATCGAGCGCGTATTGACAAATGATCCGGGGATGGGCGTGGCGCGGCACGTGGATGCAGGATATCCCGAGGCGATTGCGTTCGCGAAGAAAACCGGCGTCAAGGTTCCCATGCTGTAGTACCATCGGTTTCCCCAGTCCCAAGAGGTAACTTCAGGCAGAAGCCTCCTCTTTACCCTGCATCCTGCAAACCTGCAAGGAGGAACAATGTACGTCATTCTAGGAGCCACTGGGCACACCGGTTCCGTCATTGCGAATGTGTTGTTGGACATGGGGAAAAAGGTCCGCGCGGTCGGTCGCGACGAAAAAAAACTCGCCCCGTTCGTGAGCCGCGGCGCGGAAGCATTCGCGGCTGACGTCTTGGATAAGGAGGCGCTTTGCCGCGCGTTTGACGGGGCAGAGGCCGTCTATTCGCTGACGCCGCCGAACTTGACCAGCAACAACCTCCGCGCATATCAGGATCAGGTAGCAGACAGGGTGGCCAGCGCCCTGGAAACCACAGGCGTGAAATTCGCGGTGACGCTGAGCAGCTTCGGCGCCGACAAGCCGGACAAGACCGGACCGGTCCTCGGCCTGCACTATATGGAAACACGATTCGCGAAAATCTCCGGGCTGAATGCACTGCATTTGCGGGCCGGCTACTTCATGGAGAACGCGCTACCCCAGGTGGAGATCCTCCAGCAATTCGGGATGATGGCGGGACCGGTGAATGGCGATCTGAAACTTCCCATGATCGCAACGCGCGACATCGGCGCGGCGGCAGCGGATGTGCTCCTGCGTCTGAATTTCATGGGCCAGCAAACGCGCGAGTTGCTGGGGCAGCGGGATATTTCATACAACGAGGTGGCGCACATCGTCGGTGCGGCCATTGGACGGCCAGCGCTGGCGTATATTCAGCTTCCTGCCGAACAGGTGATTATGGCGATGGCTCAGATGGGCATATCGAAACTCGTTGCCGGCCTGATTTGTGAGATGTCGGATGCGCTGAATAGCGGACATATGAGAGCGCTGGAAGCGAGAACGGCGGCGAATACTACGCCGACTTCGTTCGAGACGTTTGTGCATGATGTGTTCCTGCCGGCCTTCCGCGGGAAAGCGGCGAGCGCCTAGTCGAAAGCTCGATTGCCGCGCCCTTGCCGGGGCGCGGGGATGCCAGATCGCTCGAATTTTCTGGAGAGAGGCTGCGCCTGTGCTAGTGGCGCGCTTTTCGGCATAATGAAGTGGCTTTGCCGAGTCCCCTTCTCATCACCGGAGCATCGCAGTTGCTAACGTTGCGCGGGCGCGGCCCGCGGCGTGGCAATTCCCTTTCCAACCTGGGGGTGATTGAAGATGGCGCGCTGCTGCTGTGCGATGGGGTGATCGCGGCGGTGGGGACACGGGCGCAAGTCGAGGCGTTGCCGGAAGCGCGCGCGGCAGAGAAATTAGATTTGGGCGGGCGCGTGGCATTGCCGGGATTCGTGGATTCGCATACGCACTTGATTCATGCGGCCAGCCGCGCGGAAGAATACGAATTGAAAATTGAAGGCGCGAGCTACGAGGAGATTGCGCGCAAGGGCGGCGGGATTCTGAACTCGGTGAAGAAACTGCGGGCGGCGACTGCCGAGGCTCTGAAAAAGCGGGCGATGGCAGCACTGAAATTGTTCGCGGCGTACGGCACGACGACGGTGGAGGCGAAAAGCGGGTACGGGCTGGATGTGGCAAGCGAACTGAAGATTCTGGGTTTGCATAAGGAATTGGCTGGAGAACAGCCGCTGGACATTGTGTCCACCTTTTTGGGCGCGCACGTGGTTCCCGCGAAGTTTCGCGGGAAAGCGGACGGAGCGGAGAAATACATCGCGCTGCTGATCGAGAAAATGATTCCGGAAGTGGCAGCGAAGAAGCTGGCGGAATATTGCGACGCTTTTTGCGATCGCGGGGCGTTCACGCGGGGGCAATCACAGCGCATTTTGGAGGCGGGCAAGTTATACGGGCTGGCGCCGCGGTTGCATGCGGAACAGCTCACGCGGACCGGGGCGGCGCAACTCGCAGTGGAGATGAGCGCGGCAAGCTGCGATCACCTCGAACAGGTGAACGCGAGCGACATTCGCGCGCTCGGAAAATCGAAGACGGTGGCAACGCTGCTGCCGGGGTGCGATTTTCATCTTGGACTAAAGAAATATGCGCCCGCGCGGGATTTAATTGATGCCGGGGCGATCGTGGCGCTGGCCACCGACTACAATCCGGGAACGAGTCCGACGCTGAGCATGCCGATGATTTTGTCGCTGGCTTGCGCGCAACTGCGGATGACGCCGGCAGAGGCGATTGCGGCGGCTACAATCAATGCAGCTTATGCATTGCGGCGCGAAAAACAGATCGGGTCGCTGGAAGTTGGCAAACAAGCGGACATCGCGGTATTCGAAGTGGCCGACTACCGGGAAATTCCTTATTATTTTGGTGTAAGCCATTGCTGGATGACCGTGAAGCGTGGTCGCGTGATCCATGGCAACGAACAAGCCCCAATCTAGATATTTACCGGGAGCGACAAAGAAGCTGCGCCTCCCCAAAATTGGGCCGCCGAAAAGGAAGGGGCTCTTCGAGGAGTATTTTTACGCGTTTCTGGTGATCATCTTCGCGGTTGTGGCAATCTTGGGCGTAGCCGGGGGGATGGAAGGGTATAACGCAGTCATCGCGGGGCTGTGGTTCGCGGTTTTCACGTGGTTCGCTGAACAATTGCGACGCTATTTCAAAGAAAAATCGAGTCCGGCAGCGGTAAAGAAGGAAGCGCAAAGGGCCAAGGCGCAGCTGGCGGCGACGAAAGTGCCGCTCTCTCCCAATTTGAAGCCGATGATTGGGCCTCAATGGCCGCTGAAAACGGACAAGGAGCCGGCGCAAGCTGGCGCAAAGCCGGCACCGCCGGGCAAGAAACCGGTATTCGTCTATGAGAGACCCACGCTCCCGGACCGGAAGCCGAGGCTGCCGGCGAACTGGCCCGGACGACAGGATAAAAAACCAAAACGATGAAACGCCTGATTGAATGCGTGCCAAATTTCTCCGAAGGGCGCGATCCCGCCAAAGTAGATGCCATCGTCGGAGCCATGAGCAGCGTGCCGGGCGTGTATGTGCTGGACCGGGAGATGGATGCCGATCACAACCGCTGCGTTGTGACGCTCGCAGGCGAACCGGAGTCCGTTGCCGAAGCCGCATTGCGGGGCACCGGGAAAGCGATGGAGCTGATTGACCTGACAAAGCACAGCGGCGCGCATCCGCGCGTGGGCGCAACGGATGTAGTGCCGTTCATACCCATCGAGGGCGTGACGATTGAAGATTGCGTGGCGCTGGCGCGGCGCGTGGGGCATGAGATTTGGAAGCGCTACCGCATACCGGTGTTCTTCTACGAAGCAGCGGCGACTCGGCCGGACCGCACAAACCTGGAAAATGTGCGGCGAGGGCAATTCGAAGGGCTGCGCGATGAGATGAGGACGAATCTCGACCGCCAGCCGGACGTGGGCGAACCGAAGGTGCATCCGACGGCGGGCGTAACCGTGGTGGGGGCGCGCAAATTTCTGATCGCGTACAACGTCAATCTCAATACCGCCGATGTCAGTATCGCGAATAAGATCGCCAAGGCCATTCGATTCTCCTCGGGCGGATTACGGTATGTGAAGTCCATGGGAGTGGAGTTGAAGGCGCGCAGCCTGGCGCAGGTTTCCATCAACCTGACCGATTTCGAACAGACGCCGATGCATCGCGTATATGAAATGGTGAAGCGCGAGGCGGAGCGTTACGGCGCGGTGCCAGTGGGCAGCGAGATTGTCGGGCTGATTCCCAAGAAAGCCATTGAGATGGCGGCGGACTTTTTCCTGCAGCTGGAGAGCTTCTCACCCGCGCAAGTGTTTGAAAATAAGCTGGAGGCGGCACTTAGCGGGGCGCCGCTGGAGATTGCAAAAGACGGCAAGCTTGCGGGACTCGCGCGGCCGTTTCTGGATGTCGTGGCCGCTCCGACGGCGACGCCCGGAGGCGGCAGCGTATCCGCATTCGCGGGGGCGCTGGCGGCTTCGCTGGGGCAAATGGTAGCGGGGCTTTCGCGGAAGAAAAGGTCGCAAGCGAGTTTCGCCGATGAGCTTTCGGCTGCTTTGGAGGAGTTGCGGCGCACGGCGGAGGAGTTGACGCAGGCGATCGACCGTGATGCCGCTGCCTTTGACGCGGTGATGGCCGCGTTCAAATTGCCGCAGGGAGACGCGCAAGAAACGCGGCAGCGCGAAGAAGCCATCCAGACCGCGACCAAGGGCGCAGCCGAAGTGCCGCTGCAGGTGGCGGGGCAAAGCGTTGCCGTTTTCGAACGTCTCGGACAACTGGAAGCTATCGCGGCGGCATCCATGCGATCAGACTTGCAAGTGGCGCGGCTAATGGCCGGCGCGGGTGCTCGCGGAGCCTTGGCGAACGTGGAAATCAATCTAGACGGAATTACAGACGCGGCGCATGTTGCGTCCATTCGAACGAAGATGGCAGCACTCCGAGAGCGCTTGGGCGATGCGCCGCGCGCAACAAGCGCGTAGAATAAAAGTCCCCACGGCCCTTTCCGAAAGGAGCATCAAATGAGATTGACCATGACTTCAGGTTTGGCCGCGGCACGGCCGGGGATAACTCTCGGCAGATTCGTGGCCGCCGGCATCCTGGCGGTAATGGCCCTGGCGACACCGAAACCCGCGCGAGCGGGACGACTTGGCCCGGACGTGATCGCGCTCTTCCCCAAGGACGTCGGTGAATTCGCCTACGCCGATTTGAAAAAAGCGCGGACGCTGAAGTGGTTTCCGCAGTTACAGGAACAGATGCTTCCGGAACGCTTCCGGCAGTTCGAGAAATTCCTGGCTTCCGCGGGAGTGGATCCGAATTCGCAGGTGGATGAACTTGCGTGGGCGCTGGTCGCCGACAGCATGAGCGGAAAGACAGACAATGCGGCTTCTGCTGCTACGTCGGTCCCTACTGGAGAAGAAGTCGTGGGCGTAGCGCTCGGAAATTTCAATCCGGGTTCGACGGAATCCTACTTCAAACAGCAAAAGCTGCCGACCTTCAAGGCGCGCGGCTACACCATGTATGCGTTCGGGACCGGTTCGGGGCCGAACGATCTCTTCTTCCTGTTCATTGATTCGAATACGGCGGCGTTTGGCCATCGGACGCTGCTGGAAAAAATGATCGAAGTGCGGTTTGGCACGGAAGAGGGGCTCTTGCACAACGACAAGTTTTTCCCGCTGATCAATGAGGCGAACGGCAGCGGAGTGGTCTGGGCGGTGCTGAATCCCGCCTACACGCGGCTGGCGATGCAGCAGCTTGCTCCGGAAGTCGAGCAGTTCCCCGAAGCGGCGAAGCTGGTCGCGCGGATGCAAAATATGATCATCAACGTAGACGCCGGAAGCGGAGTGGATGGAAAGTTCCAGGCGGTGTGCGGATCCTCGGAAGACGCGAATACCCTCGGCCAGTTGCTACAGGCAGGGTTTCTCTACAAACGCTATCAGGCGCAGAAGGACAATCCCGATCTGGCGCAGCTGCTCGATCAGGCGCGGGTGACGCCGGCGGGCGATCGCGTGATGCTGAGCATGTCGCTGAGCGACGATCAGATCACGGCGTTGATTCGCAAGAATACGTTTGCGCTCAAGATGTAGGGCAACGAAATCCGGTACGCAAAAAAGAAGAGCCACGCCGGCAAACGGTCTGGCTCTTTTGCTTTTGCGGGCGGTTAAATGCGGGGTGTGACTTCGCCGATGTATTTCGTTAAGCGAGTGATGGCTTCCCCGCCGCGCGATTCGTACTGCACGCGATCGACGCCGCCGAAGACTCCAGGGACGTCACTGCTGGCCGCGGCGCGCCCGGCAAATCCTGCAATCATGTCGAGACCTAAGGCGGGCAAAGCCTCCCCTCGATGGGAGAGTGTGACTTCGATGCGGTCGGCGAAGCGCGTCAAAGTGACGTGCAGTTGTGGAGCATCCGCCGTCAGGTCTTCAAGGGCCTCCCTGCAGGCAGCCACTACGGAAGACTGCAGTTGTGAGACCGCGTCGTTTTCCATTCCGGCAGAATCGGCGAGGTAGCGGGCGGCTCCGCCGACCGCGGCTGCCAGACGCGCATCGGCGTCGAGCAGCAAGCGGAAACTGTGAAGTTCAATGGCCACGGCTGCTGGCGACGGAGACTTCGCAGGCTTCCCGGCAATCGGGGCAATAGTAGAGACCGTCCATGCAGAGGCGCACGTTGTGCTGCCCTTTGCAAATGGTGCAGTAGCGTTCACACGTGCAGCGTTCTTCCGGCAAATCACACTGGACGCAAACGGTGGGTCCTTGCATAGGGCCTCCAAGAAAACTGTACCTGAGCGGTTGCGGTGCGGCAAGCCGAAGGTCTGGAAGGCACGGCGTGTCCCTTACCTCCTCCGATCGATGTTCGCGCCCCTCCGCGGCCCCTTCTTTGACCCGCGTGTGAGCGCGTGTTAGTATGAACTTCTTCCGAGTGCCAGGAATGGAATCCGTCACAACTCCTCCCATCAGCGCGCTTCGCAAGACGCCCCTGAATGCGTTGCACCGGCGCCTGGGCGCCAAGATGGTGAATTTTGGCGGCTGGGATATGCCTGTCGAATACCCGTCGAGCGGCGGACTGATTGCGGAACACAAGGCCGTGCGCGGGAGCGTCGGCGTTTTTGATGTCAGCCACATGGGAGACATTGGCATCCGCAGCGGCAGGAAGCCGGGAGGCGCGCTGGCGGCAGTGCAGCACATCAGCATGAATGACGCGTCGAAGCTGGCCATCGGGCAAGCGCACTATTCGGCGATGCTCTTTCCGGAAGGCACGTTTGTGGATGACGTGATCGTGCACCGGCTGGGAGAAGACGATTTTCTGTTGGTGATCAATGCGGGCACGCGCGAAAAGGATATTGACTGGGTGCGCGCGAACGTCAAGGGATTCGACTGCGTCGTGGAAGAGCTGAGCGATGCGTACACGCAGCTCGCGATTCAGGGACCGCGCGCCGTGGACGTCATGCGAAAGCTGACCGACGCGGATTTGAATGGGCTCAAGAATTATTGGTTCTCGCACGGGACGGTGTGCGGGCTGAAAAATACACTGATCGCGCGAACGGGTTACACCGGCGAGGACGGATTTGAGATTTACGTGCCTTCAGAGGTGGCGACCAGCGAAAAAGTCTGGAACCAGGTGATGGAAGCGGGGCGCGAATTTGGAATTATTCCCTGCGGCCTGGGAGCCCGAAATACGCTGCGGCTGGAATCGAAGATGGCGCTGTACGGGCACGAAATCAGCGACAAGATCAATGTGTGGGAAGCGGGGCTGGATCGCTACTGCAAGATGGAAAAGGGCGATTTCGTGGGGCGCGCGGCGCTCGAGCGCGCGAAAACGGCTGGGTTGACGCGGACCCTAGTGGGATTGGAAATGATTGACCGCGGAATTGCGCGCGACGAGTATTGCTGCTGCAGTGAAGCGGGCGAAGCGATTGGCGTGGTGACCAGCGGCTCACCTTCACCGACGCTAGGGAAAAACATTGCGCTCGCGTACGTGCCACCCGCGTATTCGGCCATTGGCACAGTTGTGAATGTAGAAATTCGCGGGCAGAAGTGCAAGGCGCAAGTGGTTCCCACGCCGTTTTACAAGCGGCCAAAGAAAGCAGCGGCACCAAGCGTTTCCTGATTCGAACAAGACGATTCGAAGGAGCGGTCCGATGGCGTATCCGAAGCAGTTCCGCTACACCAAAGAGCATGAGTGGGTTGACGCGAAGGGCGATCTCGCCACGATCGGGATCACCGACTACGCGCAGCATGAACTGGGCGATGTTGTTTTTGTCGAGCTGCCGAAACCCGGGGCGAAGATTGAGGCGGGAAAATCGTTCGGGACCGTGGAATCGGTGAAGGCGGTGAGCGAGATTTATGCGCCGGCAACGGGCGAAGTGGTCGAGGCCAACGCTGCGCTTCACGATACTCCAGAAAAAATCAATACTGATCCGCATGGCGCGGCGTGGCTGATTAAAGTGCGCCTCGCGAATCCCGCCGATGTTGCGAAATTGATGGACGCGGCTGCCTACGAAGCCTACGTCGCTGAAAAAGCCAAGGAAACTTCGGCCTAATGCGCTATCTCCCGAAGAGCCCTGCGGAACGGCAGGAAATGCTTGGCGCCATCGGCGCAAAATCCATCGAAGAATTGTTTTCCAGCATTCCGGAACGATTTCGCCTGCGCAATGCCCTGAACATTCCTGGTCCTTTTTCCGAAGCCGAGGTCATCCAGTATTTCAAGGAGCGCGCGGCGGAGAATTCGAGCGGCTATACAAGTTTCCTCGGAGCGGGCGTTTACAATCATTTGCGCTCGGTGGTGACGGACGCAATCATCCAGCGCGGCGAATTCCTCACCTCGTATACGCCATACCAAGCGGAAATCACGCAAGGCACGCTGCAGGCCATCTTCGAATTTCAAACGCTGATGTGCCAGCTCACCGGGCAGGAAGTCGCGAACGCTTCGATGTACGACGGCTCAACGGCGACGACGGAAGCCGTGCTAATGGCGGAGCGTCTCACGGGGCGCCAGCGCGTGCTGGTGGCGCGATCGGTGCATCCGGAATACCGCGAAGTGCTAAAGACCTACGCGAAGAATTCGGGATTGCATGTGGAAGAGATAGAGTTTACGGCGAGCGGCACGGTGGATGCGAAAGCGTTACAGGCGGCGATAAGGGATGACGTCGCGGCGGTGGTGGTGCAATCGCCGAATTTTTTTGGGGTGATCGAGTCGCATACTGCGCTGGCGGAGGCCGCGCATGCTGCGGGCACGATGTACGTTGTCGCGGTGGCGGAAGGCGTTTCGCTCGGTCTGGTCCGGCCGCCCGCCGAGGCGGATATTGTGGCGATGGAAGGCCAGAGTTTCGGGCTGCCGCCGAGTTACGGCGGGCCGTTCGCCGGCGTGATTGCCTCGCGCGATAAATTTGTGCGGCAGATGCCGGGACGGCTGACAGGACAAACGACGGATTCGGAAGGCAAGCGCGGGTTCGTGCTCACGCTGGCGACACGCGAGCAACATATCCGGCGCGAGAAAGCCACTTCGAACATTTGTACCAACCAGGCGCTTTGCGCGCTGGCGGCGACGGTGCATTTGACGCTTCTGGGCAAAGAAGGCTTGCGCGAGATGGCGGAGCAGAATTTGTCCAAGGCACAGTTCGCACTGTCCGAACTCCTGAAAATTCCCGGAGTGAAGCGCACGTTTGACGCGCCGTTTTTCAATGAATTTGTGGTGGAGCTGCCCCGCTCGGTGAAACTGGTTAATGGGCACCTCTTGCGCGACAAAATTATCGGGCCGCTCGCGCTCGGCACGGCGTATCCGGAACTAACGAAGCGCGCGCTGGTTTGCGTGACGGAGACCACGTCGCGCGCGGAGATCGAGCGATTCACGGGGGCTTTGAAGCGGGCCCTCGAACAACCAGTTTGATAAGGCATTCTTAGCAGGGGTGCGATCTATCGCGCCCCTGCGGTGTGAACGGAAAACATGAACGAAAAGATAGAAAAGGCCACGCGGCACACAAATCAGAACGAAGGACTGATCTTTGAGAAATCCTCGCCCGGGAAGCGCGCGTTCGAATTGCCGCCGCTGGATGTGCCGGCCGCCGATCCCGCGAAGGCGCTTGGCGCTAATCATCGCCGCGAAGGCATAGAAGGCTTTCCTGAAGTGAGCGAGATCGAAGTGATTCGCCACTTCACGCGGCTTTCGACCTGGAACTACGCGATTGACCTGGGCATGTATCCGCTCGGCTCCTGCACGATGAAGTACAACCCGCGTGTAAACGAATTCGTCGCGCGCCTCGACGGGATCTCCACGGAACACCCCTACCAGCCGCAGGAACTTTCGCAGGGCTGCCTGAAGATTTTGCGGCTGCTCGAAAAGTGCCTGCTGGAAATCACCGGCATGGACGCCATCACGCTGCAGCCCGCGGCCGGCGCGCAGGGCGAAATGACCGGCCTGTTGCTGATTCGCGCGTATTTGCAGAAGCAAGGCAATCCGCGAAAGAAAGTGCTGATCCCGGACTCCGCGCACGGAACGAATCCGGCCACGGCGGTGATTGCCGGCTACGAAGTGGAGAACATCAAGTCCGAATCACACGGACAGATTGATGTGGACAAGCTGCGCGACCTGGTGACTCCCGACGTCGCCGCGCTGATGATCACTAATCCCTCGACGCTCGGCATTTTCGAGCAGCGCATTCCGGAAATCGCGGAGATTCTGCACGCTAAAGGCGCGCTGCTCTATATGGACGGCGCAAACATGAACGCGCTCACGGGCGTCACGCGCCCCGGAGACCTTGGCGTGGACGTGATGCATTTGAACCTGCACAAAACGTTTTCGACGCCGCACGGAGGAGGCGGCCCTGGCGCAGGCCCCGTGGCCATGAAGAAGGTTCTCGAACCGTTCCGGCCCGTGCCGATTCTGGTGGAAAAAGAGGGCGGCCGCCTGGCTCTGGAACCGATGCGGCCGGATTCCATCGGCAGGGTCAAAGCCTTCGCGGGCAATTTCGGGGTGCTGGTTCGCGCGCTAGCCTATATCCTCGCATATGGGCCGGGCGTGCGGCAGGCCACCGAAGACGCGGTGCTCAACGCGAATTACATTCGAAAGAATCTTGAGGGCGTCTTCGATCTGCCGTATTCCCTGCCCTCGATGCACGAAGTCGTGTTCAGCGACGCCATCCAAAAGAAAAATGGCGTGAACACCATGGACATTGCCAAGCGGCTGATTGACTATGGATTTCATCCGTATACGACCGCGTTCCCTCTGATCGTGCCCGGCGCACTGATGATCGAGCCCACGGAATCCGAGTCCAAGGAAGAATGCGATCTTTTTATTGATGCAATGAAATCCATCGCCGAAGAAGCCGCCAAGAATCCAGAAATTGTGAAGACCGCGCCGCACACTACGCGCGTGCGGCGTCTCGACGAAGTCGGAGCAGCGCGCAAGCCGGTTCTCCGCTGGAAACCCGCCACTTCCCGGAGCGAAGCCGCGGATTGAGCAGCTTATTTCTTGCGCGAGTCTAGAAAATGCTTTACGACTTCGCGCCTGCTGATGACTAGCAATTCCAGTACTGCGGCTCCCACGTGAGATTCCTTTCTGATTGGCGGCTTCTGCGGTTCGATTCACCAAAGCAACACGCGGCATTCTCCATTCTGTAACACTGCACGCCTATCTTCTTCTGCCGGGACACCTGTTTCAATCCTCTTTCCCACGCAAAGGAGATTCACTTGAAACAAAAAATTCTTGCAGTCGCTCTGTCGCTGGGGCTCGTCGGGGGTACGCTTCCGCCTCCAGCGCGTGCCAACGATGAACTTGGTGATGGACACAAAATCAAGCACGTTCTGCTCATCAGCATTGATGGGATGCACGCTGTTGATTACGAAAACTGCGCGGCATCCAACACCTGCCCGACCTTGGCCGCCTTGGGCAAGACGGGCGTGAACTATACGCGTACGACTACTTCCCGGCCCTCCGATTCCTTCCCTGGGCTGATGGCGCTCGTGACCGGTGGTAGCCCGCGTACCGTCGGCGCCTACTATGACGTTGCTTACGACCGTGTCCTAGCGCCACCACTAGTAACCACCGGCAATGGGCTACCGGGAACAAGTGACCCGCACAACAGCCCTGCATTAGCACCCTGTGTCCCAGGCAAGATCTACGGAACCCAGACCGAATATGAGGAAGGCGATGAATTCAACCAACTGCTGCTCAACGGCGGGAATCCCCAAGCCGCCAACGTTGCTGACGGCGGCGTTCCAGGAATTAATCCCGACAGGCTGATTCGCGATCCGTTTAACAACTGCAAACCCGTATATCCTTGGAACTTCGTTCGCACCAACACCATTTATGGCGTGATCCACGCCGCCGGCGGCTACACAGCATGGTCGGACAAGCACGCGGTTTACGCCGTTGTTTCGGGCCCCACTGGAACCGATCAGCCGAGCAACGTGGATGATTACTATTCGCCGGAAGTCAATTCCAACCAGATCCCGTTGCCGGGCATAATCACAGCTGGCACGAACTTTGACTGCGGAACTATCGTGGCGAGCGGGAACGCAACGACTCCGGGGAACGATTGGACGACCGGTTTCGATTCCATCAAATGCTATGACCAGCTGAAAGTCAACGCAATCGTGAACGAAATCAATGGCAAGAACCACCTCGGGACGAAGAATGCTCCGGTCCCGGTGATCCTCGGCATGAACTTCCAGGCGGTCAGCGTCGGCCAGAAGCTGATTAGTCCCGCAGCCTTGCCCGCAGACCGAAACGACAGCAACTCCGGCGGTTATGAAGATGCCGCGGGGACGCCCCGCCCGCTAATGGCGAAGGAAATCATCTTCGTAGATGCGGCGATCGGACAAATGGTCGCTGCTCTCAAGCACAATGGCCTTCTGGACTCGACCACCATTATCATCACGGCCAAGCACGGACAGTCGCCAATTGACCCGAACCGCTTCACCCCGATTCCTGGGAAGGCCAACATCGGTAATTCCCCGGGCGGCGTGATCGCGAACCTTCTCCCAGGGATTTACGCCAATTCCAATAACGGGCTCGGACTGGCCGAAGACGACATTTCCCAGCTTTGGCTGGCAGATCCAAGCACCACCGGGCAGGCAGTACTGGCTCTGGAGAACAACGCGGCAATGTTCGGAGCGGGCCAGATCTACGTTGGCGGCTCACTGAACGCGCTGTTTAATCCTCCGGGCGTTCCTGTGAACCCCGGCCCCTGCTGCTGGCTACGCCCAGGTGGCGATCCGCGTACTCCTGACATCGTTGTGATTCCAAACGTCGGCGTGGTCTATACCGGCGGCGACAAAAAGCAATCCGAACACGGCGGCTACGCCTGGGATGATACCAACGTGATGTTGTTGGTATCCAATCCCCACATTGCGCCCCACACCGTCCACAGCTTTGTGGAAACGGCTCAAGTGGCTCCCACGATCCTCCAAATCCTGGGACTCGATCCCAACAAGCTGGATGCCGTCCGCATGGAAGGCACACCAGTGCTCCCCGCCGTGCAGTTCGGCGACGACGACCGGCGGTAGTTCGCATCGAATCGCACAATAAGTATGCAGAAGCGGGCGTCTCGAAGAGGCGCCCGCTTTTTTTGTGCGGCGAGCATCGATGCTCGTTGAGAAAAATGTAGTGGCAGGCGTGGCGAATCGACGGAGCAGACCGTTTCGGGTTTAGTCCGCGGCTTCTGAACGAGCTGGGTGGGGCTTC
>Ga0210403_10000240_pt1 | contig 60878 bp, 40 predicted proteins | sample IncBWC19MmetaG_FD_150863 | JGI IMG/M metagenome (GOLD analysis project Ga0210403, IMG submission 150863) | Forest soil microbial communities from Barre Woods Harvard Forest LTER site, Petersham, Massachusetts, United States - Inc-BW-C-19-M | ecosystem: Environmental > Terrestrial > Soil >...
CGTTCCACTGGGCACGTGGCGACGAGTCGATAGGGTTCACAAAAGCGTGGGTCTGCTCCAACTGCGACCACCTCAGGTTCTACATCGCCGACAAATTGGTGGCCGAAGTCGATCCCAACAAAACCGAGTTTGCCCATCTTCGTTACGCCCCGTTCGTTGCCGATCTAAGCGAGGCGGTCTTCAAGTGGGGCGACCTGCGCATCGAAGGCTACCTGCAAGGCAAGCAGGTAATCGTCAAAAATATGTCGGGCAGGGGCATCGACCAGAAATTCGCCCTTCTTCCCGACGACACGCAGCTAAACGCCGATGGCGCCGACACCACCCGCGTAGTTCTGCGCGTCACCGACGAATTTGGCGCAATACGGCCCTTTGCAAACGACGCCATCAAGTTCGAACTCGAAGGCCACGCCGAAATCATCGGCGACAACCCTTTCGCCCTGATCGGCGGCACCGGCGCCATCTGGATTCGCGCGAAAGAACAACCGGGCACAGTGCAGCTCACCGCAACGCACCCATATCTAGGCGCGCAAAAACTGCGCATCGAGATTGCGGCAGCCCCGGCAGAAGCGCTCTAGTTTGTACCGCGAGCCTTCTCAAATTAAGGATAGTGCCTGTCGGCCATTCCGCGGAGACGCGGCTCCACTCCTTGTAGGGGCCGGGGCTTGCCCCGCCCGGCGCCCACGCAGGCACGCTGTGTACCACGGAGCACTATCGTCCTTGCATTTTTTCCGCGGCCTGCTCAGTCAAGAAAACGGGGCTTTAGCCTGAAGCGTAGCGCAAGGATTCCGGTTGGGAATTTATGACAAGTCTAAAAGACCGTCGCGGGTGTCTCGACGCTATCGGCTGGCAGGGGGAATTGTCTCCCGCACGCCTGGGGCGGCCTGCTGCTACAAATTCTCGGCTTGCCTTGGCGCAGTCTGCACCAGCGCACGCGTCGCCCCAGTAGAAATACCGCCATCCACTAGCAAGGTCTGCCCCGTCACGTAGCGGCTAGACTCCGCCGCGAGAAACACCACTGCCGCATCCAAATCTTCCGGCCGTCCAGGCCGCTTAACCGGAATGCGGTCGCAAAGATACTCGACCCACTCTTTGTTTTCGTAGAGCACCTTGTTCTGCTCGGTGCGAAACCACCCCGGCGCCAGGCAGTTGACGGTAACTCCATGCTTGCCCCAATCGTCCGCCAAGCTCATGGTCAATTGCCGCACGCCGCCTCGGCTAGCTCCATACGGCCCGAGTCCCGCGTATCCCGCAACGCTGGTGACCGATCCAATGTTGATGATTCGACCGTAGCGCTTGGCGATCATACGCCGTGCCACCGCCTGCGCCACAAAAAAGCTCCCGCGCAAGTTGGTCTCTAGGATCAAATTCCAGTCTTCCCAAGTAACGTCTAGCGCAGGCTTGCGGACGTTGCAGCCCGCATTGTTCACGAGAATATCCAAATGGCCGAACGCCTGCTCGGCATGCGCCGCCATCTTTTCAATACTCTCCTGATTGCGGACATCCAGTTCCAACGAAATCGCTCGCCGCCCAAGCCCTTTGATCTCCGCCTCAAACGCCTGCAAATGATCGCGATTGCGGCTGGTAAGCACCAGATCGGCTCCGGCCTTAGCCAGCGCCCGCGCCAAGTACTGGCCCAGTCCGCGGCTGGTGCCCGTCACGATCGCCGTCTGCCCGCTAAGATCGAAAAGCCCGCCGCTCACGAACTCATCCCCGGCGTAAGCACAACTTTCATCAAGTTCGGTTCGCGTCCATACAATCGCTCAAACCATTGCGGGCCGTCTTCGAGCGGCGCGGTCGCACTGATCAGCGGCTTCACCTTGATTTCTCCTCTGGCCAACAACTCGATGGCTCGCGGATATTCCCCCGCGGAAGCACACGATCCCTGCAACCGGATTTGCCGGGTGACCACTTTCTGCAGCGGCAACGTCACTTCGGGCGAAATGTTGCCGACCAGCACCACGCTTCCACCCTTGCGAACGCTGTCGATCGCCGTGCGCACCGTCTCATTTCTTCCCACCGCTTCGACGGCGACGTCTACGCCATTCCCGTTTGTAAGTTGCAAAACCTGCGCAACAAGGTCGCCGTCGGCGGCCAAGACGTCGGTCGCTCCCAATTGCTTCGCCAAGTTGAGTCGCGTGGGATCGATGTCCGCAACAATCACGCGCGAACACCCGGTAACCCGCAGCGCCTGCTGCGTCAGAAGCCCGATCGTGCCCGCTCCGAGCACCAACGCGGAGCTATTCGGCACAATCGGCACCAACGAAACGCCGTGAATCGCCACAGCCACCGCCTCCAGCATCGCAGCATCAACAAACGAAAGATTGCCGGGCAGCCGGTAAATCGTGCGCGCAGGAACGCTCACAAATTCCGCAAAAGCCCCAGCCCGCCGATAATCGGTGCAGGAGACACCCAGCACCTGGCGCTGTTCGCACAGATTTACCTCTCCGCGAAGACAGTAATTGCACTTGCCGCAGTACACCGTCGAATCGAAGGTAACCCGGTCGCCCTCGGCCAAATCCTTCACACCTTCGCCGATGGCCGCTACCGTTCCCGCCGCCTCATGCCCCATGACGATCGGCGGAATCCGCCTTCCCGATGATCCATCGTAACCATGCACATCGCTGCCGCAGATCCCGCAGGCGGCAACACGCACAAGCACCTCGTCGCGCAGCAGCGCGGGCACGGGGAGTTCAGTTATTTCAAGTTTTCGATATTTCGAAAGTAAAAGGGCCTTCATGCTCGCCCGTGGCCGAAACTAGAAATCGCCTCACACATCGCACAAATCCACCGCTTGCCGCAAAGACGTAAGCGGGTCGCGCGTCGGCACGAACTCGTGAGCCACGTAGCCGTGGAAGTTGGCAGCAGCAATGCCGCGCATCACGCCATCCCACTGTACTTCCTGCGTGCCGTCAAGTTCATGCCGCCCCGGCACGCCCCCAGTATGGAAGTGCCCCAGCCACTGGATATTCTGCTGAATCGTGCGGACCATATCCCCTTCCATGATCTGCATGTGATAGATGTCGTACAGCAGCTTCACATTCGGCGAATTCACCGCCTGCACCACTTGCACTCCCCAAACCGTGTGATCGCACATGTAATCTTTGTGATCCACCTTGCTGTTCAGCAATTCCATGCAAATGGTGACCCCGTGATCCTCGGCAATCTTCTTCACGCGGTTGAGCCCGACAATCGTATTCTTCGCGCCTTCTTCATCGGACATGCCCGCCCGGTTTCCAGAAAAAGTAATCACGTTAGGCACGCCGGCCTTCGCAGCAAGCGGAATGTATTTGCGAAAGCCCTCTTCAATTCTGGCGTGATTCTCCACGCGGTTCATCGCGCTGGGAATCTCACCGCCGCCGGCGTACGCCATGCTGCAAACCAGCCCATGCCGCCCGGGAATTTCGTATTCCTCGGGATTCAGCAGATCGATGCCCTTCAAGCCAATCTGCACCGCGTACGCGCACAGTTCCTCGAGCGCAATCTGCTTGTAGCACCAGCGAGAAACCGATTGCTTGATTTGCCCCTTGCGCTTGATCGGAGCGTTTTGCTCCGGCCATGCCGCGGATGGAACAGAAGCCATGGTCGCTCCCGAAAGAGCGGTCTTCAGCATCGAACGTCGCGATAGTTTAGTCATAGAAATCACGCCAAGTGCTTCGCGGAACCGAAAACGTCGGCCGCCATCCCGCAAGCAGTTGTGCAGGATGAAACGTTTAACCAGGCGCGCCGCGAAATCCCAAACATTCTACTCCCCTCTGGATTGTCTCTGGAAACTCTTCAAGCCATCCAGGAAAGCATTCCCTGAAGATCGACCACCGTGGTCGACTCGGTCCCTCGCGGCATCGAGGGCCCAATCGCCACCGCCTCGCCATGATTTTCAAACCAAACCAAAAACGAAGACTGCTCCGCTCCCGGCAATCGCTGCTGGTTTAACCAATTGTAATACGCTCCAAGATCGGCATCGACCAGCGAACCCAAGGGATCAAGTTCCGGCGGGCCGCCGCTCCCAGCCAGCATCTCGTTCATCGGCTTCTGCCGCTGCCGCGGCGCAAAGCGCACCAGCAGCGTGAGCGGCTGCGCCCGCCGCAGTGCCTCGCGCGCCGCCCACTGCGCAAACGTGGTGCTGAAAACCTGCGTGCCCGATCCCTCGGTCAGCAGTTTCACTTGGAAGCGATCCAGTACTGCGTCTCCCGATTTTCCCGTACTCGCATCCGCGGCCCCCGCGAAACCAAGATCCGCAGGACGGAGCTGCGCCAGCAGCGTGCGCAGCGTCTCGGGGCCCATTCCTGGCCGCTCGATCTCTGCGCGCATCTTGTTTGAGAGGGCTGCGCGCGCCGGTTCTAGCGCGCCATACGACACGCAGGTCAGCGTGGGATCGTGTTCCGCCGCGTGCGCGCCATCGATATACCAGTGCGCGTGCGGCGCAGGATGTGCCTTCGCCCGCTTTGCCAGTGCGTCCAGCAGCAGCGGCATTCCGTTCTCCGGCTGGACGCGGCTGAAATACGCTCCATGAGGCCGCAGCTTGCGGAAGAGAGCTTCCTCGTAGGCATCCACGCCTTGTCCGATCACTGTGATTCCCAGGCGCGGCATCGCCGGTGCTTCCGGCGGCACCGCTGCGCGCAAGCGCTCCGCGTACGCTGTCGCCGCTACGCGAAACGCATCCAGCTGATGCGTCGTCCACAGATGCGACGACAATTGCTCCACAAACTGCGCCGGCGCGTTCACCCAATCGAACTGTTCCAGCGCCCCCGAAAGCCGGATCGCGGCGAATCCCTGAAACCACTCCTTCGTCTGTTCCGCGGAAAGGGAACTGAGGTTCGCCAGTTCCTTCTCCAGTGCCTTGCGCTCGGCAGGGAACTTGAAGTCGTAATCCACTACTTCGCGCAGCAGGCTCGGCAGAAAGCTCAGCGGCAGCCGCCGCAGCGCCGCCAAATATTCCGTCACCAGCTTCCGCGCCTCGGGCGGATACCCAGAAAACTGCTCCGGCTTGAGATCGAGTGGCAGCATAAAGGACGAACTACAACAGTTCCGCGATCGGCTTGCCTTGCGCCAGCGCCGCGGAAAATCCCAGCATCGAACCGAGCGTCGGCACCAGATCGACGGACTCGACAGCGCGGTCGTAGACCAAGCCTTCGCGCACGCCTGCGCCCAGAGCCATCATCCAGGTCGTCCGCGAAAGCGCGTCGCCGGTGCGATGATGCTGAAATCCGTTGCCGCCGGAATCGTCGTCGGAGTCGCGGCCAAAGTCCGGCAGGATGAACAACGTCGTGTTGTCCGCGTATTCCGGCTCGCTCTGAATGGTCTTCCACAAGTCCGCGCAGAGGCGATCGGTGCGCCGAATGCCGTCGATATACAGCGAATAAGCTCCTGCGTGCGCGATGTCGATATCGTGCATGGTGATCCACAACAGGCTCGGCGCCACTTCGCGCATCAACCGTCGCGCGATGTACACGGAAAGCTCGTCAGGGCTGGACAACGTCCGCGCATGCGCCTTGAAGTCGTCCACCGAAAGCTTCAGCAGCATGCCCAGTTGGTGCAACTCAAACTCGTTGCCGCCAAGTTCCGGCGTATAGAAAGGCGTCTCGTAGTTGTCGCGCAGCAAATGCTCGTAGTCGCTCGCGCCGCCGGAAGTCGCCGCCGTCAACAGATGCTTCGGCAAAATCACGCGTGCGCCAAGTCCCGGGCCGTAAGAACGGTGATTGCTTTCTCCGATGCGGTTGAAGCCGTTGCTGGGCGCGACGACCCAAGCATCCGAGGAAGGACGTTTTAAATCTTTGCGGAAATATTCAAAAGCGGTGGGATGTTCCGGGGGCAGGGAAGCAAAATTGTTGACCGTTTCATAGACGCCGGTGGCCAGGCTCGCGGTCGCCACATAGTGGCCCAAAATTCCCCGGTTCACCACCTGCGTAAAAAAGCTCGACTGCGGAATCAGTTCGCGGATCAGGTGCGGAATATTCTCCTGCCCCTCGGGAGCAAAAGTCTCCTGGTCCCGCGCCCCGCCGCCAAAGGTGATGACCACCACTTTCCGTTTTCGGAGGGCGGCTCCAGCCAGCGCGATCGGGCTGTGCAGCAGCGTGCTTCCCAGCGCAACGCCCGCTGCGGTGCGCAAGAAGTCGCGGCGCGTGAAGGCCAGTTGCCGGGCGAGTTCCTGAGGGCTGGAGGATGCAGCGTTGGGCCTGAGTCCCGACAGGGAGGCCGAGATCCGGGGCGTCTTGGGCCGGGATGGCAGGTGGTAGGTCATTAAAAACGCAACGCTTAGCGTAACCTACGCCCCGCCACTTCCGAAGTCAAGCCTCGCGAGGGGAGCCCTTCTATGATTCACCACTCCTAGGCGTTGAGTTACCATCTGGTGATGGAGGGGAACCATGCAGACGCGACAGTGGCGCGGCAGCAACGCTTGGGAAGAGGTAAAGCCTAGGCAAGGGCGGGCAGAGTGGGGTCTTCTTAGTCCGTAATTTCTTACGGATCGCGGAGCGCAAGAAGCACCTGGACAAGCTCATGGAATTGGCGGGTCAAGGGTTCAACGATGTCCGAGCGCAGCAATACCTCTTTTGTAACTCTTTTAGAATGATATCGATGCAACTTTACCCCGGGGATGGGGGGCATGAGTAGATCGTTCCGCTCTTCTGCTCCTGCAAGGCGCATTACTGCGCCCCTCTTGTTCAAATCGCCCCTTTCTTTTCAACAACTTCCAACATACCTTTTTCCAAGTCCTTTGCCTTCAAACCTATACACACTACCCCCGGGGGTGAGGGGTAAACACGCGGAGGCCGTCGGCCTTCAACTTTCCAACGATTGGTTTCACTCTTGGCTCGCCACTCGGCACTCGCCACTTTCCTCACGGCTTGGCGGAAGGAGAGTCCTTTGCCGCATAGACAAATTGGCGGATTTCCGCCCTTTGTTTTTCGAGGTCGGCTAGGTGCTGTTCGCGGAGTTTTTGGTAGGCCTGGAGCTGCTCTTGCGCGGAATCCTTTTGGCCGGTGCGGACGTAGGCTTGGCCCAGGCGGTAGTGGGCGTCGGCTAGGTCGGGGTTCAGTTCCAGGGCACGGACATACTCCGGGATGGACTCGGGGTACTTGGTTTGGTCGGAGTAGAGGTTGCCCAACTGCAGGTGGGCTTCGGCCATGGCCGGGTCCAGCGCTATCGATTGCTCCAGCAGCGATTGGACTTGGTGGAGGTCCAGGCTGGGGTCTTGGGCGCGCTTGCCCTTCCACAGGGCCATCGCGTAGTAGTACAGAGCGCGGGCGTTGCGCGGCTGCAGCTCGGCGAAGCGATGGAAGCGCTGGATGACCTCGTCGGCCTGGCTGGGCGAGCTGTCGTAGGCCCGGGAGAGGAAAAGGTAGCAGGCGGGGTCGGCGGGATTCAGGTCGGCGGCGCGGAGCAGGGATTTGACGGCGTCGTCGTAGTTGCCGTGGGCGTACAGAGCCATCCCCAGGCCGATGGCCAGGCGCTGGGAGGCGGGGTAGCGCTCGGCGGCGTGCTGGAAGACTTCGATGGCCGGGGCTAGCGTGCGGTGCAGCAACAGCTCACTGCCCCAGTCGAACAGGTTGCTCTCGCTGGGATCGGCGTGGGCGGCCAGCTCAAATTCGTTTTCGGCGGGGACGAATTTCCCGTCTTTTTCTTCGATTTCGCCGAGCAGATTGTGCAATTCCGCGCTGTCTTTTCGCTTCAGGAGGTCGCCGACCAGTTGGCGCGCTTCCGCCAGCTTTCCCGTTAGCAGATACGCCAAGGACAAGTCGTAGCCGTTGTCGGAGGACGACGGATCGATGTGCTGGGCGCGCTCCAGGAAGGGAACTGCTTCGGCGACTTTTTTGGATTGGATGTAGGACTCGCCGAGGTTGTGGTTGGTGTCGAAGTTCTTGGGATCTAGCTCGACCGCTTTCTTGAATTCCAGTTGGGCTTGATCGAGCTTTCCGAGACGGGAGAGATTGGCGGCCAGGTTGGTTCGGGCCGGTGCGGAATTGGGTTGCAGGCGCACGGCTTTCTGGAGGTGTTCGCTGGCCTTGGCGTCTTCCGACTGGGCGGAGTAGACAAGGCCCAGGAGTTCATGGACCTCGAAGCTGTCTGGGACTTCGGGCAGGAGCTTTTCGAGCTGCGCGGCGGCTTCGGCGAAGCGGCCGGCGTCGTATTGCGCGACGGCGGATTGGAAGGAGCGGTCGAGTTCGGGGCGCGGTTTTTGCTGGGCCTGCGCTGACCCGCGCGGCGCGCACGCTAGGAGAGCGAGAAGGACAAAGAGGAAACCACGATGGCGTTTCGTCGCGTGCGCCTGGGCGTTTGGGGCACAGCAATGCTGTGCCCCTACGAGAGGATTCGCCAGGGCGATTTGCGCGGGGCGGAGTAGCAATTTAGGTGGAATCACTAAGGTTGTAGGTTATCACCGCGCGAGGAAACGCGGAAAGATCGGGCTTAAAAAAGCCGGGCAAAAACAGACGATCGAGGGGAAATGATCGGGCGAAGAAAAAACTCCCCGTAGAGCGCCCTCGACGCGCGTTCTACGGGGAGTTGAGGCTGGGGCTAGTAGTACAGCTTCAGAGCGAACTGGATCTGCCGCGGATCGTAGGGAGCATCGCGGGTGGAGCCGATTTCGCCGAAGGTGGAGCTGTTGTAGTTGCCCGAGTTGGAGATAGCGACCACGCCGTTGCCGCCAAAATTGGGCGCGTTGAAGTTGGGGTGGTTGGCAATGTTAAAGAACTCCGCACGGAACTGGAGGCGGAAGCGCTCGTTGATCGGGAGGTCCTTGAAGAAGGAAATGTCCGCTCGGTGGAATCCGGGTCCTTCCACTTTGGTTACACCACCCAAGGCCGCGGTACCGGTCAAAGGAGTGCATCCTGCGGGTGAACCGGGGATGGGGACTCCACCGACACCTAACGCACAAGGCTGGGTGAAGGCGGCGGGGTTGCCGTAAAAGCTCAAGAGCCCGTTGGCATCGGTGTGCAATCCGAGTTTGAGAGGTTGTCCGGTGAAGAGAGCGCCACAGGCTATTCCCGCAGCGGTCTGTGTAGGACAACCGATCTCAATGGGTTGACCGCCCTGGAACGTGGAGCTCCAATTGACGCTCCAGCCTCCGATGAGTTTGTTCACGACCCCACTGGCGTCGGACATGAAGTGTTTGCCCTTGCCGAAGGGAAGTTCATAACCGCCGCTGAAGTGGAAGACGTTGCGAATATCGAAACTAGCCAAGCCGTAGTCGGCCTGGATTCCGAAACCCGGAATGCCAGGAGCGCGGTAGCCATTGACGTTGCCGCCAGCGCTGCTTTGACCGCTTCCACCATTCAGCAAATCGTCGGCGTCGGAGAGCACCTTGGACCAGGTGTAGGTGCCAAGGAAGGTTAGGCCGTTGGAGAACTGCTTTTCGAGCTTGGTCTGGAGGGAATGATAGTTACTGTTGCCCTCGGTTGCGGCATAACTGGGATTGCGCCCGAAGTCCGGGAAAGGAATGGCAAGCTGAGCATTGGCATTGGCCGGCAAGATGGTGCTGACGGCGTTGGAGGTATTTGGAAATACTTCCAAATGATGAGCTAGCGAGCTGACGTAGCCAGCTTGGATAGACATCGAGGGAGTCAATTGATATTGCACGGTCAAGTTATTGCTGATGGTGTATGGAGTCTGGTAGTTGAACTGAATGCCCAACAGACCCAAGCCATTGGCGTTAACCAATAGGGGGTTCAGGGGCGTGCAAGAGAAGCCGGTCTCGAAGGTTCCGGAAGTGCCAGGGCCTGCAGTGGCGCAGCCGGGGAACGTGATCGGCGTATTTGCGTTGGGCTCTGGGAAGTTGAACTGGAATTGGAAGGGGTAGTTTTCGCCGATGTTTGGCGAATACCCGCGGTTCTCAAAGCCATTGTAGAAGAGACCGAAGCCGCCGCGAACCACCAACTTAGGATTGACCTGGTAAGCGAAGCCCAGGCGCGGGGCGAAATTGGTGTTCTGCGAATTGCCGAGGCCGGATCCGAACTTGTTAGTGACGTCGAGGGTGATACCGTCCGTGTTGAGCAAACTGAGGAAGCTCGGGGACAGATTGCCGGCGTTCGGCCCTGGCGGGATGATGTACAGGGGCGTACCGGTGGGAGACGCGGCGGCGGGGACGAAGTTGGCTTGGTTGTGATGGTGCTCATAGACCAAGCCAAAGAAGTCGTAACGCAAGCCCAAGTTGACAGTCAGCTTAGGAGTGACCTTCCAGTCGTCGTTGACGTAGCCGCCGTAGTAGTTCTTGCCGTTGTCGGTCTCGGCGATGTTGGAGGCGCGGATGTCGGTGGCGCCGCCGAGAAAGTTAACTCCGCCAACCGTCGAGGCAGTGGGAGTCAGCAAGAATTCGGCGCGCCCGGTGTTTCCTACGTTGTTGTTTGGAACGGTGGTGTAATCACCGTTGTAGTCGAATTCTCCGCGAGACCAGGGCGGCTGCAAGGTAGAGAACTTGACGTGCTGCCACTCGATGCCCATTTTGAAGGTGTGCTTGCCGAGGATCTTGGTGACGTCGTCGGTAATTTGGAAGGTGGAACTGACTTCGTCCGAAGGAAGAAAGGCGTTGCTGCCAAGATTTGTCAGCCCGTTGATTCCGAAAGCGGGCAGACCACCGTTCTCCTGCAACTGGGGAATGCCTTGAATGCCGAACTGAGACGGAATGTCGGTGAGGTCGTTGGCGGAGGGTGAAACGCGGGTGGTGTGTAGGTAGTTGAGTCCCGCGCGCACCACGTTGATCAATGTTGGAGAAAACGTGTGAGTATAGCCGAGGGCGCTCTGCTGAGCGTTGGCGGTCTGAGTACCCTGCTGAAAACCGCCGCCGTCTGCGACGCCGCCGAAAATGCCGGGAATGAATTGCGGATCGTCGGCCAAGCTGAAGCGGTAGAACAACTGATTGTTGTCGTTGAAATTGAAGTCCACGCGGGAATCAAAAGCGTTGCGGTGTTCAAAAAGCTTGGGCGAACTGGCGAAGTTGGAGAAAAGAGAGTTGGTCGCGCTGGTCGTGGGATTCGGATAAAGATTCAGCAGCTTGATGGCGTTCGGGTCTAACCGGCCGGCAGGAATTATGTTCAATCCGCAGTTGGCGACGGTGAAAGCGAAGCCGGCGGGAGCGGAGCCGCAAGTGCCGAAGGGGTCTCGGACAAATCCCCCTGCGACAGCCCGCGTGGTTGCAGGATCAAGGATAGTGCCGACTGGCATGGTGCGCCCCAAGGCGTCGGTTACCGTACCGGTCTGGGCGGCGATGATGTCTTGCAAGTTGGTGTAGCCGCTGGCGCGTTCCGCAGCGCTGGGAACCGAACCTGTGAGCACGGTACCCTGGACCCGGCGGAGGCCTTCGTAGTCGCCAAAGAAGAAGACTTTGTTTCTGCCATTAAATACTTTCGGGATGACTACCGGCCCACCGGCGGTAAAGCCGAACTGGTTCTGCCTAAGTTCGCCCTTGGGAATGCTGTGAGCGTTCTCAAAAAAGTCTGCGGCGTCGAGTTTATCGTTACGGAAGAACTCCCAGGCGGCACCGTGGAAATTGTTGGTGCCGGATTTGATGGTGGCATTGAGAACGGCGGCACCGGAGCGGCCGAACTCGGCGCTGAAGTCCGAGGTTTGAACCTTGAATTCTTCGACGGCATCGAGCGGGGGGAGAACTACGTAGTTCGTGCCGTTCAGGAAGTCGACGGTGTCGGAATTGTTGTCGATGCCATCGAGCAAATAATTGTTCTGGGCCGGGCGCAGACCGTTGGCGGAAAAGGCGCCGCTAGCGGCGTTGCCGCGGGTATCCGCTTGCGGAGTGTTGACGCCGGCAGCGAGCTGGGCCAGGAAAGTAAAATTCCGGCCGTTTAACGGGAGAGTGTTAACGCTACGGGAGTCGACGACTTGGCCGACCGAAGCATCCTGAGTTTCAAGCACGGGAGCAGTCGAGGCCACCTCGATCGTCTCTGTGACATTGCCGGGCTTGAGAGTAAAGTTGGCGACCACGTTTTCGCCGACGTTGACCGGAACGTTGCGCTGCGTTGTGGTCTGGAAGCCTTGGAACGAAGCGCTGATCTTGTAGGAGCCGATCCTGACGGGGGTGAACTTGTACTCGCCATCAGCGCCAGTAGTGGTCGAGAGGGCGGCATTGGTACCTTCGTTAGTGAGGGTGACATTGGCGCCGCGGACGGCGGCGCCGGAAGCGTCGGTAACGGTGCCCAAGATGGCGCCGGTGTCGACTTGGGCGCGGAGTGGAGCTACGGTCAGCAAGAGAGTGAGCACTAAAGCGGCTGCCATCACCAACGATGTTCGCCGGATCAACCTTGAAACGGCCATTCGGATCATCAACTTCCTCCTGGGCACCGCACAGTGCCCTCAAACGGTATGGCTAAGACCGGCGCAGAGCGCCAACACGCGCAGGCGCGGCACGCCGCGCGCCGTTAATTGTTTCGCGGCCCTCAGCCGCATGAGTTATCGTCCGATCAAACTCGCCGGGCAACCAGCCCCGCCGTGTCACGGCACCAACATCCGTTTTTGAACCACAAACCCCGGAAATGGATAGAAACGCCAAAACCCCGACCGAGCATCCCCAAAATCACTTAACCGCTTAACCTAGCTGATATCACGCCATTTTGCGTATTGTCAAGCGTTTTTTTTGCTTTATACTTTGCACAGGCGGCGGATTTCTGGTTCCGGAATTCGGATGTAGCTTCGGAGTTGGTCGAGGACAACGGAATGCTGGCGTTATGGGACTAACCATTCGAGATGTGGCCAAGGCCGCGGGTGTGTCCACGGCGACGGTCTCGAACGTGTTGAACAACACCGGCAAAGTGGGCCGGCGCACGCACCGCCTGGTGCTGTTGACGGTGAAGCGCATGGGATATTTCCCGAACGCACATGCGCGGCATCTGGCTTCGCGCGACAGCCGCACGCTGGGAATTATCGTGTCCGACATCGTGAACCCGTTCTTTCCGGAAGTGATCAAGAGTTTTGAAACGCGGGCGCGCCAGCTTGGATACGATGCGATTCTGAGCGATACGAATTACGATCCGCGGCGAACGCGGGAGGCCGCGGAGCGCATGATGGAGCACAACGTGCGCGGGGTGGCGGTGATGACTTCGGAAATCAGCGCGCGGCTGATCAACGAATTGGAACGCCGAAGGATCGCGGTTACGTTCCTGGACCTGGCGCCGGTCCGCGGGTACGTGAGCAAGCTGCGCATCGACTATTTTTCGGGAATAAAGCAGATCGTGGAATACCTGTATAAATCCGGGCATCGGCGCATCGCCTTTATCACCGGGCGGCCGAAGCTGAAGTCCAACCTGGCGCGGCTGGAGGCTTACGAAAAGTGCATGCGGGATCTGGGATTGGAACCCGGACCCATACTGCCCGGCGACTTGCGCTTCGAAGGCGGCTTGGCGGCAGGCTTGAGCATCGCAAAACTATCGCCAAGGCCGACCGCGGTGATGGCGGTCAACGACCTTACCGCCGTTGGAGTGATCAAGGGATTGCTGAAGGGTGGGTGCCGGATTCCACAGGATATTTCGGTTACGGGATTCGATAACACACGGCTGGCCGAATACAGTAACCCGTCCCTGACGACCGTGGATGTGCATCGGGACATGCTGGGGCAGATCGCGGCGGACGCTCTTCATGAACTGTCCAGCGCCGCTAATCCGCAGGGAAGGGAATACCAGATTCCGGCGGAAATGATTTTGCGAGAGTCTTCCGGGCCGGCGCCTTCGGAGCAAGACTGATCGAATCCCGCCATTTTTTGTTTCCAACAATTTAGCTGGCCGGATGATCTGCGAAGAGAGTCCCTGGCCACTCGAAAAATTGGCCTTCAGCGAATGAACAGAGGGCGAAAAGGTCAAAAGCGCCCGCGACGGTCCGCGGCCGCTACAGTTGCCGCACAATAGATATTGCATCGACGTACGGATGCGGGCGCGGTCTGACATCGCTAAAGGTCCGAGAGAATCGGGAGTTGGTACGTTAGTTTTTGGATCGGATTCGGCTCGGTGCTAGCATGCGAACAGCCGGCGAGCGCCGTGCGGAACCCAGAGAATGACGCGCTACAAAGACGAAGAGCACGCGCTTTCACGCCGGGGCTTCTTGAAGAAGATGCGGTGGTCGCCCGTGCTTTTTCTTCCGGCGCCCCTGCAGGCGCGGGCGCTGCAGCCGGTGCTCGGGGAAAACCCAGCGGATCGGCACTCTTCGTTCCACTTCGCTGATCTTCGTTTCATACCGCACTATCCCGCAAGGTCTCCGCTCGATGAGGTTTTACGCAAAGTCGCTCCGGGAGCGGATGAGTACGTCACGGAGAAGTACGCGTTTGAAATCATGCTGGTGCTGAAGGAATGGAGCCGCGGGCTTCAGGCGGCGCCGCCGGCTCTCGGGGTGCTGGGGAGATTTGTGGATGCCGCGATCGAAGGCGCTTCGCTGGTTCCCATTGAGCAGCGCGCGCTGCGTTCCGGGAACGGGATCGAGGTTTTGCGTAGAAAGTTCGGGAGCAACGCGGTATTGGGCCGCGAGCGCTTTCTTGAGGAGATCAGAAGCTATTTGGCCGCGATGCGGCACGTGGAGACCGCTGAATTTGAGATTGTTGGGATCGAAGAAATCGCGGGGTCCGTGCCGACAGTGGGTGTCAACATCCGGTATGACTTTGTTGCCACGCGTACGGACATGGGGCGCGAAGAGCGCATCGGGCGCTGGCGGACGCAGTGGTCGCGCGATGAGTCCAACGCGTGGCGAGTGCGGCGATGGGAAGCGACCGAGGAAACGTTGAGCCGGGCGCAGGAGCCGATCTTCATCGATGTTACTTCGCAGGCGCTGGGAGGAACGGAATCGTACCAGAAGCAAATGCTTCACGGAGTGGACTACTGGCGCACGGTTTTGGACGGGGCGTGCGGGATCGACGTTTATGGGAACAATGGTTTGGCGCTGGGAGATTTCGACAATGATGGACTGGATGATTTGTACGTGTGCCAGCCCGCGGGAGTGCCGAACCGGCTGTATCGGAATCGCGGCGATGGAACGTTTGAGGATGTGACGGAGACCGCCGGAGTGGGCGTGCTGGATGGGACGGCCAGCGCACTGTTCGCGGACTTTGAGAACAAGGGCCTGCAGGATCTCTTGGTAGTTTGCGGCAGCGGACCACTGCTGTTCGTGAACCAGGGGAATGGGAAATTTTTATGGAAGCGCGATGCCTTCCGGTTCTTGCGGCCTCCGCAGGGCACGCTTACGCACGCCGCCGTTGCCGACTACGACGGTGACGGACGCTTGGATGTTTATTTTTGCTTGTACAGCTATTACTTGGGGCTGGATCAGTATCACTATCCGGCGCCCTATTTCGATGCGCGCAATGGGCCACCGAATTTCTTGCTGCACAACGAAGGCAACGGTGTTTTTGAGGATCGCACGGAGGCGGCGGGACTGAACGTGGAGAACGACCGCTATAGCTTCGCTTGCGCTTGGGGGGACTACAACTCGGACGGCTTGCCGGATTTGTATGTGGCCAACGATTTCGGGCGGAGCAACCTGTACCGCAACGACGGCAACGGAAAATTCACCAGCGTTTCCACGGAGGCGGGCGTGGAGGACGTTGGGGCGGGGATGAGCGCGAGCTGGTTCGATTTCGACAACGACGGGAAGCAGGACGTGTATGTGGCGAACATGTGGTCGGCAGCTGGGTTGCGCGTTTCCGAACAGAAAATCTTTCATGAAAAGGAACCCGAGAATATCCGGGCGCTTTATCGACAGCACGCGGGCGGGAATTCGTTGTATCGAAATCTTGGGAATGGCAAGTTTCAAAACGTCAGTCATGCGGCGGGGGTTGATATGGGCCGCTGGGCGTGGTCGTCGGACGCTTGGGACTTTGATCATGACGGCTATCCGGACTTGTATATCGCGAACGGTTATATTTCGGGGCCGGAGACTGCCGGGCGTGACGAGGGCGATGTCGGGAGCTTTTTCTGGCGGCAGGTGGTGGCGAAATCGCTCTCGAACGCGATGCCGTCAGTGAATTACGAGTTGGGATGGAACGCCATCAACGAACTGATCCGGTCGGATGCTTCTTGGAACGGCTTGGAGAGGAATGTTTTTTACGCGAACAACCGTGACGGGACGTTTTCTGAGATTTCGGGGACGGTGGGATTGGATTTTCCGGACGACAGCCGCTCGTTTGGGCTGGCTGATCTGGACCATGATGGACGGTTGGAAGTGGTGCTGAAGAATCGAAACGCGTCGCAGTTGCGGATCTTGCGGAACGCGATGAAGGATATTGGGAACTCGATGGCGTTGCGCTTGCACGGGAAGAAGAGCAACCGCGACGCAATCGGGGCCGCGGTGACCGTGGAGGCTGAAGGGCGTCAGCAGACCAAATATCTGCAGGCGGGGTCGGGATTTTTGTCGCAGCATACGAAGGAGCTCTTTTTTGGAGTTGGGAAGGCGGAAGGAACTGTGCGCGCCAGCATTCGGTGGCCTAGCGGGTTGATTCAGACCTTTGAGCATTTGCCGGTGAACCGGCGAATCGAAATTGAGGAGGGAGCCGAAGAGTTTACGGCAAAACCTTTTGCGACTGTGCCAGCGTCTTACGGGCGGGGAGCGGATGCTCAGAAACGGGAGATTTTGCCTTCGTCGGTGGAGACTTGGCTGATCGAGCCTTTGAGCGCGCCGGAGTTTTCTTTGCCAGACCTTGCAGGCAAAGTGTACGAGTTGCGGTCGCTGCGAGGCGGGGCCGTGTTGCTGCACTTTTGGTCTGCGGCTTCACCGGGCTGCGGCGAGCAGTTGCGGCTCTTGCAGAAGAAAGAAGCAATTCCGGCTGCAAGCGGGATTCGCATTTTGGGGATCAGCCTCGATCGTTCTGACGATGCGGGAACGGTGCGATCGTTTGTGGCGAAAGAAGGAGTTTCGTTTCCGGTACTGCTGGCTACGCCAGAAGTGGTCGGCATCTACAATATTTTTTACCGCTATCTGTTTGACCGGCGCAGGGACCTGGCGCTTCCCATGTCTCTTCTGGTCAACGGAGACGGGATGATCGTCAAGATTTACCAAGGGCAGGTGAATCCGGAACGGCTCGCGGAGGATGCTAGGTCGGTGGCGGGGAATGCGGCGAATCGGATGCGCAGAGCGCTGCCCTTCGAAGGAACGCTTTACGGCGATGCGTTTCAACGCAACGACTTTACGTATGGCGTGGCGATGTTTCAACGCGGGTATCTGGAGCAGGCAGCGGCGTCTTTCCGGCAAGTCATCGCGGCGAAACCTCAGGAGCCTGAGGCTTATTACAATTTGGGGACACTCGATCTGCGGAGGAATGCGTTTGGGGATGCGCGGCGGTATCTGGAGCAGGCGGTGAAGCTGCGCTCGAGCTATCCGGAAGCGTGGAACAATCTTGGGATGGTTGCTGCACAGGAGGGCCGGGCGGATGAGGCTGTTCGCAACTTCCAACAGTCCCTGCAGCAGAGGCCGGACTACGTCATCGCGCTCCTGAATCTGGGGAACCTTTATCGGCGTCAAGGAGCTTTTGGCGAGGCGGAAAAACTTTTGAGCCTGGCGCTGGGAATCGAACCAGATAATGCGGAGGCCCACTACAGCCTGGGGATGCTTTACGCGCGGCAAGAGCAACCGCAGCGAGCGTCGGAGTACTTGGAAAGGGCGGTCGCCTTGCGCCCGGATTACGCAGATGCACTAAACAACTTGGGTGTGCTTTTTGTGCGCGAAGAACACTATTCGGAAGCGCGAGAGAAATTTGAGACTTGCATTCGCGTGGCTCCGAATTTCGATCAGGCTTATCTTAATTTGGCGCGACTTTACGTGTTGTTGAAGGACAAGGAAAAAGCCAGAGAGGTTCTGCAGGCACTGCTGCAGCTGCAACCGCAGCACAAGTTGGCCCAGCAGGCGTTGGGGATGCTGAATTGAACTTTCAACGCCAGAAACCTGAATGCGAGCGGGAATGCGCGAGGGAAATGCTTGACAGTGCGCGGTCTCGGCATGGTTGCGCAAGCATCGGCCGGTGGCCGGCGCTGTGCGGTTTGCTGGCGTTGTCCGTAGTGTGCGCGCCGGATGCGGGACATGCCGTGCCGCCGCAAGTTGCGCCGGGGCAGAAACATCCGCCGCAAGCCTCAGAAATGCCAGCTGGTCTTGTGGAAGCGGAAGAGCTTCTTCGGCGGGGGCTTGCCGATCAAGCGAAAGAGAAAGTTGAGACGGAGTTGCAGCGGAATCCATCGAGTGTCGAGGGCTATGACCTTTTGGGGATTATTCGCAGCGAGCAGAAAGACTACGCCGGCGCTATGGATGCTTACCAGCGTGCGCTGAGGCTGGACGCTAAATCGACTCGGACGCTGAATAATTTAGGGAATTTGTTCGTTGCCCAAGAAAAGTTTGATCTGGCGGAGAAAGAGTTCCGGAAGGTTTTGCTTTTGGAGCCTGGCAATCGCGACGGAAATTATAATTTGGGCTTGGTCTTGATGGCCAAGGGCTCGCCTCAAGAAGCCATCGTGCACTTTCAGCGGGTGCGTCCGCCGGATATTGCGACACGCAGCAACCTGACGCGCGCCTATCTGCGAGCCGGGAGGATTGCGGAAGGGTTGAAGACGGCGACGGACCTTTCCGCGCAAAACAAAGATGATGTGCAGTTGCATTTCACACTTGGCGTTTTGCTGGCTTCGGAGAAACAGTACCGGGCGGCGCATTTGGAACTAGAAAAGGCTAACGCGCTCCAACCAGAAACCGTGGAAATTCTTTATAACCTTGGGCAGGTGTATCTGCGGGCCGGCGACTACACGCAAGCGGAACTGGTGTTGAATCGCGTGCTAAAACTGAAACCCGATTCGCCCGAGACGCTCTACTTGCTGGCGCAGGCCGATCAGGACCAGGGCCGGTCCGTGGATGCGCTGGATTTGCTAGTGCGCGCGCACAAGCTCGCTCCTGAGAATGCCGACATTATTTTTCTGCTGGCGCGCGTCAGCATGACCCAGAATTATTTCGAAGATGCGATTCCGCTGCTGGAATCCGGTTTGAGGATTGCGCCAAAACGAGCCGATCTGCGCGCTGCGCTAGGCGAGAGCTATTTCATGTCGGGAAAAGCCGAGAAGGCGATTGACGAGTTCCAGGCGCTGGTTGAGCTGGACCCGTCGGCGCGATCTTACGCCTTTCTGGGGCTCTCTTACCGGCATCTAGGGCGATTCGATGAGGCCAAGAAATATTTCGAGGCGGGCTTGAAGCAAGATCCTCGCAACGCTTCCTGCTTGTTCAACATGGGCTATATCGAGGAGCGCCAGGGAAATCATGCGAAGGCCGAAGTGTTGTTACAAGAAGCGCTGCGTTCGAAGCCTGATCATGCCGAGGCGATGTTGGAATTGGCGAATCTGCGCATCGCGAGCAAGAGATTGCCGGACGCGGCCGATCTGTTGCGGCGATACGTCAAGGTTAGCCGGGAGCCCGCATCGGGGTATTACAAGCTGGCTATGGTGGAGAGGAGCCTTCATCAGACCGAGGCGGCGCAGAGGGATTTGAGCGTTTTTCAAACGCTTTCGAAGAATGCCGCGCCCGGGCCGTACCCGTATCAACACCTTTTCGACTACGTCGATAACCGCTCCAACCTTTCGCCGCGAGATCGCACGCAACTGGACCTCGCGCAGCTGACCGAAGAGGTCAGTAACCATCCGGACCAGCCGCAGAACCTGTATCTGCTGGCTGAAACTTATTTGAAACTAGGGAACCTCGCGGAAGCCGGAAAGGCAGTTGCGCAACTCGATCAAATTAGTGTGGGGGACTACCGAACGCAGACGGGAGTCGGCGTGCTGCTGGCGCGTTATCGATTGTACGACGATGCCATCCGACATTTTCAGGGGGCCCTGGCGGCGAATCCCGAATCGGATGACGTGAAGTTTGATTTGGCGGACGCTTATTTCAGAAAGGGCGCCTACGCCCAGGCGCTAGAAGCGGCCCAGCAAGTTTCGGCGCAGGGGCAGCAGGACGGCGCCTTCCTGGCGTTGCTGGGCGATATTTACGCACGTCTTGGCGACAGCGCCCGGGCTTCCGAGATTTTCCGGGGCGCGATCACTCGCAATCCGGACAACGATCAGTATTACCTTTCGTTGGCAATGGTGGAGTTGCGAGAGAAGGATGCGGCGGGCGCGGAGGAAACATTGCGGAAGGGACTGTCGCGGATTCCTGGCTCGGGAAAGATTCTGTGGGGCTTGGGAATCGCGTCCGTGCTGGAGGGCAAGACGCCGCAGGCGGAGGAGGACTTTGAGCGAGCCGTCGATCTGCTGCCGGAATGGTCCGGGAGTTATTCGACGCTGGGCGTTTTTTACTATCAGACTGGAGAGATCGCCAAGGCCAGGGAAGTGCTGAACCGCTTCAAGGGCAGCAACGCGGCGGGCGGGTTGGATATAAATCGCATTGAAGAAGCTCTTTCTCAGGCACCCGCAGCGCAATCTTCTGTGCACGAACCCATGCCGATGGCTGCCCGGCTGCAACTGCTTCAGTTGGCGCTGTCGCTCGCCGACCGGACGCTCTGAGAAAATGGGAAAGCAACTAGGCAGGGGATTGGGTTTCAAAGCCACCGTCGCCGCGATCCTGGCACTGAGCGCTGTTATTGGTGTGGTTGTGCATCAGACCAATGCGGCTGGGCAAACTTCGAAACCGCAAGATTCCCGGATAACCGTCCGCTACACTGACGTTCGCAAAGAGGCCGGGATCACTTTTTTGCAGGACTCCACGCAAACCGAAGAAAAATATTATCTGGAGACCATGGGGACCGGCGTCGGCTGGATCGACTACGATCAAGACGGGCTGATGGATCTGTTCTTCGTGCAATCGGGCGAGACAGATATTTACAAACCGGCGCATCCTTTGCGTTCCGCTCTGTACCGCAACAATGGAGATGGAACGTTTACCGACGTCACGGAAAAAGCCGGGGTTGGCGGCGCGGGGCATTACGGCCAGGGGGTCGCCGTCGGAGACTACGACAATGACGGATATCCCGATTTGTACGTGACCGGTTACGGCCGCGCCATCCTGTATCACAACAACGGCGACGGAACTTTTACGGACGTGACCGCCAAGGCCGGCGTGGCCGATGAAGGCGGATGGTCTACCAGCGCCGGGTGGTTTGACTACGACAAGGACGGTTGGCTGGACCTGGTGGTCACGAATTACATCGAGTGGACGCCGAAGACGAATCTCTGGTGCGGCGAACGGCGGCCGGGCTATCGTTCGTACTGCAATCCGGGCAACTACAAAGGGCAGAAGACCAAGCTGTACCACAACAATCGCGACGGAACTTTTACGGATGTGAGCGACGCTTCGGGAGTGGGCAAGCCCGAATCGAAGGGCATGGGAGTGGTGCTAGCGGACTTCAACAACGACGGCTGGCCGGACATCGCCATTGCCAACGACACTTGGCCGAATTTCTTGTTCCTCAACAAACATGACGGAACTTTTCAGGATGTCTCGCTGGTTTCCGGTTTGGCGGCCAGCGAGGACGGGCGCTACGAGGCGGGTATGGGCATCGACGCGGCGGACGTGGACGGCGATGGCTGGCAAGACGTGTATATCACGCACCTGGATTTCGAATTGAATCGCCTGTACCACAACAATCAGAATGGAACGTTCGATGACTACACGTTTCGGTCGGGTATCGGGAACAAGGCCATCCTGCTGAGCGGCGTGTCCATGAAGTTTATGGACTACGACAACGACGGCTGGGACGATATCGTGCAGGTGAACGGAGCGATGGTGGATAACGTACAGCTGTATCACAGTGAAGTGAGCTACAAGGAGCCGTTGCTGATGTTTCGCAACTTGGGAAAGGGCCAGTTTGAGAAAGTGTCGGAGTCCTTGGGTCCGGACTTCATGCGGCCGATCGCCGGGCGCGGTATCGCCACCGCGGACTTCGACAATGACGGGGACATCGACATCGCCATCAATAACCGCGGCGATTATCCGGAGTTGCTGCGCAACGACGGCGGGAACGCCAACCATTGGCTGGAAGTTTTACTGATCGGAACGAAGTCGAATCGGGACGGAATTGGCTCGTCGCTGAAATTGACCTCAGAGGGATTCGTGCACGTCGAACAGGCAAAAGGCGGCATGAGCTATATGTCGGCAAGCGATCCCCGGATTTTCTTCGGCCTGGGCAAACGCACAAAGAATGAGTCTTTGGAGATTACTTGGCCGAGCGGGCAGGTGGACAAGTTGGCGAATGTACCCGTGGACCGAATCATCGCGGTAAAGGAAGGCACGGGAATTGTGCCTAGATCGTTTCCAAAGATAGCGTCGAAGGCGATAGGACGATGAGACGGAAAAACCATAAATCATGAGTCTCCTGCGACGACGTTTCCTGGGCTCCTCGAGCGTTGTTCTGGGTAGTGCGTTGTTGGACCGGCTTACAAGCCCACTGTGGAAATGGAAACGTTCCGCACTGCTCGAAGCGGCGACCGTGCCGGGCCTTGGCGCTTCGAATTCCAGCGTTTCCGCCTCGCCAGCGGCCTCTCCGGTCGTATTCGTGGATGTGGCCAAGGAAGCCGGCCTGAATTCTGCCAACGTGTGGGGCGGCGCCGATCGCAAGAAATACATCATTGAAGCGAAGGGAAGCGGCTTGGCTTTTTTTGACTACGACCAGGACGGCTGGCTGGATATTTATTTGACGAACGGAACGCGCTTTGTGACGGACTGGCCAGCAGGCAAGGCTCCTACCTCCCATCTGTACAAAAACAATCGCGACGGAACATTCACCGACGTAACGGAAAAATCAGGACTGGCGCGCACGGGTTGGCAGACGGGCGTTTGTGTGGGCGATTACGACAACGACGGCTGGGACGATCTGTTCTGCTGTTTCTGGGGACACAACATTCTGTTTCACAACAACGGCGACGGGACGTTTACCGATGTAACGCGTAAGGCCGGTGTCTACGACGAGCAGATCCGCTGGGGAGCTGGCTGCACGTGGCTGGACTACGACCGCGACGGGCACTTGGATCTATTCGTCTGCAATTACATCAAGCTCGACCCGGCAAAAACCCCTTCGGCGAACGATCCTGCCGTTTGTCAGTGGAAAGGAATTCCGGTGATGTGCGGCCCGCGCGGCCTTCCGGGCGACACCAACGTTCTGTATCACAACAACGGGGACGGGACTTTTACCGACGTCTCCGAGAAGTCCGGCATCCTGAAAACTGGCCCCCGGTATTCCATTACGCCGGTCTCCTATGATTTCGACAACGACGGCTGGCCGGACATTTATGTGGCCGTGGACTCGGCGCCGAGCATCCTGCTGCACAACAATCATGACGGTACGTTCACCGATGTCGCGGTGATCGCCGGCTGCGCGTACAGCGAGAATGGCCACGAGCAGGCAGGAATGGGAGTAGCCGTGGCCGACTACGACTGCGACGGATGGTTCGACATTTTCAAGACGAATTTCGCGGATGACACTTGCAACTTGTATCGCAACAACGCGGATGGAACCTTTAGCGATGTGACGTTTGCTTCCGGAATCGGAATCAACAACCAGTACGTGGCCTGGGGCTGCGGATTCGTGGATTTCGACAACGACGGCTGGCAGGATTTAATACAGGTCAATGGGCATGTGTACCCGGAGATCGAGGGGCACGAAACCGGCCAGACGTTCAAGAACCCGCGTTTGGTTTACAAGAATCTTGGCAATGGCCGATTCAAAGATGTGTCGTCGGAGATGGGCCCTGGGATCAGCGAGCGTTTCTCAAGCCGCGGCGCCGCGTTCGGAGACTATGACAACGACGGCGACATCGATGCGCTGATTTTGAACATGAACGATTTGCCTTCGCTGCTTCGCAACGACGGAGGGAACAAGCAGAATTGGGTAAAGATCAAGCTGATCGGAACCAAGTGCAATCGCACTGCTATCGGCGCTCGGGTGCGAGTGGTGACCGGCAAGCATGCGCAGATGGATGAGGTGCATAGCTGCTCCAGCGTCATGTCGCAGTCGGATTTGCGCTTGCACTTCGGCATCGGAAAGGCTCAAACCGTGGACGTGATCGAGGTCAAGTGGCCGACCACCCAGAAGGTTGAGCGGTTCACACAGGTGAATGCCAATCAAATACTTACGATTCGCGAGGGCAGCGGGATCGTCGACACCCTTAAGCCCAAAACCAAGTAGCTTCGTTCTTTGTTTTTCTTAACGAGGTGAAGAGGCTGTCGGCTGGTCTTTTAGAATAATCAGGAATTGCCGGAGTTCGCGGCGCTGGCGTTCGATTTCGGCGGCTTCCGTTTCTTGGACTTGCTTGTAGGTGTGAAATTCCTCCTGGGCTTTTGTTTTCTCGTTAATTCGTTGATAAGCCAGGCCGAGACGGTAGTGGGCTTCGGCGAAATGCGGGTTGATGGCCAGCGCTTGCTTGTAGGCGCGAATGGCCGGCTGGAAATCGCCTCGCGCGAAGTGCAAAACGCCGAGTTGCAAATACGCTTCGTCGAGCTTGGGATCGATAGAGACAGCCTTTTCGAGCAGCTCCTCCGTTTGCTGCGCGCTGGTTGGATTTTCGGATACTTTGTTGCGCTTCCAAAGGCTTATCGCGTAGTAGTAGTTGGCCAAGGCATTTCCTGGCTGACCTCGGACAAAACGGGCCAGCTTCTCTTCGCTGCACGGCAGCGGCGCCGAGGTCGCCTTTTCTATCTTGCCGAGAAAAAGATAGGGGGCAGCGTCCGCCGGTTGCAAGTCGGCGGCGTCGCAGAGGCGGCGAGCGGCGTCGTCGTAAGAGCCGGCGGAATAAAGGGCGGCACCGAGCCCCGCGAGCATTCTCGCCGATTGCGGATGTGCGCTCGACCCTTTCGTGAAAACTTCCACGGCCGGCTTTGCCGCCCTGTGAAGGAGCAACTCCGAGCCCCATTCGAAATAGTTTTGTTCGCTGGGGTCCATACGAGCAGCTTGTTCGTATTCGTGCACGGCTTCCAGCGGGTCATCGAGTCGTTCGTCGAGATCGCCTAGTAGTCGGTGGCCTTGGGCGTCGTCCGCTGCGGCGAGCAGTTTGCGAACTTGCTGGCGAGCTTGTGCGAAATCGCCCTTGGCTTGATACGCCAATGCCAGATCATAGCGGCTGCTCGCACTGCGGGTCCCGGGCTCGCCGGATTTCAGCGCCAAAGTTTCTTTGGCGAGCGCCTCGCTGGTCCGGGAAGTGGTGTCGGACCCGTGCAAGCCAAGATTGCTCCAATCGGTGACGCCAGCCACGGTGAAATTCGGCTCGTCCTTGAATTCCATGGGCGCGGATGTTGAGTTGGCTGGCGGCAAAGGCTCGAGGACCAAATCAACGCGCTTCTTGTCTCCATGCGCCAGTGTCAGGGAATCTGCGACGACGCCGCGCCATCCCGACTTTGCTGCCCGCAAGGAGTACGTGCCGGCGTGGGTAACCGCAAGGAGGAACGCCCCGGCGGCGTTCGTTTTCGTTGCGATCGGCGTGGCGTTGCCCTTCTCCTCAAGAAATATGGAGACATCCCCGATGGGCTCGCCGGCTGAGGTTCGAATAGTGCCTCCGACGGTGATACTTACTACCTGATCGGCGAGAGGCTCTTGTGCGACCGCCGCGCTTGGCCAATTCACAGCGGCAGCCAGTGCGATGAGCGCCACACGGCATCGATTCTGGAATGTCTGACGTAAGGGCCGTAATCTGAACGGGCAGCTCATTGTGGACGGCAAGTCCTTTGACCAATCGCCTGTAGAAAACTAGGGCAGTATTCTCGCCGCCCAGCCGCCTCCGGGCGCCAACTTGATCTTCAGTTTCGTGGTTTTGTTGACTTGAATTTTCGTTTTCTTGTAGTCGCTCGCCAGGCGGTCGGCGTTCACGCCGTCCTGATAGGCGTCGAGCCAGAAGCTACCTTCCGGTAGAAAAGAAAAATCCACTTCGAGTTCGCGCGCCGTCCAGTCGGTCATCGCACCGAGATACCAGTCCTTGCCATTGCGCCGAGCGACGAGGACATATTCCGCGATGCGCGCATCCAGGACTTTGGTTTCGTCCCAAGTTGACGGGACGGGAGCGAGAAACTCCATCGCCTCCGGCTCGCGCAGATAATTCGACGGGCTGTCCGACAGCATCTGCAAGGGGCTCTCGAAGACCACGTACATGGCCAGCTGGTGGCAGCGAGTGCCCAGCGCCATAGGCTGTTCGAAAATTGGGGCGAAAGTGGTTTTGGTGGCGTTGCGCATCGCGCCGGGAGTGTAATCCATGGGCCCGAGAAACATTCTGGTGAAAGGCAGCGTGACGTTGTGCTTCGGTTCGGAGTCCGCGCTCCACTTGCTCCACTCCATGCCGCGAACCCCTTCGCCGCTGATCATATTGGGCCAGGTGCGGGTCATGGTGATTTGTTTTTGCCCGCCGTGGAAATCGACCAGCATTTTGCGCTTCGCAGTTTCGCGGCTGACTTTGTGGTAGAAGTTGATCAGCAGTTGATCGTCGCGCTGCATGAAGTCGACCTTGATGCCTTTGATGCCCCACTTTGCGTATTGATCGAGCGCGGGGATTAGCTGGTCGTCGAGCGATTTCCAGACCACCCAGAGAATGATGCCCACATTTTTTTCTTTGGCGTAGGCGGTCAGCTCTTCCATATTAATTTCCGGGACCACTTCCAGTACGTTGCCGAGCTTGTACCAGCCTTCATCCAGAATGATGTATTGGAGGCCGTATTTCGCGGCGAAGTCGATATAGTACTTGTAGGTCTGCGTGTTGACGCCCGCTTTGAAATCCACGTCGTAGATATTGTTGTAGTTCCACCAGTCCCAGGCGACTTTGCCGGGCTTGATCCAGGAGGTGTCTTGGAGTTGCGACGGCTTCGCCAGCAGGTACACCAATTGGTTGGTAAGGAGGTCTCCGTCTTTTTCGACGATGCCCATCAGCCGCCAGGGGAAAGTGCGCGTGCCGGAGGTCGCGGCGATGTAGTCGGCGGCTTCCACGACCCTGAAATCGCGGTCTCTTTCCAACTTCTCTTTCAGCGGGTAGGGAGGAAAGGTCCCGGAAAGCCCGCGTCCGCCCGTGCCGCGCAGCCACATTCCCGGATAATCTTCCACATCCGATTCGGCGATGGCGACTTTAGCGCCGCCGTCCGCATTTACAACCGCGGGCATGGTGGCGATAAACGCCGGGGCGATTTCGCTTAAATGTTGCGGGAGATACTTTCTCTCGTTGTGCGAGAAAAAGCTGTCTTCCTGCGGATAGTACACGATGGAGTCCGCCGGGAAATTAAACTTCACTTCCTCTCCGTAGATTTTCACCTGCGGCTGAGAAAGAGAGGTTTCGAAACGATAGGCGGCGCCTTCGTTGTACGCGCGGAAAACCACCGCATAGTTGCCGTCTATTTCCAGGCGCAGTTCGTTGTAGTTCTCGCGAATCTTCGAAAATTTCTGATGGACCGGCGGCTCAATCACCTGATTGTAACTGCGTTCCTTCGCGGCAATGACCTTTGGCTCCAGCCCGAGCGTTTTGTGATCCATGTCCAGCGACAGCGTGCAATCCTGCAGCAGCGCGCTGCCCTTGAGGAGCACGTCGTACCGGATGCGTTTGGCGGTTCGGATTCTGACTTCGATCCTGCCGTCGGGAGAGCGCAGGTCGTAACTCGACTGCGCAGCAGCGTTTCCAGCCAGCAAGAAGGCGAGGGCCATCCCTGGCAGCAAGGTTTTTAGCAGCCTGTTCATAAGTGTCTTCCTCTCAGAATCGTCGGCAGTCACTGCCGTGCCGAAATGCAGTCGAACTGCGCGAGCAAACGTTTTCCCGAATAGCAAAAAAATAATTCGCCAATTGCCGCGTTGCATTCTACACCCAGGACAAGTGCTTGCGGCAAGTTGCTACCTCATGTACCCTCCGAACTTTGCCAACGCCGATTAGAAAGAGGCACGCCTGGACTCACGTTCCCAATTCATTTGGTTTGGATCAGATAAGAATTTATGACACGACGGTCGACCATCGCTGAGCGGTTTCGCGCCCGATTTGGCGGCACCCCGCGGATCTACCGCGCTCCCGGACGCGTCAACTTGATCGGGGAACACACCGATTACAACGACGGCTTCGCCATGCCGGCGGCCATCGAGTTTTATTGCTGGGTCGCAGCCAGCGCCCGAGAGGATCGCAAGCTCATTATTTACTCCGAAGAGTTCTCGGCGGCAGCGGAAGCGGACTTGTCGTCCGGCGCTTTGCAGCCTTCCAAAACGTGGAGCGACTATCCGGTCGGGGTGGCGCTGCAACTGGAGCAAGCGGGTTTTCGAGTGCGCGGAGCGAATCTGCTCATCGAAAGCGAAGTTCCAATCGGCGCGGGGCTGAGCTCTTCCGCGGCGATCGAGGTGGCCACCGCTTTGGCGCTCGCCGAGCAGTCCGGCAGCTCTCCGGACCGCGTCCAATTGGCGCAGCTGTGCCGAAGAGCGGAAAATGAATTTGTAGGCGCACGGGTCGGAATCATGGATCAATTCGTTTCCCTCCACGGACAGAAGGACCATGCGCTGATGCTCGATTGCCGCACGCTGAGTTTTGAACCGCTCTTGATTCCCGATTCCGTCAAGCTGGTGATCAGCAACACCATGGTCAAGCATGAACTGGCCTCCAGCGAATACAATCGCCGCCGAGCGGATTGTGAAGAGGCCGTCCGCCGCCTTGCCGCGGTGCTGCCGGGGATTCGCACGCTCCGCGACGTAAGCCTGGAACAACTGCAACAGCATCGCGCAACGCTTCCGGAGGTCATCTATAAGCGGGCGCTGCACATCGTCACGGAAAATGCGCGAGTGCTGGATAGCGCGGAAGCGCTCCGCACCGGAGATATCGTGCGTTTCGGAAAGCGCATGGCGGAATCCCACTGCAGCCTGCGAGATGTGTACGAGGTCAGTTGTCGTGAACTCGATTTGATGGTCGATCTGGCGTACCAGCAAAAAGGGGTTTACGGCGCGCGCATGACGGGCGGCGGTTTCGGGGGAGCGACGATCAATCTCGTGGATGCTCGTCACGCCGGGGAATTCAAAGAGAGAATGGCCAAGTCCTATCAGCGAGAAACCGGCTTGGTTCCTCAGATTTACATTTGCAAACCGGCCGAGGGCGCCGGTCCGTTTGCGTCCTCCGATCTTTGACGTCGACGGGAAAAAATCGCAATGAGTTCGAGAGATCTTCGGGACACTCCGCACCGCCGCTGGAATCCCCTGTTGCGCGAATGGGTCCTGGTTTCGCCGCATCGCACCAAACGTCCTTGGCTTGGACAAGTCGCTAGCCCCGCGATTCCGCAGCAGATCTCCTATGATCCCGAGTGTTACCTATGTCCAGGAAATTCTCGCGCCGCTGGCCTGCGGAATCCGGCATACACCAGCACCTTCGTTTTCGACAACGACTACCCGGCGTTGTTGCCGGACGCATCACCAGGAGAAATAGATCGCGACGGCCTGATCGTGGCTCGCGCCGAGAGGGGCATTTGTCGCGTAGTCTGTTTTTCTCCCCGCCACGACCTGACCATGCCTCGCATGAAGCCCGAAGAAGTGCGGCAAGTCGTCGATGTGTGGACGGATCAGTATGGGGAATTAGGCGCACTTCCGTGGGTACAGCACGTGCAGATCTTCGAAAACCGCGGAGCCTTGATGGGCGCCAGCAACCCGCATCCTCATTGCCAGATCTGGGCCAACGAAGAATTGCCGAACCAGCCCTCGCGCGAATTAGCCGCGCAACTCGCCTATCGGCAAGCTCACGGTGTCTGCCTGCTCTGCAGCTACCTCACTGCGGAACTCCAGGCCAGCGAGCGGATCGTCTGCGAAAATAAGGGATGCGTCGCGCTGGTGCCGTACTGGGCGGTCTGGCCGTTTGAGACCATGATTTTGAGCCGCCGCCACGTATCCAGCCTGGTGGAATTGAGCGATGAAGAGCGCAACGACCTAGGCGAAATTATGCGCCGCGTGACCATCCGCTACGACAATCTCTTCAAGACCGCGTTTCCTTACACCATGGGATTTCATCAACAACCCACCGATGGCAAGCCGCATCCTGAGTGGCATTTTCACGCTCACTACTTTCCTCCATTGTTGCGTTCGGCCACGGTGCAAAAGTTCATGGTGGGGTACGAACTGCTGGGCGCGCCCCAGCGAGACATCACGGCGGAAAGCGCCGCCGCGCTTCTCCGAGATTTGGACGAGACTCATTTTCTCGACCGCGCTTAGCAGCGGCCGGAGTTTTGTTTCCGCGCGGTGGAAAATCGCAGCGGGTCATCCGTCAAAAGAAGAGATCGTTACTCCGAAAGGCGCAACAGCAATACGCATGGCAATTCTTTGGCCGCGCACTCCCGGGAACTCGCGGCTCAATGGTTGTCGCGGGCCACAGCCGCACCACTCCTGCCAACGAGAAAATCCAAGTCCGCCCCCTGATGCGCCTGCAATACGTGCTCGAAATAAAGCCTCGCGTAACCACGTTCCGGCGGCGCAGGTGCCACCCACTGCGCCCGGCGCTCCAAAAGAATCTTGTCCTCGACCTCCAGATGTACCAGCCGTCCGGGCACATCGAGCGTAACCATATCGCCCGAACGCGCCAGCGCGATCGGGCCGCCGGCGGCCGCTTCGGGCGAGGCGTGAAGCACCACGGTGCCGTAGGCGGTTCCACTCATGCGCGCGTCGGAAATGCGTACGACGTCCTTCACTCCCTTGCGCAAAAGTTTCGGAGGCAGCAGCATGTTGCCGACTTCCGCCATCCCTGGATAACCGCGCGGTCCGCAATTCTTCAGGATCATGACGCAGTTTTCATCGATATCCAGCGTCTCGTCGTCGATGCGCGAGTGAAAATCCTCGATCGACTCGAATACTACCGCGCGTCCGCGATGCTTCAAAAGGCCCGGGCTGGCCGCTGACAGCTTGATCAGCGCGCCGTCGGGCGCGAGGTTTCCTCGCAACACGGCAATTCCCGCGTTCTGCTTGAATGGCTGCGCAAAGCGATAAATCACCTCGCGATTCCAGCACGGTGCTTCGGCCACATTCTCCCAAACCGTCTTTCCATTGACCGTCAAAGCCTTACGATGCAGCGCCTCAGCCGCGGCCAGTTCACGAAGCACGGCCGGCACCCCGCCCGCGTAGAAAAAATCCTCCATCAGGTAATTGCCCGAAGGCTGCAGATTGACGAGGCACGGCAAACTGGACCCCAGCCGGTCGAAGTCGTCCAAGCCGAGAGGCACGCCAATGCGCCCGGCAATCGCAATCAAGTGAATCACCGCGTTCGTTGATCCCCCGATTGCCGCGTTAGTGCGAATGGCATTCTCGAACGCCTCTCGCGTAAGAATCCGCGACATGCGCAAATCTTCGCCAACCATTTCCACGATGCGCCGCCCAGTCATCTGCGCGAGCGTGTGACGACGCGCATCCACCGCGGGAATCGCCGCATTTCCCGGCAAACTCATGCCTAGGGCCTCGACCATGCTCGCCATGGTGGAAGCCGTCCCCATAGTCATGCAATGGCCTTTCGAGCGGTGCATGCAGCTTTCCGCCTCGAAGGTTTCCTCGATTTTCATTGCTCCCGAGCGTACCTTCTCAAACATTTGCCACACGCCAGTGCCGGATCCCAGGTCATGTCCCTGAAATTTGCCGGAGAGCATCGGCCCTCCGGACAGCCCGATGGTCGGAAGATCGCAAGATGCCGCCCCCATCAGCAGCGCCGGAGTCGTCTTGTCGCAACCCATTAGTAAAACGACGCCATCGATAGGGTTGCCGCGAATCGACTCCTCTACATCCATGCTCGCCAGGTTGCGAAAGAGCATCGCCGTCGGTCGCAAAAGAACCTCGCCGAGCGACATCACCGGAAACTCCAGCGGAAATCCCCCTGCTTCCCAAACTCCGCGTTTTACCCATTCCGCGATCTCGCGAAAGTGCGCATTGCAAGGCGTCAATTCCGACCAGGTATTGCAAATGCCGATCACCGGCCGCCCGTTGAACATATCGTGCGGCCAGCCCTGATTCTTCATCCAGCTGCGGTATAGAAAACCGTCGCGATCTTGCCGCCCAAACCATTCCTGACTGCGCAGCTTCTTCATGGTCCCGTCCTGACTTCCAGCGCGGTTGAAGTTCGTCATCCGCTAAAATCGCCCCGATGATAACGTAAAACAATTGGCCCCACTCTGCGATTGCTAAACGCTTACGCTCACAAGTTTCTTGACGGAAACCAACTCTGGACTGATGATCTCGGTCGGCAACTACCCGTATAAATCATCGGCGCCCAGCTAGGAGCCTCAAACATGCCCGTCGTTTCATTTGCCGTCCCTCGCTTGCGAGCTATATTGCGCTCCGCAGTTTTAAGGGTGGCATGCTTAGCGCTGTTCGGCCTTTTGTTGGCGGCCACCCTGTGCAGCTCGCCGGCGCCCGCGGACAAAAAAGTCCTGCAAATCTATTTCGTGGATGTGGAAGGGGGACAAGCCACTCTGTTTGTCACGCCCGCCGGGCAATCCTTGCTGATCGACACCGGCTGGCCGGACAACGAGGGTCGCGATGCCGATCGGATTGTTGCCGCAGCGAAAAAGGCCGGCGTAAGCAAGATCAATTACGTGCTGATCACCCACTTTCATATGGATCACGTCGGGGGGCTTCCTCAGCTGGTCGCCCGGATTCCGGTAGAAACATTCATAGACCACGGTGACAACCGCGAAGTCGGCGACGCTCCCACCGACGAAGTCTGGAAGAACTACCAGGGCCTATTGGCCACTGGCAAGTTCAAACGCATCACCGCCAAGCCGGGCGATGTTCTTCCGATTCAGGGAATTCGAGCTACGGTAGTCAGCTCCGATGGCGCTCTCCTCGACGAGTCCCTTCCCGGAAGCGGGCAAGAAAATGCGAGTTGCAAGGAATCCGAGCCACATCCCGGCGACCAGACGGAAAATCCCCGTTCTCTGGGCACCTTCATAACTTTCGGTAAACTGAAACTTTTGGATCTAGGGGACCTGACCTGGGACAAGGAAATGCAACTAATGTGCCCGGCCAACAAACTCGGCAAGGTCGATGTGTATATCGTCTCTCACCACGGCTGGCGCGAGAGCGGCAGCCCAGCCCTGGTCCACGGAATCGCCCCCCGCGTGGCCATCATGGACAACGGCGCAAAAAAAGGCGGCACTCCTTCCGCCTGGGACATCATCGAAAAATCCCCGCACCTGGAAGACCTCTGGCAATTGCATTACTCCGAAGAGGGCGGTGCCGCACACAATGTCGCCAACGAACTCATCGCCAATCCCGACGGACCGGATGCCGGGAACTACCTGGAATTGCTAGGATCGACCGACGGCACCTTCGACGTCTTCAACTCCCGAACGCAAAAGACCAAGCACTACCCGGCGCCCAAGTAGCACAGGCACTCCTGCCTGTGCCAACTGTAGCAGCGGCTCCATTGATCCGCCGCTAAAGGTCAACGTTACCGCCGCGCGGCGCATTGCAGCTTTTAGACCGCACTGCTAAGCCGGCCCAGGAATCGCCTCGATCCGCCCCAGCAAAAATATGTAGCTAGCGACCCCCAAAAGAAGAAAACCCGCCGCCGCAGCAAAAGCCCAAGCAAACGAGTGCGTCGCCGAAGCAATATAACCAGTAACAATCGGCGCGACGATCGCCGACAATTGATTGCCGAAGTTGAGGATTCCTCCGAGCCTCCCCACGCTGCCGGCCGGTGCAATCAAGGACGGGATGGACCATCCCACCGGCGAAGCCACCGAAAGCCCCGCCAGCGAAACGCTAATCCAAAACAATGCCGACGTCGGTGTGTGCGCCCGCGCCGCACCCAAAATGCCTAGCCCAAAGCTCGTCCCCAACACTAGTACGGTCTGCCGCACCCGAGACGCATTCCATCCTCGCCCAATCAATGCATTGACCAGCCAGCCGCCGATCAAAAACTCGGCAAGAGTCGCGAACAGCCACGGGATGCTGGTATAGAGAACGGAACTGCGCAGGTTCACGTGCAGCGATGTGGACAGATAGCTCGGCAGCCACGTCAACAGCAGGTAGAAAGTGTAGTTGTATGCCGCAAACCCCAGCACCAGTCCGGCAACTTTGCGTTGGCGCAACAGATAGCCGAGCGATGCCCCTTCCTCGGGTTTGCCGGCCCCCTCGGGCTGCGCTCCTCCCTCTCGTATGAAACGCCGCTCCTCCTCGCTGAGCCCTTGGTCCTCACTCGGATTGCGATAGAACCAATAAAAAAGCACAAAGTAGGAAAAACTGACGAAGCCGGTCGCCGCGAAACTCCATCTCCAGCCAAAATGCAGTAACAGCAGCCCCATGAGCGGCACTCCTAGCGCCGGACCCAGTTTCGCCGCCCCATCAAAAAACGCGGTCCCCAGGCTGCGCTCAGCCGCAGGGAACCAATAGCCCGTGGCTTTAGAATTTGCGGGAAATGTAGGCGCTTCCCCCACTCCCAAGAGCAATCGCGCCCCAAAAAAAGTCGCAACTCCCGTAGAGACGGCCGCGGCAAACGAAGCCACGCTCCACACAAGCGTACTCAAACATCCAATAAGCCGCACGCCAAATCGATCCAGCAAGACGCCCGACGGAAGTTGCATCAAGGCGTACGACCAGCTGTAAGCGCTCAGCAGGTAGCCGAACGTCACGGTCGTGATGCCAAATGTGTTGTGAAGCGCCTCTTGCGAAACGGAAATGTTCACCCGGTCGAGGTAGTTGACCCACACTCCGAGGCCCAACAACGCCGCGATCCACCAGCGCCGGCCCGGAGCACCCTTCATGTAGTGGCCTCTCGATGGTGCGCGCGTTTCTTCTTCACACGTGTAGGTCGTCGGCGCCGCGCAAATTGTAGGGTAAACACATCGGGATGTATACGTTGCTCAATTTGCAGGGGCGCGCTTTGATCGGCCTGACGATTCCATCGCCGCAAATCACCAGCGATTTTGCACCAGCCGATGGCATTCTCATCAGGCAAGATACCGATAGGCGATAATGAAAATCCTTAAACGCCAATAAACTGGCTTTAAGATTCTGTGTACCAACGCCCTGGGAACGCCCACCTCCCGATTGGCGTTTCGTTTCGCTAGGCTTTACGCGCCCGAAGTGCGAGCTACGAAAAGTTCTAAGGGTGGCTTGCTGGCTGCCCGGCCGTCTTACCGCGCAGCACGGTGACCGACGCCGGCGGCAAAGTATAAACCGCGCCTGCTCCCCCGGAAACCGTCGACTTCGCCGCTGGGCCATCCGGGTCGGCGTAACCTTGTTTGCGCGCCGAGTGCCACTGGTATTGGTTCTTCCCGAAGGTAATCATCGTAACCGGCCCCTGGAAAGCATCGTCCGAGTTGCCTTCGCTGTCGTGAAACACAAGATGCACTGCGTGAAGATTGTCGCAATCCTTGTTGACCAGCATCACCGACCATTGTCCATCGGGGCGCAGCACCGGGTAAGCGGTCACCAGCACGTTTCCTTCGGCATCCTTAATGTCGCTCGAAGCGCTGAACAGCAGATGCTCGGCGTCTTGCGGCTGCACCCACTCCTGGGTGATCAGTTGCGCGGCAAAGTATTGGGAAATGCGCTGCTTGATCTCGTACTTCTCGTCCACCATGAACATGTGATACGTGCCCCAACTGTTTTTGCATGCCGGGTGCGGCGGAGAGTAGGGAAGCGCGTGATAGTAAAACGTGCCCTTGCCGCCGGCCGTCAAAAATCCCGCGAAGGAATCCGCCAGCCACAGCGCACCGAAAACATCCACAGACGCTTCGCCGCCGTGCGCATTGGTCTCCGTGTCAAACATCGGGACATCCGGAGGCAGCCCGTCGCTTCGCCACACATCCATGATGTGGCTGATGAGCTGCGGCTCCTGGTAAAGATTCTTCCACGGCGTTTCGCATCCGTCGTAGGGATAGTGCTCGAAAGACATAAAGGCGAAATCCGAAAGCCGTTCGTGCGCTTTCAGATAGTCGAGAAATCGGCCGAACCAGGAATCGCGTCCCTGCGCATCGGGCCAAACTTTAATGTCCTCAGTTACTCCTTGAAACGCCGGGCCTCCCAGTTTCAAGCCAGGGTCCACGCGATGCAGCGCCGTGGCCCACTGTAGATACAACGCCCCGTAGTCCTCGGGCAGCATGTACTGACCGTCCGCTTCTTCCCCCATTTCGATGTAAGAAATCGGATACCCGCGTTTCTCAATGTAAGCGATCTGCGCCGCGGAGTCTTCCGGCGTGCCATACAGCAGCGCAATGGGCACCATGGCCGGCAGCCCGCGGGTGATTCCGCTGGTGTAGAACAGATCGAAACCCGGCTGGTCTCCCGATTCCATGTGGTCCGGCGCAACCAGCAAATCCGAAGGCTCATGCCAAGGATCGACCGAAGAGCAATACGTAGCGGACTGCTTCTGGTCCGGAGAATGTCGCACCAAGTCCTTGAATTTCTGCTTTTCGTCGATGGTCCCCAAATAAAGCTCTTTGATCGCGTAGCCCACGCAGTTGCGCCGGTCGCTTTCTCCGTGCGCATCGCAAGTATTGGAAGATTGCTTCATGAGCACGCGCACGAACCTGGCTCCCACCGCTGCGGAGTCGAGGTGCAAAGTGACCGTGCCCCCCTTGCCGTTCGCGACCACTCCGGATTTGAATTTCTTCCACTCTCCGGAAACCTGCTCATCCATGGCGTCGCTGGCGCCGGTCCAATACTGCACCTCGTATGCCTTCGCGTAGGGCTCGGCCCAGTCGATGCGGATCGCGTTGACGCTTTGCTTTGCTTCCAAATCGATGACCACCCACTGCGGATGCAGGGCGTCATCCTCACCGGTAAAAGTCTTGGTGAGATACGGATTGCTCTTCCAATAAGTATTGGTGTCGCCGTCGTTCAGCCGCGAAAAGCCCGTATCCTCTGTGCCCCCGTTGCGCGTGAAGCCTCGATGCTGCAGCGCATAGCCGTAAGAATGCCGGATCGCCTCCGTCGGATTGGAATCGCCGGTGAAATAGCCTTTGCCCGCGGGATCGCTCCACTTTCCCTTCGGGTTCCAGTGCCAGGCCTGCACGAACAGTTCGGTGTTCTGGCGATAGCTGATCGCGCCCCATCCCGCCGACAGGATTTCTTTGATCGCTTCGGGCTTGAAAAATGCGTCGGTGGCGTTGCTAGGAATGCGGTCCACCGTTGAGCCCAGCGCGTACGGCGGACTGAAGGAATTCACGGCATGGCTGGGCGTAGCATCCACGCGAACCGTCTGCGCTTTGCTCTCTCCGGCAAAAAGGAACACTGCAATCGTGAAAAGGGCAGCCACCGCTCCGGCGTGAGCGCTGAGGTATCTTTGCCCGGTTCTGGCTATCCCTGCTGCGTTGTGATTCTCCACGCTGGCCCCCCCGTGATACATTGCGATCTTCGCGCACTTCGCCCGTAAACGCATTTTCACTGGGTGAAAGTGATCGCGGCAGATGAGAAGAGAACATCATGCGCCTGATATGATGTCAAGGCTTCGACGCGATTTTTAACAAAATGACTCGTTCGTTTGCCCGTCCCAGCGACGAAACTCTGGAGAGATGAGCCACCAATGATTCTCAAGGTTTTTGACGACAAGGTTGCGCTAGGCAACGCCGCGGCCGCCCAGGCGGCTGCGGCGATTCGCCGCGCGATCGCACGCCGTGCACAAGCCCGCGTGGTCGCCGCCAGCGCGGCCTCGCAGTTCGACTTCCTCGAAGCTTTGACCGCAACGCCGGACATTGATTGGAAACGAGTTGAGCTCTTCCACCTGGACGAGTACATCGGTCTGCCGATCGCTCACCCCGCGAGCTTCTGCAAATTCCTGCAAGACCGTTTGATCGGCAAAACGGGAATCACCAATCATCATTTGTTGAATCCCGAAGAGGATCCCGCGACGGTCATTGAGCGCACCAGCAAAGCCATTAGCGCGTCGCCCATCGATGTGTCCTTCGTCGGAATCGGAGAAAACGGCCATCTGGCCTTCAACGACCCGCCCGCGGATTTCGAGACAGAAGTGCCATACATCGTGGTCACTCTGGACGAGGCCTGCCGCCAACAGCAAGTCGCCGAGGGCTGGTTTCAGGACTTAGCCGCCGTACCGAAGCAGGCTATCTCCATGTCGGCGCGCCAGGTCCTCAAGGCCAGGGAAATTCTCGCCGTGGTTCCTGGTCCCCGCAAAGCGCAAGCGATCAAGGCCTGCTTCGACGGTCCTATCAGCACCATGGCGCCTTCCTCGATTTTGCGCACGCATCCTCAGGCCACCATTTATCTCGACCAACAATCTTCGTCGTTGCTTAGTCCCGCGACGTTGTCCGCATTAGCCGCGTCGGCCTGACCGATCATGGCGGCTCGTTTTCCCTCGACAATTTCTTGCTAATGGAGAATGCCGCGCAACCCGGCCCCACACAGTCCGATTCCAGCGGCCGTCGCACCATCCGTTCCTTGCGATGGTGGATCGGCGGCATTTTGTTTGCTTCGACGGTCATCAACTACATTGATCGCCAAACGCTCTCTCTCCTCGCGCCGTATCTTAAGCAGGACTATCACTGGACCAACACCGATTACGCCAACATTGTCGTGGCTTTTCGTGTGGCCTATTCCATCGGCCAGACGCTCTGCGGAAGGTTAATGGATCGCGTGGGCACGAAGCGCGGTTTGACCATCACCGTTTTGTGGTATTCGATCGTCTCGATCTTGACGCCACTCGCGAGGGGCTTCTACAGCTTCCTGGGATTTCGATTTCTGCTCGGCGCGGGCGAATCCGGCAACTGGCCGGGCGCGACCAAAGCCGTTTCGGAATGGTTCCCCAAACACGAGCGCGGCCTGGCGACCGCGCTGTTCGACAGCGGCTCTTCCCTCGGCGGCGCGATTGCCCCGTTCATCGTTCTGTGGCTGTACTTCCGGTGGGGCTTGCGCGCAGCGTTCGTCGTTCCCGGTCTGCTCGGCGTGCTCTGGCTGATCGCCTGGCGCTGGCTTTATTACCGGCCCGAGGAACATCCGCGCATCAGCGATGCCGAGCGCAGCATGATCCTCGCCGACATCCGAGAAGACGACGTGCCGGGGAAGGTGCGCCCGCGATGGCGCGATCTTTTGAAGCTGCCACAGACCTGGGGAACCATCGTTGCCCGGAGTTTCACCGACCCAGTCTTTTTCTTCATCACCGATTGGTTTCCGATCTACCTAGTTGCCAAGGGCATCGCCCTAAAAAGCGGTTTGATCGCCGTCTGGATTCCTTTCATCGCCGCCGATCTGGGCAATTTCTTCGCGGGAGGAGTGTCCGGGTACTTGATCAAGCGCGGCTGGTCGGTCGGCAACGCCCGCAAGGCGTTAGTGGTATTCGGCGGCATTGGCGTAACGCTGCTCATCCCCACGGTACTCACCGTGAACCTATACGCGCTTACGCTGCTCTTTGGACTGGCCACTTTTTGTTACGCATCTTTTACCACCATCGCCAACGTGCTACCTTCGGACCTTTACACCAGCGAATCGGTGGCCACCGTCAGCGGTTTGAGCGGAACCGGAGCTGCCATTGGCACCATCATCGTGTTCGAGTTGGCTGGGCATCTTTCCGACGCGCGCATCGCTACCGGCACGCATTTATTCGATCCGCTGATGATCCTTGCCGGATTGATCCCTTTTACCGGAATGATTCTGGTGCTGCTGCTGGTTCGCAACACGCAAGCGACGGAACGCGGACTGGTGCGGCGGATTTGAAGTGCAAGGTGATCGCATGAGCCTCGAAGCATTTCAGCTCCACGGCAAGAATGCGCTGGTCACGGGTTCCCGGAGAGGACTCGGCGCGGCGATCGCGCTGGCACTGGCGCAGGCGGGTGCGAACGTGGTTTGCCACGGACGCGACCCGCAGACGCCGCCCATTTGCGATGAGATTCGCGCCACCGGCCAACGCGCGGCTTACGTGGCTGGCGACGTCGCGGATGCGGCCGTGTGTTCCGCGTTGGTAGAGAAGACCGTCGCGGAGTTTGGCTCCATCGATATCCTGGTGAACAATGCCGGAACTATTCGCCGCGCCCCCGCGGCGGAATACCCAATGGAATCCTGGGCCGAAATGCTCGCCGTACATCTCACTGCCGCCTTTCGCCTCTCGCAGCTTGCCGGTCAGCGCATGCTCCAACAGGGAAAGCCCGGAAAGATTCTAAGCATCGCGTCCATACTTTCTTTCCAGGGAGGAATTTTTGTGCCCGGTTATGCCGCGGCTAAAGGAGGAATGGTGCAACTCACCAAAGCCCTGGCGAACGAGTGGGCCGCCAAGGGAATAAACGTAAATGCCATCGCTCCCGGCTATATGGCGACGGACAACACCACCGCTCTTCAGAACGACGCGGTCCGCAATCGCCAAATCCTCGAACGCGTTCCCGCCGGCCGCTGGGGCCAGCCATCCGATCTTGCGGGAGCCGTGGTCTTTCTGTGCTCCTCGGCGAGCGACTACGTCCACGGCCATGTCCTGGTCGTCGATGGCGGCTGGCTGTCCCGATAACCCGACTGTCCGATAGGACTGGGCGGCTCGCCCTTGACATAATATAGTCCGCAGACTATATTCCATCTGTGGAATGGGAAGTGGAATTTACGGAGGAATTCGCCCATTGGTGGGGCGCCCTGAGCGAAGATGAACAAGTGGATGTAAACGCCAAGGTGGTTTTGCTTCAGAAGATCGGGCCTAGCCTCCCTCGTCCTCATGCCGATCTCATTCACTCTTCCCGCCATCCGAACATGAAAGAACTTCGGATACAGCATTCCGGAAGACCATATCGAGTGCTCTTTGCTTTTGATCCGTGCCGTTGTGCGATTTTATTAATCGGCGGCGACAAGACCGGCAACGATCGCCGGTATGAGGAATTCGTTCCGAGGGCCGATGATCTCTACGATCGGCATCTGGAAACTCTGAAACAGGAGGGAAAATAGAAATGGCCCGGAACTTCAAAGAACTTCAAGCAAAGATGCCGCGTGAATCGCGCGCCCGCAGCGAAGAGGCAGCCAAGAAAATGATCTCAGAAATGGGTCTTGCCGAACTCCGCCAGGCCATGGATCTGACTCAGGAAACGCTGGCAGATACGCTCCACGTCAAGCAGGCGTCGATCTCGAAGATGGAGCGACGCTCGGATATGTATATCAGCACCTTGAGCAAAATCATTGAGGCCATGGGCGGAGAACTTCAGATCATAGCCAACATGCCGAACGGTAGAGTACAAATTCGTCAGTTTACAAAAATTCGAGAGTGACAGCCAACGTGCAACACCGCGAGAAATTCGAGCGAATTCAAGAAAGAGTTAGAGAAAGAGCTAAAGGCAGGGAGGCGATTTAACCGAAGGCCGAAGAGTCGCCTAGCGAACCATACTGCCGTTTCAGCGATTTAGCGCCAGGCTTCGGAAACGCAATCCGCCAAAAGTTGGACTTGGTGGGAGTCACAAACTCAACTCCTAAATACTTCTTGCCGTCGCGATAACGCCGGGTCGACACTACCCGGCACTGAACCGACTGTCGCGTGTTTTCGTTCATCAGCACCAGGGTCTGGTCCGGCGCCACTTCCGCGTCCACCGGAATCAAACAACCAAACTGGCTGACCGTGTGCGACTGCGTGCGGATGATGAACTCCTCCCCCGACACGGATTGCCCGTCAACTCTCAGCGGCACCGCGAGTGTAACGCGCGCCGATCGACGTCTCTCGATCCGCCGATAACTGGTGACCTGCATCCCAGCGACCCCGTTTGAAAATTTCGCCGTTAGACAGCCTCATAAGGGACCGTGGACAACCGGACAAAGAACAGCTTGCCGATCAGGCCGCGATTCCCTCGAACAAACTGCAAAACCTACCTATGGATGTGCGAAATTGAAGTGTAGCACGAGGCTGGCTGCATCAGGGGAGTACGAGTGCACTGGAAGGTACCTCCCGCCCGGGCATTTCAGCACTTGAGCCAATCTGCTAATCCGGATTGCAGAAAGAGGGGTGCAGGTGCCTGCGTTCGGTGTGATTCAGGCACCTGCCAGAGGCGAGGGTCGGTCTCGCCACATGAACCTTCAATGTGGAGACGATACAAGGCGGGAATCGAAGAAACAATCAGGTAAGAGCTGTATAAATGCGGAGGAAAATCCCCGATTTGCTCGGGAACGAAGAGGCCAGGGCCCATCTGGACTAACTAGCGGGTACGACGACAGGACTTCTCATCTCGCGCACGCTCCCGCTGCGGTTTGCCGAGCGGTCGAGGCTCTCCTGAAGGTTCATCAGGGTGAGAAAGGTCGTGAGTATGCGTTTCTTCAGCTCGTCCGACAAACGCAGGCGGCCGGTGGCTACCTGGGTCAGCCTCATCGCGGTCGTCTTGACGTAGTCCGCAATCTCGGACTGCCGCTCGGCGCTGGTCTTCCCCATGGCGTTTTCGCGCCGCAGCTCGGAGCAATCGTGCTCGATACCGAGGATAAAGTGCACAACGCAAAGGTGTTCCGCTTGCAACTCTTGCGGTACCGGTACCTGGCACCAGCAAAGGCCCCAATGGCTCGAGCTAGGTTCCATGATCGACAACCTCAGAGAATTCTAAGCAAAGCCAGTACCAAAGTACTAAGTTTCGACCATACCCTCTTTTAACGCCTGAATTTGCTCGCATTTGGGCGGCGCCACCTACTCTCCAAGCCCGCGCTTGCCCTCGGATGTCACCTTCTTGGCGGGCACCGTCACCGATTGAGACGGCTTTAGGACCCAGGAAGCTATTCCCGCCGAGCTGGAGCACACCCTTTCCGGTATGGCAGGCTGCGCCTGCGGGTTAGCTAACTCCTCAAGAAACCAAGCCTTTACGTGCAAGTACAGGATGCCAGCGGCAAGCTGGAGCCTGGACATCTCTCCTGCCGGGTCGGTACCCGGTGGCCCTTCCTGGCGTTAGCCACAAGGGGATGCGAGAGGCATGGTCCCCGGCTCCGAAGGTACGATCTCTTTCGTCCTGAGGATGTTGCGGGTCCGCAACAGACTTTCCTCAGGGTATGAGGCAAGTGGGCACAATCCAGATGCCCTAAATGTGAAATGAAGTTCCAGGTTTCGGAGTGCTTTGGCTCGGCAGGGGCGCCGGGTAGGAAGTCGAGCCGAGACAAATGCCCATGGATTTCAGTAATTTAGGGGTCAGCGTCGCCGGTGGCAGAGGCCTCCCCCGCACCGCCGATCTTGCCGCTTGGCCTTCACTGCTTGACCGAACTCTCCCACATCCGGAAGCCGCCGACGAAGGCATTCATGTTGCTGCCAATGCGGGCGCCGCTGGGAACCTCCGTTAGTTTCTTACTGTTCCCGCCTCCCAGGACCACATAGTCGGCTTCCAGCGCGACCTTAAGCTTTTCCACAACCTTAGCCACATGCCGCCGCCATTTCTTTTTTCCAAGTCGTTCCAGGCCCCGCAGCCCTAGATAGTCCTCGTAGGTCTTCCCGTTTTTGTAGATCAGGTGCGCCAACTCCATGGGTTCGAGCGTTCCATCGACGACCATGGCGGACCCCAGTCCCGTGCCCAGCCCCAGGAATAGCATGCGGCCGCCATCGTAACTCCCGAGCGCCTGCATCGCGGCATCATTGAGTATCTTCACCGGGCAGCCAAACGCCTTTTGGAAGTTGAAGCCTACCCAACCGCTCCCCAGGTTGTGCGGCTCGCGAAGGGGCCGGCCATTGATGATCGGCCCGGGGTATCCCAAGGAAATGCAGTCGAATTTCCAATCGGGGACGGCATCCTTCACCACCCGCACCATTTTGCTGGAGGTCATTTCCGGTCCCGAAGGGATCTTGCGCGGCTCCTTTTGGCCGGTCGCCAGCAGCTTGACGTTGGTGCCGCCCACATCAATGACCAGAACTCTTGGAGATTTTAACGTTTTCACAATTTTCATTGGCGTTCCTCGAAGACCTGCCGGAACTTGCGGGCATCCCTTTTTCAAGTGTCAACGAAATCCCAGAGATAGCGGAGACCTTTGTTTCTGTGGATCGTCTAATCGGCAAATACCCGACCGCTTGCGGAGCGGGTAGCCGGCACCAAAAGTTGCATTTTGCATCCGGGTCTTCCATATGTTCCTGCGGCCCGTGAACCTACGGGAACATTCGACGGCTCCAGAGCGTACAACTATAGAGCTTCGTTGACCTTTCACCGAGCGGGAGAGCACTTCATGGACACACTGCGCCAAGACCTCCGCTACGCCCTGCGTAATCTGGCCAAGAGCCCGGGTTTCGCCGTAGTCGCCATGCTCACCCTGGCCCTGGGAATCGGTGCTTCCACCGCCATCTTCAGCGTGATCGAAAATGTCCTTGTGGAGCCGTTTCCTTATACCGACGCTCCGCGCCTCATGTCTGTGCAGATCCATGACACCGACCAAAACCAGCCAGGTGGACGTGCTGCTTTTTCAGGAGCCGAATTTCTCGACTACGTCGAACAAAACCACGTCTTCGATGGCGCGATCGCCAACCTCCGGGAAGATGTGCTGTACACCACCCGCGAAGGCACCGAGCTTTTCCTTGGCAATCGCGTCACCCCAAATACCTTTGAGTTCCTCGGCTTGCCGGCGTTATACGGGCGAGTCATGCAGCCTGCCGACTATGAGCCCGGTGCACCGCCAGTCTTCGTCCTTCGCTACAAGACTTGGGTGACTCACTTCAGCGCCGATCCTTCGATCATCAATAAGACCTTCACCCTAAACGGAACCTCCCGAACTTTGGTCGGCATCATGCCCCCACGTTTTGGTTGGGGAGGCGCGGACCTGTGGATCCCAGAAAAGCCCGACCGCGCTGACGCTCACACGGGCATATTCACACGTTATTGGTTCTTGCTTGGCCACCTAAAACCGGGCGTCTCGATCCGGCAAGCCGAAGCCGACTTTTCGGTCATCGCTCACGCACTGGCCGCCGAGTCTCCAAAAGACTATCCCAAGCATTTCAGCGTTCAGGTTGTTTCGCTGACCGACCTCGTTGTCGGAAAGTTTCGCACTACGCTCTATATCGTTCTTGCGGCCGTTGGTCTGCTCCTACTGATCGGATGCGGCAACGTGGCCAATTTATTGTTGGCTCGCGCCACCGCACGGGAAAAGGAGTTTGCCATCCGCGCCGCACTCGGCGCGGGTCGCTGGCGACTGGTGCGCCAACTCCTGGCGGAGAGTCTGATCCTTGCCCTGGGCGGCGCCGCCGTGGGCACGCTTATCGCGTGGGGTGGGCTCAAATCGCTGGTCGCGGCGATTCCCGAACAAATTATTCCCGCGGAAGCCGTGATCCGTTTGAATCTCCCGGTCCTCTTCTTCACCCTCAGCGTTTCGGTCCTGACCGCACTCGTCTTCGGCTTGGTGCCCGCGCTTCAGGCCGCTCGCCGCGATCTGAACGATCCTCTGCGCGACAGCGGAAAGGGCACCAGCGGAGGCGCGCGCCATGGCCGCCTGCGAAATGCCGTCGTGGTTCTGGAAGTGGGGCTTTCCTTGACGCTCCTCGTCGCCGCCGGTCTACTGATGCGCAGCTTCGTCGCGCTCCGCGAAGTGCATCTCGGTTTCCAGCCCGACCATGTCTTTATCGCTCGCGTTCCGCTTCCCGAGCGTTACAAGACCGCCGAACAGGTCGCCGGTTTCTATCGCCCGCTGCTGGCCCGCCTCAAGGCTCTGCCCGGTGTCCTCGAAGCCACGGAAACCAGCACTCTTCCACCGTACGGCGGCATTCCCACCGACATCGAAGTCCCAGGCAAGACCCATTCCGAGAAATGGAACGCGCCCTTCCAATTGTGCAGCGAAGGATATTTCAAGGCGCTGCGCATCCAGTTCCTAGATGGCCGCTCCTTCAGCGAAGCGGAAGTCAACGCCGCCAGAAAACTCGCGGTCGTCAACCAGACCTTCGTCAAAAAATATCTCGGGAACGATAATCCCGTTGGCCAGCACGTCCGGCTCGTTCAACTGGAAACCTTCCCCGATCCGGTTAAAGACCCCGTTTTTGAAATCATCGGCGTGGTAGCCGACGTCAGGAATCAAGGCTTGCAGGATCCCATCACTCCCGAAGTCTGGGTCCCGTACACCGTCACCGGCTCCGGTTTCCGTGGCGTTATGGTGCGCACCGCCAACGACCCCTTGACCATGCTGAATCCCGTACGCCAAGAGATCTGGGCCACGGACCACGACGTCGCCGTCACCTTCACCGGCTCCGTCGAAGGCTGGATCAGCTCCTTCTCTTACGCTGGCCCGCGCTTCGGATTCTTGCTGATGACTATCTTCAGTTCCGTTGGCCTCGTGCTGGTGACCATCGGTGTCTACAGCGTGCTCGCCTACACCACCGCCCGCCGCACGCAAGAAATTGGCATCCGCATGGCCCTGGGCGCGGAAAGCCCCGACGTCCTGCGTTTGGTGATTTGGGTGGGTCTGCGTCTGGTCGCGTTGGGCATCGTCCTCGGTCTGATCGCCAGTCTGGCTCTGGGCCGGGTCATCGCCACGCAGCTCTGGGGAGTCTCCGCCTACGACCCCGTCACGATTGCCACGGTCTCCGCCCTGCTCCTGATCACCGGCATGTTCGCCTGCTGGATCCCCGCCCGCCGCGCCGCCCGCGTGGATCCGCTGGTGGCTCTCCGATACGAATAGCAGCGGTCACGGATTCCCGTCGTGGCTCGGTTTCGCTCGAAAGCTGGCACAGCCGACCAGCGCCTCCTTGCTACCCGGCTGCGAGCCATTCCAAGGAATACCGGGACGCGAACGTTCTTACCTAGCCATCCATTTGATTGACAGATGCACATCCTTTTGGGACTATTCTGCCGACTAGCAGGTAAACGGGTCGGCGCGTTGTCGCCCCCAGATGTGCAAGCCCGTTCGTCCCGGACCGACCACCCACCCGTCGGTCACCATCCACTTGGGCCTGAAGTGTGTGAAGGAAGTAGTGCCCGTCCCGAGAAGCATTCCGGATCAGCGTCGATCCTTCGCATTCGTAGGGGTGTAGTTTGAAGAAGCTTGGCAAGTACGAGGTGCTGGCGGAGTTAGGTCGCGGCGCCATGGGCGTGGTCTACTGCGCTCGCGACCCCATCATCAACCGGCGCGTCGCTGTCAAGACCATCACCGGCGTGGCCACCGATCCCGCTTTGCTCCAGCGCTTTTACCGCGAGGCCCAGGCCGCCGGCGGCCTGCAACATCCCAACATCGTGACCATCTACGATATGGGCGAACAAGATGATGTTCCCTACATCGCCATGGAACTCATCGAAGGTGAGAGCTTCGAGAAGGTCATTGCCCGCCGCACCGCGCTGCCCATCTCCCTCAAGCTGGTCTACGCCGTGCAAGCCTGCCGCGCCTTCGATTGCGCCCACAAGCGGGGCATCGTTCATCGCGACATCAAGCCCGCCAACATCATGGTTTCCAAGGATGGCATCGTCAAAGTGGTGGATTTCGGCATCGCCAGGGTCGTCGAGACTTCCGAGACCCGGACCGGAATGCTCATCGGCACTTTTGCCTACATGTCCCCGGAGCAATATCACGGCGAACATGCCGACGAACGCTCGGACATTTGGTCTTTTGGCGTGCTGCTGTACGAGCTGTTCTGTTCTCAGAAACCCTTCCTCGGGCAGACTCCCGCCAGCTTGATGCACAGCATCTGCGAATCCGAACCCGGGCCATTGTCCAGGTTTTTGCCGCAGTGTCCCCGCGAACTCGAACTCATCATCGCCAAGACTCTTCGCAAAGCGCCGGGCGAGCGTTTTCAGTCCATGGAAGACTTGCTGCTGGAACTGGAACCCCTTTGCACCCGGCTCCAAGCGCAATCGGTGGCCGAACTCGTGGATCAGAGCCGCCGGTGCGTCGAAAACAATCAATTCACCGAGGCTCGCGACCTGCTGCGCCAAGCCTTGCAAGTCGACCCCACCAACCAGCGCGTCCGCGCCATGCTCGAAAAAGTAAATGCCGAGCTCAAGCGCATTCTGGTGCGCCCCAAAGCGCAACAATTTGTTACCGAGGGCCACGCCTTCCTGCAAGTAGGAAAGATTCCGGACGCCAAAGTCGCCGCCGAGAGCGCTTTGCACCTGGATTCCAGCTTTGAGCCCGCTCGCGATTTGCAACGCCTCGTTCGCGAACAGATGGGCCGGGCGCAGTTGGTAGCCGGATGGTTGGACGCCGCCAAGCAGCACTTGGCCGAAGGGCAGCCCGAGGAAGCCGAGTCTTTGCTGGCTCAGGCGTTGCAGGCCGAGCCTTTCAACAAGCAAGCCGCCGCTCTTCAGCAGCAAGCCCGCAAGGAAGCCATCGAGCGGCGAAAACGCCTGCGGTTCCTCGAGCGCTTGCAGAACGCCCGCGGTCTGTGGACCCGCCTGGAGTACAGCGCGTGCGTCCAGTTGCTCCTCGTTTTGGGGAACGAGTTTCCCGAGGAAGAAGAAGTCTCCCGGTTTTTGGAGACCGTTCGCGACGATCAGCTCGAGCAGCGCCAGCAAGCTTTGTTGGACTCCCGGAATTTGCTCAGTGCCGGCCGCTTCGAAGAATGTTTCGCCCTCCTGGCCAAACTTCACGAGCAATTCCCGAGGGACCAGGAAATACCCGCGCTTTTGCAGGCGGCCCACAAGAGCCAGACCGAGCACTCCAGATTGCAGCGGCTTGCCGAGGCCCGAGGGTTTCTGACCGCGGGCCAATACGAAGAGGGCATTTCGCTGCTGACCGCCTTGTCTAAGGAATTTCCGGGCGAACCGGAGATGGCGCAACTCCTGGAAATCGCTCGCCAGGGCCATTGCGAACAGGCCAAACAGCAGCGGGTCACTCGCGCCCGCGAGCTTTTGTCGGCTCGCCGCTACGCCGAGTCCGCTTCCTTGCTGATGGCCTTGAAGAAAGAGTTCCCGGCGGACACCCAAATCCTCAAGCTGCTCGACTCCGTCCGCAGCGATCAGACCTCGCAGCGCAAGCGCGATGCCATGACGGAAGTGCGCTCGCTCCTCTCTTCACGCCGCTACGATCGCGCCATCAACGTTCTCACCGAACTCCAAGTTGATTTTCCAGAGGAAACCGAGATCGGCAAACTCCTGGAGACCGCCCGCGTGGATCAAGCCGAGCAGTACAAGCAGCAGAAGCTCGCCGAGGCCCGCGCTCATTTGGCCTCGCAGTCTTATGCCGAAGCTGCCGGTTTGCTCGACGCCCTCGCCGCCGTTTATCCAAAAGACCCCGTCGTGCTCAAGCTTCGTGCCCTGGTGCAACGCGAACGGGAAAAGCACTCCAGAACCCTGCGCATCGAGCGCGAACTGGACATCCTCAAGATGCTCATGAGCGACAAGAAATATGCCGAGGTCATCTCCAGGAGCAAGCAGCTTCTTACCGAGTTTCCCGCCGAGACCAACTTCCGCCGCCTCGCGGAATTCGCCGCCAGCCAGCAGGAAAACCTGGAAAAGGACCAGTTGCTTCGCGGCGCGCTGCAAGAAGCCCAATCGCTGTTTGACGCCAGCCGTTTCAAGGACGCCGCGGCCGCCGCTCAGCGCGGGCTTAAAGCTTTTCCCGCAAATAATGAACTCCTCAATCTCCGTCAAGAGGCCGAAATCCGCCAAAGGAAACAGGAGGTTCAGCAGCAGATCGAAGCGCGCATCCGTCAAATTCGCGTCAAGATCAACCGCGAAGAATTCAGCTCCGCCATCGACCTCGCCAAGAAGACCCTGGTGATCCTCGGTCCGGACACCCACGTCAGCCAACTGCTGAATTCCGCGCAAGTGGAGATGGATGCCCGCGAAAAGAAAAAAGAGCAGCGGCGCACCCTCGAGACCATTCGCACTTTCATCGAGTCCGGCCAAGTGGACGCCGCCAGTCACGCCCTCGACCAGGCTCTGCAAGCCAAAGTCGTCGAAGGCCTCGATCCGCGCATCCAGCATCTTTCGGAGCAAATCAAGGACGCCAAATCTGCGCCTGCCGAACCCGACGCCCGCGCACCCTCAACTCCTCCTGCCATTTTCCGGGAGTACGCCTTCTTCCATCGAACGCCACCCAGTCCTCCGCCGGCTCTCGACAAGCCGTTTCTCCGCGGCCCATCCACGTCTCAGGGTGCCGCTACCAAGCGCGCACTTTCTCCGCAACCCGTTGCTTCCAGTCCGTCTCCGGGACCAGCGCCGCCTCTAAAAGAGGGACTTTTGGCGCCGCCCGCCGCTGCTGAGTCGTCACAGCGGTCTAACAGTTCGTTTCCGGCATCCGCGCCTGTCGAAAGACAGGACCACTCCTCCGTGGCCGCCCCGGTCTTCGCCACCAACTCACTATCGGGCGCCCCGAAATGGCGTCGGCCCGCCGTTGTCACTCTACTGGTGCTCGGGCTCGGTGCGTCTATGTATGTTGGACTGCGTTGGGTTCCGTCGGAACCCGTGCGAACTTCCGTGCCCGCTACTCCGCCGCCCGCCAAACCCGATCCGGCTCTGCTCGAGGCCCAGCAGCGCCCCGCGTTAAAGACCGCTGGCGAGTCGATCGCATTAAATGATCTTGACGGTGCGCTAGCGAAGTTGCGCGAGGCCGCCGCGTTGAACGGCCCGCTGACCCCCGACCTTCAGAGAAGAATCTCCGAGATCGAGGAGTCCCAGAAGGATCCGAATCTTCGCCTACTCCGCCAGCGCGAAGAGAAGCTTTGGCAGCAGGTGCTAAAGCAGGTCGAAGAGAGGCGGTTTATTGACGCACAAAAAAAACTCCGTCAAATCGCCGCCATAGGGGCAGGAGGCGTGCACCGCGAAGACGCCAAGACCTACCTCGATAAGGTCATACCCGCACGCCTTGAGGAGAGTGATCTCCTCGCCCAGGCCCATTTCGACCTGACCCAGCAAGAGTTCCAGTCGGCTCGTATCATCGCTGACCAGCTCAAAAAGAACGGCGGCGATCCTAAGCCACTTCTTGCGGAGATCGACCTCGCGGAGCAGAACCAGTTCACAAAACTGGAGAGTCAATTCAACGATCTCAAGCAGGGCGACAACGACAAAACTGTGCAGGCCCTCAACGCCCTCTGGCCCGAATTTCAAGAATTAGCCGCCGCCAACGGGCCGCGGTCCAGCGATGCCTGGGTATACATGAACGAAATTCCGGTCGCCATGAGTGCAGTTCAGGCCCGCATGCAGTTGATGAGCGCGGACGCGGTCTTCCAAAGAATGGTGAAAGCTTACCAGCAGGCGGTGAGGCTCAACGACAAGAACGGGCTCACCACTGCCCGTACTGATTTCCAGTCCATCGTAAAGGGCGGCGGGCCCCACGCCGACGAAGCGCAAAACTATCTCGCCCAAGTGAAAGACAAGCTCCCCGCCTTGAGCCAGTCTTCCCCTAAGACTTCCGCCGCGGCCGCAGATCGCGAGAATTCTGTCCGCACCGCGATCCAGCTGTACTCGCGTGCCTTCGACCAACGAAACGCCGACGCCCTTCTACAAATCTGGCCAAGCGCAGGACCACGGTACGAGGGATTCAAGATGTGGTTCGACAAGGCCAGCTCCGTCCGCATGCATGTGGAAGTGGAAAGCGTGCAGTTCGGCCCTGACGGAACAACGGCGGTAGTCAAAGCGCAGGTATCCAGGGACTACACGCCGATGGATTCCAGGACCACACGATTTACGGACGCCCAGGTTTTCCAGCTGTCCAAGGTAAGTGGCGCCTGGCTCATTACCGACGTTCAAGGAAACCAGTGATTGGAGCCAATAGCGGAGGCCTGTAAGTAATCGCCTCGACTCCCCTCCTGCTCCATCGTGTTCCGCCTACGTTGACAGCCCTTGACTTGCGGTCCTATACTCCGCGCATTCTCACTCATCCATAACTCTGCACAAGGGAGAGTCCCGTGCGCATCCAGCGAAATCAGTCGCGGCTCGCCACCATCGTTGCCGTCCTCGTCGGTGGATTCGTCGCGCTTGTCTGTTCTCCCACCGAGAGCGCTTCGGCGCAAGATCCTCCCAAGTATCAGGTCGATCCCTTCTGGCCCAAAGAGTTGCCCAACAACTGGGTCATGGGCCAAGTCGGCGGCATGGCCGTCGACAAGCACGACCGCATCTGGGTTCTGCAGCGCCCCAGCCTGGATACGCCCGATGAATTAGGCCTGGCGCAGACGCCCCCGCGCTCCATGTGCTGTGCCGCAACGCCACCGGTCCTCGTCTTCGATACCCAGGGAAACCTGCTGCAATCCTGGGGCGGCCCCGGCGAAGGTTTTGATTGGCCTAAGCGCGAGCACGGCATCTTGGTCGACAAAGACGACAATGTCTGGCTCGGTGGCGCCGGCGAGACCGACCGCTATCTCCTCAAGTTCAAGAGCAACGGCAAATTCATCCTGCAGATCGGCCACCCTTCCTCCGATCCCGCCGACAGCAAGCGCACCGACATCCTCGGCCGTCCCGCAGGCCTCGAGCTGGATGCCGATGCCCACGAGCTATACGTCTCCGACGGCTACCTCAACAAGCGCGTCATCGTCTTCGACTCGGACACCGGCGCCTTCAAGCGCCTCTGGGGCGCCTACGGCAATCCGCCAAACGATGTCGATCCCGGCCCCTACAATCCCGCCGCGCCCCCCGATCAACAGTTTCGCAACCCCGTCCACTGCGTACACATTTCTCGCGACAACTTGGTCTACGTCTGCGATCGCGTCAACGACCGCATGCAGGTGTTCACCAAGCAGGGCAAATTCGTAAAAGAGTTCTCTCTCCGTCCGCAAACCCTGGGCATGGGTTCCGTCTTCCAGTTCGTTTTCTCCATGGATCCGCAACAAAAATACCTGATCGTCAACGACGGCGAAAACAACGTCATTTGGACCATCCTCCGCGAAGACGGCACAGTAGTCGGCCAAATGGGCCACAGCGGCCGCAACGCCGGCCAATTCCACTGGGTCCACCAAATCGTCTCCGACTCCCAAGGCAACCTCTACACCGGCGAAGTAGACACCGGCAAACGCCTCCAAAAGTTTTTGCTAGTGCGCGACCCAAAATCCCACTAACCAATCAGCCCGCGAAATTCGGTGACGAAATTCGGTGACAGACGGAAATTCGGTGACAGACGGGACGTTTCCTAATTCTTGAAATTCGGTGAAATTCGGTGACAAATTCGGTGACAGACGGGACGTTTCCTAATTCTTAGTCAAAAAGCTGCTCACATTCAGGGCTTTGCGTTCGCTATCTTCAACTCCCCCAACATCTTTTCGGCTTCGGCAAGCGCGGGATCGCGCTTCTCCTGAAGATCGGCTGCGGTGGGAGTCACGGTCTTGTCCGGAATGATGCCGGTGCCCTCGAGCTTGCGTCCTTTCGGCGAGAACCACAGGACTTCGCTCATTTCCAGCACGCCGCCGCCTTTCATCTCTCTGGGTTTCGCAATTCCCAGGACGCAGCCGCAGGATTGGCTCCCGACGATCTTGGCGCGCTGAGAGTCCTGCATCCCCGCCGCAAACACTTCCGAGGAGCTTGCGGAGCGCGCATCCACCAGGATGACCACGGGTCCCGAGTAAATCTGTTCGCTCGGCTTGCCGACGTAAAGTTCCAGGGGCAGCTTGAAGATTCCGGCAAACTCCGAAAGCGGCTTTCCCGACCGCGTGGAATCCTTGGCAAACAAAGTTTTCTTGTCGAAGAAGTAGCTGGCGATCGGCAGCAGCACGGAGAGATCGCCGCCGCCATTGCGCCGCAGATCGATGACGATTCCCCGCGAGTTGCGGAATCTCTCCAGCGCCTGCTTGAACTCCTTGGTGATCGGCGGCTGAAATCCGTCGAAGCGAATGTACGCGTTGCCTGACGGCAGCACGTCGGTCGCAACATCCGGCGCGACCGAATAGATTTGCCGCGTGATCGTCGCCTCAAAATTCGAGCCGTCAGCGCGCTGCAGTCCGAGCTTGAGTTCGCTGTCCGGCGGGCCGGCAAAAATTCGGCCGTAGATAAACATCCGGGTGGCGCGCTCGGACGACGATGGCGGGCGGCTGTTCTCGATTTCCGCGACGCGTTCTTCGATCGTTTTGCCGTCGACGCTCAGGACCACCATGCCGGGCTCGACGCCGGCGTGCGCCGCGTTGGAATTGGACCGCACGCTGGTGACCACCGTTTTGCCGTCAACATCATCTACGCTGAAGCCCGCGCTTACTCCTTGCTGTTTCTTGTAGTTTTTCCATTGCTCCGGCGAACTGAAGCGGGTGTGTGCGTCGTGCAGCTCGCCGGTCATGCGGCTCATCAGCGCGTAAAACTCGGGGTCGTTTTTCACCGCCGCAACCAGCGGAACGTAGCGCTCGTGGACCTCCTCCCAGTTCACGCCGTTGAAGGAAGGGTCGTAGTAGTGGTCGCGAATGTCCTTCCAGATCTTCTCGGAAATTTCTTTGCGATCTTTCGGCGACAAGCGCTGCGACGGCAGCGCGTCCGCAGGCGAAGCTGCGCCGTCCGCCGACTGAACGGAGCGAGAAGGATTCTCGCTGCTCGCGGGAGAGCCGCTTTTGAGGGCCGTCGATTGCTGGGGAGATGCTGGGGTGGCCAATCCGAGGACGAGGAAGCTCAACGCCATGAGAATGGCGTTGCGTGAAATGCGCCCGCTGCTGGGTAGCGTAGGTCGAGTCATTTCCCGAGGGTTCCGCACCAATCGAATTATAAGGACACAGACGCGTTTGCGCACGCTCAAGTTGCCAGAGGTCGAGGCTTGCGGCGCATGGGGCCATAGCGTGTCCGGTCATTCGATATTGGGTCATGGGGTGCTCGCGTCGGCGGGCTCGTTGGAGAACAGGCGGGCCAGCTCGGCGTGTTCCATTACCACCGCCGGATCTCGTTGGATGGCGCCAAAGTAGCGCTTCTGGAAGGCGTCGCCGGATTCCGAGGGCGCGAACATTTTGCGTGCCAGCACCATGGCGCCGCGGGTGTCTTCGGGCATGACCGGAGTTTCGCCGGCCAGGGTTTCGTCGAGGCGCACCACGAACTCGGAAAGATTGTGCAGCCAGGCGAACTGCTCGTGGTCGATCACCAGGCGATAGAGCTCGCCGGTGGAGACGTGGCCATTGATACGCTCGTAGTCGCGGCGCTCCATGTCCAGCAGGGTTTTGTGCAAGCGCAGCAGGGTGAGGCGCAGGGCGACGAGCTTCTCGCGCGCGGGATTTTGCGGGCCGCCGTTGTCGGCCGAGTAGGGATCGGGAGTGGTCATGGTTGATGGGGCGCTGGGCGCGACAACTTTATTGTCCGACAGGATGCGATGGATTTCCAGACTAAGAGAAAAGGGATTCACTACCCTTCGAAGCTCAGGGCAAGCAGAGTGCGCAGAGGGCACAGAGCAAGAAACAGAAATGGAGGGGCTAGTCATGGTGGCGCTGCTCGTTTGAGGGGCGGGGAATTGGTGGGCGATTGCCTTGCGGTGGAAGCCGGCGGGTGGCGTACTTGCACTCGCTTGGGTGCCGCGAGCCATTTGCCGCTTTGGGTTGGGCGATCCGGGGTCGTGGCTGCTCGCCTCCAGGGAGTTGCCGTCGTAAGAGCACAGGCTGAGGCCTGTGCCACCATCGGGGAAGCTACTCATACCCCCCCCACCCCCCGGGGCAGTTTGTATAAATATCAAAGAAAAGGACTTACCAAAAAAGGAGTTTGCAAGTTGTTGAAAATAAAGGGGCGATTTGCACAAAGGCTGCACAGGGGCACGCTTCGCCGGCGCGAAGGTGCAGTTCGAGTTTGGGCTAACCTACTCATCCCCCCAACCCCCGGGGTAAGTTGCATCGATATCATTCTAGAGGCGTTACGAAAAGGGTATGTTGGAAGTTGTTGAAAATAAAGGGGCTGGCAAACGACGTTAAGCGCTTTGCAAACGATGGATGCAGGGGTGGCGGGGTGACTCGGACGGGTCAGGCCGTGGCTCAACTCCATGGGGAATATTACCACAAAGGTAGCTACTGTGTCAAGTAATTTTTGTAGGTTGTTGAAAGCGAGCGGGATAGGTGCCGACGCAGGGAGGGCTTGGGGTTAGAGAGAGCGAAATCGAGATGGCGGAGTGTTTATCCATTCGTGCCATACCCTTGTATTTGATATCCAGCCGGTTCATTCTTATTCCAGTTCCCACCGTTAATTAGAAAGGTCAAACATGTCAGGGAAGCGACCTGCCCTCATCGGCGTCGTTCTTGTCGCGCTACTTTTCCCACTCGCGGCCAAGGCGCAGAAGCGCCAAAAGGTGAATTTGAACGATGACGTGAGCCTGCCAGCCGACTTTGCGCTGGATTATCGGCTTGGATTGGAGGAGCGAGGGAGAATTCGTGGCACGGCACCGTTACTTGAGAATACAGAATACAACGAAGCGGGTACGGAAGTATTTTCCCAATTCTTGGGAGATCCTTCTGTGTCCTCGCTGAACCTTCCGTATCGCTGGAACTTTACAATCGTCAACGATAGTTCGGTCAATGCGTACTCGTTGCCGGATGGAGAAATCACAGTCGGGTCCGGCTTGGCAAAACTGATCGGTACTAATCGCGGCCTGTGGGCGGCGGTTCTATCGCATGAGACGGAACATATCACTCGCCGACACGCAGTGCGAAAGTACCTCTACGATTTATATATCGCATCGCAGATCCAGTACTACCAAGCGCGTGTTAGAGCAGGCGACCAGAATGCGAATTGGTCGCTGGTCGGTATCCGAATTTCGGCGCCAATAGCAAGGGCCAAGTTGTCACGCAATTTGGAGCATGATGCGGATATTCAGGGAATGATGTTGATGGCGAGAGAGGGATATCACCCGGACTACGTCTTTGCACTGCATCATATCGTTCGAATGGCGACGGGCGAACAGTCTAAGTTTGCCGCCTTTTTTTCTACCCATCCGCGATGGGAGACGCGTGACCAGCGGGATGACCGGGCCTATGTTGAAGCCCTCGCTGAGTACAACCGCACCTGGCTTGATCCTAGCGTTTCTCCTGGCGGCGTGCCGCCTCTTGTCGCATTTGTCGGTAAACCTGTGGCCATCGAAAACAAACAAACCAAGACCGCTGACTTAGTACTGCCAATATATTGTCGCAATGCAGTTGCTCCTCTCCGGCTTTCCATTAATTTTCGAAAGAACAAGCGGATGCTCACGACGGAAAACAAGGAGTACCAAAATCAACGTGGGGAATTGATGTTTCAACAAGAGTTTGAGTGTTCAGAGAAGACCGAGGCTATGCCCGTTGTCGTTCATCTGCCGGCAACTTTGGTTTCTAAGGACGACCGAAAATCAGAAGCTCTAGTCTTTGTCTACTCTAACGCGGGGGATTTTCTGGAAGCGTACAAGCCCTTCGAAGTTCATTTTCCTAAGTAGCGTTGCGTAGTTGCAGCGCGTCAACAAATCTGGGTGTGTAGACGCAGCCTTTACGAACGACGCAAAGTCGCACTAGGCCGTAGCGACTATCGGCTAGTTAATGTTCATGCCTCCGTCTTGATCCTTCCAAAGTGGCATGATCGCGTGCTCCACGACTTCCACGTCGAAGCGGACGTGGACCGGGTGTAGGCGCTTAAACCACTCAGCTACGTTTTCGCCGAGTTTCTCAATTACCAGAGACTTCCACGGAACGTTTCTACCGACTTGCTTTCGAAGCTTCGCGTCGAACCTTCCGGGCTCGACCGGAATGTGGCTCATAAGCATCGCTTTGACGCTCGATTTTAGCTCGTCAAGACGTTTGGTTCTCCAAGCCGCCTCGCGCTCCAATTCAGCCATTTCGGCGAGTTCCAGTTGGGTTATTTGAACAACCGGGATATTCATCGTCAATCCTCCGCTATCTCAGAATGTTCTTTCTGTGAGAGCAATTCACGAATGGAACCGGCCTTGAGATATTCCCCCCAGGCGTATTCCATTAGTAGCCGACTGAAGTTAGAGAGGGGTCGGTGTTCGACTTGCGAAGCTTGAACAAGTTCCTCCTTTAACGAAGCGTCTACCCTGATTGTCAAAAACGCTTTGCTTCCGGTCATGGTGACCTCCAGGTGCGCCCTGCGAATGCCAACAAGATATACCTAATACACGTTGTTGTCAACGGATAGTTTCGGTCTTAGCCTGGGACTGGAGCGCTCACAGGCCGGCGGAGAGGAACCGCCATCGGACGGCCGCCGCTACAAGATCAGGAAGGGCCGGTCTGAAGACCGGCGCCTACATAACGGCTGGAAGAAATCCAGAACAGGGAGTACGAGGGGGGCTTGATGTCGGGCCCTTCGAGGCTCAGGTCAACTAAAGCTCCGACCCACAAAGACGAGGAGCGGGCACGGCCCTTCGAAGCTCCCTTCGAGACTCAGGGTAAACAGGGTAAACGTGCCGTGCCCCTACGAGGCGGGAAGCAGCAACCGCGGGAACGAAGAGAGATTCATCGCACAAGAACGTGCGATGGCGCGGAGGTCCTCTCTCCGCAGGCCGACCGTTCGCCCCTCTCGAAAACATCGGGGTAAACACGAGTGAACGGGAGGAAAAAGTCGGCCTGCTACGTTCGGAATGACGGATCGAGGAGAAGCGAAGACCCACGTGTAAACACGACACGTGGGGCACCCGAGGATGGGACCAGAAGCGAAGATGGCGAGCTGCCCTTCGCGGGTCAGGGTAAAAACTCGGCGCTACAAAGAGCGAAGACCCTCCTCAAAAGACATCCTCAGGGGCTGAAGCCCGTTGGGTAGGAGTGGTTTATGTCGGAGCCCTTCGAGGCTCAGGGTCAACTAAAGCTCCGACCCCCAAAGTTACATGGTGAGGACGGCGCGGAAGCGGGCTTTGCCGTCGACGACACGCTGATAGGCCTTGGCGGCGTCGGCCAATGGGTAGGTCTCGACTATCGTTTTGACTTTTCCTTGCGCTACGAAATCCAGGGCTTCGTAGAGGTATTCGGGGCCGTTTTGCTGGCTGCCAATGATCCGAATGCGCTTGAAAAGGAGGTCCATCAGCGAGATGGAAAGCGGTTCCGCGTCGGCGCCCATGGCGATGAGCCGGCCGTCCGGCCGGAGCCCCTGGATGCTGTCCACCATTGACTTGGTTGAATTGGAAGTGCTGAGGATCACGTCTGCGCCGCCGGCCGCGGCGAGGCTCTTTCCGTCGCGGACAATTTCATCGGCGCCGAGTTCGCGGATCAGCTGGTCTTTGTCGGGGGAGTGCGAAATGGCGATGGTCTCGAAGCCGGCGGCCTTCGCGTATTGCACCGCCAGGTGCCCCAGCCCGCCGATTCCGAGGACGGCTACGCGCTCATGTGGCTGGGGATCGGCCCAGCGAAGGCCGCTATAGACGGTGTAACCGGCGCAGAAGATCGGGGCGGCTTGCTCGTAGGAAACCTTGTCTGGAATCAGGTAGGTGGCGTCGGCATTCATCAGCATGTACTCGGCGTGGCCGCCGGGCACATCGAGCCCGGTGCCCTTCATATCGGGACAGAACATTTTGCGGCCGCGCTGGCACCATTCGCAGCGCCCGCAGGTGGATTGAATCCAGGCGGTGCCCACGCGATCGCCTACTTTTCGCGTAATGACGCCCGGGGCGACCGCGACGATCTCGCCTACCGGCTCGTGGCCCAAGATGCGCGGGAATTGGCCGGGAATGTGGCCCAGAGTTTCGTGCACGTCGGTGTAGCAGATGCCGCTGGCGTGCATCTTGACAAGAACTTGGTTGGGGCCTGGTTGGGGCTGGGGAACGTCTTTCACTTGCCAGGAACCGCTTACGGCGGGTACGACTGCGGCTTGCATAGGGTCTTCCTCCAGGGTGAATTCGATGCACGCGGGCTGCGAATGGTCATAGGATTCAGCTACAAAGAGCGAAGACCCACGTGTAAACCCGACACGAGGGGCACCTGGACAGACCGGGCACAGCAGTGCTGTGCCCCTACTGGACTACGAGGAGTGGGCACGGCCCTTCGAAGCTCAGGGTAAACTGGCGTGCCCCGCGAGGCGGGAAGCAGCGACCGCCGGACCAAGAGACATTCATCGCACAAAGAAACGTGCGCTGGCGATAGGAGGGACGCGCCCTTCCTTCGTCAGGATGAACTAAAGCGCGCCCGTACACGGGTTGCCGCAGCGGCCGGGAGGATCGAAAACTAGCGGTTCGAGGAGATCGCGGTTGGGGTGGGAGTTGGGGCGGCCAGGGCTTGGTTGACTGCGGTGGACAGGGCTTGCTCGAAGGTGTCTTCGCCGTAGCCTTCGGCGCGGTAGACGATTTTGCCGGAGCGGTCGACGACTACTACCGTGGGGAAAGAGTTGATGGCGAAGAGGCGGTCGAGGCCGTCGGCGAAGACTAAGGTTGTGCGCGGCTTTAGTTCCTTTACGTACGGTGGGACTAGGGTTTCGTCTTCGTCGCAGTCGGCGGCTAGGAATAATACGCCGTGATTTTCTTCAAAGCTGGCGGCTACTCGGTCGAATTGAGGTTCCAGCGCGCGGCAGGGGCCGCACCAGGTGGCCCAGAAACTTACGACTAAGATTTGTCCTTTGTGATCGGCTAGAGATAGAGAACCTTCGGGGATGCGGCGGAGCGTGAATTCGTAGGGCTCTTTGGCGGCGGCGTTTTTGTTGGCTTGCGGGTTGTTGGGCGTGGCGGTGACTTCGTCGTAGGTGCGGAGGAGATATTCGCCTAGGCCGTCGCTGGAGCCGTGGGCCAGGCGCCAGACGTTGCCTAGTTTTTGGCGAATTTCGCGGCGGTCGGGGCTGCCTTTTGCGCCGTCGGCCAGGGCGAAGGCGCGGGCGTATTGGTCGATGGCGGCGGGGAGTTGTTTGTTGAGTTCGGCGATTTCGCCGAGCTTTTCGGCGGCGCTGGCGTTGGGAATTAGCGCGTAGCTGGCGGCGAAGTCTTTTTGGGATTCGGGGACTTGGTGCAGCTTGAGGTACAGACGGCCGCGTAGGAGCAGGATGGTCATGCGGTCGCGCTTTTTGTCGGCTTCCCATTCTTCTTGGGAGATTTTGGGGGATTTTTCCTGGGCGGAGCCGCGATCGAGGTAGTCCAGGACGCGGGTGGCGTAGCTGGTGGCGCGGCGAAGTTGGGGTTCGTCGCCGGTGCGCTCCAGGAGCTGGATGGCGAGGAGGGTCATGGACATGTCTTCGGGGGTTAGAGCGACTATGCGCTCGGCGTAGTCGGCGGCGCGGGGGGTGTCGCGTAGTTGCAGGTAGGTTTCGACCAGGGCGCGGTAGATTCTTACGCGCTGCGGGGCTTCCGGGTATTTTTTTAGGAAGGCTTCGAGATTGCGGACTAGGGCGGCGCGGTCGTTGCCGGCGACGTCGATGGACTGTTGGAGTTC
>Ga0210403_10000241_pt1 | contig 60636 bp, 85 predicted proteins | sample IncBWC19MmetaG_FD_150863 | JGI IMG/M metagenome (GOLD analysis project Ga0210403, IMG submission 150863) | Forest soil microbial communities from Barre Woods Harvard Forest LTER site, Petersham, Massachusetts, United States - Inc-BW-C-19-M | ecosystem: Environmental > Terrestrial > Soil >...
CATCGGCGACGGGCGCCCGGGGCGCTGCATCGGCGACGGGCTCCCGGGGCGCTGCATCGGCGACGGGCGACCGGGGCGCTGCATCGGCGACGGGCGACCAGGGCGCTGCATCGGCGACGGGCGCCCGGGGCGCTGCATCGGCGACGGGCTACCGTGGCGCTGCATCGGCGATGGGCGACTGGGGCGCTGCATCGGCGACGGGCTACCGTGGCGCTGCATCGGCGACGGGCTACCAGGGCGCTGCATCGGCGACGGGCTACGCTGGGAAAGTGAAGGGTGCTCTGGGTTGCGCTCTGTTGCTAGTTGAGCGAGATGAGAACTATAACGCCATTGCGGCGGCCGGCGCGATTGTCGGTAAAAAAGGCATCAAGCCGGATACCTGGTATGTGCTGAAGCGTGGTAAATTTACGAAGGTGGCGGAGTAATATCCAGATGCACTACATCATCAAAGTGAACGAAGATGGTAGTTGGCGCCGTGTGTATGAGAAGCCGGAGCCGGTCTCGGCCCAGCGCGTCATCTACGCAAGCAAGAAAGGCGGCAAACCCGTGCGCATCGGCATCAACAAGGCGAAGCGCATCGCGCACGACGCCGACCGACGCGATCAGCTCATCGTGCTCGCGAAGCTTGGCCCGGGACTGCCGCGCGAGCACAGCCACCATCAGCAGCTGGTGCGCTCGCGTCACCGGTACTATCACGAGCAGCACGAGGAATTCATTCGTGAGCGATCAAAAGCAGCTGCGTAAGAACACGGTGGAGACGCTAGCGCTGCTAGTCGAGCGCTATCCTAACCTGCGGCTCGGGCAGATCCTGGGTAACGCGCTGGTTGGTGATCTGTATTACACGTCGGACGTCGAGCTGGCGCGCGGATTGAATCAGCTTTTCATCAGTTTTACGCAGATGGAAGCAGCAGGGATAATGAAACATGGGTAAGATTTGCTCCTGGTGTACTAAACCGATGTTGGCGCGAGGTATGTGCGCCATTCAATACGAGGGTAAAGTATGAGCGCACCGAACTTCACCATCCTCACGCAGAAAGAGCTGACCATCGATCTGTCGCGGCCGGCGATGCAGCACATAATCTCTGTACTGGAGGGGCGAGATCCGCCTGTCATCAGCAAGAGCGCCGAATGCGAGATTGACAACTTCCGCAACACACTTCAGAATCTCATGGAACGATCCGAACCAAAAGCTGAAAACTTCGATCTGATAGGAGAGTGAGATGATTGTCCTCGTCACAGGCGGCCGCGACTACAGCGACCGTGACACGGTACGCAAGACGTTGGACCGCGTTCACGCCGAGCACCACATCAGGCTGCTCGTGCACGGCTGCGCCACGGGCGCGGACACCCTGGCGGCGATATGGGCGATGGAGCGCGGCATCCAGCCCGCCGGCTGCCCCGCACTGTGGGACTTCTACGGCAAGCCGGCGGGTACCATCCGCAACGGCGCCATGATCCTCCTGCGGCCCGAGCTGGTCGTAGCGTTCCCCGGGGGCGACGGCACAGCCAACATGGTCGGGCAGGCGCTGCAGGCCCGCATCCGCGTCATCAAGGCCGATAACTCTGACCTGGTGGGAGGCTGAGATGGCTAGCAGCTACGTCAACCCCGACGCCTGCGCGCCGACAGCACTGTCGAAACTCTTCTCTGAATCTTTCGAGCGCGCATGTGACCGTATACGCCGCGCTGGCGGCGACCCGCGGGCTGTGACCCGAGACGTGTTTGATCGGCTCCTGGCGCCGCACGGTATCGAGCAGCGCACGATGTTCAAGCGGGCCGCCGTATTCGCCCGCTGGCGTCGTTGGAAGCGCGGGGCGTGGGTGGTTGTGGTCACAGGCGACGGCGCCAGCACCGGCCACTGCGTCACCCTGCGCGACGGCCGCGCTATGGGTAACCGCTGGTGCCGGTTCGAGCCGGGCCGCTTCCGGTACGAGTCCCTGAGAGTGCACGCCGCCTGGAGGGTGGCCGCATGATAGTCATCATGAAATATTGCGGTAAGTGTCATGAGCACACGCCGCGCGGGCATCGAGGTAGCTGTAAGCCGTGCAAGAACGCCAGAGCCAGGGTACGTCGTAGTACGCCAGAAGGTAAAGCTGCGGCATGTAAATCCTCGACCGATTGGCGACTGAAACACCTGGATCGCGCCAACGCTACGCAGACCGCACGAAGGTCGACTCCGCAAGGTGTAGCAGTCGTGTTGCTTCAACGCGCCCGCCGTCGCGCCAAGAGCGCAGGTTTACCATTTTCTCTTAGTCTAGATTCGTTGCGACAGAAACTTGAGCGTGGCGTATGCGAGGTATCTGGACTTCCTTTTGTTTTGACGCCATTTGGCAATCCGCGTCGTCCGTCAATCGACCAGATACGGGCCGGTGAGGGATACACACCACAGAACACCCGCGTAGTGCTTTGGGGTATCAACGTCGCTTGCCATACCTGGGGACTTGAAGCTATAACTGAAATTTTTAGGAGCGTCCCATGAAAGCTGTCGGATATGTCCGCGTTTCCACAGTGGAACAGGCACAGAGCGGTTTAGGGCTGGAGGCGCAGCGCGCCGCTATCACCCGGTGGGCCGCCGAGCGCGGTCTGGAGCTGACCATCTACGAGGACGCCGGCATTACTGGCACCTCTATGGCGAAGCGACCGGCTCTGGAGCAGGCGTTGTGCGATGCAAAAAAAGGCTCCGTGCTGGTAGCCTACTCCTTGTCTCGCTTCGCAAGGTCCACCAGGGACATGCTAATCATCGCTGAGCGGCTCAAGCGGCAGGGGGCCGACCTTGTAAGCCTGACGGAAAGCATCGACACCACGACTGCCACAGGGCGTCTAGTGTTCACCTTACTGTCCGCCCTGAGCCAGTTTGAACGAGATCTTACGTCTGAAAGAACCCGTGCGGCATTATATGCCCTGAAGGCGCGCGGGGTGAAGCTGGGGCCGAAGCGGCCGAACCCCACCGCCGGCAACGAGGCCAACCGATTGAAGTGGGAACGGATCCGTGCTAACATGGCACCCGCCTGAAACTTGACACTAGGAGCCAAATATGACTCGCAAAGACTTTGAACTGATAGCCAGTCTGCTACGCGCGGTTGGACTAGATTACGATACACAGCAATACGCCATCACCGCTTTTGCTGACGCTCTCGCAACCGCCTACCCTAATTTCAATCGCAGCAAGTTTTTGAAGGCTGCCGGAGCGTACAAGCCATGATCTACGCCTATCGATGCAGCCCGTGCGACCGCGAGAAGCTGGAGCAGCGCGCGGTCAAGCACATGCTGACGAAGCTTCCCAAGTGCGATCAGTGCGGGCGACGGATGAAGTTCTTCATCTCCAGCCCGCCGCTCGCCATCGTCAAGAATCCAGCAGCGGGGTACCGGTCATGAGCGACATCGTCACCGTCCCGCTGAATCCGCCGGCAGTGGTCGGCAGCCGCCACGGACAGCAGTACAGCGACTGGGCGTACAACGATCCCGCCGGCATCGTCACAGCGGCGTACCGCAACCTGCAGGGTGTCGAGTTCGACACCTTCGTGGCCCGCGGACTGTCTGGCATCCTCGTGGCGCCGCTCTTGGCCCGCGCGATGTCGCGCAACTTTCTGATCGTGCGCAAACCCGACGAGAATAGTCACTCGTCATGCAAGGTCGAAGGCACCTTCGGGCGCAAGTGGATCTTCCTGGATGACTTCATCTCCGGCGGCGGCACATTCCGCGCGTGCCGTGAAGCCGTCGAAAGACACGCTCGCGTGCCGCACGAGCTGATCGGCGCCTACTGCTATCAGACTCCGCCGTGGGAGTACACTGAGGCGCCAAGGTGCGCGGCGAACTGGGGGCAGTTCCGTTACTGGGATATAAACACCAACGGGTGGCTAGACAGCATATGAGTGTCACTATTCGCATCATCGATTACAAAAATCTTCGCCGCAGCTACGTGCTGTGGCGGAACGCTCACCCAGCCATCCTGGACTGGTACAAGCGGTGGATGGATAACTGGAGAGCAACAACAAATGCGTAGCAATCATCCCTGGCGCGAAGCCAGTCCCGGCGTGAAGACCATCGACCCGGTGGTCAGCACCCGCAGCGCATCGTTCGCTGCATATCTATACGCGCTGCCGCGCGAGGAGCGCCGGCAGATCGAGGCGGCGGAGCGCGCGTTCGTGCTGAAGGCGAACGCCTTCACCAGTCCGCAGCGATCTGCGGCCAGGGATCATGCCGGCGGCATGCTCGGCGTAAAGGAAAACGAGCCGGCGGACTACCGCGGGTTCGTTGTTTGACAGGGGGCAGATTTCTGTTACTCTGAAAATGTAGCTACTGTTTTTCAACCTTAAGGAGATCGAAACCGATGAACCACGCAAAAATTGCGGCCGCGCTCCACGCGCTCGCCGACGCCTTCCTCGAAGGCGTAGAGACTGTCGAGACCGCCGTGACAGGCGGCAAGAAAGGCGGTAAAAAGGCCGCCGCAGAGACATCGGCGGCACCCGCTGCCGGCGCAGCTCAGACCCCCGCCCCGGCGCTCACGCCGGCACCCGCTGTTCCGACCATCGACAAGGCGAAGCTGAACGCGGCCGTCCTCAAGGTGGCCGCGAAGAGCCGTGACGCGGCGGAAGCGATCCTAGCCCGCTTCGGTGCGAAGAACACCGTGACGCTGCCCGCTGAGCAGTGGCAGGCGGTGTTCGACGCGTTCGAAGAGGAGATCGCGAAGATCGACGCGGCCGCTGTGCAGGTCGCACAGGCGTCACTGGTCTGACCGTCTAGCCTCCACACTCGCCCCTAGATTCACTAGTAGGGAGCGGCGAGATCCGACGGGCGGGTGTGGATGTGCTTTAGGAGCTGAAGCTATGAAATGGAAAATGAGCATCCAGCAGTACGCGCACGAGATCAGCTATGTCTGGACCGTGCGGCAGAAAGTCAGTCTCTGGCTACGTAGCCGCACGCTGTGGCTTTCCATCTGGCTAACCGCGCGGAAAATGAAGAGGAAGTGGCAGCATTGATCATCCACGACCGGCCGCCGAACTTCGAACTGATTAAGGCTGCGTTCCCGGGCGCGGAGAAGCCTGGGGTTATTTTTGCGTACGCGGGTAATATTTACCACCCTACCGGTGGCGTCATTCCGCCGGCACTGATCGCGCACGAAGAGGTGCACTTGAAGCGCCAGATCATGCACGGTGCCGACATCTGGTGGGACCACTATCTGCGCGACTCCGAGTTCCGCTACCACGAAGAGCTGTTGGCGCACGTCGCCGAGTTCAACATGCAGAAGGTCACAAAAGATCGCAACTTCGGCGCCGCGTTGTTGATGCGCACCGCCATGCGGCTGGTGGCGCCGCTGTACAATTACCAGCCTCCTCGCACCTTGCAGGAAGCGATGAAAGACATACGCCGGGAGATCGCACATGCTTAAGAAATTCGAGAGCTGGCTGTTCCACCGTCTGTTTCCTAAACAGCGCGCCGTCATATTTTATGCGGCAAAGGTCTGTGCTGAGGCGGAGGTGGGTCGTAAGTACCGCAAAATGCTCTACAGTATGCAGCGCTCCCCGCTCGATGAAAGCGTATGGGTGCGCAAGTTCGTCACCCTCGATGCCGACTACGATAAACTGGAGCAAGAAACGTCCAAACTGCGCACGGAGAATCTAGGCTTGAAAACCTCGTTGGCGATTCTACAAGAGCGGAAATGAGCGGCACGCACTCAATCCTGGCACCGTCCGGCTCGTCGCGCTGGCTGCGATGCGTCGGCGCGCTGTATCTGTCGCGCGGCGTGCAGGATCCAGACAAGGAACACAGCGCCAGCGGGACGTGCTCGCACTGGCTGCTGCAGTGGCAGCTTGAGAATCCGACGCTCGACCTGGACAGCTGGCTCGGCAAAGAGCTGACGTTCGGCGACAACCCGCCGTTCAAGTTCAAGATCGACGAGGAGCGTCTGGACCGCGTCCGCTCGTGCGTCGCCGTGATCAATCGCGAGCCTGGCGATATGCTGGTTGAACACCGGCTCGATACGACGCCGGTCCTGGGCGTGCCAGATCAGCAAGGGCACAGCGACATCATCAAGCTGTATCCCGAAGGCGGCGCGGTCATCCGCGAGCAGCTGTACAAGGGCGTGCTCAGCGTGCACGACTACAAGGACGGGTACCTACTCGTCAACGCAAGGGACAACACGCAGGGTCTGATCTACCTGTGCGCCGCGATGACCGAGTTCAGCATGATCGGCGATTTCAACGCGTTCCGATTCTGCATCCACCAGCCAAAGCTACATCACTACGACGAGTGGACCTACACGCGCGCCGAGCTGGAAGCGTTCATGGCGCTGGTGCGGCCGGTGGCGAAGCTGGCGTACGACATCTATCACGAGAACGTACCGTTCGATCCGGCGGCGCACCTGGTTGCCGGCGAGGAGCAGTGCACCCACTGCCCGGTCCGCGGCCGCTGCGTCGCGCGTGCGAAGCGCGTCATGAGTATGTTCGAGCCGCTGGTGAAGCGGCACGAGCTGGATGACAAGTCGCTCGGCATCGTGTACGCGCAGCTCGATGAGATCGAGGCAGCGATCACGGACTTCCGCGCCGAAGCGTTACGCCGTGCGAAGATCGGCGTCATACTCGAAGGTCAGAAACTGATCTACGGCAACAAGGGCAAGCGTGTGTGGGTCGACAAGGCCAAGGCACAGGCGGCGCTGGAGATGACGCTGGAGCCGGAGAAGCTGTACGAGCCGCGCGAGATCATCTCGCCGACGCAAGCGGAAAAGATTTTGAAGAAAGGCTACGAAGCCATCGAAGATCTGGTGACACAGTCGGACCCTCAGCTCCGCCTCGTGCCGCTGGATCACAAGGGAGAGGCGGTGACGCCTGTCCAATTTATCCCGACGCAAGAGCCGGGACTGATCTAAAGCAACAGGAGATTGAAAATGTCGAATGAAAATGTACTCCGTCAGATAAAGATGGACAACGTGCGGCTTCTGCGCGTGTCGCTTACCAAACAGTACATCGGTAAGGACGCGAAAATCGATCCGACCACGGGCAAGCAGGAAGGCAAATACCACATCGATGCGGTGTTCGCCCCGACCCATCCGCAGTTCCCCGAGCTGCAGAACCTGATCCGCGGCGTCGCGACGGCGAAGTGGAAAGAGCAGACGCAGCAGACACTGGACATGATCAAGGGAAACAACCAGCGCTTCCCGCTGCAGCGTGGCGATCAGTACCGACCGGGCAAGCCGGCATACGCGGGCATGCTGTACATCAGCGCTGGAAATAAGGATCAGCCCACGATCCTCGTGACCGAGAACGGTGTGAACATCGCGAACCGGAACACGCCCGTGATCCTGACGCCGAGTCACCCGTGCTACCCGTACGAAGGCTGCTACGCCAACGTGCTGCTGGAGTTCTACACGTACCTGTACGGCAACAGCCCCGGCCTGGGGTGCAGCGTGCTCGGCGTGCAGTTCAACAAGCACGGTGAGCGGTTGCGCGGCAGCTCGGTGGCGAGCGGCAGCGAGTTCGGATTGGTCCCCGCCGACGCGGACGGCGCGCCGGCAGGCGCGATTGCTCCGGCCGCGCAGACTGGCGGCGCAGGCTTGATCTAAACAGAGTTCCCGAAAGGGTGGGGCCGAGTCACTGGTGTGGCGGGCGAGGGTGAAGTCGGACTGCAAACGAGCAATCCCAAGCTTCTTGGTTCGATTCCGAGGTAGTGATCACAAGGCCCCAATTTTACAGGAGCTATGAAGATGACCGAAATCAGAATAAAGTTGGTGACGGAGGACCGTCTAGGTTCTCAGGTTGTAGAGCCTGTCGCCGTCGAAGTGGAAGATGACGGATCTATCACAATAATTGTTGAAGCATGGAGACAGCCACAGTGACCGAAGCACAGAAACGATGGCCTAGCTTTGGATACATACAGGTACCGGGATTGGCTAACCGCCTAATTTCTCGCTACCTGCGCACGCAGCGCAAGAACATGCTACGCTTCTTCCAGGAGCGCGGTCTGTACGCGCTCGCGGAGAGGATGAAGCAGATCCGAAACTCAAGACAGGGCATGCTCGCCAAGAACCGATACTTCCAACAGGTGCTAAATGAATACTCGAAACTCGCTACTCCCGCCACCGCCACCGTCACTAGCGTCCTGGAAGCCTGCTACAATCGCCGACGACCGCAATCGTCGCCGTACCGGAAGCCGCTGATCAGCAGGCTGCCGGGGACCAGCACCTGGGTGTGCCGGTACCGTAGCAATACCGGAGTGCACGGCTATGGACTGACGCCGATGCTGGCGTACCTCTCCTGGCGCGAGTACTTGTGTTGATCGAGTGGCGCGACATCCCAGGATATCCGTACTATCAGGCTAGTAGTGACGGCAGCGTTCGCTCGCTTGACAGATATGTGCAGTATCCGAACCACGTTCAGTTGGCGCGCGGCCGGAAGCTTACTCTAGCCGAAGCTGACGAGGTGAGAAAACTTCGAGCAGATGGTTGGTCTCTTCCGGCTCTATCGCGACGGTTCGATATGAATACGGGACAGCTGTGGCACATCACAAAAGATCATCAGTATGTCCGTTAAAATATTATGGCTGGATTCTGAGACCAGGAGCCGAACCGACATCAGCGCCGGCACGGACCGCTACACGCGTGATTGCGAATGCCTCATTGTCACGTACGCGTTCGCCACTGACCCAGCTAAGATATGGTTCCCGCGCGTCGACCCGTTACCACCACGAGATCTGATGGATGCTCTGAATGATCCAGAGTTTCTATTTGTAGCTCATAATGCCGCCTTCGATAGGTTAGTGCTTGAGCGCGCACTTCACCTTCGCACACCGCTGCGCCAGTGGCGGTGCACGATGGCCGGCGCCTCCGCGCATGGGCTCCCGGGATCCCTCGATGCGCTCGGCAGGGTCTGCATGCTGACCGAGGACGAGGCAAAGCTGACGGACGATAAGGGGCTGATCCACACCTTCTGCGAGCCGAACACGGCGACCGGCAAGTTCAACGAGCCCGAAGATATGCCAGTAGAGTGGGCGCGCTTCTGCGCCTACGCCATTCGCGACACCGAAGCACTACGCACGATCTTCAATCGCATGCCGCAGGTGAACTATGCTGGCGTGAACCTTCGCAGCTGGATGCTGGACCAGCTCATCAACGAGCGCGGCTTCGGGTTCGACGTACCGCTCGCGAACGCCGCCTCAGATTTTCTTGACCTGGCGCGCGAGGCGTCGCGCAAGGTGATGCGCGCCAACACAGAGGACCAGATCGGATCTGCCACACAGGCGAAGCGGCTGCTAGCGTACATCCGCAATCGTTACGACATCGACATCGAATCACTCCGCGCTGGTGACGTGAGGGACTACCTTGAAAGTGACGACCTGGACCCAATTCTTCGCACTGTTCTCGAAGAGCGGCTCGAAGCCGGAAAAAGTGCTGGTACTAAATTCAAGCGGGGACTTGCACTGGTTGGCCCCCAAAATCGCATCCGTCACTGGTGCCGTTGGTCAGGTGCGGGCCGTACAGGTCGTCACGCGGCACGCGGATACCAGCCGCACAACATGGCTCGTCCGTCTATCACGGTGCGGCGGCCTCCTGGACACAAGCGAGCCGGACGCATCGAGCTGGAGCCGGTTAAAGCAAGCGTTATCGACGATGTCATTATCCCCGGCATCTACAACAAGACTGCACTGAACAATCCGCTCGTGTACGGCGGCCCGTTCGAAGCGGTCGCCATCGCCGTGCGCCACGGCATCATCGCCGCGCAGGGCAACGAGCTGGTCGTCGCCGACTTCAAGAACGTCGAGTCAGTGATCACTGCCTGGGTCGGCGGCGAGCAGTCGGTGCTCGATGCGTTTCAATTCTCGTTCGACAATCCGAAGGATAAGTCGAAGGATCCGTACCGCATGCTCGCCGGCAAGATGCTTGGCAAACCGCCCGAGGAAGTGAACGAATCCGAGCGGCAGATGGGTAAGGTCTGCATCCTGGCGTTCGGCTTCGGTGGCGGCGTCGCGGCGCTCGTCAACATGGCAATCGCGTATCAGATGGATCTGGAGCCGCTGGCCTTCATCGTGTTGCCGTCGGCAACGTCCGAGCAGCTAGAGAAAGCCAACAAGGCGTGGGAGCGCGCGTTCCTGACCGGCGAGGACTTCGAGCTGGAGCGCGACGTCTACATGGCCTGCGATATTTTGAAGCAGGCGTTCCGCACAGCCAACCCCGCGATCAATCAGATGCGCTACGATCTGAACACCGCGATCCTCGAAGCGGTGGCCGACAAGAACGGTACGATCTACCACGTCGGTCGCTGCGCGATCTGGTGCAACGCTTCGTTCCTGGTGATCGAGCTGCCCAGCGGCCGCCGGCTGCTGTACGCTGCGCCGATCCTGAAGCAGGAAGAGGTTGAAGATCCGCTCGGCGGCAAGCCGTGGAAGTCCCGCTACATCACGTACTTAACGGTGCGTGGCCGAAGTTGGCGCCGTGAGCGAGCGTGGTCTGGTCTTTTCGTTGAAAACATCGTGCAGGCGATTGCGAACGACGTGCTGCGCGCTGCGATGCTGCGCGTGCACGACGACACGCTGACAGTGCCAGCCATCGCCGCGTATCTCGCGACGCTGGAGCCGTTCGCACGCACTGCTATCAGTTTACATGTACATGACGAGATAGGTTTGGACTGCCCCAAAGGTAGCTATTCGGCTGAGAGATTCATGTCGGTAATTAAAACTAAGGAGCCGTGGATGGCTGGGCTGCCTATAGCCGCAGACATCTGGATCCACGAACGCTATGGTAAGCGCTAACAAACTTGCTGCCAATAAACGTTGGGGAGAGCGCAACAAAGAGAGGATGCGCAAGTATCGCGCGCGTTGGGCGAAAGAAAAACGCGCCAAAGATCCGACTCTCTTAATGACGATTCGCAAACGAAGGGGCCTGCCTGAACCTACGCGAGCGACACCGTCAGCATGCGAGTGCTGCGGAGTACCAGCAAGTAAAGCGCTCGATTTAGATCATTGCCACATATCTGGCGTGTTCCGCGGATGGCTGTGCAATAGATGCAATCGCGGATTAGGTTTCTTCAACGATAGCATCGAAGGTTTGATGAACGCGGTGCGCTACCTACAGCGCGCAGCCGGAGAACAGTCGTGAGCGACGAAGACGACGAGTTTCGCAAACACATCTTAGGAATGGTTCAGATCCTAACCTTTGCCATCGCGCTGTGCCTTCTGGCGATGGTGTACTACACACAACCGGAGATAAATTATGGACAAGACGAAGTACGAGCTGAAGGCGGAGGTGGAGACAGCGATGGTGCTCCCCAAAACGCTGCAGGCACAAACGGAGATGATGCCGTTCGCGGGCGCGACCGTCGCGATGTACGCGGTGTACGGCAAGACCGATGACGACCGCCGCGTCTGGTGCGCCACGTTTTTAGATTCGGATGAAGCTATGGCTTGGGTGCAGGCGAGCAAGGTGTTCGGTCGCGCTGTGACCGGCGCAGTGATCGCGAAGCAACTAGCGGTCGTTGATGGTATCGCAGCCGCCACTGAGGGCGAGAAGCTGAACTGACATGGCGTACAAGGATCCGGCTACCAAAAAAGCGTACGACGCGCTCTGGAAACTTAGTCCAGAATATAAGGCTAGACAGAAAGTGTACGCTAAAAAGTATCGAGCTAAGCCGGAAGTAGCAGCTGCAAGGTTGGCGTATAAGAGAATGAAATATAAAACAGACCCGACGTACGCTGCGACGGTTAAAAAAGCGTCTAGGGATTTTAGCAAACGGCTTGCTCCAGAAGCTGTCGCTGAGGAGCATCTTGTAAATTCGGTTAAGCTGATTGGGGGCATGTGCCCCAAGTTCATAGACCCAGGTCGCCGAGGAGCCCCGGATCGTATGGTGATGCTGCCGGGACATCCAGTGTATTTCGTAGAAATGAAAAAAGAGAAGGTAGGTAAATTATCCAGCTGGCAGAGTAGGTATCACGACGACTTACGTGCATTGGGTCACAAGGTGTGGGTTCTGTGGAGTAAGGAAGATGTCGACGCTTTCCTCCGTTCCATTTAATCCTCGCGATTACCAGCGCATAGGTGCGCAGTTCATCATTGACCACCCACGTTGCATGCTGATCGCAGACCCTGGGCTAGGTAAGACCGGCACTGTGCTGATGACGCTTGATCTTTTGAAGCTAGTTGGGTCGAATTACTTTCCGGCTCTAATACTTGCGCCAAAACGCGTAGCGGACGTGGTGTGGACAAACGAAGTGCAGAAGTGGTCAACGTTCAAAGACCTATCTATCGTGCAGATCACTGGTACAGAGAAGCAGCGGCTGGAGATCCTCCGCGCGCCGCGGTCCGACGTTTACGTTTGTAATTACGAACTTGTTGAGTGGCTGGTGAATCTCTGGCCGCAAGAGAAGTGGCCGTATAAAATTGTAGTAGCTGACGAGTGTTCTCGGCTTAAGGGGTTTCGCCTCAACAAAGGGACGAAGCGATCTACAGCTTTAGCTAAGATATCTCAGGTCACAGGACGTTGGATAAATTTGACCGGTACACCTTGCCCTCTGGGGCTACAAGATTTATGGGGGCAATATTACTTTTTGGACCGTGGTGAAAGGCTCAAGCGGTCGTACACAGCGTTCATGGAAGCGTACTTCATCGAGAACCAATGGACGCATCGAATCACTACGCAGCACGGCGCCGACACCGCTATCCATGAGGCTGTAAAAGACATCACGCTAGCGTTCCGCGCTGAGGATTGGCTCGACATTACGCAGCCGCAGCTGCTGCCGGTAGAGTTCGAGATGCCGCCCGTCGCCAAGGCGCACTACAAGCGGATGGAGAAAGAGTTTTTCATGGAGGTGGACGATGCGCAGATCGAAGCTGGTACAGCTGCTATTAAGTCCTCTAAGCTTTTGCAAATATGCGCGGGCAGCGTTATCGATACGGAGACCCAAGCTACGCACAGCGTGCATGATGGCCGGCTCGAAGCCCTTGACGATGTCCTGGACCAGATCGAGCCGGAGCCGCTCCTGGTAAGCTACTGGTGGAAGAGTGACCCACCGCGCATCCTGGAGCATCTGAAGCGGCGTAAGATACCGGTTCGGCTCTACAGCGGGAAGCAGGATGAGGCGGATTGGAATGCGAGGAAGTTTCGTGTATTATTGCTGCAGGAGCAGTCCGCGTTCGGGCTGAACCTGCACGAGCCATGCCGTGATATCTTGCACTACAGCTACATCTGGAACGCTGAGCTGTGGACGCAAATGATCGAGCGGGTCGGCCCCGCTCGCCAGGTGCAAGCTGGCAAGACGGCCGTGGTTCGTGTATGGTACGCCATCGCGAAAGGCACCGTCGATCACGATGTGATCGACAGCAATTTTGGCAAGATAACTGTAGAGCAGGCGTTCAAGCGCGCCCGCCGGAGAAGTAGAAATGGCGAATGAACTGAGACCGCGCTGCCCCAAGTGCGACAAGCTGATGATGCGCGGCGTCGACACACGAGGCAAGAAGCGCTGGGTGTGTCGCACGGCCGGCGTGCATTGCTATTCAACCGTAGGAGATCCCAACGTGGTAAAGAAACAGGACGGCTCGACGACACGGAAGGGGCCGCCCCCGAAGTTCAAGCGCTCGCTCGATTCGAAGATCTTCGTCGTCACGGCCGCGCAGAACGCGACGCCGATACACGAAGCGTTTTGGGCGTCGCTGCTGCAGTACTGCAAATTCCGTGGCGCGGAGCTGATGGTGATCCCCATCCGCTACAAGAACGCGACGTCGCGCTGGACCGAGTCGCAGGCGAATGCCGAGTGGTGGCTCGACCGACCGGACCTGCCGTACGAAGTCGCTGTCGCCGCCGGTACAACGAAGCAGGGCGAGACCGAGGAAGCGTACTACGCTCGCGTCTATCCGAATCGCAAGTACCTGTGGAACGTGCGCAAGGATCTCAACAAGAACATCACCGTGCTCGGTGACATCAAGGTGCAGCCGACAGCCGTCAGCCCGTTGACCGGCTTCGAGGGCATCACGCACGGCGAGTCCGGCATCTTCGGTCACACGAAACTGCAGCTCAAGGTGGTCGCTACGCCGCAGGGTAAGTACCCGAAGATCCTCACTACGACCGGCGCCTGCACTGTGAAGAACTACACCGACACACGCGCCGGCAAGCTGGGCGAATTCCACCACGCGCTCGCCGCGGTTGTGGTAGAGGTAGATGGGCCGCGCTTCCATCTGCGTCAGATCAACGCGAAAAGTGACGGCACGTTCTATGATCTAGACTACCTGTACGACGGCACGAAGCGTAACCCGACCAACTACATAGGCTCTGGCGGTAACACACCCGCTCTCGTGATGGGTGATACGCACGTCGAGGGTATAGACCCCTCAGTGGAGCGCGCAACGTTCCAGGACATCGTCCCGTTCTTCCGTCCGAAGAAATTGTTTTGGCACGACCTGGAGGACGGCGGCAGCGTGAATCACTGGGCGGCGAAGAACCCGTTCGTCACGGCGGCGCGGCATTATTCGAGCGCCGGTTCGGCGTCCGAAGAGTTCTATAGCGCGCTCAAATTCGTGAAAGATCGTACGCCGGACGGCGCCACGTCATACATAGTAGCGTCTAATCACAACGATTGGTTACACCGCTGGATCCTGGATCGGGATTGGAAGACGCTGTCTCCTAAGGACCGCGGTTTCTACCTGCAGGTGGCGAGTAAGCTGTATGAGCAGTCAAAGCTACTCACGGGGGACGAAGCTGAAAGGCTAAACGCTTTCATTCTGCTAGCGAAGGAACACTTCGCAGGCGATCCCAGCGTGTCCGTGCTCGAATATGAGCAGAGCGCGCTGGTCGAAGGTATCGAGTGCGGCATGCACGGGCACTATGGCTCGAATGGCTCGCGCGGCGGCCTGAAGAGTTTCCGCCGCATCGGTGTGAAGTCGATCACAGGGCATGAACACACGCCGGGAATCGAGGAAGGCGCATACCGAGTGGGTACATCCACCCTGCTGTCGCGCGGCTACACGCACGGCCCCAGCTCGTGGCTGAACACGCACTGCGTGATATATCCGAACGGAAAGCGTACATTGATCAACGTCATCGACGGAAAATGGAGGCTGTAATATGAAGTGGCTGCTAGTGTGGTGGATCATCTGCCCAGGTCATTCGCAGAAGATACACATGGAGAAGTACCAGAGCTACGAAGCCTGCGTGCACGAGATCACAACCATCCCGGTGCCGCCGGGGCGAACGCTGCGCGCACGTTGCAGCAAGGAGTAAAGACAGATGGCACAAACGAAACTTGGATCTATAGCGGAGGCCTGGGCGAACATCGCCGTCGGTTTCTCCATCAACTATTGCGCGAACCTGGTGATCCTTCCGCTGTTTGGCTTTCATAGCCTGACCGCGCGCAACAATTTTATCATCGGCTGCATCTACACCGTGATAAGCCTCGTGCGTAGCTACGTGCTGCGTCGCTGGTTCAATGGACTGAAGTTCGGTCACGACAGTAAGCCGGCGGGAGGTTGATATGTCACTGTTTCCTGAAGACGACAAGGGTCGCAAGATGCTCCCCATCTTCGACTATTTCACGCGCTATTTCCCCAAGGCGCATCGCGAGGTGACGAAGGTGTGCGTTGTCAACAACGTGCGCTACAATCCCGAGCGGGCGCCGAACGACATCAACTGGGCGCGCGGCAAGAGTCCGAACCAACTCGGCAGCGGTTTCCGACACATGCTGGAGTCCGCGGTCGACGGCAAGGTGTTCGAAGCGGTACCGAAGAACATCGCCGAGCTGACCGGCATCGAGAAGGTGTACGTGCTCGCCGAGGCTGCTTGGCGCATTCACGCTGAGCTGGAGCTGACCATCGAGAAAGAGGAAGCGAAAGTGCCGCCTCAACTCGATTTACGGCACGATTGAGGAGCGCGCCAATGCTGGACAAACTGCTAGAATTTTTATCGAGCATATGGAACGACCTGATTCCTATCGCGGTGCTGAACCCGTACACCGGAGGCGTACAGATCCGTTTGGGGAGAACTTTGCGCGTGCTCGGAGGCGGCAACTGGTATTGGAAGATCCCGTTTTTTGACTACATCCTCCACGACTTCGTGGTGCCGAGAACGGAGCGGCTGACGGGCATGGCGACAACGACAAGCGACGGCAAAGCTATCGGGTTCGATGCGGTGATCACGTACCGCATCTCCGATGTGGCTAAGGCGCTGCTAGAAGTGCACGACCTGAAGGACGCCATCGCAGACAGCTGCGCCGGCATCATAGGCACCGAGCTGAATACTCGGTCATGGGCCTCGATTATTCATGGTGACACGGTCGATGAGCTGACCGCGGCGTGCCGCAAGCGTGGGTGGAAGTGGGGAGTTGAGATTCAGCTGGTGCAGCTGACTGGCGTTGCGCCAGTGAAGAATTTGCGCGTGTCCCTGAGCGGCCACGCGCATGTACCTTGAATGGTGGTGAGTGCGAGACTTTGGGGCGCTTCGGCGCCCTCTTTTTATTTTATGACGTTGACTATTTTGTGCCGATACTGCGTAGTCTGCGCCCGGTGTCTGGCTACAAAATCTTTCATTGTGATACGACTACCTGAGACTGGCACCGTGGGTGTGGTCGGCGCTGCGGCGGATGTAACTGGCGCCTGCGCTGGGACTGGCTTCGCATCCATCGCTACAGGTGGCGGCGGTGTCGATGGCGTTTCATCCACGATGCTGCCGTTCGATACACGCGCGGTCGACATCTTATCGCCGAAATCGTCTTTCGATACCTTCGAGCTGGCGGGATCGAACATTCGGATCTTGTTGTCGTCGTACGCCAGCACGTAGCTCGGCACCTTCAGCTGCTGGGCGGTGCTGATGTCGTCTTCCGAAAACTGCGTCGAGCGTTTGCCTGACGGGTGCGAGTGGTAGGTCGAGTCAAGCGACCATCCCTTAGGTATACTCACCGCCGCCGCAAAGTGCGACCCGTCATTCTGACCCACCGGCTCGGTTGCCGCGTATATGTTCTGCTCTTTGTTGTATAGCACCCCGCCGCCGCGCTCGAATTTCTTGGTGTCTATACCGCGTAGCGCCGCCGCCGACGCCTCTCTGGCCGTCGGATATGTTTGATATGAGTCTGCTAATCTGGACGGTACTGGTTTTGCCATTTTATGTGTAGAAGAACACAGCCGCGCCGTTCTGTCCGGCGGAACCGTTGCCGTTCAAGTTCACGCCACCGCCGCCCGCCGCACCGTATGGGCTGCCGTCGCTGGCAATGCTTCCACTCGTGCCCGTGGTACCGCTGCCGGTAGTGTTAGTAGTGTTGCCACCAGACGCTGTGCCGCCGGCTCCTTGAGCCCCGTCCGCTCCTCCCGTGGCATGAATCCCCGGGCCGCCGCCGTTAGCTGTCATCGTTGTGAAGCCTGTGACCGTCCCCGCTGTGATCGATCCGGCGCCGCCCGCCGTGCCGTCCCCACCGTTGTACGCGCCGCCCGCGCCGCCTGCCGGGACGGTGTAGTTGAAGGTGCCGCCACCTCCACCCAACGCCGACGCGGCGTATACGCTGTACGAGAAGCCGCTACATCCGCCGGAGCCGCCAGTGTTGAATCCGCCACCGGTAGCCGCGTGCGCGCCGCCGCCGCCGCCACCCGACCCCCACACCTCCACTTTAACTGTTGTCGTGCCGAGCGGGATAGCGTCTGAGCCGCTGCCGCTGGTGAAGATGTGGAGCACCGTCAGGCTGGACAGGTTGATGGTGCCACTAGCGACGACAGGCGAGCCGGTGATGCTGGTCGACAGCTGGTACGTGCCGTTCGCCACACCCTGCGCGGTTGTGGCTATATTAATCCCGCCGCTGGTGATGTTGGTCCACGCACCCTGCGCCGCAGAGAAGTTCACGCCCGGCGTACCGCCCGTGCGCGTGATGTTGATGAAATAACCGGCGCCGACGTTGGTCGTTGCTGGCGTGAACCAGTTACCAGGCACCGCGGTGCCGCCGGTCGCTGTCGTGACACCGTTACCGCCAAATGTGACGGAGGTGGCGTTGATAATTTCTCCGAGCGCCGACGGACTCGAAGCGTACGGCGTGAAATTGTTCCCGTGCCAGATAGGCGTATAGTACTGCACGCCGTCGCAAGTGATAGGCAGCCAGCCGGCCGGCGAACTGGTCGCCGTGCCGGGCTTATTGGTGGCGGTAAACGTCGCCGTCTGCGCGCCGGTCGTCGCCGAGCTGTTCACGATCAGTGCAGAGTTACCTGGCAGGTTCGAAGATATCTGCAGCGGTGTGGTGCCGAGCGCGCTGGCGTTCAACGTGAGCGTGACGCCAGAGCCGCCTGTGTTGGGCGGCGGCATGGTGGCTTCGCCTGTAGGCGCGATACGAAAACCAAACGCGGAGAGCGTGGAGGTGCCCACTGTTGAGAGCTGTGAAGTGTACGGATCAACCTGCCACTGCTGAACGTTTAGTCGGTTGAAGAACTGCACACGATAGATGATCGACGGATCGAGATAGATAGCAGGGAACCTACCGAAGTTGTCCGATACGACCTTACCCGTCCCGGCCGACGTGAACGGTGTCGTCAACGTACCGTTCTGGTATACGTTGGTCGGCGTCGAGGTGCCGGACAAAAAGAATAGGTAGTACGAGTTCGCGAACTTCGGTCCAAGGTCCGACTGCGCCTCGCGATACAGCAGCCCTTCGACAGCTCGGCCCTTTATCGTTGGGTAGCTCACGTTACTGCCAGAGCGGAATGTAGTACGTCGCGCCGTCGCAGGTGAGCGGCAGCCACTTCGTAGGTGCGGTCGTGCCGGCCCCGGGCTTGTTCGTGGCCGCGAACGTCGCGGTCTGCGCTCCTGCGACCACGGTAGTGTTCGCGATAAGTGCCGGCGCGCCAGCGCCAGACCCTATCAATTCCAGCGCGGTGCCGCCCGCCCGTGCGTTCAGCGTCAGCGTGATACCTGTGCCACCGAATATCGGGGCGTTGATAGTCATCTCGCCCTGCGCATCGAGCACGATTTGCCCGTTGCCGGTGACCGGCATCGACGGCACGTACGGGTCAACGTCTTCGATCAAGCTCCAGGTCGAGCTGTACAGTTGAACCCGGTAGATAGTCACCGGGTTCAGGAAAATCGGCGGCATCGCGCCCGTGCCATCAGCCTGGACTATTGAGAACAGCGGCGAGGATCCGTTGAGTGCGGCCGCAGGATACGGCAACGTGAGTCCAGCGTCCTGGTACACAATCGCCGGGTTCGTCGTGCCGGACACGTAGAAATTATAATACGCGCCGGGCATCGCAACGCCCAGCGAAGACAGCGGTCGCGCGACCGGATCATAAAACAGTTGACCTGTTGCCATTTACTCTTCGTCCTTTGGTGCGCTCTTACCTGCCGCCCGTCGTTCCTGTCTGACCTGCTCTAACCGCTCTGCCGCTGAAATGAGGGCAGGTCGGAGAGCTTTTGCAGCAGCCTCGCGCGCTTTGCTTGAACTGGCTGTGTCGGCGCCTTGGCTCTTCCACTCAGCCATCCGGTCAGCATTTGCTGCAAAGCTTGAGGACTGGAGGAGTCCGCGGTGTTCGCTGGTGCTAAAGAGTTGGTGGAAGTCGGGGGTACTGCGGATGAGTTCATCTGTGATCGCTCCTTTCTTGACTAAATCGGGAATGCTGATATCGCTGCCTTTCTCTTCAGCGTGCTCGTAGGCGGTCTTCGCCCACGACCACACGGTCTCTTGCACTTCGGCCGGCGTCCACGTCTCGCCTGTGAGGTGTGAGATCATGCGCGCGGCTTCACGCACCTTCGCGCTCATCGCAAGGTATGTTGGAGACTTGCCGGGACCGGCGGCATTTAGACTGCCGCTCATTTTTGAACCCTTGGCTGACGGGTCTATCTTGGCGAATGATGCCATCCATGCATCGTTCGTCACCTCATGCACGTTGTTGGTGAGGTTGTTATAGAAGCTGTGCACCTTAGGTCCAGACAGCTTGATGTTGGTCGGATCATACGCGGTGAGTGCACGCACGGAGTTGTTCACCCACGCATCGAGCACGTTCGAAGATCCCGGCGCCGCCTTCGCACTCTTCTGCGAACTTTGCTCCATGATGGCGCGAATCTCTGACGGATCTTCCGGTCGGCCAGCCTTGTCCCAGTTGATGAAGGTCTTCAGCGCGTTCGCGAAGTTGGTCTGCACGCTCACCTGCGGTGACATGGCGGACAACAGGCCAGCGAAGCGCGGCGCATCTGGACCGAACTGGTTCACGATGGTCTGCGCGCTGTTCTTGTACCAGCCACGCTTGGCAGCGCCCGCGAGCGCGGCCGCGGCGTACTCTTTCGTTGCCGGCGCGCTATTGAACGCGTCGATCAATCGTTTCGTGGTGTCGGTTCGCAGCTGCGAGCGTTCTTTGTCGGTCAACTGGTTCGTGATGTGGTGCTCGTCCGCACCGACACCTTCCTCAGCCGACTTCACGACGTCCCGCGGCAAGAGACCAGCTTTCTGATCCGCGTAGATCGTGTCCGCACCCGAGGCGCCTTTGTTGAGCGCGCCCGCTGGCCCCGAGTTAACCCAGGAGTTTTGTCCCAGCGTCTCCGCATCCATTGCGCCACGAGCTTCTGGAGAATACATCTGACGATGGGCTCGCCAAGCATTATATTCACCGTTCGCTCTGAAGCCGTTCCCTTCCGCAGCGTGACCGTAGTAATCGTGCACCGCTCGGAAGAGATCGTTGTACGTCGCATCTTTACCGCCCATCTGGATCGGCGCTTTCTCCATCAACGGATGATCGGCCGCAGCGGCATCAGATGAACCGAAGCCAGCCTCCGTCGGATAGATGCTCATGTGATTGTTGTCGCGAACGTCCGCGTGCATCTCGCGTGGGTTCTTGTACGGGTAGTCGGTGTCGAGACTGGTCTTGACGCCGGCCTTCATCATCTGCTTGTACTGCGCCAAGGTCTCTGCCTTGAACGCTGCGTACGACTTCGCGACCTTCGGGTTCGTCGGGTCGTGCTTCATTGCATCGTACGCGTCGGCAACATTCTTCGCGACCTTCGGGTCGATGAAGCGATAGGAATCGAGCGGCTTGTAGTCGATGCCGGCGCTCTTGGCGTAGACCGCGGCCGCTGCGCGTGCTTTGCCATTGGGTCTGTCCCATCAGTAGGAGCGCCGGCCAGCGGCTTCTCGTTCATGACGCGAACGGAGCCGCGCTGATTCGACGGGCCGCGGATGCCTACCACACGCTCAGCTTTGTCGCGTAGCTCGGTATCTTTATCCATCATATCCTGATCCGCACCGTTCAGCTTCTCGCTGACGTTCTCAGAGATATCAAGAATCTTATTCTTGAGCCTTTTACCGATGGAGTTATCGCCTCTGATGCCTAGGAAGCGTTCCACGTTGTCGCGTACGTCGGTGGCTTTATCCATGACGTCTTGATCGAAGCCGTGAAGACTCTCACCCACATCTTCCATCTTATCGCGTACCTTGTTCGCGACGTCTTTCATTACTTGTACGGATCCACGCTGTCCCGAAAGTCGGCGCAGAATGTCGTTCTGCTCAGCGGTGAGCGGCTTGCGGCCGCCCATCTGCGCATTGGCAACACGCTCGTTCCGTTCATTGCGGGGTTCAATTCCAACACCGCGTTGTCGGTCACGAGCTGCAGATGTGGCGTTGTTCAACTCATTGTCGTTTTGAAACGAGAACGAACCGCGCTGTCCCGGGTGACCGCGGAACTGTTTGGCGTCGAACTTATCCCAGCCCTGTTCCTTCGCAATAGCTTCGTGACTGGGCGCGACGTGCATGGACTCAACACCGGCATCCGTGCGCTGCGGGATCGCTGACTGTTTGGTCTTGGCGAGAACCTTCTGCATCTCAGGATCAGACAGCGGCCGGTCGGTGCTTGCCACGAGCGTCGGCTCGGACACACCATGTTCTTTCGGTGTGAGAACAGAAGTTTTCGTGGTCTTCGCGCCGGTCGATTCGATGGCACCCTGCGCTTCCTGTTTGCTCATGCTACGGAAACCGGGCTGGCCTTCCTGTCCCTGGTGCAGGCCGACGTTGAGCGTCGAGCCTTTACCTTTCGGCGGACGCACCTCGAAGACGTGATCGCCGTGCGCCTTCAGTTCACCTTGAACGTTCTCGTAGGGCTTCGCTTTAACGTCGTAGCCTAGTTTCACGAGATTCTTATAGGCGCCTGCCTGACTCTCGGAAACCTGACTGTCGCTATGAAACGTCTGCCCGGCCTCGTGTGCGTCATCGACAGCGCGCTGCAGTGTGCGGGTACCCCACCCCTTGCCGCGCTCCGCCGCGGGCTGTGTCGCTCTATATGATTTTCTTACGCCCAGCCCAGGTATCTCTCTGACGTCCAACCCGCCACCGTGCGGCGTGCTGTAGCTGTGGTACCGCAAGCCAAGGCTGGGCGCGTCCTCTACCTCGTGGTTGACAGCATCGCGCTGACTGAGATCTCCTACCGCGCCGCGCTGTTTGCCCGTGCGGTCAACGATGCGCTTCGCCACCGCTTTGTCGCGAGACGATTCAGATATCTTGCCGCCGAGACCTTCGACACCGCGCTCCATCGCGCGGCCGACCATGCGGCCGACGACCGGGATGTCATGAGCCAGACCCGAGGCGATGTTGCCGCCGGCTTCGAGGATGTGACCCACCGTTCCGGTGCGCTCGGTCTGAGCCGCGGCACCGGGGTAGTGCTTGTCCATGTGCAGCGTGTTGCCGGCATCGTTGATCGTCTTTAGGTTATTGAGGACGTCGGGACGATCTTTGAACAGCGCCGGAGCGTTGCGCGCATAGCGGTCCGCTGCGTTGTAAAACTTGCGAGCGTTCCAGCTGCCATCGGCGTTCCGCGCAGCGTTGTGCATGCGGCTGATGACGTGCGCTTGTATCTCACGCAGCGCCGCCGCGCTACCTTCCGCCAGCTCACCGCCACCCAAATGCGCGCCGGCACGCAGCACGTTCAGGACGTGCTCGTGTTGCTCACGCGGCAGGTCGGCGATGTAGTCCATCACCTTGTGCTCGGGGATCGCATGATTGATGCCCTGGCTGTCAGATGGCGCCAAGAGTTTCTTGATGCCGGTAGGCTCTTCGAGCATCTGCGCGCTGTGACGTCGCATCGCACGCGCGGCCTGGAAGAGTCCCGGGCCACCGTGTTCAGCGACGTCCATATCGAGATGGTTCTTCAGATCCTTGGCAACACCCATCGCGTTGGGGTTGCGACCCTTCTCGTTCAAAAATTCACGCATACGCTCGGCCGCATTCACGCTGCCGGGCGGTGTGCCTTTGTCAGGATCACCGATCGTCCACAATCGCTCCATGCGTTGCTTCGCGGCGCGCTGCAGGCCGATCTCCGCATCATTGGTGAAGTTCGAGTCATCGTTCAGATAGTCACTGACCCGCTGCAGCTTAGAGATCGGTCGGCCCTGGTTCTGCGAGCGGGCGGTGTCGTAGATCTGATCGGTGGCCTTGTCGAACCATCCCTCGATACCCTGGATAGCGTTGCGCGCCACGCGGCCGCGGTCGCCCAAGGTCTGGCTGTCGACGCTGTTCTCGAATTCTGACCCGATGCTGTTGTGTACGTTCTCGGTAGCAGTGTGCATCGCGGCGTTCTCGCTCGCGACCTGTTTGCGCATCTGCTCGTTGCCGACTTCCTTCATCTGGAAATCGTCCCCGGTGGCGTTGTAGTCGCCGGTCAGAGCCGAGAGACGGCGGGTAGGGAGCTGGCCGCCGGACAGCCGGTCAATGGCGTCCAGGTGACCAGCGCGCTCGTTCTGCTGCTCGGGGGCAGGTGTTTCCTTCGGACCTTCCTCAGCTGGGGAGTTGAAGATCCGCACGGAGCCGCGCTGGCTGTCGAGCGCGTCCAGCGCCCGGTTCGCCGCATGGCGCTCGGCGGGGGTAATTGGGCCGGCAGGAGTCGCCGGCTGGGCGGCAGTTTCTTGGACGGAGGGTTGGGTCTCGGCTGCCGGCGTCGGCTCAGCGGGCTTCGCAGGAGGCGCAGCAGGGGATCTGCCGTCTTCGGTGGCTGACCGGTGGAGGGTGCCTTCGGGGGCCGGGATCGGGTTCGGCGCGGCGCGTAGCGTGTCGCCCGTGATAGGTTCGCCGGTTGGCGGCTTCAGGGACGGCTCGGGCGTCGGCTCGGGTGCCGTAGCTGAAGCCGCTTCACTGGCGGCGAAGCGCTTGGCAGCGCCCACGCCGGCCTTCATGCCCTTGACCCCGGCACGCACCGTGCCAGGCGCGCCGAGCGCCGGCAGGTCGGTACCGATGTCCTGGGCCACGTCGCCCACGGCCTGGTAGGCGTTGTCTGGCAGCACCTTGCCGAGGGTGCTGTCGGACGTTTCCTTGATCAGGTTCGCCGGCAGGCCGGTGAGATCGTTCGAAAACTCAGCGCCGCGCTTCGTGGCCGGCACATAGTTCGCTAGGTTGTTGACGTTCTTCGCCCACTCACGCCCACGGTCGCGACCGCGCTCAAGCGCTTTGCCGGCGAGGTCTGTGTCTCCTGTGCCTAAAGCCGCTACAGCGTCCGCTGCGCCGCTCGCCTGACCGGCAATGCTGGCGACGCCCGCTGGAACGGACAGCGCGATGCCGGCCGCAGCTCGCGGTAGACCAGTGAGTTGCGACACTGCCTTGCGTGCCGTCGGCTGGTAGTTGCCCTGGTTCACCGGGTTCTTCATGAACTCATCGAGCGCGTACTGGGTAGCCGGATAGGTGCCGGTGGCTTTCTTGAACAGCTCCTTGGGCTCGGGCATGCCGTCCGTCGGGTCCGCCTGCGCCGCCGGACTCAGGCCGATGGAACTGGGGTCAGGCATGCCGCTGATGTCTACGTTATCATCGGCCACAGGATCGGCCATTAGTTCATACCTAACGCTTTACGCGTCGCTTTTTCGTCCTGAAGTCCATGCTTCTGCATGTACGCTCTCACCTGTGCATCATTGTATTTCGGGGCAGTGACGCCCGCGTTGGGTTTCGCTGGAGTCGGAACAGTTTCCGTCTCCATCGGGAAGTGATCCTGGTTCCACGTCGCGAACTGATTCGCATCCTTGCCGCCGTGCAGATACGCCGGCACGCGCTTCGCGGAGTCGACAGTGTACTGTGCCACCTTCGCACCCTTCGCTATCATGTCGCGCATCGCCGTTGGATCCATGCCGGGCGACGGGTTCAACTCAGTGAGCAGCATCTTCGCTTCCATCTGAGTCATCTTCGCGAAGATGCCTTTACCAGACTGTAGCGCCGCGACGCCCAGGTACTTGGCAACTTCCTGGTAGTCGCCGGTCATGTGATTCTGCCAACCAGCCGGCAGCCACCGAGAATACTTCGCCAGCTCCGCGTTCCACGCGCCGCCATCGTAGCGACCTTTCGCGAGCACGTCCTGCGCGGCCTTGTACATCGTCAACGCAGCGGACGCAGCGCCGATACCTTGGCTCGAATCCTTCGCGAGGTTGTTACGCGCTGCGGTTTGATTCTTCATGTCTTCGAGCACGGCGGGTGGCGGCGTGTGGCCGATCTGCGGCTTGTACGGCTCACCGTTGTTCGACGGCGTGTAGTTGTACTTGTCGTCGTGCAGCGCGTCGGTCAACTTAGGATCGATGTTGCCCTGCGCGTTGCGCGCGGCGCCAACGCCGTTCTGAGACTTCGGTGTCCCGTCGGCATTCGTACCTGGCGCATCGGCGTGCTGACCTTGAACTCTATCGAGCGCCGCCTGTGCGGTAGCTCGGGCCTCCTGCTTCTGCGCGCTGGCTGCGGGTAAGGTAGAGGCGGCGCCCGGCAGCCCTTGCTGAGACGCACGCACCATCATCCAGTCGCCGGGACCGTTGATGTTCTTCGCGCCGCCCATCTGCGCGGCCTTCCACGGAGCGACCTTGATCTTGCCGCCGTTGCCGTCGTCCATCTCGACCGACGGCGTGATCGCTTCATGCGCAAGCTTCACGTACTGGTCGGTCGAGAGACCGACCTTCTCGACGCCTGGGATTGGGATGCCCGTCACTTCATCTCGATACACTCCAGCGTCATCTTTCACCGCCTTGCGTCCGGTATATTGGTGCACGGAGCCGGCGGCGTGAGACGCGAACATGCGTGCGGCAGAGTCTTCGTCCTGCGCAGCTTCTGAGTCCGGCTCCTTCGAGAATTGGCGACGGATAGCGGCCACGGTATCAGGGTGCGAGGCTTCTAGCACGTCCATCGCGTTACCTTCCGGCGCGTCGGTTACAGCGTGCATCTTGTCAAATTCGTTATTCGCTCCGAGCTGGCTCTGTTGCGTCTGCTGCGCAATGCGAAACTCGCGCTGCGCCATCACGGCCTGCGGACCTACGCCATATTTGCCGGTAGGATCCGCCGCGTACGCCTTACTAAGCCCATCGCTCTCTTGTGGCGTTACCGCCGGTACGAAGAAGTGTTTTCGATATGCCGCATCGATCTTGTCTGGCTGATAGAAGTTTTGGTCTGGAGCGACAGCGGACTTATTCTGCGACGCTACGCCTTTAGGTTCAGCGCCTGCGCCGGATGCTTCGTCATCGTCGACACCAGACTGATCACCCGCGCCAGTAGTCTCGCCATGCAATCGCGAGAGGATCAGCGGCAGGCGCGCCTTCAGGATCTGATTTTCCATGGCAGCAGCTTGTGTTTGCTGCTGCACGTTTTGCGTCTGCGCGCCAGCGAGACCTTGATTGGTGGTCGCAGTTGGCCCGTAGTTCTGCGACGCGATGTTCGCGAGGCCGAGGTTGAATGAGCCGTTGTCAGATATATCGGCCATATTACCAGCCTCCTGTACCGTAATCGCTGCTGAAATCTGTGCCAGATGTATCCGGTATGTTTATATCCGACAGACTGCCGGTATCTATCTGTCCAACGTTGATGTTACCTATCCCGTCCGTACTATTAGAGATGTCGCCGGCCGTTGGTCCGTTGTTGGCGTTATATGCATTGTACGCGCCGGAGTTGTTCGCGAACGGCGTACCGCCGAATGGGTTATTGCCACTCACTCCAGTAGTGTTTCCGCCGCCTCCACCCGTAAGCGCCCGGCCAGCTGCGCCGACCAAGCTGGTGCCAGCGCCGTTGACTCCGAAGAGTCCGCCGACCACATTCGCCGCGCCGGACACGCCCGACGCTTGCGCTTGGCCGATATTCTGCTGCAGTTGGCTGATATTCGCACCCGTCTGCAAGTTAGACGTCTGCAGGCCCTGATTTGCCGAAGTACCTAAGCCAGCCGCACCCATCAACTGACTTATATAGGTGTTGTAGTCCTGCATGGCGGTGCCGGTCACGTACTGGCCGATGGCCTCTGATGTGTTCGGTGTGTACGCGTTGCCCAACGCCGAAGCCTGCCGCTGAATAGCTTGCGTGCCCTGGTTCACAGCGAACTGGTAGCCCGGCATGTTCAGGAAGTTGGAGGGATCGGCAGGCTTGCCGCCAAGCCCTAAAGAAGACTGTAGCGCGGTGTTGGCGCCCTGCCCAGTCTGCTGCTGCGTGTTCCAGATGTTGTTGATGTTACCCATCGTGGACTGCTGCGTATTGATCGCACTGTTGTCCGCGTTCTGCTGCGCCTGCGCGGCATTCTGTGCGCCGTAGACACCGGCCGCGCCTTGTATCAGGCCGGGAACTGCGCCGCCGATTGTTTGAGCGAGAGTCGAATCTGTACTAGGTGCGACGTAATTTGCGGAACCAAGTGCATTGTTATTAGACGGCGCTAACGCCATGCCGCTCGATACTGTCGCGCCGTTGATGTTGCCGTACGTTTGCGGATTAACTGCTGCCATATTGCCACTGTTCCCTTGTTGCGGACCGCCGCCACCACCGAGCGCGCCGCCTAGATAGTTCGATAATTGTGATGCGCCAAAACCAGCGATGGCGCCTGTGAGCGCGCCTCCGCCGAACGCGCTATTCGCGCCGCTCGCCAGCCCCGAGATCCCACCAGACAGTGCGCCAGTAGAAATATTTCCGCCCGAAAGAGCTGATCCTAAAGCGCCCGTGCCGGCTTTCACCAAGCCACTAGATAGTGTGGAATTTAATCCTGTGGCATCGCTGACTGCCCCAGTCAATCCATTAGAGGCGGCGCCACCGACCGCGCCCATCGCAGCGCCCTTACCTACGCTACCTAAGGTAAGAGGCGCGCCGGTAAGCGCATCTCTAAGTCCAGCTCCCGCCGCTCCAGCTGCGGCGCCGCCAGCGACGGCCCCGCCAAAACCGCCGCCCGCCGCTGCCGCCACGCCTGATCCGATACCTGCGGTGGCGACACCGAGACTAAGCGCGAGAGCGGCGTTACCAACAATATTGGACAGATAGTCGTCGTGTGAAAATATCTGATTGGAGTAGTTGCTATTGATCGCCGCGTCTATTTTCGATTGCAGCGCGGGTGATATGGCGTTGGTTTGTGCCAGATGATTGTACTGATCTAACGTCAAGCCAAACTTAGCCAACAGCGCCGACTCATCGTCGTTATAATTCTTCGCTGCTTGCGGAGATAGCACCCCGTAATTGTTGTTTTGATTCTTTGAACCGGCTGGAGCCTGCCCCATAGGCGTTCCGCCATACTGGTTCGGGGTATCATAAGTCATGGTCTAGTGTTGCCCAGCAACGCCTTTAATTTTCTCAATAGTGCGCGTGATATGACCCATTCCCAACATACCCGCGAGCGTGCTCTGCAATAGCGGATCGTTCGGAATCGGAAACGGTGTTGGATGACCCAGCAATGTGGTCAACCATGTGAACGTCGGACCGATAATGGCAGACATCGCCAAGCCGGTGCCGCAAATCCAGCCGATGTATGGACGCCACCCAGCAACCCACCACGAAGTTGAAGCCGCTTCAACTTTGTTGATGTCGGTCTGCGCCGTGGTGACGGACTGCAGCTGCGCCATTTCTTCCTGCAGCTGGCCCGCGGCGAGCATGGACTGCAGCTGCGCGGTAGCGGCCGCAGCTGCGGCTTTGTCCGGGACAACTTTCAAAATGATGTCGCTAATCGGCTTCAGGATGCCGGCAATACCGTCGGTTATAAGACTCATGTTGGATACTCACCTGTTAGAAAATAATTCGCGATGCGCGTGGCGCGGCCAGGTTTATCGAAGCCGTGCGGCTGCACCTCTTTTGCCCACAGGCTGGCGAGTAAGTGATCGTGCACCCCCTGCCAGTCCTTTGCCTCGATCAGCTTGATCGTCGGCCCCCACATCTCGAACTTGTGCGCCATGTTGAACGCCAGCTCTGTAAGCGCGTTCTTGCGGCAATCCGTGTCGCATGATGTGAATTCCGGCCAGCTAGATGCGAGCCGCATGGCGTTCATGATGTCGGTACTGAACCAGCGGTCGCTGGTCGACTGGACTACCGTAAAGCCTTCCCACGACCGTCCCGAAGCCGGGCGTGGCAGCAGGTGCCCACGGCCGGCGGTCCAGTTACCTTCAGTGTCAAGGTACGCTACGAGAGAATCGTTCTCTGCGGCGTCGAGATCTACCGCGAGGCGCCGATCAATTGACGGATCGAGAACTGTTTCATTCGTGATTGCCATGTTGCGTTTTCCTCACCTGAGATTGAATGTCGTGTACGGTGTCTTTGATGTCATCCACAGACTGCTTCATCGCGGAGTTCTGCTGCTGGATGATGGACAGCTGATCATCGTGCTTTGCGACGTGCGCTTCAGTTTGCGCGTTCGCGTTCCTAAGATCAGTGATCTGCTGATCGACAATGCCGCCGTGGTGCACGGTCGTATATATGCTGCCGGCTGTGGTAAGCACCACAGCGGCGGCAGCCCAAGCAGATTCCATCGTCCACTTCAACATAGACATCTCATCTCACTTCGGGGATAATCCACCAAACGGCACGCCGGGTTGCGGTTGTTGCCGGGGTGCGTGCTGCTGCACGTACTGATATGCTTCCACCCACGCGATAGCTTCCATGCCATCCGATTTAACGCGCCGCAAAAACTCCAGCAGGTTGCTGGCGATGTGCGGCGGGATCGCTGCCTGTATGGTAGGGTTCACGCGCACTTCTGCGTGCGGGTGATCTTTCAACGCGTCAGCTATGTGCTGCGCTAATTCTGTGTCGTTTGTCATGTCTCACCTCATACAATGCCGACCCAAGCGCCGGCAGATTTCACATAGATTCTTTGATTCGCTGTTCCAGGAGTGTCAGTCCTGAAATAAAAATCGCCGTTGTTGCCGTTGGCGTTCGAGGGAGCGCCCGAACCCTGATAAATCGCCCCTGCCTGAGATGCCCCCGCTGGAGTAGCCAAACCTATGGTCGCGTACGGACTTGCGATGTTGCCCGTCACCTTGATGCCGTTCGCCCCGATAGCATTGCGAACATCCGCACCTTTCAACGAGTTGTTGATTAGCTTACGGAACCACGTCGCATCCCATTCCACTGGTATCGAGAGAATGTTCGCGCCGTTGATGCCTGGCTTAGTTGGTAGTGCGGTTACCACTTACAAGGCTCGACCATCGCGGTCACTGAAACTGTGAAGGTGGGTGATGCGTCCGTCACTCGAAATTGCATCACCAAGCTATAATACTGTCCGACGTTCCACCAGATCGCGCGGTTCGATGTATCTCCCGGCACGCCGAGCGTCTGCGAGTCATCGCCCGAAACATCAAACGTCTCACCCCAATTGTCAGAGAGCAGTAGATCTATGCGTGGCGCAACGGACGGCGTCGGCCCCTGGCCTGCCGTCACCACTGCCTCAACACGACGTACGATCTGGCGGTTGTTCGCCTTGTAGAGCGGCTGCGTCGTAAAGGCGCACACGACCGGCGCGTTCACGTTTCCAAATTCATTCTGGACGGTGTCGTCCAGGAAACCGATGGTGCCGCTCTCTGAGTCGCCGACCAGCTGCTTACCGAACGCGTTCAGATAGCTTAAGCCCCGGTACTGCACCTCTTGGCCGTTGAGCACCGACACCAAATCGAACCACTGCTGCGTCACGCAGTCGTATACGAGCGTGCGCTCAGCGAGCGGTATCGTCAAAATGTAGAACGGGTGTCCGTTCCAGGTCGGGCCGCCGGCAGGGGACGACAGCGCGTACATACCGGGCAGCAGCCCGAACTTGTTCGCGTTCGATAGTACCGCTTCCACGTCGGCCGTCGAAATGCGCACCGGGGTCTGGCCGCTGCGACGCCGCACCGTCAGATCGTTGGCGACCCACATCACCGAGTTGTCCTGCAGTGCGATGCTGAAGGGGCACTGCGGGTGCACGCCGTACGGCATGTAGGTGTCAGACGCGGCGCTGAACGGCGTGCCGGTCGGGTTGCCGGTGTTCACGAAACCTTCCGAGGATCGCGAACCGAACATCAAGATCTCGCGGTGGTCCACACACATCCCATAGAACGGGTCGGTGCCGAACTGCCGATTGAACGATGCGGCGGTGGTGAAGGTTATCTGCGCATTGCCAGACACCTGCCGACCGTCGTCGTTGAAAAACGTGAACGAACCGTTACCGCCATTGTTGTTCGCGAGGAACACAATGAAGGTATCGACGTACCATACGTCGATGGCGCCGCCGAGCGCCAGAAAGAACGCGCTGGTAAGTTGCTGCAATCCGCCACCGCCAGCGAACGGCGTATACGTGAAGCAGGTGTCCGTGCCCGGTACCAGAATCACTAGGCACGCCTGGTTGTCCGTCATCCGCACGAACCCGTTACCGATAATAGCGCCAGTGGATCCCGGCACGAGAGTGAACGTACCGAAACTGTTGACCGTAAAAAGATCGAACCCAACCACGGCATACACGGTGCCGGCCATCTCCCACATGCCGCGCAGCGGGTTAGTCAGACCGCTCGGCGTGAATGGCGTTAGTCCCGGCCAACGTCGTAGGGATGCCGGCTGCTGATCTTCGCTATCGTCTGGCTGTGTCTGCTGCGCCGGCTCCGGGTAGCAGCCGATCAGTCGCTTCGAGCCGGCGCGAAGATCGGCCAGTTGATACGAAGCGAGCGGCAGCGGTATCGATTCAAGTTGCGCCTGGCCCATCAGTTCACAACCAGTTCGGGCCGCCGAAGGGCCCGCCCTGCGGGCGCGAGAGTTCTCCGAGATCGCTTTCAGTGTACTTCAGGTAGCGCTTCGTCAAACGACGCATCGCTTGAAAAATCAATGCCGCCAAATCGAAACCATTCAACGGGTCCGGCGACGGCGGAATCGTCACACCGTAGTGCACGGAAAGCCATCCAGCCAGGATCCATTTGACATCGCCGATGTCTTCGTCTTTGAGAGGTGCGGTGCTGTTCAGCTGCGCAATCGTCTGCGGGTACCAGCCTATGTTCCCCCAACCGTCACGCATCTGCGTGAGCAGGTTGTCGTTGAGGATAGTCATCCCGTTGGCGGACTGCGTGGGCGTAGGTTGCCGCCCTTCGCGTACGACGCCAAGCTTCTGGAAAGCTTCGGTGATGATCTGCTGATTGGTCTGAACCACGCGCGCCTCTCTGAAAAATATGCCGTCTCTCCGAGCTGTCACGCCTACTTAAATTGGTGGGCGTTCACGCTACCACTCACTGGGTGAGGGCAGTGGTGGTATTTCTTTTTATTGCACGCGGATCCAAGTACGCGGATTCACCGCCGCTCCCGAGGCCGGCTGGAAGCCGTTCAGGGTGTACTTGTACTTGATGGTGGCAGTCGCGCCGCCGGCACCCGCAGAGGCAACCGGCGTGAGGCCGGTCACAGCTGCAAGGACGCCGTTGACGATGACGTCACCAGTGTTCGCGTTCACAGTCAGGGACGTGAGGATCTGCGTGGAGGTGATCTCCGCGCACGCGCCATCGACCGGGTTCAGCGGGAGGTTGACCGTCAGAGCAGCCAACGTACCGGTGGGGTTGACCACCAGTTGATTGGTTTGCATCGTGATGGTCGACCCTGTCACCAGGGTCGCGCCCGCGTAGAAGTCGAAAGGAACGCCTACAACGTCACCGTGACCGTAACCGACTTGGAAGTTAGCCATTTTCGTTTTCCTTTGTGGTCAGGTCAGATTAAGCCGCCGACGCGACTTCGATGTTCCGCACGGCCAGCTCGGGGTAAGCGAGCACGGCGCCGACAATCGAGTCGAGACGAGCCGGGAGTACGTCGTTAGACGGATCCCACTGTTGCGCGAAGCGGATGTTGTACCCTTCGAACGCTTCCGCAGCCGTCATCTTGACGAGGGGGCTGAGGTCGAGCATCGGGGGGTTCGCAAACACAATCGCGTCCCGGTACCAGCCGAGGGACTGCTTGATCAACGCGCCGTTCAAGGCCGCGATGGGGGCAGCGCCGCTCTGACCGAAGACACTGATGACAGCGCCCGCGGCCGGAACGTTGTCCACGTTCTGGTACGCACCGCCAGTGATGATGCCCGGGGCTATGGGAATCGAGATCGCGCCCGCGGTGTCACTGATGGTCGCAGTCACTACGAACTGCTTGGGTCGGCCCAAGGACGCCTTCGTCTCGGGGTCGACTTCGTTCACGCCAGCGATGGAAATCACATCGCCCGCGTTCAGGGTGGTGCCACCCGAAGTCCAGCCGTTGGTGTTCAACGTGAACGTCGAGACGAACGCGTTGCCGGCACCGGGGTTGGATTGACCGGCGCCGTTCACAACGGGAGCTGCGGTCGCGCCGAAAGTTCCGATGACGTGCGTCGGCAGCTTCGTGTTACGGAAGCAGACGTAGCCAGCGGCCTTGTCGGAGATCACGCCTTCCAACCACTGGTCGGAAATCGTGGACTCGGGGTTGAAGAGACCCTTGTTGTCACGGACGAAGTACCGCGAGGTTTGCGGAGTCGCCGTGAAAGTGCGCCGGTCGTCTTCAGGGGCCAGGGCTTCCGTCAGATACTGCTCGTTCTGCAGCAATTGATCGTAGGTTGCCGTGGTGTTGAAGGCGCCCGTGAACTTCGGCACGTTGTTGACTTGTCCCGTGGTGAAGTTCTCGATGCCGGCCGCCAGACGCGCCATTGCAGGTTCTAGCACTTGTTCCTGGAAGTTGTTCAGCAACATCGCGCGCTCCACCGAAGTGAAGTTGATGTCGACGCCGAGCTGCTGGTTGACCAACAGGGTGGCGAAGCGCTGTACCGAGTTCTGTGCATTCATCTGCGGACCGGTACGGAGAGTGTACTGGAACGGCAGACGGATCGAGAGCTGTTGACCCAAGATGACCCCGTTGATGGGGCCGGGCAGCAAGCTCTGATAATCACGGTTCGTGCGACCCGTGAAGTTGCTCTTGGCGTGCAGCAAGACGAGAGCCTTGCGAGCGACCCATTGAGCGGTGATGAGTGAATTTGCCATTGATCCTTTCCGATTTTATTTTAGTTCAGTCCGCGCATCTTCCGAACCTGTTCGCGGGCTGACTGTTTGCTTCCTCTGTGCTGACGCGCGAATTCTTCCATCGACATGTTTGGGTCGAGTGGATCGCGAGTCTGTGCACGTCCGCCACCCTTCGTCGGGGTGGGAGGAGGAGGCGCCGTGGTGATGGACTTCTTTTGCCCTGGTTTCGCATCGGGCTTAGAGCCGTTCTGCTTTGATCCTGAAGCGGGTGCCGCTTCTGCCTCGATCTTCGCGATCATCTTCCCGATGGTGATGCACTGTTGGGCGGGCGACTGCTTAGCGGTGCGAACCGCCAGCGCAGGATCCTTTCCAAATTCGTACAACAGTCGGGCAGTGTGCTCCGATTGAGCGACAGCAATGCCGGCGTCCGGCGCCAACTGGTTTTGAGCCAGCACCGGATTCTCAGTCACGACCTTTTTATAATCGGGATGCGCTTTCGCAAACACCTCGATTTTTGCTTCGACCGCCTGACGTCGCTTCACAGCTTCGTCCTGGCCGGTCATCTCGCGAACTGCTTCACGAGTTCCGATCTTGATCTGATTTTTTGTCCACTTCTGCATCTTGACGCGATACTTGTCGTTGTCGAAGGCGATATCCTCGTCGGCTAAATCCGGCATGGGTTCGTCTTCGTCAGCGTGAGGCGCAGCTGCAGCGGCGGTTTGCTCGGCCGTGGGTTTACCACCGCCCTTCAACCGTTCCAGCTCGGACAATGCGTCCTTGAGCTGGCTCTGCATGTGCTTGCCAAATATCTTCGTGCCTTCGAGCAGATCATTCAGCTCTACTATGCGTTCCTCAGCAGATCCTTTCTTGGGAGCCGGCCGAGCGGGTGACGCCTCTACGTCATCTGCATCGCCAGTCAAATCCCCGTTGGGGTCTGTTTCATCGCTGAGTTCGACGGCTGCGGTGGACGAGTCCGCGTCTTCGTCCGAAGTCCCCGCACCAGAATCGGTCTGGTCGCCGAGTGTTCCGTCTTCGTCAACGATGGGGGCATCTTCGTCGACCAACGGATCCGAGGCTGCGGCTGCAGCACTGCCTCCCGGAGTGGCATCAACTTGACCCGCGGCGACCGCAGCTACTGCGGCGGCATCAGCGACACGGGCGGGTGTAGCACCGCGAAACGGGTTCAACTTATCGTCGACCTGTTTCTGCGGTTGCTTTTCGTAATTCTCCAAATCCTCTCTCGAAAAGGCCATGATTGTCTCCTAATTACACGGCATGCGCTGCCGCGAGGCGAGTCCCACCAGACTGAAAATCAAGCAGCCTTTTTCGGCTTCTTGGGTTTGGCAGCGGCCAACGCCTTAGCGGCGGCAACCTTCTGCTCGTTCAACTCCTGTTGATGTTTCAACGTCAGCGCGTGCTTCTCGTGCATGCGCCGCATCTCGGCCTCGTGGGCCGCGGTGTGTCGCGCCAGCTCTGCTTCATGCTGCTGCTGAGCACGGGCTTGCTCTGCCTGCAGGTTCAGATGCGCGGCGCCCTGATCGGCAACGTGCTGTTGGGCTGCGTGTACAATATTCTGTTTGTGCTGCTGATCGGCGTGCGTCATATCCTGGAGGTTGCCGACGTGCTTAGCAGCGAGATCCATCTGCGCGGACTGCGCGGCGGTCTGACTTTCCTGTGAGTCGGACTTGATCTCGTTCGCCATCTTGATGTTCGCCAGGTGCTTGCCGGCGGTCTCGAACTGAACTTTCTGCTGCTCCATCGGGCTGATCTGAGCACGAGACTGCGCTATCTGCGCGTCCGCGGTCATCTTCGTGGTCTTACCCTGCAGCAGCTGCATCTCAAGCTGTTGCTGTTGCTGCTGCATCTGCTGTGCGGCGGACTTCTGCGAGCCGACACCGGCCGCCTTCTCCTTCTCAGTCGGCTGGATGATGCCTTGCTGTATCAGCGGGATCCGCAACCGGTTCGCCATCTCTTGCGCGTCCGGCGAGTCGATGTTCTTCGCGATCAGGTCGCTGATCATCGGCGCGTTCTGCGGCATCGCTTCAGCAAACGAGATCAATGTATCGAGCGCTTCTTGGCGCGCGGACTGGAAGCTTGGGCCGATGGTGACTTCAACGTCATAAGAACCCTGCGACAGATCGTTCATCACGTCGCCGGTCAGGTCGTTCTCTTTGTTGATCTCGACCATCTTCTCGACGCCGTCGTGACCAATTATGCGCTCGACACGCGCCGAGTCATAGACGGATGGGATCATGTCGACAAACATTTCCCAAGTGAGCTGCAGCGCCGAGCTGAAGCCGTCAATGAATTCGAAGCTGCCCAGGTCCGAGCGCTTCGTGTGTTGCACGAGCGCTTTGCCTGAGACGCGGTTCATATCTTCCGCGTTGCCGAGCGCTGGGTCGAAATACCCTATCGTGGCTTGAATGTCCTGGATCGACATCTGCGCGAGAGCCATCGCACCCTGCGGCAGGTCGAGTGGCTGCGTGCGGAACGGCATACCGCCTTCGGCGTTCTTGTCGACGTTGTACGGCAAGTACGGGCGCGAGGCGACGTTCGCCTGGTTCCACTCGTTCTCGTAGCCCTTGATCATCGCCTCAGTGACGAGGTACGGCGCCTTCGGCAGGAGCGCACTGCGCTCGATCATGTCCGAGGCGCGGGAGTTGTAGCTGCGCTGCGCGTCTTTGGAGTGACGGATCAGCGACTGGAATTTCTTGCGGCCTTCGATGTTGATGTAACGACCGGGACAGCGCACGACCGGAATTCTCTTCCAGTCATAGTAGTACGGGCCTTCGAGCACGGTAGAGCCGTCGATCTTGGCCCACATGACCTGCCACTTCGTGGTCTTACGGATCATCGGTTTGCCGGTCTTCTTGTTCGTCGCGATGCGCGTGACGCCGCTCTTCTCGAACGTCAGACCGTGCTCTTCGAGATGCTTTTCTGTTGCCTTTAGATCGGCGTCGTACTCGCGTACGGTGCCGTCGGTCATCTTCGCGATCCACTTCTCACGCGGCACGCGCTCGAAGTATTCGGCGATGCGAACTTCTTTGTCAGTGAACCAGCCGTAGCTGTCACGCGAGACAGTGAAGCTGTTCATATTGCCGTCCGGGTACAGAGACTCGTAGATCTCGTCGGAGATGCGCTCCGCCACGATGCAGCGGTTGGCGTCGGCCGCGCACGCGTCAGCGCACTGCGGATCCCACACCACTGTCTGAGGGTTCGAGATGTTGAGGACACGCAGCACCTGGTCGAAGGCGCCTTCACCGTCGTCTTGCATGTAGGTCGGCATGATGCGCCATGCACCAAAGCCGCCAGCGACGGCGAACTTGAATTGTTCCTTGTAGATCTGATCAGCACGGCTGCACTGCTCAATGGAACGGCACAGACCGGCGAATACGTCGGAGATTGCCTCAGACGCGCCATCGGACGCGGGCCGCACCTTGCCAGCGGGGCGCGTCTGACGCATATCAGCCACCACCATGTTCACTGGCTGCAAGCAGCGATTGAACGTGTAGCACGGCTTGCCGCGGCGATTTTGGAGCACGACGGGATCCCATTGCCCCATCGCTTCGGCGTTGTAGATGAAGTTCAGATCTTCGGAGTGCATGCGACGGTTCTCTTCCCACGCACCGACACCTTCGTCATAGAAGTTGCGGATGCGCGAGAGGAGACCTTCGTTGTCCTTGATCTGGAACCCAGGCGAGTCGGGGAGCGTGCCGCGTTGTCCCGGCACGTCCCCGATCAGATCCCAGTTATCGCCTGCGTTGCCGCTCATTACGTGGGCATCTCGTCGATGATAGCTCGCTGGCCGTCGCCAACGAAGACGCCGTCAAACGTGTTGGACGGGATGTACTTCGGCGGTCCGTCGTTCTTCCACTCGTGCACGGGTTTCTTATCCTGTGTTTTTCGGCCGCTGTCGACCAATCGTTGGTACTGGACGCGGACCTGGTTGCGAATCGAGTTGTTCTTGAAGTTGAACGGAGCGACCTTGCCCTTGCGTTCGACGACCAGATTGTTCGCGCCGGAGGTGACGTGTATGGTGTACGTCCCCAGCTTCATCTTGCGGCCGTTGTTGTCGACGCGCCGCGGATCTTCATCCTGTTGGCACTCCTCGACGATCTTGCCATCCGATGCCGGACGTTTCGTGAAACGCCAATCGACGGTCTGCGTCACCGCACCCGTCTTCTCGTCTTTGTGCTCGATCTTGTGGGCCGCTTGCTGTCGCAGGCGGATACCCTCTTCGTGCACCAGCTTCAATGTAACGCTCATTTGGTCTCACCCTCTGTTGAAAAATTAACCACTCCACACTCCGCCTTGCGTCGCCATCTCAGGCACCCAGCTGAACCACGGCAAGCCGCCATCGCTCGCGGGCGGCGCCTTCGCCACGTCGTGGCCGCTCATCACGTTGTAGCGTGTGGCGTCCATCAAATGGTCGTTCTTTTTTATAATGTTGCCTTTCTCATCGCGACGATACAGGCGCACCTCTTTGAACCAATTAACGCAGGTGCTGAAGATGCGCAGCTGCTGCGTCGAGAGCATGTCCCAGGTCTGCACCAGCCCGGTCACGACCGTGTTGTCGGCCTTGCTGACCTTCAGCCCGAGGTTGCAGTACGTGTCGATCAGCAATTCACCGTCGGTGCCGCGCGCTTTCTGCGCCGCAGGGTCTATCACGCCGTGAATCCACGGACCGCGCCGATTGATCGCTGCGACATGTACTGCAGGGTCGGCTTGACCGCGATAGTACTCGTCGTACATCACCGCCGGGTACCGTTGGTTGCCGGCGGCGTCTTTGAATCCGTTGTCGATGTCCCAAGCGAACCAGCACACCGCGGTGCAGTTCCAGCCCGGGTCCATCCCGTACGAGCGCGGCCAGTGGGCCGGGATATCGAACGGCTGGATCGACATCACGCTCTCGGGGATCGGGTAGATCGCGCCGACGCCGTGCCCGGGTATGCCGGACTTACGTGCTTGGAGCTGCCACGCCGGCACGCTCGACAAGATTTTCTTTTTCTCCGATTCGGTCAAATGAGCGACATCGTCCATGTCTAAAAAAACGCATGATTTAGACATTTACGCCACCGCGAAGCTGTGTTTCTTGCTGCTATTTTCAGATTTAGATAGCAGTCGTAGATTTTCTGGCACATGTAGACCGCTGACGCGGGCTCCTTGTAGCGGAATTATATGATCGACAGTTAATCCTGCCGCAACGGCTTGATCGTAAAAAACCTGAATAGCGTCGAGGTCAGCCCAAGCTACGGTACGCTGAAGCTGCGCGGCGCGTCTCTTAGCCTCGTACGCGTTATAGGCGCCTCTGTGCGAATCCTTATACACCGCCAGATGTTCTCTGTTGAGCGCTTTCCAATTTTCGGAAGCCGTCAGATCTCTGGTAGGGTCTGTCGCGTATCTATCTCTCCTGCGCTGCTGTGCGCACTCTATGCAGCGCGATTCTCGGCGCGTAGACGGTTTGCCCTGCGTCGTAGTATACGAATACCAGTAAAAATCTTCTGGAGCTTTACCTTGTCCGCACATAGTGCACGGCTTGTGCTGTGGTCGTATTTTTACCTCACTCATCGACGACCGTCTCCTCTTCCAGCTCCCACTGCTCAGTCGGCATCGCGTCTGGCTCGGGCGACAGCTCGGGCATGAACGTGATCATCAGGTCCGATACGCCCAACAGCGGCGTCTCTGTCAGCACCAGCGTGCCGTTCACTTCGCCGGGCACCGTGCTCATGAGCCGCATGCCGCACTCGGCGTAAATTTCCAGCTTCGGCTCTTCGTCGAGGTGGATCCTGTCCTGGCGCGTGCCTTGGAAGGCTTCGCGGCCCTGATCGTACGACTTAAACTGCAGCGTCGAGATGCCGCCGGACACGTGACGCACAAAAACCGACTCGAACGCATCGGCGAGACCGTGTTTCACCGTCCGCCGCACCAAAAGGTCGCCAGGAATCATCCCGGTGCCGTACGCGGACTCAACGCCGGGCTTACCGCACATCTTTTCTTGTAAAATGTCGCGCGTGTTCTTCGCGGTATCGGTCGCCAACCACATATCGATGGGTCGGTCGTATCTTCGTCCCGGCCACCAGTCAGGGTACAGCCCGGTAAGGTGCAGCGCATCCGCAAAACAGCCGCAGTGCGTCTTACCAGTTCTGTTTCCACCGAAAAGTGCAATTTCATCGTCCTTCGCTTCTGAGGCGAAGAACTGCATCTGCTTCGGATAGTGCGCCCGACCGAGCGGGCAGTTTTTCAGCGCCGGATGGTCAGTCGGATCCTGAAACCAGGTCACTATTTGGGTCTGATCCTGGATTTTCGCTCGCTGGCTCAGGATCTGGATCAGTTTCGTTGTCTCTGCCAGACTCAACGAGCTGATATTCTGCTTCGATAACAGACTCGTCAGCTGTGTCGGCAGCGGCGAGTAAACCCTGTCGATTAAATCTCGATAGGATTGTGGAAAGTTGCGCATGTGCCTGGTCCAACGTTAGGTTTTGCTTCACGTTGAGATCCATTTTTAGGTTCTCACCGAATTTTTCAGGAAAAAGGTTCGCAGCGATGCGTCCCAGCATCCGCGCATCACCTTTAACGGCGGAGGCAGACGCTGCGTGGTCGAAAACTGCGCGCGCTACCTGCGCGGCGTCGTCAAATGCGCGCTGAAAATCCGAGTTCGCAGACAATTCCTTGTGAAACTGCACGTTGGTGGCGCCGACGGCGCGTAGCGCCTGCTTCATGTCTGCCGTGTTGGCGTACGTGATCAGAAAAACGCGCTGCTTGTCGTCGGTCCAATCGAAATCTTCCGTAACCTGCTGCGTACGGGCGATGCCCATACTCTCTTCGAGCCGGTTCACCGCCTCACGGAACGTTGTGTTCCAGCTAAGTATCGCCAAAAACTCTGATTCGGTCCGCCCGAGCGATTCGGCGGCTAGCACGAAATCTTTCAGCTCCGCGTACTTCTCAAGAAATTTCTTCTCGGCGGTACTCGGCTGTGCCGGACCTGCCGGCGCGGTGTTCTTCTGCGTGTACGCGCGCCTGCGCGCTTCCTCCAGCTCCGGGACGCCTTTGCCGTACACCGGCATCAAACCTTTCTCGACGCGTTGGCAGTCGACGCAGATGCTGCTGTTCGCTACGTAGCGAGCAGCGCGGTGGCCGGTGACGCATACGGCACCGGTCCAAAAGTGTTTCCAGCCGCGCGCCTTCGCCTCTTCAAGAGAGACGAAGCGCGTCGGCTGGTAATTGTACATGTCCGGCCGGCCGTCACGCAGTGGCGCAACGGTCTCGGGCCGGATCTTCGGCCACTTCCCCCATTCGTGCTTCGGGGATCCGGGCGGATTTTCGCCTATCATGCGCGGTGCCAGTCTTCGCTGCCCGACATGAAATTTCCCTTCCTGTCGTAGCCAGCGCTCTGCTGCCACATCAGGCACTCGTTCAACGACTCGTCGGGGTCGACCGAGTAGATGGCCTTCTGCCAGACGAACGCGAGATCTCCGATGCCAGGGAATCCAATGCGGTCGAAGTCCACGAGAGTGATATTGCGGAAACTGAATTCCACCACATCACCAGGCTTCACCTGCATCGGAATAATTTGTCCGGTCTCTGCGCCATCCTCGAACCACAGCGTGCGGCCCGAGAGTTTGCTTGGCGCGAACTGCATGATCTTGCCGTCCGGCCCGAGCACAGGTGGCCCATCGCTGATGGATTGCTGAAACGCCACTTTGCGCCGCTGGCGGCGGCCGTAGCCAACACCAACAACCACCCCTTTATGAATTTCCACCCCCGGCGTGAGTAAAGTAGGATGGACGTACGGTAAAACCTTCACCAAAACCCGGTCGCGTAGCACGCGCACGCGCTTGCCGATGTCTTCCAGCTCTTCTGTTAGCATCATAGCTGGTGACTCCTCAAGTATCGAGCCGCGGCTATGAGCGTATCAGAGCTGTCTTTAAAACTGCCTATGCCATGAGGCGATGTCATGGCCGCACCTCGACTGCATCCACGTCAGTATCGCGCATCAAGCGAATTTTCTTACCAACACCGTAGTCAGAATCCATGCCAGCGGTGGCGGCGAAAGTGACTACGTCGCCAACTTTCGTCTCCATAGGTGTGCGTTCGCCGAGCGGGAGCATTCGTCCAGGCCCGACCGCGACCACCTCTCCTCGTAGCGTTCTTTGCCAATCAGGGAGTTTTATTACTCCCTCCGCTTTATCCAGGAGCGCCACCGCCACCAGATCGTCAAGCAATCGCTGACTGAAATCTATCTTCGCCATGTTCTGTACCTCTAACCTTACAGAATGAAAAATTTAATACGCGAGGCCACTCACCGTTGCGAGGGCGCACAATTCAATGACTGCAACCACGGCGGTCGACGTGAACGGCTGGCCCGTGACGGAGTCGACGGCCGTGAACTGCATGCCGACCTGGCACAGCTGCGAGCCGATGTACGGGAACGTCATCTGCCACGCAGACGCGAGCACCTGAAGATACATGGTCGCAGCGAACGCAGGATACGTAAACGGCGAGCCAGCCGAGCCTACAGCGCCGGCCGGGTTCAATGTGATCGGGCCGCAGTTGGGCAGCACGACGCTGTTCGTGATGTCATCGATCTCGATGCTGATCGAGGTCGGAATGACGGGCGTGTTCGTGTGATCCACGAACTGCAGATCCATGAAGATGTCCGTGTTCGGGTATGCTTTGACGTTTGCATATGGTAAAATTGGGCTTCCCTGGAGGTAGCGATTTCCAATTACACTCACGAATTCTTCTCCAGGTATGCCACTCTACCGCCAAGAGCGGTCGAGACGGATGCTGCAGTAGCAGACTCCGAGGCGAATCTGAGTGAGGATGATCATCGCAGCCCTTTCATCTTGCGCTCGCCGCTCTTGCCTTTGAATTCACGCACCGGCCGAGCCGATAGGACGTGCTTCGCGCGAGCGTGAACGGCAGTGTGCTCCGCCGTGGTCATGTGACCCGAGACCCAGCTGTCTGTCGCGTTGCGCATCGCGCGCTTCGTGTCTTCCTTCACGCGCTGCTTCTCGGTCGGCTCTTTGTAGGACGCCAGCTCTCCGTGCTGTTGGCCCTGCTCGGTAACTGACTTCTCGCCCTTCGATTTCTTGGCGCGCTTTTTGTCTTGCCCTTTCGGGGTTCTGCTGACGCCTAGGATGGCGCCGAGCATGGGTGCGATCTCAGCCACCGACGCCTCCTTTGCCACCCGTGATCTCGAACGCTGCGGCCGCGCTAGCGATGAAGAATGAGTTGGCTGGAACCTCAATGTACATCACTGTGCCGACTGTCGCCATGCCGAGTGTGTTCATCACCGGCACGCCGGCAGTGGGGGCGCCAGCAGCGGCGATGGTGCTCTTGTTGCCCCAGGTCAAATACGCAGCTACTTTGCACACGACACGGAACGTGTTAGCGTCCAGCTGCGTGTCCGTCGCTACCTGCACCGCGGCCGCGCCGACGAGAACCGTCTGCGTGATCGGGTGAAACGTCGTGTCGATGCTCATCGATAACTCCCGCGTTTGCCAGAGCACCACTCGTTCAGGATATCGCCCTGGTTGACGTGCTTCAGCTCTTTGGATTCGCGCTGCTTGTGCGGCGCTTGTTTGTCGGACGTGTTGGTGCCTGGGCGCGGACCTGTGCGGTGCGCTCGCTTGGCGACTTTCTTCGTCTCATGATCGCCGCCACCGAGGCTGGCGCGTGGGCCGTCGACGTGCTTGAACGAGCGACCTTCAGAATTTTTCTTTTTGAACACTCAGGTCTCCGGGGCAGCGTACGTGTTTCTCTGGCCGTGCGCCCACTTATCCAGCTCGCGCTTACGGTCCGCGCGACCTTCACGGGTCTTGTGCGCGGACTTCTTCATATCTGCGTGCATAAACTCTTTCGCAACAGCGACCGGCGGACCGCCGCCCGTGGGTTTGAACCCATGAGCGACGGCCCGCATCAGTTTCGCTTGGGCCGGGGACTTGCTTGGCACTTACCGCTCGGTGAGCGCTTTGTCGCCGTGCTTGTCGCCGCGGCCGCCGACTGCATCTTTGTAGATGCTGCGCGCGACGCTGTTCAGCTCGCTCTCGCCGCCGGAGTCGCAGGTATCGGAGTGCGGCAGCGCCGTCTTCTCGGCAACACCCTTACGGCTCGCGCCGTGAGTGCCTTCAACGCCGGCTCGACGGCCCTTCAAATACTCTTCGCCCTTCATCTTGGCGTGTTCGGATTTACCCATGTAAAAAATTCCTCTTGATTGAATCGAAAGAATTACGCGGCCGTGATGGCGCCAGCGTAGATACTCTGCATCGTGACGGTCGTCGGAGACGTGACGGTCACAATGAACGTGCGCTCGGTGTTGATCGCAAGCGTGTTGGTGCCGCTGATCGTGACTCCGGTTCCGCCCGTGAGCGTGATCACGCCCGCAGTGTTGTTGAAGTTCAGGATCGTCAACGTGTAGACCACGTTGAACAGATTCGGCACGCCGGCCGGCGGATTGACGCCCGCGGCAAAGGTGCCAAGACCTTGCTTGTACGCAGTCGCCACCGCCTGTTGAATCTGCGCGATGATATTGACGGCGGTGTCGGTCGTCAGCGCCTGCGCGCCAGCTTGACCACTGAAGCTCGCGTACACATCGCCGGCACCTGCAAGCAGTGTCGCGGAGATCGTTCCACCGTTCTGCGTGGAGCTGTTGATCTGCGACTGCGGCAACACGGAGACCGCGTTATAAAAATCGTCTCGAAAGACGCCCAATGCTGTCATGAAATTTTCCTCGCGCTCTCAGCGCATCAAATCGACGCCGCCAATTTAATTAGCGGATAAGCAGCAGGCGGTCGTTTAACTACCTGCATGAAAAATTATGCGGCTCTATACCAAAGAGCGGTACTGGGATCCCAAGTAAATTTGCGCGCACTTAAAGCCGGGATCGCGCTCGTCGCGCCGTCTGCCACGTTGCTGTTAGCGGCGATGTCGAATGTGATGGTGAAGGCTGACTCATTGATGAGTGTGCATTCCTGGGCACCGGTCGAGGCAGTGCCCGGACCCGCTTGCATCTTGATCGTACTCACATTCGCGCCACCAGCAATAGTGCAACGTACTGTAGTAGTATTAAGAGTCGTAATAGTTGAACCGTTCGCCAAAGCTGCGGCGTTTGCCGCGAGCGGAGAATACAAATTACCATTACCAAGTTCGGCGACACCCTGAGTAGTAAGTGCATCGCCAGGTAGAATGAAACACTTACTGACCGTCCCATATTGGATATTGGCGGTCCCGAAATTACTGAAAAATGACGGCACAGACCAATGCACGCCGGACGCCTTGACAAGGTTGAGGCCGATAGCGCCGGCCGCTGTATTCGCCATGATGGTACCGTGGAGGGTAAGTCCTTGGATCTGACTCGTGGCCCCTACCCGAATCTCTCCCACCGTATTGGCGTTATTCTCAAAGTGGCAACTGATCACATAGTCAGCAACGAGCGTGCTGGTGGCATCGATATCTATGCCTACTACGGTCCCGGCGCCACGCAAACCTTCGCAATCACAAGACAACACAGAGAGCGAATTAGAATCAACAATCGACAGGCCTATAGGCGTAAGATTTGTGCCGCTTGACCCGAAGGCTACGTTGAACAGACTCAACGCATGAGTCTGAGCGCTCGCAAATATGTTGCGATTACGGTTCCCCTCGATCCTGCTGTTTGAAATCTTATTACCGAAATTCGAACCACTGAAAAAATCCAGACCTAAACCAAAGCCGGTAATACGCACTCCATCTATGATATTGTCGTGGGAACTCTCAAAGGTGATACCGTCTTGAGTAGCCGCCGTGTATATACCAGTAAATCCGAAATCTCGGAGTGTGTTACCATAGCCCGCACCGAGATTGTTCAGCGTGAGCATCGTAATGTCGTTTTGTGCTACAAGGAAACTATTAAGCCAGCCGTTGCCCGTGATCTTAATTGGGCGTGTGGCGGTGGCGCCCGCGTTAATGAAAAACCCCGTAGTCGTCGTGGGTATAAATATTGCTGCGGAGTAGTTTGCAAACTGATTCGCCTGCGCAACGGCTGCGAGCCACGCTGCTGTATCTAGCGCGGTGTTTCCGCCAACTCCGCCGTACCGACGAAGATCCCCAGGAGGCCAGAACGGATTTACCGGCGTAACTCCAGCCGCAGCTTCAGCAGGGGTTTGAAGAAATGGCGCGAAGGCGCTGCTAGCGCTATACAGCTCAGTGAAATTCGAGTTGATCTTATCGAATGCGGACTTTGGTGAGTCGCCCTGCCCGCTGTTTGCGGGTATGGTGATAATTTGCTGCTGCGTCATAACTGACTATCTGCCACATCAGGCGACTCTTGATCGGCCGTCCACACCTGCTTCGTGCTATCGTCCGCATAAACTTGATCTGCGGTTCTGCCGCTGACCGATGCGTTCGACAACCCTATCGGAATTCTGCGATTGTTCTTCGCGTCATAAATGTCCGTGCCATCACGCGACGCGTTCGAAAGATTCACGAGCGGTGACTTCGGCTGTGCGACGGGTACGGCGCCGCCGCCGTTCGCGCCCCAGGTGTCGCCACCCATCTGGACCAACGCGAATACGTCAGGGTTCGGTGTCAGCGTCTGACCGCCGTTCGCTGCTGTGCGGGCCATTTACATCCCTGAGAGGTTTGGTGCGTTCGCCGGATACGTGACAACGTTCGCGACGCGCGCCGTAGCCGGCTGTGTGATGCTCGCGGCGGGTGACGGCACCTGCGGGCTCGCGCCGCCGTTCGACGGAATGAATCCGCCCTGGCCGTACGTCGAGTCACAGAGTAGTACCTGGCCGCGCGACATCTTAGCGAGCAGCGAGTCGCCGCCCGCGTTGCCGCCCTGATTCGCCGGACCCGCACCCTGCAGCGTGGTCGTGTCCTGCAGGTTCATCGGCATGAAGCCAGACGAAACCTGCGTGCCGGTCAGCTGCTGTACCGGATTCTGCGGCGTACCCGGCTCAGTGCCAAGACAGTTGTCTTGCAAGCCGCCCGGGTTCGGGTTGCCTTGCATCTGCGCGCCGTTGGGCGCCGCGCCTGGCATGCCTACGGATGTGGCGAAGGAGTCGGGGTTTGCGGTCGGTGTCCAGAACGTGTTTGCCATCTCAGCCCCCGTATACCGTCGCAGCGGTCGGCTGCGTGAACGTGTTCATTGGCTGCTGCGTCGAAGCCTGGCTGGCCTCGCCGGATGTCGGTCCTTCGGTTTGGTTCGCGCCGCCAGCACCAAAACTCTGTCCGCCGTTCGCATCGCTGTTGAGTGTGTCGCCGCCGACTTGCGTACCGGAACCGTTACGATCACCGGACGACAACGCGTCCGCCACCGTGCGACCGCCTGGGCCAGTGCCGGCGCCCGCCTGAGACGTCACACCGTAGCCCGACCCTTGCAAGTTAAGCGGCAGCGTGGCGCGCGACGCGGACGCGAGAACGGTGTCACCGCTCGCGTTGTTCGAGTTAGGCGGGAAGAGACCCACGCCAGGATTCACGGGCTGCAGGGTGGCCTGGACGAGGTTCCCTAGTTGAGTGCCTTGGAAGGGTGTGGTATTAAGCGGCGTACCGCCCGGGGTTCCGAAGATGGTCATCCCTGAAAAACTCCTGAAAGCAATGTAACGTTCGCGGTCGTGGTCGAACCAGCGAGCGGCGCGCTGACTACCGATTCATTGTTGAACGGTGTCGGGCCAGTCGATAGGCTATCGTTCGCGTTCGCGATACCGTCGACAAATACTTGGTTGTTGACGCCCATCGTAGTCGTGGCTACGTTGTTGTTTGCATTCGGCTCGCGGGCGGGCCAATCGGCGGGACGCCGAGCGGACCCGCGCCATTGTTTCCAAAAGTCATGAGAGACTCCTATGCATCATAAAACAGGCGCTAAGCCTGATAAGATACCTTTTACGGTACACTCGGGTCTCTCACCACCCGTTCAAAATTCATCCCCAGTATTGACGCGCCCTGGAGGACCGGCTACCGGTTCAGTTACGAGACGCCGCCGCCAATCGCTTTGAATAACATCGAGCCGATGGCAAACAGCAACTGATTCGTGCGAGCGAGTTCCGCCGTGACGATCAGCAACAAAGCCAGCGCAGAAACGCGATATACCGCGGTACATGCGGGACGTAAAAAATTCATACTCGTTGCTCCAGCACGGCCTGCGCCCTGCGTTTATCACCCGCTACCGCTGCGATGCAGTGGCCGCGCCACGTCGGGAACTGGCCGACGAGGTGCATGAGCGCATCGATCATCGGAGCGAAGATCTTGCCGCGCAGCTTGCCTTCGAGGAGCGCGGAGCCGGCGCGGCCGGACATTGACTCGCCGGGCTGGCCGCCAGTGATCGCGGACCCGAGGATATCGAGCGCGAACACGAGATTGAAAACGTAGCCGCTCATCGACATTGGCTCCCTACGCGCACCTTAAAGCCGTGCGCCTTCATCATGATCAAATTCTCGTGGAGCATCGTGATCAGGCAGTGCGCCGTCTTCCAGCGCTGCTGCACGTCGCTCCACACCTGGAACTTCAGGCGGCCGTTCATTTGCGTCGTTTGTTCATTTGCTCACCACCCCTCGCTGATACGCGTCGTGCTCGCGCAGGTCGGCGGCGCAGTCCATCACGCCGTGCCAGTCGTCGCGCCAAAACTTTCCTATCATGTCTTGCTTGATCACTTCGCGCTGCTCGGCGGGCGATAGTGTCGGCATGGTCGACGTGTTGGCGCTCATCAGCGTTTCTTCCATCGCTCCAACGTGCGTTGCACGGTGGCGGTCGCGTTCTGCACTTCATCAATGTACCACAGAATGCAGCCGTCTATGCGCACGGGCAGCGGCGCCATCTTGCGCGCGAGGAGTCGGCCCAGCTCGCCGTGGCTGCACTTGAAGAGCACCGTCAGGTTCTCTCGGGTGTACATGGCCGGCGGCTCTTTGCGAGGTTCCCGTGGCTCGGCAACCGGCACGATGGTGCGATGTTCTTTGTCGTAGACCAACGGCACGAAGGGTTTCTTCGGTGTATCTGTCCACGGGATCGTCGTTTGAATCTCACTCACCAGTGAATTCCTTCGTCAGCTGCTGCTCCAGATACATCGCGGCAGCGCGAGCCAGGAGCGGACTCTCGCGCAAAGCGCCGATGGCTGTATTACACCCGCCACAGAGTAAAGAACGAACCCGACCTGTCTTATGATCGTGATCGACATGTAGCGTGCGGTCGCTGGGTGTTCTGCAAATCGCACAGACGCCATTCTGCTGTACGAACATTCGATTAAAATCTTCGACCGACAACCCGTACAAACTCTTAAGTCGATATCTCAGGTTGTACTTTTCCTTCAGTGCCTTCGCTCTTGCCGACTCAAGGTACTTTCGCTTATATGCCGCGCGTCTGCCAATGTACGGATCTGAGGCTTCTTTCATAACAACTCCTTAATGCTGCGGTGCGGCGGGCGGGCGGGCGGCCGACACGAATCCAGCCCTACCCACCTTGTTAGGGCATTTTATAGACTTTTGGCCCCAGTCGTCAATATGACGATGCTGACGATGGTTCCTGTTACTTCACCGCTGGGCCTAACCTGTTTTGACCCCCCGGCGCGACGATGCGGAGGTAACCGAGACTTCCGATCCCTTAGGGGGTTTCGAGATATCCCCAAGCATTATGACAGCATGGGGTACCCCCGCACCCGACGGCCAGCAGCCAGGCAGCAGGCAGCGGCCCAGGTCGACCACGATATGGGCGTATCGTGCTAGATGATGGTGCATGCTGCACTCGCACATGAATACTATTCATCGAGAGCCAGCATAGGTTGAATTTAACCGCCATATCTTTATCGCACCGCACCATACGTCGCGAGGTGGGGGCAGTCCGTGGTCAGAGTGGGGTAGCCCCAGCGGCTAGTAGTGCGTGGTGGGGCAGGGCTATATGATGATGATGGTTGATACCTATCTTACCCCACACCCCCACATATACTATCACTACTGTATACCTAATAATACCGACTCTCACGTCTAAGGGGATAGGTATCAACTATCATCATCAGTAGTTGACACTTGACTGGGGGTAGCGGCTGGCCTTACTCTGTAATTGATACCTAACATATTGGAGGGCTGGTACACATGGGAAGCACGGTCGCAGCGCAGCGCAGCAGGCTGCACAACGAAGGATATGTGGCGCTACGCGCCAAGATCATAGCGCACTACAAGACGCTGCCATTGATGGGCCGCGAGGCGGGCGCCAAGGCGTACAAGCTGCCGCCGAAGCTTGGGCACTGGCACGATACGCACAGCGCCCTGGTGCTCTCTGTGTGCCCCGAGCTGGATGATGTGGTGCGAGCCATAGACGAGCTGCGAGCACAGCGCGACGCAGATGCTATTGCTGCGCAGCATATCAGACGCAAGCCGGGCGGTAGGGGCTCGAACATCAGTCACCAGACGCCTGAGCTGGTTGGCGAGTGGCCGCCACGTCAATAATGTGACGCACCTCTAGTATCCAGCATCAAGCCGTGCTACTCTTGAGTTGTACCCAACACCGAAGCTAGGAGCGCGAGACATGAAGACCAAAGGTCAGCACCGCGGACACTGCCAGAAGTGTGGCGCCATCCAGGTCGTGCTACCCACGGGCAAGCTGGCCGATCACGGCTACACTGTCCCCAACGGCTACTTCAAAGGCACATGCCAGGGCAGCAACCAACTCCCGCTCCAGGTCTCGCGCGTCATCACCGACGCCATCATCCGCGCGATGAATGACCTGGCCGCACGCAACGAGGTGCACGCCATTGCACTGGGCGCCGGGCAGCTCAAGCCCGAGCAAGTGCAGCAGCTCACCGCATGGGGCAGCCGCGAATACACCTACGTTGATCGCAAGCAAGTGCCGATCATGAAGCCCTGGAGCGAGGGCACGGGCGCAGAGCGCACTGAACAGCTGAAGCTTGAGATCGGCCGGGCCGAGAGCGATGCCCACTTCTTCCGCTCGCATGCCAAGAGCATGAGCGAGCTAGCGCAGGCCGTGCACGGCACCGCACTGATTGACCGCGACGCTGAAGAGCTGGCGCGCAAGGCGGAGCGCGCTGCGAAGACCGCACCAATTGCCGGCGCGTATCGCACGAAGATCGAACAGAAGCGTGCGCTCGAAGCGCTCGGTGTTGAGTACAGCAAAGCGCGGCGCGTCATCATGGACCGCTACCTCAGCACAGCGCACAGCGAGCGCACCGATGCCGGCAGCAACGTCTACAACAGCATGCCGTTCAACCTGCATTGCTGGAGAGCGAAGCACACCGCGCTGGTGCTCGACACGTATCCCGAGCTGGCGCCCACCGTTGAAGCCATCGAGATCCTCGTCATCAACCGCAACGAGATCAAGGCACGGCCGGTGATCAAGTGAGCACCTTTCTGCTCCTCGTGCTCGGCATCGCGTGCACGATCTGGTACACCAACAGTGTGAGGAAGAATCGCAAATGAACCCACGCAAAGACTGGTCATGGCGGACCGATGCCGAGACGCGCAAGGCGCTCGACGTAGGTGCCAAGAAGATCAAGGCAGCCAAGGCCAAGGCTGCACCACCGAAGCAGGAGAGACGCAAGTGAGCAGACTCATCGAGCTGGTGCGCGAGCAGATCCTTGAAGAGCTGCCGCAAATCACGGACTCGTTCATACGCGAGCGTGCCGTCGATCGCGAGATCAACAGCCTCACGCCGCTCGAACTGTTGGAGCGCATCAGCGACGCGCTACGCAAAGGCTACAGGCAGTTGTGATGGTCGACGGCCAGGCTATTTGCTTGGAGTTACCACACAATCAAATCATGGACGCGAGGTACATATGAGCATTACCGACGATCAATCAGGATTCAATGGGCTGGAAGCGTATAGCAAGGCGTGGCTGATCGCGCCGAACCCAAACAAACTCACCACGGAGAACGCTGAGAGTGAAGAGCGCAGCACCTACAAGAGCGCGACCGAAGGCCCGATTCCACTGTCCTTCAAGGGCCGGCACCTCATGCAACGCCTGCGCACCTCCACGATGGCGGCGATTCAGTTCGGCAACTGGCATGTGTTCGGCGAAGCAGTGTCGCGCAGCCGCGCCGCGATTGCTCGGCGCATGGGCGAGCTGGAAGCGCGAGTCGCGGCAGCCGATTCATTCAGTGCCTGGGCGAACAGCATTCGCACGAAGAATCTGATCAAGCGTTGCGTAAACGCGGAGCACAAAAACCAGGAGCTGATGTTCGACTACCAACTGCTGCAACAGAAGCTGACGGACTCATTGACTGAAGTTCACCGCTCGTGGGCGGCTGAGCGTGCTGAGTGGCAGGAGCGGACCGCGATTGATGAAGCCTTCATCGTATTGCTTGGCGACCGGTTGGGCAAGCGCCTGGCGCAGATCGACACCATACGCCGCGCATGCGACGTAGCTGCCAGCGACGCGCGGCTAGATCCGTGAACGAAGAGCGCAGAATCGGCCTAATAGTAGGCATTTGCGGGCTGGTTGCGCTCGTAACGTTTGCCTGTATAATGGTGGCGCTCGGAACCAAAAACTAGGAGATTGAAATGGCGAACAAATTTGACGGCGACATCCGCCCGCTCTCGAACGATCAGCGCTACATGGGCGTGGTCTTCACTGGCTCGATGAAGAACGCGATCAAGCAGGCCAAGGCCGCGCCTGATCACGGCCTGGCGCCGCGCAATCCGGCGGCAGCTCACGGCATCAGTCGCAATCGCGCGGCGCTCCTGGAGCACCTGAATCTGTTGTCGGAGCCGGCCATCGGTCACGACGTGTACATGCACGGGAAGATCGACCCAAGCATCCCGGCGTTGCGCGCCCACATAGCCGACCTTGAGACGGTGCTTCAATTCTACGTCGATGCCTTCCCAGCGTTTCGCAGCAAGCCAGTTGGAGCGCCGGGTAGCATTGAACGGAAAGCGCAGAACGTCCATATCGACTACGAGAATCTAGCGCGAAAGTTTTTGCCACAGGCTAATACAGAGGTGAAACCGTGAGCGCATATGATAAGGGGTTTGCCGCTGGTCTAGAAGGAAGACAGGCTGCAACTTGCCCCTATAAGTCTCAGCGCAATGCGCGCGTCCAATGGTTCGACGGATTCGATAAAGGCTGTTTAGAGCGAGAGGCAGCAAAGCAGATTCCGGTCAATCTGCCTTTCGAGCGTATACCGCAGCACGCGAGCGATCCAGGCTTTGGTCCAGTTCCGCCTGAATCAAATGTCGTATCTATTTTGAGTGTAGAGGCCGAAGTGCCACAATCCGATGTAGAAGCAGACGTGCCCCGATTGTGAGCAACCAACACACTGAAACGTGCGGCTGTGTCGTGACCATCGAGCCTGGTCACGTCTACACGAAGATGTGCGAGCAGCATAAGGATGAGGCGTTTCGATACACTCGGCAAGACATGATCAATAGTCTTGACGACCTGATAAGAACCGGCTTTAGAGGCAGTACCGACAACCGCGATCTAATAGGAGGATGATATGTGCTTAGACATCGATCCAGAAATCAAGACGCTGAAAAATCGCGTCGTGTGGAAAGTGTTCGACAAGGAAACCGGCAAGATCGCATCGCTGCACAGGGGCGCGGTTTATCCGAAAGGTAAACTGGTCGAGCGCTCTCCCGGCCCAACCACCATGACCATGTATGAGGATACAGTCGTCGGCACGCGCGGCCTGCATTTCTTTCGCAGCAAAGCGCTGGCCCTGGCTGAGGCCCGCACCTTGCACAACACCTACATCGCCAAGTTTGCGGTGAACCCGGCGGATTTCATGTTCGCCAATAGCACGGAAGTGATGTACGAGCGCGCAACGCGCATCAGCAACTTCATCAAGGCCGGCTACGGCGATTGACCATCAACGCACCTGGTCGGCCTGTTGACGGCCGGCCAGGCTGTGTTACTCTGGATTTGTACCTACGAGGTAAAAATTTGTGCGAAGTCGCCACTGGTTTTGGGCCGCAGTTATCCTGATGTTAGGTGGGATCCTCTACATGGGACTCGCTCCCGCCGCTGAGGCGGCTACTCCGCGTGTGAGCACCCAACCCACTGTTGAGGTCGACGTGGTGTTAAAGACAGATAAAGCCTGGACGCATCGCAAGGCTACCGTAGACGCATTCAGCGACGGTAAGATAGTTGTCTGTGAAGAGTTCAAAGATAGTGTAGTCGCCCAGTGCATTGTGCTGGTAGACGACGGCGATGTTCCGATGCTGCCTGTCCGATTGTTAGAGGATAAAATATGAGTCTCGGCGCATCGGCCGAAGACTGGGCACACTTCGATTTAATACTCGGACTAGGCACCAACCTATTACCCTGCGTGCCAGCATCGTCGGACGTGAAAGTGGCAGAAGGCTCCGCGCTGGCCGGGAAGGTGGGGAAGATTCCGTCGATGATTAATGGCCGTGGTGAAGCTCATGGCCTATTAGCCTGGCAGAAGCGTGAGATCGCATCGAGTGAGGTGCAGTACTGGTCCAGCGACCGGCGCCTCAACATGTGCGTGCGCACCGGCCCGATCAGTGGCATCTATGCTCTCGACATCGACATCGACGACGATCCCACCGTCGGCCCTGACCGCGCAACTGACGTTGTCGACGCGATACACTCAACACTCGGCGCGCTTCCCACGCGATGGCGCGAGAACAGCGGCAAGTGTCTATTGATGTTCAGGATGGAGGAGCCATGCAAGAAGCGCAAGATCAAGCTCGATGCGAATCCCAAAGGTCCGGCCATCGAGCTGCTCGCCGATGGTCAGCAGTTCGTTGCCTGTGGCACGCACTCCTCTGGTGTGCGCTACCGCTGGGGTGCCGAGCTGCCTTCGAACATTCCGACGATCACGCTGGCTCAGCTGGATTCATTATGGAAGACACTGACTACCAGCTATGCGAGGAGCGATACGTCACCCGTCCCGAATGCTCTGGCCAAGGCATCGAACCCATCTACGGGTACGGACCAATCAGCGGGGGTGATGAAGACGATAAGCGAGCCAGACTGGGAACATTTGCTGGCATGCCTTCGCTTCCTGGTTCCACACGCCGCGGACGAACAAGTATGGGCGGAAATAGGAATGGCTCTATTGTCGATCAAAGATTGCGGTAAGCCGGTGCGGCAGCTGTGGCTAGACTTCAGCAGAAAAGCACCAAATTGGGAAGAAGGCGCGGCCGAGCAATGGTGGGAGGCGCACGCTCGTGAATAGGCTGCAGATTTACTATCAGCTTAATAAGGAACGTCTCAAGGCGCAGGCCAGAGCACGTTACGCCACTAAGCGAGAAGAGATACGCCAGAAATTAAATGAGTATGGACGTAAGAACAGAGTCGCAGCTAAAGAGCGTCTTCAGAAATGGAGAAAAGATAACCCCGATAAGGCTAAAGAACAATCGCGTCGGTATTACGCAAACAGCGTAGCTAGACGGGCGCATGTAAAGCTTGAGACTGCGTACCGCCGCGCGGCAATAGCCAACAGAAAGTGCATTTGCTGTACTAATATCATGTTTCGCACTGTTTACGCAGCGTCTGAACTGGTAGGCGGCGAGGTCGACCACATAAAAGCGATAGCGCTCGGAGGAAAGCACTGCGTGAAGAATCTACAGATTCTCAGTGTGGAAGAGCACAAGGAAAAAACCAAGCGCGATCTAGCTGAATGTCGGAGGCTCCGTGCAGCCGCGAAGTGACTTTAGGCGTATATTCAATATGGCGCGGCAGCGCGGCATGCAACGAATCGCCTCACCTGACGACTTCCCGCCAGTGGCAGCGGCCGACTCGCCTCCAGCGGCGAATTCTGATCTGGTTGATGTCATGCCACCGGAAACTCAGATAACGCCTGGCGAGCGGCGCACGATTCTTCTGATTGACGCGAACTTCCCTAACATTTTGGATGAACTGGAAGAAGTAATTAGTCCGTACGTCTACACACAAGGATCACACCTGGTTCGAACATCGGAAGCTCACAATGACGCCGCCATACAGCGCAGCGCCGACGCGTTGATGCTGGTTGGTGCATCAAAAGATTGGGCGCGCAAGCGGCTCGGCCAGCTTTGTGATTTCAAGAAATATTTATCGTCGCGTGAGGAATGGATATCAGTTAGCCCAAGTGCCGAACATGTCAACGCGATGCTCGGGCTGGGCGGATGGAGCACGCTACGCCCGCTTGACGCCATCGCCCGCGCGCCGTTTTTACGGGAAGATGGAAGCATCTGCGATGTTCTCGGGTACGATTGTGCAAGTCGTGTTTTATACATCCCAAGCACGAATTATCCGCCGATCCCAGAGACACCGACGCGTGACGACGCGGTGGCAGCGCTCGCGCGCATCCGCGAACCGTTCAATGAGTTTCCCTGGAAGGAGGAGGCATCGGAGAGCGCGTTCCTGTCGCACATCCTCGCCGAGGCCGCGCGACTAGCAATGGAGCGCTGCCCGATGTATTTCTACGACGCGCCGATGGCCGGCACTGGCAAGAGCACACTGCAAGAGATGGCCGCGCGCATCGTGCACGGCACCGAGCCGGCACTGCGCCCTTGGGTGGCCGACGAGGACGAACTACGCAAATCACTTTACGCATGTCTGATGGCGGGTGACCGCTCCATCTGGTTCGACAACGTGCCGGATGGTGTGAAGGTGCGCTCCTCTGTGCTCGAAGCGTTCCTCACCAGCGCGGTGTGGAAGGATCGTAAGCTGGGCGAGAGCATGACCACAGCGATACCGAACAAGACGGTGCTGGTGGCTTCAGGCAACAACCTGACACCAGTCTCCGCACTTGCACGGCGTAGCCTCGTGATACGCCTCGACGCCAACACCGAGCATCTACGTGAGCGTGTGTTCAAGATCGTGAACCCGCGCCGGCACGTCATGGAGCGACGCGGTCAGATGCTCATTGACGCGCTCACGATCATCAAGGCGTATCTCTTGACCGGCGGCAAGGAACAGATGCCGGTCGCGCTGCCCAGCTTCGAGGATTGGTCGCGCCTCGCGCGTGATCCGTTGATCTGGCTTGGCCTCGCGGATCCTGTTGTCACACAGCTCAATGAAACGGATGACGAGTCTCAGCCGCTCGGTCCGATCTTCGAGAAGCTGGCAGCCAACTTCGGTGAACGCACGTTCACCGCTGGCGACATGGCGCGCGTCGTCGGCAGTCTCTCCGATGAGAAGAACGAGCTGAGCGACGCGCTGATGCAGATGGGATGCATGGAACCCAACAACCCCATCAAGATCGGCTACTGGCTCCGTGCCTCGAAAGATAAAATCGGCAGCGGCTTGAAACTCGTGCACGACGGGCATAGCATGCACGGTGTGAGATGGCGGTTACGAAACACGAACGGAGATCTGACCAATGGCTGAGCAGATGATTACGAACACGCAGGGCGACGCACTGTCCCGATTGATCCAACTACAGGCTGGACGACATGACATCCGTCAGACCTGGTCGGGCAACGGTGTCACGGATCTGATCGCGCTGTGCAATGCGCACGCTGTCAAAGCGCGACTGTCCAAACACCTGTGGACCAGCATGCGCGAGCTTATGACGATGCCCGAGCTACGTGAGCTACCCGAGGCGCTGCAGGCGCAGATCATGTCCATCATCTTGTCGGCGCAGGCGCTGATGGAATTGGACAACGAGAGTCACGCGAAGAAACTCGCGCAGCTGGACAGGCCGAAGGGATCGCTATGACACACAGCGCATCGGAAGTCTTCACCATGCAGCTCGCACGCGCGGCTGCCAAGCAGGCCAACAAATTCCTGAGCGCTCGTGGCCTGCAGAAGTCTGACCGCGACGATGTGATTGCGGCCGCGATGCTGTGGTGCTGGGAGAATCGCGACAGCTACAGCCTGACCACCACGCTGGAGACCTGGTTCATGAACGCGGTGCGCGACGCGTACAAGGGACTACAGCGCGAGGAGCTGCCGACATCTGACCAATCGATGGAGCAGATGGGTGGCGGCGATGACACGTACAGCACCGTCGCTGCGGAGTCCGCGGCCATGACGCTGATCAGTGCGCTGAATCAAACCGGCAAGATGGTGGCGGTCATGACGATGGGCGGCTACACACGCGCCGAGATGATCGAGCGCGGCATCTCGAAGCGCGCGATAGACGAGACACATCAGCGCATCAAACAGCTGCGCCGGCTGGTGCCAGACGCCGACGGCGTGCGCCTCATTGCCAGGACGATGCCCGCTGTATCGTCAGACGATACGGATGATCAATTATCGGAGATCGACATGGCTTTGGAACAATTGGATTTCGCACCGCCCGCCGGCAAGGACTGCCCGCCATGTTTCAGGTGCATGTGGTATTACGGATTCCTGCCAGACGGCAAGCGCGGCACGCGGCTGGAGATCGAAGATCAAGACGTGCGCGAAGCGGTGAAGAACACCGAAGCGCGCAAGATAGAAATTGCACATCAGGTAAGAGGAGAGTGAAGTGTCTGTAGATGCAAAGATAATGACGGTGGTGAGCGCGATCAAGCAGTCGCTGCAGATGTCGGGCAGCCCGGGGTCGAGCGTGAACAGCCACCCGAACCCGTTCTTCTTGAACGTGAACGGTGAGATCGATCTGAAGCACGCCGCCACGTTAATCCTTCAGCGGCTGGAGGAATATGAGGCGGCGCTGAAGGCGCGGATCGAGAAGTCGATCAAGGAAGCCGAAGCCAAGGCGGCAGCGGTCGAGGTGAATCTGGATTAGGTTAAATGGCGGGCTGGGGGGTTGCGTCCCGGTCCGCTTTCCGATTATACTGGCCGCACGTAACTTGAACCTGGAGATGCAGATGGAATTTTCGACCTACCAGAACGCGATCTTCGCCTTCCTCGCCAACACCCTCCGCAACCTGGTCGTGCGCGCTGGCGCCGGCTCCGGCAAATCCACCACGCTGATCGAGATCGTCAAGCGCCTCGTCGGCAACACCATTTTCCTCGCGTTCGGCAAGGACATCGCCGAGTCGCTGAAGTCGCGCGGCGTCAACGCCCGCACCTTCCACAGCCTCACATACATCCCGGTGACCCGCTTCTACTCGACGACGGTCCGCGCCTCTGTCGACGGCAGCAAGGTCCGCAACATGATCCGCGAGCGCTACAGCGAAGCTGATCAGCGCACGTACGGCAACTTTGTCAACAAGCTGGTGGGTCTCGCGAAGAATTCCGGCATGGGTTTTCTGATCGACGACACCGAGCAGAACTGGGACGACCTGGCCGCTAAGCACGACTTGGAGATCGAAGACGGCAAGGGCGACCACCGCACCGCGCTAGAGCTGGCCCGCGCGATGCTGATCAGCTCGAACAACGCCGCCACCCAGCAGGGACTGCTTGACTTCGATGATCTGCTCTTCCTCGCCGTCAAGGAAGGCATCACGCTACCGACGTTCGACAACGTGCTGGTCGATGAGGCGCAGGACACCAACGCGATCCAGCGCGCCATCATACGCAAGATCATGAAGCCCACCTCTCGCCTGGTAGCGGTCGGTGACCCGAGCCAAGCCATCTACGGTTTCCGCGGTGCCGACAGCGACGCGATGGACCTGATCAAGTCAGAGTTCGACGCCGACGAGCTGCCCCTGACGGTTAGCTACCGCTGCGCGAAGTCCATCGTCGAGTACGCTTCCCAGTTCGGCGTGATCGAGGCCGCCCCGGGCGCCATCGACGGCGAAGTGAAGAGCCTCAAGCGCACCGACAAGTATGTGGATCTGATGGGTGCCGCTGACCTGGTGGTGTGCCGCCTCACGAAGCTGCTGATCGAGCTGGCGTACGATCTGATGATGGCCCGCAAGCCGGCGTACATGATGGGCCGCGAGATCGGCGAAGGTCTCGTGAACCTGATCAAGAAGCAGCAGGCCAAGGGCATCGAGCAGCTGATCGTCAAGCTGGAAGCCAGCACCGCCCGCGAGGTAGAGCGCGCCAAGGCGAAGAACGACGACGCCAAGGCCGAGCGCGCTGAAGACCGCCGCGACTGCATCCTGTTCCTGGTTAACACGCTGGAAGAGAACGACCGCACGATCCCCGAGCTGATCCGCGTCATCGAGAACCTGTTCCGCAACAAGGCGGACGCGGTGGTCCTGGCGACGGTGCACAAGGCCAAGGGTCTCGAAGCGGCCCGCGTGTTCTGGCTGAACCACGACTACGTCAGCAAGTGGGCGCGTCAGCCCTGGCAGAAGCAGCAGGAAGTGAACCTGCGCTACGTCGCCGCCACCCGCGCGAAGTCTGAATTGGTCCTGATCCCTTCACCCCCAAAATCCAAGTAGAGGAGTTTACGCAAATGACTACGATCAAGAGTTACAAAGGCTTTGATCAGAACTGGAAGTGCCGCGACATGCAATACGCCGTCGGCAACACCTACGAGCATACCGGTGATGTTGCGGCGTGCAGCGCCGGCCTTCACGCCTGTGAATACCCGCTCGATGTGTTCAACTACTATACTCCGGCTTCATCGCACTTTGCTGAAGTCGAGCAATCTGGCGTATTGAGCAGACACGATAGTGACTCAAAGGTCGCCAGTTCAAAACTGCATGTGAAGTTGCAGCTGTCTTTTGGCGACCTCATCAAGGCAGCGATTGACTACACATTCGCACGCGCTACGCCAGAAGGCAAAAAGGCAACGGGCGACCAGGGCGCTGCATCGGCGACGGGCTACCAGGGCG
>Ga0210403_10000242_pt1 | contig 60622 bp, 49 predicted proteins | sample IncBWC19MmetaG_FD_150863 | JGI IMG/M metagenome (GOLD analysis project Ga0210403, IMG submission 150863) | Forest soil microbial communities from Barre Woods Harvard Forest LTER site, Petersham, Massachusetts, United States - Inc-BW-C-19-M | ecosystem: Environmental > Terrestrial > Soil >...
GGGCCATGAGGCTCGCAAAGAGGTAGTGCGCGTAGAAATAAATCACCAGCGCGATCAGGAACAAGCCCACCCATCCGAATCCGCTGAGCATTCGCCCCACGCCTTCGGCGAAGGCTTTCGTGACGCCGTAGCCGTTGAGCGCCTCACTCAAGCGGATCAATCCGCCGTACCAGATGAAGATATCCCAACCGGCACGTTCGCTCTTCACGTCCTCCCAATCGAGCACTCCGGTCACGATCAGCACCATCGCGCCCATGAGCGCAGTCAAAGTGATGTCGATCTTGTTCCACGAGGAGGTGGCCCACAGTCCGCACACGCCCACAAACACCACCGTGAGAATTTTCTCGCCATGCTTGAGTGGACCCATCGCGTGCAGTTCACGCGCGGCGAAGGCCGACGCTTCCGGTGTCCGGATGATTTCCGGACGATTTAACCACATCACCACCAGCGGGATCGCGAGCAACGATACCAGCCCGGGAACGATGGTCGCCTCCAGCCAACTTGCCCACGTCACCGTGTATCCGAAGCTCGCCGCCATCTTGGCCGCCAGCGGATTGCTCGCCTGGCCCGTGTAGAACATCGCGGCGGTGACGCAAATCGACTGATAGACGGCGGTCATCATAAAGCATCCGAGCACGCCCGCCGTGGCCCCTGGTTTCGACCCATATAGCTCGGAGATCGATCGCGCGATCGGCAGAATAATTCCGCCCGAGCGTGCCGAATTCGACGGAATCATCCCGGCGAGCACCATGTCGGACATGGAGAGCGCATAGGTCACGCCGAGTGAAGTTTTTCCGAACAGGCGGACGAAAAATAACGCGATGCGCCGGCCGAGTCCCGTGTTGACCAAGGCTCGCGAAATGAAGATCGCCGCCATCACCAGCCACGGCGACTTGTCCGCATACCCGGCGAGGGCCTGTTCGATGGTGAGTCCTCCGATCAGAGCACTCATGGTGACGCCGAGCAGCACGATCGCTCCACCCGGCAGCGGTTGGGCGATCAATCCAGCGACCGTCGCGATGAATATTCCAGTGAGCCGCCAGCCTTCCGGTTTAATCGATTCCGGCCGCGGGATCACATAGACGATGACCAGATAAATCGCGACCAGCAACGCCATCCCGCGAGCCGTTCGCTTCCATTCGTAAGGGTGTTCGGACGCCATGGGCAAAGTGACAGGATACGTCATTTGCGAACGGTGTCGCCTTGTTGAACCCGCTCACTGCGTGCGCGGTTCGGTGCTAAGGGTCCGATTCATCGCGGCGACACAGAACCGCGAACGCAGTGAGCGGGTCCATATGATATTCCCACCATCAGTCCTATGGAATAGCCGCTTAGTACCGTCTCAATATAGTAGTTCCGCACCTTTTGAACTCCACGTCCGGCCTGCATACTCAACTTGCAACTAATGAAAGTCATTTGTTTCCTGTATCTCACTTGCGCCGCCGGAGTGGCCTCGGCCGGGACGACCTTCAATGTCACCGACCTGGGCTCACTCGGAGGATCGGCGGCGCAGGCTTTTGGATTGAATGCCAGCGGGCAGGCCGTTGGCTCGGCTTCGAATCTGTTTGGATACACGCACGCATTCAGTTCTTCCGGAAGCGGCATGACGGATTTAACGCTCAACACGGGCGCGAGCGAAGGAATGGCTTCCGGTATTAACAGCGCGGGACAGATCGTCGGGACGCAGTTCGTAAACGGCCAAGCGATTGCCACGACATGGATAAACGGCACACCGCACTCAATCGCCGGCGCAGGATCTTACGGCACGGCCATCAACGATTCCGGACAAATCACCGGAATGCTGCCCGACGGCCAAGCCTTCGTGATGTCCAATGGTTCCCTCGCCGGGTTCGGCGCGTATTCCTGGAGCTCCGGGTACGGCATCAACAGTTCCGGTCAAGTTGCCGGATACGGCGAAACGGCGCCGGGAGTTTTTCGCGGATTCGTATGGACGCCCTCCACTGGTTACGTCGCACTGGGAACGTTGGGAGGAACGAATAGTTACGCGATGGGGATCAACGACGCCGGCCAGGTTGTCGGGAATGCTCAACTCACTAGCGGATATTCGCATGCATTTCTGTGGAGCGGGGGCGCGATGCAGGACCTCGGCACGCTGGGGCTTTCGAGTTTCGCTTACGGGATCAACGCCGCAGGCAACGTGGTCGGATATTCCTATGTCGACGGAGCCTCGCACGCTTTCCTGTTCGAGAACGGCGTCATGCTGGACTTGAATACTCTGATCGATTCATCTTCCGGCTGGGTGTTGACTGCAGCCTACGCGATCAATGCGAGCGGCCAGATCGCCGGGTCTGGATTATTCAACGGTGTGGAGCACGCCTTTCGGCTCGACTATGTCGACGGGTATTCCGATGTTGCGTCCACTGTGTCGACGCCCGAGCCCGCCACCTGGTCGATCGCAGTGATGGGGCTCGCGCTCATTGTTGGGTCGAGGATTCGGATTCGGCCTCGGCGTCCTCGGCAGCCTTAGGTCCACCCACCTGGGCTTCCGCAATCACGCGCCGCGCTTCGGCGACCTGATCCCGTGCCACCTTGACTACCTGGCCGAGGCTGGGGATTGGCACTTCGCCTCCAATCAGGATCGCCTCGATTCCAGCGGCTTCCAGAACACTTTTCACGGACAGCGCTTCCATCTCGCCTTCCGAAGATCCATCGCCGGATTGATACACCGTGACCAGATCCAGATCGTGAGATTGATCGGGAGTGCCGTTTTCAGCCATTCCCGCGATCAGCGTCTCCGCTCGCGCCACGTCGGCTGGACGAACGTGAACTTCCCAGGCGCCCTCCGGAACGCCGCGGGCGTGATGGTCCAGGAGGGTTGCCTCGATTCCTTCCGACTTCAGAAGGCCCGCAACGTCGGCGGCATCCTCCTGCGCGTCTTCATCCGCCGAGCGGTACACCGTAACAAGGTCATTCATGTACTGAGCATAACGCTTGCGGCGGGCGGTAAAATGAAGCATGGCTCAAAATAACGGAGGCAGTTTGGTGTGGTTTATCGCGGGCGCGGCAGTGGGCGCCAGCATCGCGCTTCTTTATGCTCCGCAATCCGGCAAGGAAACCCGCCGGCTGATCAAGAAGAAGACCAAGGAAGGCCGCGAAGCTCTGTCGGATACCGCCGGCGATCTAATGGATAAAGGCCGCGAACTATACGAAAAAGGCCTCCGCGTCGCCGATGAGGCCGCCGAGATGATCGAACGCGGCCGCCGCCTCGTCGAAGGCTAAACATTTTCCAGTAAGGACAATCCCATGACGACTCCCGCCGTGTCGCGGCCGCTTGCCGCTTTTTCGAACGAACCCGTCAACAGTTTTTCCAAGCCCGATGACCTGAAAGCGGCGCAAGCCGCGCTCGCTCGTGTCCGGGCGAGTTTCGGCCAGGAACACGATCTGTGGATCGCCGGCGCCCGCCACAAAACCGGGGACCTGCTGGCCAGCGTGAACCCTTCCAAGCCTTCGGAGATCGTTGGCCGCCATCATAAGGCCAACGCAGCTCTGGCGAATCAGGCCATCGAAGACGCGCACGCGTTCTTTCCTGAGTACAGCCGCACGCCCGTCGAAAAGCGCGTCGAGATGGCGGCGCGCGTAGCCGCGATCATTCGCGAGCGGAAGCTCGAATTCGATGCATGGCTCGTCTCCGAAGCCGGGAAAACCTGGCCCGAAGCCGATGCCGACGTCGCCGAAGCCATCGATTTCTGCGAGTATTATGCGCGCCAGATGCAGCGGCTCGCCTCGCCCGAACCTCTGGTGCAGATGCCCGGCGAGCGCGATGAAATGATTTATTTGCCGCTCGGCGCGGGTGTGATCATTCCACCTTGGAATTTTCCCCTGGCGATTATGACCGGGATGAGCGTGGCGGCCCTGGTCGCGGGCAATACTATCGTCATCAAGCCGTCGAGCGAGACGCCCACCATCGCCGCGAAATTCGCCGACGTTTTGCTCGCCGCCGGATTCCCGCCGCGTAGTTTTTCGCTGTGCACCGGCAGTGGATCGGTGGTCGGCGATCTCCTCGTCGAGCATCCCAAGACGCGCTTCGTTTCCTTCACCGGATCGCGCGATGTGGGTCTGCGCATCAACGAACTCGCTGCCAAGCCTCGTAAAGGCCAAATCTGGATCAAACGCGTAATTGCTGAAATGGGCGGCAAAGACGCGATCATCGTCGATCGCGAAGCCGATCTCGAAAGCGCCGCGACCGGAGTGGTGCAATCGGCGTATGGATATCAGGGACAAAAGTGCTCGGCATGTTCCCGCGCCATCGTCGACGAAAAAGTCTATGACGCGTTTCTCGACAAAGTGAAACAGAAAGTCGCGACATTGACCGTCGGTGCGCCGGAACTACCCGAGAATTATATGGGCCCGGTGATCAGCGAAAGCGCCAGGAAGACCATCCTCAACTACATCGAGACCGGAAAACGCGAAGGCCGCTTGATCGCCGGCGGCGATGTGGCTCCAGGCGACGGATATTTCATTCAACCCACCGTGATTGCCGACGTCGATTCGAAAGCGCGAATTTTTCAGGAAGAGATTTTCGGTCCCGTGCTCGCCGTCACGAAGGCGCGCGATTTCGATCATGCATTGCAACTCGCCAACGACACTGAATACGGTTTGACCGGTGCCGTCTATTCCAAGAATCCGGAAAAAATCCGCCGTGCGCGTGAAGAATTTTTCGTGGGCAACCTCTACATCAATCGAAAATGCACTGGCGCGATGGTCGGTGCGCATCCCTTCGGCGGATTCAACATGTCCGGAACGGATTCAAAGGCTGGTGGACCGGACTACCTGCTGCAGTTCCTGCAACCCAAGTCGATCGGCGAAAAAGTCTCGTAAATCGCTCATTCTAGACCAGTTAAAAACAACAACTTTTCTTGTAGCAGGGGTTTTAACCTAGGAGACCGCTGGGGGACCCATGTGCTCGGTCGCAGCACTTTATCTGTGTCGATCGAACCGGCCTGCGTTGCTCGCAGCGGGCCGCGCGACACTTACGTTCGCGCATCTGGCGGATTATCTTGAACGGACCTCTGCCCGCCTTCGCGAATTGGGAATCCGGCGGCACGACGTCGTGGCCAGTGTGTTGGCCGATGGACCGGATTGCGCGACCGCGGCTCTCGCCACGTCGGCGATCGCAAGGTTCGCGCCGCTCGATTCGAACCTCAGTCGACCGGAATATGAGGCGATCTTTTTTGAGCTGACGCCGAAGGTCGTGTTCTTGCCCGCTGGAAAATCGCATCCCGCGCGGGAAGCGGCACACCGCTGGGAGATCCCCGTGGTGGAAGTAATCTCCCACGATGTCGCGGGCCTGTTCACGCTGAAAGGACGCGTAGGCGCCGCAGGTCGAGTATCGGAAGCTGCTCGCGATGATGTCGCTCTCATTCTGACTTTGCCCGGCGGAAAATTCGCGCCGATCACGCATGGCAATCTGCTCGCCGCGATTGACAGCATCCCGGTCGAGCCTGACAGCTCGCCGAGTCTCGCACCGCTTCACGAATGGCGTGGACTGGTGCAAGGCGTGTTCGCTCCACTGTGTGCCGGCGCGACCGTCGCATTCACCGGAACCGAAAGTGTCTTGCCGCCTGCGCAAGCCGAAGCGCCGCCGATCGCCTGCAACGAAGTCGCGGTGATCCACGGAGAGCTCGCCGCGCGAGGCCCTGCCGTCATCCCGGCGTATTTCCGAAATCGCGCCGCCACTCGCGACGCGTTCCGCGATGGCTGGTTTTTTCTGACTGGACGCGCTGACACCATTCGAAACGGGCGGCTCGAAATCTCACCGCTGGAAATCGACGAAGCGCTGCTCTCGCATCCGGACGTCGAGCAAGCCATCGCCTTTCCAGTACCCGATCCCAAGTTTGGCCAATCGGCAGCGGCCGCCGTCGTGCTCAGTGCAGGCTCATCTGCGGGACCCGCGGGTCTGAAACGGTTCGTGTCCACTCACCTGGCCCGCTTTAAAGTGCCCGAGCGGATCCTGGTGCTGGATACGATTCCACGTGTGGCCCGTTCCGCGCTGGCGCGCGCGCTCGGGATCAAGCCATCCAGCCATTCCGCCAAAGTGTTCCCGATCCAGCCGGAAGGCATCGGCGCGCCGCTGTTCACGGTGGACCCTTGCGATGAATTTGCGTCGGAACGGCCGGTCTTCGGCATCCGTCTGCCGGAGCTCGCGAAACTCCCTCCGCCGCACACCGTCGAGCACGTGGCCGCCGAGTGCATTCACGCGCTGCGCCGCTTCCAACCCGAAGGGCCGTATGCGATCGGCGGATGGGACGCGATTGCTATCGAGATGGCGCGGCAGTTGGAGCAAGCCGGAGAGCAGGTGGATTTGGTCGAGCTGACGCCGCGCCATGGCCGCGTTCGACGCCTGATCGATTGTCTGGCGGGCTTCTTCAGCGAGCAGCAAATGCCGCGGCACGATCGCCCGCAGTTGAAACGGGACCGCCCGCTACCTGCTGGAATCGCTGTTGAGTAGCGCCATCGCCGCAAAGCCGGTAGCTGCATCGCGCATGAAAAGTTCCATCATCGAACCGGCTTCATACTTCTTGTTCATCGACACAGCGTCCCAGTAACCGCCTTTTTTGTGCTGATGCGCGCGCAGCCACGTGAGCGCCCGCTTCAATCGCGGATCGGATGCCGGCACACCTGCTTGCTCCATTGCAAACGCCGCGAACGCCGTGGCGTACGCGTTGCTCCCCGCCGAGGATGCGGGAGCCGCCGGAGCCATGGGATGCGCCGTCCATGGTCCCAGCGACGCGATGGTCCAACCGCCATCGGGCTGCTGCGTCTGTGTGGCCTGCTCCACGATCGAATTGCGCCGCACGGTGGAAGCAGCCTCCGGCAATTTCGAAGCCGCCCACAACAGCATCAGCCGGTTATGCAAAGGCTGCCCTGCATCCCCACGATTGAGAAACTGGATCAGCCTGCCGACGTGCTCACGCACTTCCGGACGCTCCCGATATTCCGCCGGTGTGCAGCCCACGGCCAGAGCTGCAATCGCCGCGCCATAGAATCGCGATCCGGCATCTCCCATGGATCCAGCTCGAGGTTGTACCACGACCATGCTCCATCCGCCGCTTGCGATGCCCACAGCCGATTGAAGGCCTGCTCCGTTTCCGCACTCAGCTTTCCATTGGGCGCGTCTTCAGCGGCAAGCAGCATCGCGGAAAGAATCGTATCGACCTGTGTCCCTGTCGAGTCCTTGGGCGCGTCCGCCGCGGGTTTCTTGCCCGCGTGGGACCGCATGGTCTGTAAAAAACCTCGCTCGTATTCGGTCGATTCCTTCTCCCCGAGCACGTTCCGCAGCCCCGGCCGCACCAGCATGTAGGTCATGCCGGTATGACACGAGATGCACGGAGCCCCAGATTTCGTTGCGGCTGGCCACGCGAACCAATCCTTCTGCCGCGCATCCAGATAATCCGCCGCCAGACGAGGATTCCAGTCCCCTGAAAATCCCGGAACGCAGCTCAACATGATTGCAATAGCGAGACCCGTACGCATGCTTCAATTCTAGCTGCGTTTTTTGATGCTGGATCAAACGGCGGAGAGAGGGATTCGCGAGCGATGTGAATCCGCAAGTCATTGATCTTCAGCGTTTCAGCGCCTCCGGTGGTTATATCGTCCAAGAATTCTGCACCCACTCCCGATTCAAAATCCTCAAAGGATAGGGGCGGCATGGCAGCATCATCGCGCTTTCGAGCTCTGTTTTGGACTTGTGGACTTTTGTTCATCGGACTGATCGGAATCCAATTCGCCCGTCCCGCTTTGACGAGTCCGCCCGTGACAGCGGATCTGCAGGCGCCTCCGGAAGTGAAGCAGATCCTGAAGACGTCATGCTATGACTGCCATTCGAACCAGACGCGGCTGGCGTGGTTCGATCAGATCGTTCCCGTGTATTGGATGGTCGCGAAAGACGTGAAACAGGGCCGGGAGCGCCTGAATTTTTCGGAAATCGCCAAACTCCCCGCGGGCCAGCAGAAAGGCATTCTCTACGAATCCGTCAACCTGATACAACTCGGCGCGATGCCGCTGCCGGTGTACGTGCGCGCGCATCCGGAATCCGCTATCACGCCTGAGCAATTGACCGTGTTGCGGAACTATCTAGACCCGCCCGGGTCGAATCAGACTACCGCGGCCGATATCGGCGGATCCGACGCTCAGTACGACGCATGGATTCACGGAGCCAGCCCAACGGAGGTGCGTCCCGCTCCCAACGGAATCGCGTTCATTCCTGATTACAAGAATTGGAGACCGATCAGCAGCACCGATCGTTTCGACAACGGCACACTGAGGGAAATTCTCGGGAATGACGTCGCCATCAAGGCGATCGAAGAGAACCGGATCAATCCGTGGCCGGACGGCACCGCGTTCGCAAAGATCGCATGGCTCGCTCAGCCGGATGAAAACGGCATCGTTCATAGCGGCGCGTTTTTTCAAGTCGAGTTCATGATCCGCGACAGCAAGAAGTACACAGCGACGAAGGGATGGGGATGGGCGCGGTGGCGTGGCGCCGATCTCAAACCGTACGGAACCGACGCCGCGTTTACGGACGAATGCATCGGCTGCCACGCTCCCGTCAGCAGGAATGACTACGTCTACACCGCGCCGATCGCGAGGGCCAAATGAGAATCGTCTGGTTCACCGCGCTGCTGCTCGCCGCGGCCGGCTGCTCGAAAGAAAATCCGCGGGTGGCGACGGCGCCCAATCAACAAGCCGCGCTCAGTATGCTGCCAATGGACCCTTTGCAGGGAAAGGTCATCACGTCCTGGATCGATCGGAGAAACTCGACCATGTCGACCCTGTTCGGAAACGACCTGGCCGTACAGTACGCGCGTTCGGGCGCTCGCAATGACTATCCTGCGGGCTCGGTACTCTCGCTGGTCACGTGGCAGCAGCAGGAAGACGCCCGATGGTTCGGAGGGATGATCCCAGCGGCGCCGAAGAGTGTGGAATTTGTGACCGTCCAAAGCGGTACCTCGTACTCGTATCAGCGCTATGAAGGCTCACCCCTAAAGCGCGTGGATTTCGAGGTCGTGATAAACCAGGATCCCCGCGTCCTCCCGCTTCTTTCACAACGTGCGGCGGTATTGCCCTAAAGTCGAAATGTGGCGGAGAGAGAGGGATTCGAACCCTCGTTAGAGTTTCCCCTAAACACGCTTTCCAAGCGTGCGCCTTCAACCACTCGGCCATCTCTCCTTGACGTTGTGAGGGTTGCTTTTCCAGTCTAACCCATGCGGACCGCGCTTTAGCGCGTCGTTTTAAAAAGATAGTCTCGGATGCGCAGGTACCACTCGGGATCTTCTGGCTCCTTGGCGTCACAGGCGCCAAACAGGCGGCGCAAGGCCTCCTTTGAAGCGTTCGCAGCCAAACCAGTGTCCTGTAATGCATTCCGGAATTGACTGCTCCGAACGGTCAGAGCAGACTCCCGCTCGCGGAGATCGAGCATCGTTCCGCACAGATGACTTCGCATCACGTCTACAGTAGGAGCCGACCCAGCCGGTACGCGAAGTTCCGGCGCGGTCGCATCCATGACGCGCGCTTCCATGGGATAAATCACCCAATCGCCCGCGACATTCAGTTCCGGCTCGATCTTGATCCGCCGCACCGGTGCCGCTCGATCCGTCCACACGTCCATCCACAGAATTTCTGTCGACGTGCCCTGGAACGGCAGATCCACCTTCTCCAGCTTCTCGCCCGATTCGCGATACATCGTGACCCGTACTGCATCCTCGGGATTCTGGCCGATGTACAGCCAGTAAGAAGTGCCCTTGGGAACCTGCACGACAACTTGGAACGAAGTGAATCCGTTGCGGACGATGGCTGGCGAGAGAATCTCCCGCGGATGCTCGGGAGCGGTTACTTCACCCGAGGCGTCGATTCGAGCGAACTCCGAATAGACCCGCACCGATTGCGCGTTCAGGAAGGCGCATACGAGAAAGGCGCTCCATCTCATCCGTTCCCGATTCTATCCAAATAAAAACACAACGGGCGCGCGCAGCGGAGGAAGGCTGCGCGCGCCCGTGAGTCGCGATGCGTTCGATTACAGATCTAACGCCGCGCCAGCTTCACTTTCGGTGTGGACACGTAGCCGACGATTTGGTCTTTTCCAATCTGGTTCACCACGATCTCGTACGGCTGCCGGCTATTGCTGACGTACAGTTGCACCGGCTCATTGATGCCCTTGTCTCTCTTCTCAACGCGTTTGTCGTCGGCCAAAACTTCGACCGTGTAGCGATTCCGCTTTGGATCGGACTTCTTCAGTACCAAAGTCACGTCACCGATTTTCTTGGTCGTCTCCGGCTTTTTCAGATCGAACTCGAAGTAGTTGCGTTCGCCGAGTTCACGCAGCGCCGCCAGATCCTTCGAATTGGTGGCGATCAAGCCGCTCATCACGCCCATGTCGCCCATGGCGCGCTTGAGCTCGCCGTTAGTTTTTTCCAGCTCCGACTGCGTGGATGCGACGTCCGACTTGACGCCGGTCACATCGGTTTTGACGCCGCTGACATCGGTCTTAACCCCATTGACGTCGGTGGAGACTTCGGCGATCTTGTTGGTGGTCGCGTCCTTGAGCTCAGTCAACTCGCCGGAAACTTCTTTCTGCTGTTCCTCCAGGCGCTGGGTCAGTTCCTTCGCCTGCTTCAGCGCTTCCATGCGAGCGCGCTTCACCGAAGTGTCAGCGGAGCCGGCTGCAGTCCTGATGTCCTCATTGAGTGCGGTGAGGCGCTGATCCAGCAGCGACGTGGTCGCTTCACCGAGCTTGGTGATCTGTGTCTGCGTCGCATCTTTGGTCTGCGCAATCTCGTCCCGCATGTCGTTCGAGCGCATCAGGAGATATCCATCGCCCGCGAGCGCGAGCACCAGCCCCGCCGTTAGCGTTCCGATCAATAACCCGTGCCCGCTCGAATTCGAGTTCGATTCCACATTTTTGTCCAGTTCATTCGACATTTGTTTGACTCCCTTTCATGGCGGGCCTTATCACTGCGAAGCCGCCCTGACCAACGCTGACTAAGGTGCATCCGCGCTGCCAATTGAGAAACATAGCGTGCTGCCCATGTTCCACAGCAACTTAGCGTTTCGATGCGGCCGATACGAGTCGTGTCGGGACCCGTAACCTTTACTAAGATCGGGCGAACTTACCGCCGGACTCGAATGTGGCTTGTTGAACGGACCGGAAAACTATATCCTTAAGTTTGGACCCGCACCGCACTCAGCGCGTCTCGGAGAGTATTCGCGAAGAACTCGACGAGCTGATTGGATACGAAATGTCCGATCCAAGAGTGGGGTGGGCCACGGTCTCCGAGGTCCATCTTTCGCCCGATTTTCGCCGTGCGCACATCAGCCTCGCCCTAGCCGGGACCGTCCAGGAACAGACTGCCACGCTGGAAGCTTTGAATCACGCTAAGCAATTCTTAAGACATCAGTTAGCGGAACGGCTGCAACTCTTCCACACGCCCGATCTGCATTTTGAGTCCGCGCTTCCGGCCAGTTTGGGGGCGAAAGCCCCTCAAATCCTCAAAAGGATCAAGCGCGGCCGGCCTCGTCCCGAAAAGTCGGGTGACGAAAAAAATCCGATTTCGTAAACCGTGGTGTGCTAACTTTGTTTCAGGGACGTGCTTTCGCCTGTCTCGCTCGCTTCCCATACAAAACAGGAGTGATTTATGCGCGTGGCTCCCATGAATAGCCGCTTTCTCGATGCCTGCCGCCGCCGGCCGACCGACGTTCGACCGGTGTGGTTCATGCGGCAAGCCGGGCGCTACATGAAGCAGTATCGCGATATTCGCGCGAAGCATGGAATCCTCGAAATCTGCAAACGGCCGGATATCGCCGCGCAGGTAACCCTGCAACCGGTGGAAGTGCTCGACGTGGACGCAGCCATCATCTTCGCCGATCTGCTGCTGCCCGTGGAGCCGATGGGGCTCAAGCTCCGCTACGCCGCCGGCGAAGGCCCGATCATCGATAATCCGGTACGCACCTCCAGCGATATCGATAGCCTGTCCATTTCGAATACTGACGAATTGGGTTACGTCGGCGAAGCCATCCAGCACGTGGTGCGGGCGCTTGCCGGACGTGTTCCCGTCATCGGATTCGTCGGCGCGCCCTTTACCATGGCGAGCTACATGATCGAAGGCGGCGCATCGCGGAACTTCATCAAAACCAAGCAAATGATGTATCGCGACGAGACGTTATGGCGGCGCCTGATGGGCAAGCTCGTCGACGTCTTGGGTTCGTTTGGCGTTTTACAAGTTTCCGCCGGGGCCCGGATCATTCAGGTGTTTGATAGCTGGGTCGGCGCCCTGGGTCCGGACGATTATGTGCGCTATGTTGCGCCTTATTCGCGGGCGCTGATCGAGCGAATTCGCGCTGCCGGCGTTCCCGTAATCCACTTCGGGACCGGCGCAGCGGGCTTTTTCCGCGAACTTCATGCCGCCGGCGGCGACGTCATGGGAGTGGATTGGCGCATCAATATCGATCAGGCTTGGATGGACATCAGCTACCGGTCGGCGGTGCAGGGTAACCTGGACCCCGCAGTGCTCTTCGCTCCCTTGCCGGAGTTGCGGATGCGCGTGCATGAGCTGCTGAAGCGCACGGGTTCGCGGCCGGGCCACATTTTCAATCTAGGCCACGGAATTTTACCGGAGACACCGGTGGAGAACGTGAAAGCGTGTGTCGAAATCGTTAGAGAGTTCAAACTCTAAGCGCGTTGTCATCGTCGGCGGCGGAATCGCGGGGCTTTCCGCGGCCTACGATCTGACGCGAGCCGGCATCGAAACCATCCTCTTTGAAAAACGGCCGCGATTGGGCGGCGTGATCGAAACGCAGACCTGGCAAGACTGCGTGTTCGACTCCGGACCGGACAGTTTCATCAGCGCGAAACCCGAAGCGCTGGCGCTGATCAAGGAACTGGGACTCGAAAGCGAAGTCATCGGCTCCAACGATCATCAGCGCACTACTTACATCCTCAAAAAGGGCCGGCTGGTTGCGCTACCCGAGGGCGTGATGATGATCGTCCCGTCGAAAATCATGCCGATGGTCAAATCGCCTCTGCTGAGCTGGGCGACCAAGGTCCGCATGGGATTCGAGCTGTTGCGCACGCCGAACGGCACCCGGCCGGATCGCAGCGTGGCGGAGTTCGTAGTGGACCACTACGGGCAGGAAACGCTGGATTATCTGGCCGAGCCGCTGCTATCGGGTGTTTACGGCGGCGATCCGGCGCAATTAAGCATCGCGAGCGTGCTGCCGCGATTCCTCGAAATGGAATCGAAGTATGGCAGCCTGGGCCGCGCTGTGATGGCGGCGAAACGTCCGCCCGGTGGAGGATCGCTATTCCAGAGTATGAAGAGCGGAATGAGCAAGGTGATCGACGTTCTTTCGAAAGGCATCACCGTACGTCACCAGGAAGTGGAAGCGATCGAGCCTGGTTTCCGTGTGCGAGCCGGCGGCGAATGGCTGGATGCCAGTCATGTGATCGTGGCCTCGCCGGCTTGGTCGACCGCTGCGCTGGTCGCCGGGTTGGACGGCGATCTGGCGAAGAAGCTCAATGAGATTCCGTACAGCTCCTCGCTGACGCTCACGCTGGTCTATAAGGATTCGGAATTCGACGGCCAGCGCGCCGGATTCGGATTCCTGGTGCCCGCGCTCGAGCGGCAACGTCTGGCCGCATGCACGTTCGTTGGGACGAAGTTTTCTTATCGTGCGCCCGACGACAAGGTCGTGCTGCGTTGCTTCCTGGGTGGACTGGCCGACGAAGCGATACTTTCTGAATCCGACGAATTGGTCATCCGCATAGCGCGGGAAGAGCTGAAACGGATTCTGGGATTGACGGCTACGCCGCTGTATCACACCATTTCGCGATGGCCGCGTTCCATGGCGCAATACACCGTCGGGCATATCGGGCGCGTTCAAGAGATCAAAGCGCGTGTCGCGAAGTTACCGGGACTGCATCTGGCCGGTAATGCCTATGAAGGAATCGGTATCCCCGATTGTGTGCGGACGGGGCGGTCGGCGGCCAAGATAATCATCGCAAGTCGCTCTTAAGTGTGACCGAGACATGTGGGGCCGCTAGTCCTAGCGGCGAGCCGGCATGACTGCCAGCCCCACATGGTCGATCAAATGATCGGAAAGGCTACGTCTTGGGTAGTGCGATAAATCTACACAGATTTATCGCACTACCACGTCTTGACCGCGAGCCGCTCCAGACGCGACGATTGATACCATGCGGGTCTTGGTCAGCGATGATCAGCAAGATGTTCTCGAAGCGATCCGGTTGCTGCTGAAGGGCGCGGGCCACCAGGCGGAAATCGTCGATTCTCCGCGATCCGCGCTTTCTGCGGCGGAAGGTTCACGGTTCGATCTGATCCTGATGGACATGAACTACTCGCGCGACACCACGTCGGGCGATGAAGGCTTGGCCCTGCTCGACAATCTTCAGAAGCACGATGGAAGCACTCCCGTCATCGTAATGACCGCGTGGTCGAGCGTGGACCTCGCGGTGGAAGCCATGCGACGAGGAGCAGTGGACTTTATTCAGAAGCCGTGGGACAACGCGCGCCTTCTTGCCACCATCGAAAAGCAGGCGCACCGATCCAAGGAGCGCAAGAATGCCAAGAGCGAGCTGGAGATCGCGCGCCACGTCCAACAGCGCTTGCTTCCACAACACGCGCAGACGCTCAAGACCATCACGTTGGGGGGGCGCTGTTTGCCGGCCCGCGAGATCGGTGGCGACTATTACGATTTTCTGGAGCTTGGTCCCGGACGCGTCGGGGTTCTGCTGGCCGATGTTTCCGGAAAAGGCGTTGCCGGCGCGCTGCTGACGGCGAGTTTGCAGGCCTCCTTCCGAAGCCAGCTCGAGTTGGGCGTGAAGCACGGTAAAGCGTTGCTCACGTCGGTCAATAAATTGTTCCACGAGTCCACGCCCGCCGAATATTTCGCGACCATGTTCTATGCGGAATATCGCGACCAGGACCGGGAACTGCGCTACATCAACTGTGGCCATCCCGCGGCGCTGCTGATGCGCTCGACTGGAGCGATTGAGCGCCTGGAAGCGTCCGCATTGCCGATCGGGATCTTCAGCTGGTGGAAGTGCGAAGAGAAGAGCGTCCCGCTCGCGCCGGGAGACGTGCTGCTGGTGGTCTCCGACGGCGTCCTCGAAGCGGGCGTCGAGCAAGGCGAGGAATTCGGGGAAGCGCGCCTGATCGCCGCGACGCGCTCCGGTCCCGCGGACGTGGAGGGCTTGCTCGAACACATTCTCGGCGAAGTCCAGCGTTTCAGTCCGGGTGCGCAGGGCGATGATGTGACTATCGTCGGGCTGAGAGGGCAGTGAATCCCCTGACCGGCCTCGTCGCGTGTTCTTAGGCGTGGTTTTGTTGACGAGGAGCGCGATCAGGGGATCGCGCGCGGACCCGGGGGTCCGCCCCCCTTACGCCAGAAAATCGAACAAGGTAGTCTTCGGAATCTGGCCGCGCGACTGTAGCGACGCCTGCATCTGCGTTTGCGCCTGCGTCAAATCCAGGATCGCCGCTGTCATGTCGGTATCCTGCAAATTGCCGATCTGCGCCTGAATCCCGACCTGCTGCGTTTGGGCGTAGTTGGTTGCAGCCGCCACCTGGTTTTGCGTATTTCCATAGAACGCCAACTGCTGGTTCAAATACTCGGCGACCTTTCCCAGGCCGTTGACCGAAGTCTGAATGGCCGTCTGGTCGTTGTTGTTCAGAGCCGTGACCAGCCCGTTGATGGCGCCGAACACGTTGGTGGTCGGATCGCTTGAGTCGAAGATCTGCTGTGCGGTCAAGGCCACCGGAAAGGTGGTTCCATTCGGATGCAGCGCGACGCGCGTTGATGCGGATCCCAGATACGCACTCACCGGATTCGCCTGCGTCACATCGTAAGTGTATGCGGCCGTCTGGTCCGCATCGCCGGAAAAGAGAAAGCGCCCTTCGATACTGGTGTTCGCGGCTCCGACAAACTGCTGCTCAAGCGACTGCAATTGGGTCGCAAGCGTCGCGCGCGCGGCCGCCGTTTGCGTCCCGGTGGCGCCCTGGGCGCCGATGGTTTGCACTTGATCGAAGAGTTGAACCACGCCTTCCAAGGCCTGCTCGCTGGTGTCGACCTCGGTTTTCACGTTGCCCAAATTGGTCGAGATCTGCTGCGACGCGGACAGGGCCGCGCGAGCTTGCAACAACGATGAAACCTGATCGGGGCTATTGGAGACCTGGCGCATTCGCACGCCGCTCGAAATATCTAGCTGGTCCGTATTCAGCCGGTCGATGACGCGGTTCAGATTGTCGATGAATTCCTGGTTGATCGGATTAAGACTGGTAATCATCACACACCTCAGGTGACCATGTTGATAATAGTTTGGGTCAGGCTGTCGAGTACGCTCACCAGTTTGCCGGCGGCCTGGTACGCCTGCTGGAATTGCAGCAGCTTGGTGGCTTCCTCGTTCAATGAAACTCCGCTTTGCGTGGATCGCTGCGCCTGCGCTTGGGTCAACTGATTCTGTGCCTGCTGCTGATCCTGCATGGCTGAGGCGACGTCGCTGCCCACGCGCGATCCCAGATTCCCGTAGAACTGCGTGAAAGTGAAGCCGTTAATTGAAGGCGAATTCGCGAGCTGCGTCAGCGCCACTGCGTTTCCATTCCCGCCTGGCGCGCTCGCCGACGCGGCGGCGATCTGGTCTGGAGTAAGATTGTTCACGCCAATGGTCGAGGCCGCATCCGACGCCTGATTGTAAGTAAACAGATTGGCTGCCGGCGTGTTCCCGTTCTGGTCCAGACCCTGCGCGAGTTGCCCGTTCACAGTGTCGGCCATAGACTGAGCGAACGTATTCAGACCGTTCAGGTACCCGGGAAGCGTGACGTTCTTCTCCTGGATCAGCGCTCCCAGCTTGCCTTGCGTGATTTGCGAAGTGATGTCGCTGCCGTGCGCGTCGAGAATCGCGGTGTGCCCGGAAGACGGGTCGGCGGTGATGGCGAACGTCTGGTCTCCAATCACCAGCGGCGTTTGCCCGCCAACCGCGATGGTAAGCGCCCCGCCGGCTCCCTTGATCACCGAAAAATCCGCCAATTGGGAGAGACTCTCCAGGTCCGAGTGCAGTTGCGCATCGAGGCCGGCGTCGTGCGACGCTTGCGAGCTCGCCTGGTATTGGCTATTGATTTTCGCGATCTGTGCTGCGATCGCGTTGATCTGTGTGACCACATCGGTGGTCTGGATCGAAACATTGGTGGAGACTTGCGTAATCCCGGTTGAGGCCGTCCGCATGCTTCCGGCAAGCTGGCCTGCAGCGTTGATTACGGCCTGCCTGCTCACCGCGTCGTTAGGACTGACGGTCAATTGAGAAAAGCTGTTAAAGAACGAGTTCACCGCGCCCGCTACGCCCGAGGCCGCGGTCAGATCGAACAGCGGTTGGACTTGGCCGAGATCGGCGGCCCTTTGCCCCGCGTTTCCCAGGGATTGCTGCTGCGTCCGAACCGCCTGCTCCAGGAATTCCGAACGGGAGCTCAACAGCGGACCGTCGGCCACGCCACCCGTGAGCCGGTTCGCCGGATCGAAAGGGAGCGCTAACAGCAACTGGTCCTGTTTGGCGTATCCCGGCGTATTGGCGTTGGTGATGTTGTTTTCGATGACGGTGAACGTCCGCCCAAAGATGTCGAGCGCGTTGGCCGAATTCAGAAGCGCAGTAGTAAGTCCACCCATAGTTATCCTGTGATCGAAATGGTTCCGGTCGCGGCAAGGGGCCCGGCGTCTCCGGTCGCCGTGTATCCCGCCATTTTCGCGCCGAGCAGGCGGGCCAGGCCGCGATTCAATTTTTCGCCGTGTTCGATGAGATCTCTTACAATTCGCAGTTCGTTTTTGAGGGCATGCAGGGATGACGGATCGTCCGTGCCGATCGACGCCGCGGCTTGGACCAGCCCGGGCAGGCAGGCTTCAATCGATTCAGGTGTCGGGGCAAGCAACGCGTCGCGTAACGCGGCCACGCTTTCGTGCGCAGTGTTAGGATTCGAGCGCATCGTCGACGATCTTCGATGCCGTTGCCTTCGCGTCAACTTTATACGTACCGTTGGCAACGGACCGAGCGATCTGTTCAAGATGCGCCTGCCGCTCCGGCGAATCCGCCGCGAGCGATCGCAAACTACGCACTAATTCGGAAAGGTGGACGTCGTCACTGGATGCGCCTGTTCCCGGCGTGCTCCCCGGACGCAAGCCTTGTGCGCTGCGTTCAGTTTCCTGAGTTCGCGCCGATGTGGCGGCCGCCAGGGATGCGAGATTGGGATCGTTTACCTTCATGACTCCATTTGGGGCGCTCCGCCCTCAACTTGAGTATCGACAATGATTGAGCCACTTTCGAGGGGAAATGTATTAGGTAAAACCCTACTCCCTATTACGGCTATGGTACTAAGGCCTCGCCACATACACATGTTCCCCTCTATAATGACAGGTTCCCACCATGAAACCGATCCTGTGTGTCTTCGCGCTCCTGGCGACCGCTTCAGCCGCCAACATGCCGCCTCCCGAGTATCAGAAGCTGGCTCACGACATTTATAAGCAACTGATCGAGATCAACACGTCTTATAGCACTGGTTCGACCACTCCGGCGGCCCAGGCGGTGGCCGATCGTTTGAAGGCGGAAGGGTTTCCAGCCTCCGACATCGTAGTCGCCGGCGCGGCCGATCACAAAATGAACGTCGTGTTCCGCTATCACGGGACCGGAAAGCGCAAGCCTCTGTTACTGCTGGCGCATCTGGACGTGGTGGAAGCCAAGCGATCCGACTGGACGCTCGATCCATTCCAGCTCACGGAAAAGGACGGCTACTTTTACGGCCGCGGTTCGATTGACGACAAGGCGCAGGCGGCCATCTGGGTCGCGACGCTGATCCGCTTCAAACGCGAAGGCTACAAGCCGGATCGCGACCTGATCCTGGCGCTGACCGCGGACGAAGAAGGCGGCGGCCCGTATAGCGGAGTCGAGTGGCTGATCAAGAATCGCCGCGATCTGATCGATTCCGAGTTCGCCCTGAATGAAGGCGGCTGGGGCGACATGGCCAACGGTAAGAAAGTCTCCAACAATATCCAGGTGAGTGAAAAGTACGTGGCCACGTTCCGGCTGGAAGTGAAGAACAAGGGCGGCCACAGCTCGCTTCCCGTGCCGGACAATGCGATCTATCGCCTTTCGGAAGCGCTGGTGCGGCTATCGAAATTTAAGTTTCCGGCGCAGACCAACGAAGTGACGCGGGCGTACCTGACGGAAATGGCGAAGGTGGCGCCTCCCCCGACGGCGGCGCTGATGAAAGCCGCGGCTCAGGGATCGACACCGGCGATCGAACAGCTCGCCAACAGCACGACTGCATTGAATGCGACGCTTCGTACTACATGCGTCGCCACCATGCTCGACGGCGGCCATGCCCTCAACGCGCTGCCGCAAACTGCGGGCGCGACGGTGAATTGCCGCGTCCAGCCGGATATGAAGCAGGAAGAAGTGCTCGCGACGCTGAAACGCGTGGTCGCCGACGATCAGGTTTCGGTGACCGTTTCAGGCGAAATCATCGCTGGTCCGGCATCCCCGCTTCGTCAGGATCTCCTGAAGGCCGCCTCGAAGATCGGCGATACCATGTGGTCCGGCACCATCACGGTTCCGATCATGGTCATGGGTGGAACGGACGGCCGCTATCTTCGCACCGCGGGAATTCCGACTTATGGCATCCAGGGGATCTTCATTCCGATAGACGATTTTCGCGCCCACGGACGTGACGAGCGCCTCGCCATCGATTCGTTCTATGAAGGCGAGACGTTCCTGTATGAGCTGGTGAAATCGCTGTCACAATAGAGCCTATGAAGCTGATCGCACTGGTCCTGACGGCAATTTGCGCGCAAGGCGCGACGTTGCTGGTCCTGAATAAAGAAGATGCCACGCTGGCGATTGTCGATCCAGCGTCGGGAAAGATTCTTGGTCGCGTGCCGACAGGTGAAGGCCCGCATGAAGTCGCCACGGACGGCAAACTGGCATTCGTTGGCAACTATGGCACCGGACCAGCGCCGGGCAAATCGATTTCGGTGATCGACCTGGCATCGAAGAAAGAACTGCGTCGCGTGGAGGTGAGTCCGTTGCAGCGTCCTCACGGCATCTTCGTTTCCGGTGGAAAAGTCTATTTCACCGCCGAAGCGAACAAGCTCGTGGCGCGTTACGATCCCGTATCGAACCAGATCGACTGGATGATGGGAACCGGCCTCAACTCGACACACATGGTGATGTTGACCCGCGACGGCAGCAAAATGTTCACATCGAATATCGGCTCGGACGCGATCGCGATCCTGGAACGCGGCTCGAATCCGATTAACTGGAATATGACCGTGGTGCCAGTGGGTAAAGGGCCAGAGGCGATCGAAATCTCTCCCGATGAAAAAGAGATCTGGACCGCTCACTCGCGCGACGGCGGTGTTTCGATCATCGACATTGCCACCAAAAAAGTGACTGGAACCATCGACGTGCATACCAAGCGATCGAACCGTCTGAAGATCGCGCCTGACGGCAAGCGCATCCTGATCACGGATCTGGAAGCAGGCGAGCTGGTGGTGCTGGATCGCGATACACGCCACGAGATCAAGCGCATAAAGCTTGGCAAATCCCCCGAAGGAATTCTGATCGTTCCCGACGGATCGCGCGCCTACATCGCGGTGAATGGCGACAACTATCTCGCGGTTCTCGATCTGAAGACGTTGGAATTGACCGGACGCGTTTCTACTGGGAATGGACCTGATGGAATGGCCTGGATCAACTAGTAGGCGAACGCGCTCCATGACTGTCGCGCCTCAAGCATTTGACGATTCCGATGGTTTGAGGCGCGACAGTGATGGAGCGCGTATGAGATTTCATCCGATTCTGCTATGCCTGTGCCTGACCGCATTCGCCCAGGCGCCACAGCCCGGCGCGAAATGGACCGAAGACCAGCTTCGCCAGGCGGTAGCTCCATCGCGCGCGGGCAAGAAACTCACGCCCAAGACTTGGCCTGGAAACGCCCGCGTCGCTGTGTGCCTCAGTTTCGACGTCGATAACGAATCGTATCTCCTTGCTGCGGGACAGACCTCGCCGACGACGCTTTCCGCCGCCGATTTCGGCGCGCAGACTGGACTCCCGCGCATTCTTGAATTGCTCGATAAGCACAACGTGCCTTCGACGTTTTTCATCCCCGCGGTTAGCGCGCTGATTCATCCTGAGATGATTCCGGCGATCATGAAGCGCGGCCGCCACGAGATCGGCGTCCACGGCTGGATTCATGAATCGCCACCAGCGATCAACAACGCGGCCGAAGAAGAACGGCTCCTCAATCAGGCGATCGAATATTTGACCAAGGCCACCGGCAAACGGCCCGTCGGATATCGAGCTCCCGGATGGGCTTTCAGCCAGTACACGCTGGGCCTGATTCGCAAGGCCGGATTTTTCTACGACAGCAGTTTGCAAGCAATGGACGAACCGTATGAAATCGTTTCGAATGGCGAAGCGACCGGCATGGTGGAACTCGCCATCGACTGGACGCTGACTGAGACGCCGTACCTCGGCCGCGGCGGAACCATGCCCTCGCCGGAACTGCTGTATCAGCTCTACAAAGAAGAATTCGATGGCGCGTATCAGGACCGCACCATGTTCCTGCTGACGCTGCATCCGCATGTGACCGGCCATCGCGCGCCGATCCAGCATTTAGATAAGTTGATCGCGTACATGAAATCCAAACCCGGCGTGTGGTTCGCGACCTGCGAGCAAATAGCTCGCTACGTCAAAGACCCGAAATAGTTGACCGACCGATGTGGGGCCGGCAGTCGTGCCGGCGAGCCGGCTCTCAAGCCGGCTTGTCTTCACGCGAACAGAAGCCGGTCCGGAGACCGGCTCGCGGCTAAGATTAGCGGCCCCACAAAAGCAGGCCTAAAATAGACACATGCGGACCATCGCCTGTGTTCTTTCGATTGTTGTCCTTAAAGCCGCGCCTTTCGATGCCGCCGCAAAATGGGATGCGGTTCACGGCACAGCGACGCCCGACGCACAGGCGCAGCACGCGAAACATGCGTCGATGCGTGTCGAGCCGTCTGGAGAATCTGGCGCTTACATCCGCTCCGCTCCGGTAACACTGAACGTAGGAAAGCGCTACGAACTCTCCGGCTGGATCCGCACGGAAAATCTGCAGGTCCGCGATCTGGACCGTTCGCCGATCGCCACTGGCGCTTCGCTCGCCATGGCGTCGATGCCGTTCGACGTGCACTCGGAATCGCTGGGCGGCACTCGCGGGTGGACCAAAGTGAATCTGCGCTTCATGGCTACACGATCGCAGGATCAGATTGTCCTCGAAGTTGCCGATGGCGGGGCATTCTCCGGAAAAGCCTGGTTTGAAGGTGTGTCCCTTGAAGAGATCGCCTCTGGCGATCTTCCCCAGAGAGCGACTATAAAATCCTTCGGCCCCGGCTATCGCTATCCGCGCGCCGGATGGATTTACGTCCACATTGAAGGCGAGCCTTACGATCGCGGCTACCAGCACGGCTATCTGATGGCGCACGAAATCGAGCAGTACATCGACCGTTGCGCTGCACAGCTCGATTCCAAATCCAAAGCGACCGCCTGGAACAACGGCCGCACCACTGCGAATGCTCTGTTCCTGCGCGGCTTCGATCAGGAAATTTTGCAAGAGATGAAAGGGATCGCCGACGGCGCCGCTGCGGCTGGCGCAAAATACAACGGCCGCGCCGTGGATCTGATCGACATCGTCACGCTGAATACGATCACCGAGCTGGGCGAACTGAACGCGGCCATGCCCATGACGCCGACCGGTCTCGAAGGCATCGGCTTCCGCCGCCCGCGTGTCGATCCAACCACAACTGATCAACGTGACCAACACGATCGGTGCAGCGCATTCGCCGCGTGCGGAAAAGCCACGCGCGACGGAAAGATGGTGATCGGCCACGTCACCTGGTGGCCGCTGACGCTGGCCGAGCAGACCAACATCATGCTCGACGTGCAGCCCACGCAAGGGCATCGCGTGCTGATGCAGAGTTATCCCGGCGGCATCCAGAGCGGCACAGATTGGTATCAGAACGATCTCGGAGTGGTGCTCACCGAAACCACCATCGATCAGACCCCGTTCAACATGCAGGGCACGCCGGTGGCGTATCGCGCGCGCAAGTCGATTCAGTATGGCGATTCGATCGACAAAGTGGTCGAGCTTCTGAAGACCCGCAACAACGGCCTGTACACCAACGAATGGATCATCGGCGACGCGCGTACTAATGAAATCGCGATGATCGAGCTGGGCACCAATCGCACCAAGCTATATCGCAGCTCGAAAAACGAATGGTTCGGCGGCACCGAAGGTTTCTATTGGGGCTGCAACAACGCCAAGGATCTGAACGTTCGCATGGAATATGTTCCCGATCCGAAGGGCACGCCGCAAGACTTGACCTTCGTCCCCGGGCCGCGCGACATCAAGTGGCAGCAGATGTATCAGCAGCACAAAGGCAAGATTGACGAAACGTTCGGATTTCTGGCCTTCCGCACCGCTCCGCTGGTGAGCGCGAGCACCATGGACGCGAAAGTCACCACATCCGAGATGGCTCCGCAGATGATGGCGTGGGCGCTGTTCGGAAAATCGAATCAGCGCGAGTGGGTGCCGTCGGAATCGCAGAAGAAAGATTACGAGGGCAATGACGGGCTGTACTCGTCGGGCTATCGCTTGTTCCAGGCGAACGACGCAGTGAAGCCGCTTTTGGCCAGTGCGCCGAGTGTGGAGCCGATCACCGCCACTACGTCCGCCAGCAAATCGCCTTCGAAAGATCTTCTGTGGAGCGGCTGGATTCTGCCCGCCTCCGATGCCGAGGTCTGGCTGACCGCCGGGTCTGCCGAGTATTACGACGTCCTCAACGGTGACGATGTCGACAACCGGTTGAATCAGAATCGTGCGCGGTATCGCGCTGTCGCGCTGGCGCATGAGCAACCGCTCGGACGTGTCACATCATCCACAAAATCGGCCGACTGGTACACGCTCGCCGAAGCAAAAGGCGCGCTGCTGTTCGATGCCTTGCGCCGCGAAATGGGTGACGACGCGTTCTATTCGCTCATGCGGAACTTCTTCGACAAGAACACCACGAAAACGGTCCACGCCTCGGATTTCATGGCCGCCGTCGCGCGGCCGGCGTTCTTCGCGAAATGGCTTGACGGCATCGGACTGCCCGACACTCCGGACGGTCCCGCGTACATGGCCAACATGTTCCGGCGGCGGCTCGCGTCGGCCATCATCGTCTATGGGACGCAAGCCGAGGCGGGCGCGAATCGCTACGCAGCCGAGCAGTGGCAGAAACAGTTCCTCGATACCTTCGAAAGCGCGGTGCCAGTCAAAAAGGATTTCGAAGTAACTGATGACGATCTGGAAGATCGCGACGTACTGTTCGTCGGCCGTCCGGAAACCAACTCGGCTCTGTCCGCGTGGCGTTCCCTGATCGGCCTCGACTACGACGGCGGCGTATTCCGCGTCGCCGGCAAAGAGCACGCTTCGGAAACCGAAGGATTGTTATGGACCGCGATGAATCCGCAGGAGCACACCCACATGGTTCTGGTTGCCGCTGGGAATAGTCCACTGAGCACGGTGTTGATTACGCGTCGCGGGTTGGGGCAGTTTCAATATGAAGTGGTGAAATCGGGGCAGTCGGCGGAATCGGGGTTCGCGCAGCGATAGGATGACGCGCGCAATACTACAACCAAACTCGGGACAGCACCAGTAAGGAGACTTCGGGAACAAGAGCTACTTCAATTTGACCCCATACGTGACCGCCAGTTCTTTGATTCGCGCCCGCGTCATCGCCTCTAAACAGGCCAGGTACGCGGGAGACGCTGCCGTACCGCCTGCGTACAGACCACGTTCAGCCGAACAGTTTGCATCGCGATACTGAATCCACAGGCGTTGAGTAGAGACAAGAGGCTGAATATCGCCTGCGTCGAGCGTTTCTCGGACGCTCTTGTAAATAGCGTTTAGTTGCGTGTCCACGGCATCTCGCGCTTTTGCGAAGCAATTTGCAAGCTCCACCGTCAGAACGACATTCGCGCACGGTGAATCCTTTTCGTTCATGTGCTGCGCACGCGCAGGGATGTTGACCGCGAGAACGGCTAGCAGCAAGACAGAAGACAATTGCGGCATGTTTTCTCCTATTCTGTATGAAAACTGCATGCATGATTCTATTGCATTCTCTACCGAAAATCGTGCGACGCGGAGCTGATCCCCACAGGATCCCCCAACCCCGAAACGCGCTGCGCCAGAATGTGGACAACGTTGTCGACGTTTTGCATTCTCCCCTCCACCATCACCCACGGATGACCCAGAATCTGCAGCCGCTGTTCGGAAAATACATCCGGCATGATGACCACGTTCGAGATCCCGGTTTCATCTTCCAGGCTCATAAATAAAATTCCTTTAGCTGTGCCAGGACGCTGGCGGACGATCACGCTTCCGGCGACGCGCACTTGCCGGCCATTCGGGATCGAGTGCAGTGCCGCCGCCGCAGTAACTCCCATCCGAGTCATTTCTTCGCGGCGATACATCATCGGATGAGGACCGATGGTGGTTCCGGTGCCGCGAAAATCGGCGGCGACGCGTTCGAGCGTAGTCATCTTACGAAGCGGAGAATCGGGATCGGATTCCGGAACATTGCCCAGCATCTCGCCCGCCGGTCGAACCGCTCGCGAGGCTTGCCACAAGGCGTCGCGTCGATGCGCCGCTCCGATGGGATTCAGCGCGCCAATGGACGCTAACTGCGACATCTCATCCTTATTAAGAGCAACGCGGCTGCTCAAATCTTCGAAATTCGAAAACGGCTGCGCTAGCACCAGAGCCTCCGCGGTCTCCGTCCGCAGATGACGGACGTATCGAAATCCCAGCCGCAGATGACCGTCCTCGATGCTGCACTTCACGCGCGAGCGATTGATGTCCACCGGCAAGACGCGCAGCCCGTGACGCTGGGCGTCTTTGATCACGGTCGAATAATGATAGAAGCCCATGGGCTGATTGTTGAGCAGCGCGCAGGTGAATTCGGCCAGGAAATACGTGCGGATAAACGCACTCGCATAGGCGAGCAACGCGAAACTTGCCGCGTGCGATTCCGGGAATCCGAACATCGCAAAAGCCGTGATCGATTTGACGATCTTGTCCTGCGGCTCGCCCACGATGCCTTTTTTAGTCATCCCCGCGCGCAGCTTCACTTCGATTTCGCGCATGCGTTTTTCCGAGCGTTTAAATCCAAAAGCCCGGCGCAATTCTTCGGCCTCGCCTCCCGTAAAATCGGCGACCGCCATCGCCATCCGCAATAGTTGCTCCTGAAATAAAGGGACTCCCAGCGTCCGCGCCAGTATCGATTCCAACAGTGGATGCAGCGGCTCCGGTCGTTCCCTTTTCTGCCGGCGCGACAAATATGGATGCACCATCTTGCCCTCGATCGGCCCCGGACGAATGATCGCGACTTGCACTACAAGATCGTAAAACCGTTCCGGCTTCATGCGAGGCAGGGAAGCTTGCTGCGCGCGGCTCTCCACTTGAAACAATCCGATGGTATCGGCGCGCTGCAACACCGCGTATACCTTGGGATCGTCCGCCGGCAGATTCCCCAGATCGATTTTTTGCCCGCGATGTTCTTCGATCAGCGCAATCGATTCTTCGAGCGCCGCCATCATCCCCAGGCCGAGCAGATCGACTTTCACGATCCCCATATCCGCGCAATCTTCTTTGTCCCATTGCACGACCACGCGGCCGGGCATGGTCGCGGGTTCGAGCGGCACCACCGAATCGAGCTGTCCTTGACAGATCACCATGCCTCCGGAATGCTGCCCCAAGTGACGGGGCAAGTCTTGCAGGGCAATTACAAGGTCGTGAAATTTGCGAACACGCCGGTCCGATAAATCCAGCCCGGCGTCACGAAAATGTTTTTCGGGAGTATCGGAATCGTCGGTCCATCCCCACATCGGGACCAGCTTCGAAAGCACGTCGAGCGTCGGCTCGTCGAATCCCAGAACTTTTCCGGCTTCACGCGCGGCGGACCTACCGCGATACGTGATGACGTTGGCCGTCATGGCCGCGCCCAATTTCCCGTAAAGGTCGTAAACGTATTGAATCGCCTTCTCGCGCTGATCTCCGGAAGGAAGATCGAGGTCGATATCGGGCCACTCACCACGCTGTTCGGATAAAAATCGCTCGAACAGCAGTTCCATGCCGACGGGATCCACCGCCGTGATTTCGAGCGAATAACACACCGCGCTATTCGCCGCCGACCCGCGGCCCTGCACCAGAATCCCGTGCTTCTGGCAGAAGCGGATGATGTCCCAGACGATCAGAAAATAGCCCTGAAAGCCCAGCTTTTCGATCAGCGCCAGCTCTTTTTCGAGCTGCGGACGCGCTTTTTCGTAACGATTGCCATAGCGCCGCCGAGCGCCATCTTCGACGCGCTTTCGGAGATAGCTCATCTCGGTTTCGCCATCTGGAACCGGATAGTGCGGAAACTCGTAGCCCAGTTTGTCGAGCGTGAATTCCAGCCGCGACGCGATCTGCGTCGTGTTCGAGATCGCGTCCGGCACGTCGGCGAACAGCCGCGACATTTCTTCGCTCGATTTGAGATATTTTTCCGAGTTCTGTTCGAGCAGCCGTCCCGCGCGGGCGAGCGTCGTTCGGTGGCGCAGACAGGTGAACACGTCGAGCACTTCGCGCTCAGAAGGATGCGCGTAACACACGCCATTCGTGGCGACCAGCGGCGCGTCGAGTAATCGCGCCAGCTCGATCACGGCCTGATTACGAGCCTCCTGATCGCGATCGAAATGCCGCTGCAATTCGAGATAGACATTTTCGGGCTTGAAAATTCGTTGCAGCCGTTCGAGGGCGGCGCGGCCTTGGCGATCACGCAGACCGTGAGCCAGGGGACCATCTGCGTCGCCGGTCAGGCAAATGAGTCCTTCGGAAAATTCCGCCAGTTCCTCGGGCGTCGCCGCGGCTTCTTTTCCCGGCTTGGGATGCTTGCCGGTGCGCAGCTTTGTCCGCGTGATCAACCGGCACAGATTCTGATACCCGGTCCGCGTCGCGATCAGCAGCGGATATCGGGCCCCATCCGTGCACAAAACTTCAGACCCGAGAAACGCCTTTGGCCCGAGTTTTTTCATCGCCAGATGAAAACGCGGTGCGCCGTAGACGCCGTCGAAATCCAGCAGAGCCATCGCCGACTGGCCGTATCTGGCGCATCGGTCGGCATATTCTTCCGGCTGGCTGGCGCCCCTCAGAAAGCTGAAAGCGGATCGTGCGTGGAGTTCTATGTAGGGCATCGCGATCATCACCAACGCGCTCCATAACTGTCGCGCCTCAAAGCTGTGTCAGTGGAGGCGCGACAGTAATGGAGCGCGTTGGCCCAAGCATTGACTTCACTTCTACTATAGGCGAAGATAAGGCGAATATGGTAGCCGCGGCAGTCTTTCCGGCCAGCTCGCTCTCCCGGAAACAATCAGAAATTTTGGGATCGATCCTCCAAGGAATTCCGCGTGGAGCATTGACCGAAATCGCCGGTCCGGCGTCCTCCGGCCGCACCTCGTTTCTGTGTGCTTTATTGGCCGAGGCGACGGCGGGGGAGGAGTTTTGCGCCCTGATCGACGTCGAAGACCGGTTCGACCCATCGAGCGCGGCGGCTTCCGGAGCGCGCCTCTCGCAAATCCTGTGGGTGCGCTGCGGCGGGAATGCCGAGCATGCGCTTAAAGCGGCCGATCTGCTCGCATCCGCTGGAGGATTCGGGCTGGTGGCGATCGATCTGGCCGATACTCCGGCGAAAATTTCACGGCGTATTCCATTAGCCGCGTGGTTCCGGCTGCGGCATGCCGTGGAAAACACGCGTACGGCGCTGGTTTCCGTGGGTGCCTGCGTGCATGCGTCGTCGTGCTCGGCATTGAAAATCGAACTGCGGCGGAATCGCGCGATCTGGCGCGGCTGCCGGCTGCTGGACGGTTTTGAGACGATTGCGACGCGCGTGGAAAATCATCGGCCGGCGAAAAATACTTTGCGGCTGGCGAGATGAACGATGCTTGCTTGTTTACACGCTCCCGGCAATATGGCTGTGCTGCTCGATTGCGCGCGCTATTTTTCGCCGCTGATTGAAGAGACTCCTCCGGATACCGTGGTGTTCGATATTCGCGGGCTGCGCGCGATTCACGGAACCACGGAACAGATCGCGCAAAAAATCTGGCTGCGCGTGGGCATCCCCGCGAACCTGGCGATCGCGTCGAATCCCGACGCGGCGATCCATGCCGCGCGCGGAATCAAAGGGAAGATCATCATCGCGCAGGGCCAGGAAGCATCCGCGCTGGCAGGCCTTCCGTTGAATCTCCTGGGTGGTTCACCGGAGTTTGCGGAAACGCTGGATCTGTGGGGTTTGCGGACGTTCGGAGAATTCGCGGCACTGCCGCCCATGGGAGTCGCAGCGCGATTGGGCGACGAAGGCGTGGCCATGCAGAGGCTCGCGCGGGGCGAAGGCGATCGTCTGCTCAAGGTCGTCAAAGATCCTCTGGAATTTCGCGAGGAGATGGAGCCGGAATGCACGCTCGATCTGGCCGAATCCGTGCTGCTGCTTGCCGGGCGCATGCTGAATGACATTTGCGCCCGGTTGACCCGGCAATCGCTGGCGACCAATGAAATTCATCTACGGCTGAAACTGGAACGCGCACCGGAATACAGGATGGTGCTGCGTCTTCCGGTTGCCATGCTGGATGCCAAGGTGTTTTTAAAGCTGCTGCAACTACAACTGAACCAGCGCCCTCCGGAAGCGCCGGTCGAAAAACTCTTTCTTGAATTAAAACCAGTCAAGGTGCGCACCACGCAGCATGATTTGTTTCTACCCGCCTCGCCCGAACCCGAAAAGCTCGAAATCACGCTCTCCCGCATTCGGGAAATGGTGGGACCGGAAAATCTTGGCGCTCCCGTATTGGTGGACACGCATCGTCCGGACAGTTTTCTGATGGGATCTCTGGCCAAAAGGAAAGTTCACAATCCGCCGCCGCAGTTAAAGCTGGTGATGCGAAGATTCCGTCCGCCGGTGCGCGCTCAAGTATGGTGTTCTCCGCGAGGAGAACCGGCGCGGATTGTTTCTTCGAAAATAGAAGGCCGGGTGATCGCCTGCGCGGGTCCTTGGGCCGGATCCGGCGGCTGGTGGGAAGACCATCCCTGGGATCGCGCCGAATGGGACGTCGAAATCACCAGCGGCGACCTGCTGCGTATTCATCGCAATGTCCGAACGGGGATATGGGCGATCGAGAGCAGTTACGACTAGGGTTTACTGCTGCCGAAACGCGTGGCCTTGCGACGTGGCGGAAGCAACGTCGGAACTCAGGGCTACGGCTTCCTGCGTCTGTTTGAGCGAAGTCTCTACAGAGCTTTTGGAAACGCGCCGTACAATCGGGTCGACAATCATGCGAAGCGCGACCGGTATATCGCGGCTCAGCACTATCGCTTCCACCTCAAAATAGACTCCGCCGTCCCGCTCTTCGAAGCGCGAGATACTATAAAGCCGCCAGATATATCCGCTCCCTTGATCTGCCGGAAGCTTGCGTTCAGAGGGCTGGCCGAAATTCTGGATCTCCTGCACCCGGGTGCTCCGCGTGACGCTGTACCAGCGGCGCGCATCCACCTGAATGTAGGATGTCTCGCAATCGCTGTCAAGAGCCACCTTCACCACCACGGCCTTGTTCATCAGCGTCAGGGAATACTGATCGAGCGAACCGTCCTGACGGATTGCCTTCGAATCGATGACGTAGGGATGATAGATGTTCTTGTACTTTCCGTAATCGCGCACGACGGGAAAAATGTCGTTGACTTTCACGCCGGGGAAATACGCCGCGCCAACCCAATGGTGAATCAGGCCGGACGGAACCCGTTGCGGCGTATGAACGCCGGCGGGCGCTACCACGATTTTGCCCGCGCGCACGTCGCGGCCTCGCTCGGCCAGTTCATCCACCCACAGGAAGCTGTGATCGCGCTGTAGCCGTTCCTGTGTGTGCGCGTCCACCGTGCGAATGTAATCGTCCCAGGAACTCAGCGTCTCCGGCTTCAACTCACCACCGTGTGCAGCGCTCAGTAGCAGGAATGCAGCAAATGCTGACGCGGCTCTCATGCCAGTATTAGAGGCTAGGGGACGGCCGGAGATTCGAAAAATGTCAACTTGGCGCCTGCTGAATCCCCCAGACGGCATTTGGCGTCTAAGCAGTGAATCCTGGAGGCAGAATAATGCACGCAGGCATTACCACCGGTCGCGCCCCTATTTCCGGCCAGACACTCGATCAACTTTTCCGAGACGCCCGTACCCATTCCTCATGGCGCCCGGAACCTGTTCCAGAACAAGTATTAAGGGAGATCTACGATCTGGTCCGACTGGGGCCGACCAGCGCGAACAGCCAGCCGGCGCGTTTCGTGTTCTTGGTCTCCGACCAAGCCAAGCAACGGCTGCTTCCAGCGCTCGCGCCCGGAAACGTCGAGAAGTCACGGACGGCGCCGGTGGTGGTGTTGATTGCCTGGGATGCGGAGTTTCACGAACAACTTCCGAGGACGTTTCCACATGCGGACATGCGGAGTATGTTCGTCAAGAATCGTGCCCTGATCGACGAAACCGCTTTCCGGAACAGTTCGCTTGAGGCCGGATACTTCATCCTGGCCGCGCGCGGCTTCGGTTTGGACTGCGGTCCGATGTCGGGATTCGACGCAGCCAAGGTCAACGCCGAGTTCTTTCCGGACGGCAAGTGGAAGATCAACCTGATCTGCAATCTCGGCTATGGAGACGGGAAAAGCCTGTTTCCCAGAAATCCCCGGCTGGAGTTCGACGAAGCCTGCCGCGTCCTGTAAGAATTCCAATCCGATAAGGATTGAATAACCCAATCCGGTAAGGATTGAAGTACTCATGATACGCTGTCATCGTGGCACCGCCCGCTCAACTCATTCCGAAAGAACTGGTGATTCGCAACATCGACGGCAAGAATGTGGCAGTGCCGTTGGATCGCGATCGCATTTCGCTCGGACGTTCCAGCGCCAATGAATTGTGCTATCCCGACGACGCCGGCCTTTCGCGCCAGCATCTGGCTTTGACTCGCGTTAACGGCGAATGGTTCGTAGAGGACCTGGGCAGTAAGAACGGAACGCTGCTGAACGGGAAGCGGGTTGAAAAACGCATGTCCTTCGCCCTGGGCGACCGGGTTTCCGCGGGACACCTGACCATCGAGTTCGCCGATTCGGCTCCGGCCACCGAACACACGGTGGTGTTCGTCGATCACGGCGAAAGCGTTTCGAGCGCCTCCACCACGGTGGTGGCAAGCCTGGATGCGGTGCTGGGACCGCAGGTGGACGATCTCAACAAGACCTATGTGATGCAGGGCAGCCCGCAAATGCGCGCACTGATCCGCGCCGGCCGCGAGCTCGCCGGGCATCGCCCGTTGAGTGAATTATTCACCGTGATCATGGATCTTTCGGTGGAAGCTGTGTGCGCCGGACGCGGCGTGCTGATGACGCTCGAAGGCGACCGGCTGGAAGTGCGCGCGCATCGCGGCGAGGGATTCAAGATCTCCAACACCGTCCGCGACCGCGTGTTGAAGGAGAAAGCCTCCCTGCTGGTGCGCGACGCGCAACTGGACCATGCGCTGCGCGATCACATGAGTATAGTCGAGCAGAAAGTCCGGAGCATGATCGCGGTTCCCCTACAAACCAACGATCGCGTCATCGGGCTGATCTACGTGGATTCGCCGCACCTGATCCGCGAGTTTTCGCGCGAGGATCTGAATCTTCTGACCGTCATGGCCAATGTGGCGGCGATCCGCATCGAACACGCCCGCTTGAGCGAAGTGGAAGAAGCCGAGCGGATGATGGCCAAGGACATGCAGCAGGCGGCGCTGATCCAAAAAGGATTGCTGCCGTCCAAGCCGCCTACCGTGGAAGGACTCGATATCGCCGGGAAAACCACGGCCTGCCGCACCGTCGGCGGCGATTACTTCGACTTCATCGAATTCCCCGATGGGCGCGTTGCCATGCTGGTTGGCGACGTCGCGGGTAAAGGAATGCCGGCTTCGCTACTCATGTCGAGTCTTCAGGCTCGCGTGCAAGTCTTGTTCGAGGAAGCCGACGATCTGGCGCATAAGATCGGAAGGTTGAACAAGGCGATCTGCTCCAATTGCCCCGACAACCGGTTCATCACGTTTTTCATGACGGTGGTGAATCCCGCTACGGGCGAGCTGGTGTACACCAATGCCGGCCACAATCCTCCGCTGATCGTACGCCAGGCGAGCGGATTCGAGACGCTGCACGGCGGCGGCGTCATCCTGGGAATTCTTCCGCAAGCGACCTACAAGGAATCGACCGCACAATTGCAGCCCGGCGACATCCTGGTCCTGTTCAGCGACGGAGTGACTGAAGCGGCCAATCCGAAGGACGATGATTTCGGAGAAGAGCGTCTGGCGGAAGTGGTCGCCTCGCTGCGCGGCCGGACTGCGGCGGAAATCGTCGAAGCCATCGAGACAGCGGTTGCGGATTTCACCGAGGGCGCTCCTGCGGCCGACGACATCACCGTGGTGGTAGCCCGCAAGCTGTAAGAGGCTGCGGTGATGAACGACCGCATCAGCCGCAAGCCTGTGATGATCTTTGTGGATTGGTCGCGCGCGGCAATCGTGCTTTCATTGATGCTGGTGCGGACGCGCGGCACCTCTGGGCGACATTAAAGAGGCTCACCATCTCGGCTATTCCTTTCTCGTCCCATCCTTCATCCTCGTTGCCAGGACAGAGGAAGTACATCGTAAGTTCCAGGAGCACGCTGTGATCACCGAAGGTTTCCATTGACCGCAGCAGCCACGCAGGAAGAAACGCAACCAACCCATCGGGCTCCAGCAGTGGTAGAGAGCCCGGGTTGAAATTCATGAATGCGGCTCGGATTTCGTCCCAGCGTCTACCTGGCAATTCCTGACGGAGAGCGATACCCTCGTTACATTCGTGATGCGTTGAAACGACTCCGTAGAAAGGTTGTGGTGGAAATGCACGAATCAACTTCTCGCGAAATTCTCCAAGATTGATGGCGCTAGCCATTGACAAAGCGTATCGGCATCCGGGTTATCAGCGCAATGTGATAACTCGGCGGGCTGCAAGCCCGCCCCACGAAGTTACTTCTTGGGCGCGATGACACGCGGCCCGTCGTCCAGCCCTTGAATCACAATCGCGTTTTTCGGCGCGTCGGGTCTCGCGTTTCGCGTGGAGGCCAGTTCGGACAGCGGGCGAATCTGATCGGTGATCTGTTTGCGAAGCGACTCGGGAAGCTCGGCGACTGCAACGGCTCCTTGGAGGCTCACTCCGTTGGCGACTTTCTTAAGCTGCATGCCTGGGAACCCGAGGTCGCCGGGATTGGTATTCATCTTCGCCATCAGATGTGCCGCGGCTTCAGGAGTGGCGACATTGAGGAGCACGTCGAACACCAGCTTATCTTGAAGACTCAGACCCAGCGACATGGCGGTGACACCCGTCGGGGCGACCTTGGCGCTTGCGAGGAGAGAGCCGCTGGCGATGAACCAGAGGTCGCTGTTGGTCCACAAATCGCGGGCGCGCCTGGCGTACGGACTGGCTATCGCGGGTGGACGGGCGACGCGTTGCAAGGCTCGGTTCACGGCGTTCCACTCGCCGACCAGGATGGATTGAGTGTCGAGGAAACAGACGGTCGCGCCTTTGGAGCGAAGGTCCGCGGCAACGGTGGCGACGTCGGTTCCCGCGCCGGTTCCCAGGAGGAGCATGACCGACTCCGGCGGGCGTCCCGCGGATGGACGCAGCGTTAACCACACTTCATCCGGATGTGGTCCGGACATTTGAGGATCGATGGCAGGGAGTCCCGCGCCTTCCATGATCTGACGGATCAGGGGCGACTTCATCAAGGCATCGAGTTTCATCCCGACCACGAGGCTTGCATCGGCAGGAGCGAAGGTCCAGCGCGGCCAATCCGGCGGCAATGCATTGGCGAGGCGGGGGCGCTGCCAATCGTTATCGGCGACAGGAACGGACGACGCCGCGGGCCGGGTGGTCGAAGATGCCGTGGATTTGGCCGGCACGCCTGCGGGATTAAGAACCATGCCCTTGTTGAGATTCTCTTGCATCTTGCGAGCCTGCACTTCGGCAGGACAGCCTCGCATAAAGGGGTCGCTCATGCAGTTGCGGTCGGGTAGCTGAGCGAAGACAGCCGTGGCGAGCACGGGGCACAAGAGGACGCGGGCCTGTCGCATAGGTCCAGTCTGGAGTTCGATGCTCTTAGAGACAATCAGGTAGAAACATTAGAAGCGGAGCGGGGACGTCTCAGTCAGGTACGCGGCGGAGGGAAGAGCTTGTCGACGCGGCCCAGCAGCCAGCGGGCGCGGCGTTGCATCAGGAGATTGAGTTGACGATGTTCGGGCCAGGTGTTGACGTCGATTTTTAGAGCCTGGCGCAGCATGTCTTGAAATCCGGTTTTGTCTTTTTGTACGAACAGAACATTTTCTGCGTACGACACAAACGGCGAGGCCTGATGACCGTTGGCGAGTGCGATGTTGCGCTCGAAGTGGGCTTTCGCGATCGCGAGACGGTCGGGTTTCGGATTGAGGCGCGACATTTCATAGGTGATCAGGAAGCCGTGGATGGCGCCTTCGTCGTAGTTGTCATCCAGTTCGACGACGCGATCGGCGAGGGCTTCGAAGCGCGGAGTTTCGGACATCATGGCGAAGTCGTGGGATGTGGAGAGGGCGGCGCCCCAGGCAAGCGTGGTCCAATACATCAACTCGACTTCCGACTTTTTCAGCTCCTTTACGGCTTCCTTGGGATTGGCTTTGAGTCGCGCGATGAAGTCCTTGTGCTTGACTTCGAAGGCGCGCAGGCCGTAGTTGCGGGCGCGGATATAGAGCTTGGCGGCGCGGGCGCGGAGGGCGCTGGCGCGGACGCGATCGGTATCCTCAAGCTCATCGGCGTCTTCCTGGACGAACGCGTAGGAGTACTGCGTGAAGCCGCGGGCGGCGGCGATGAGGAGTGCTTCGTGGCGCGGATTTTCGGCGAGCAGGCTTTCGACCAGTTTGAGGCTGAACGGCACGGCGGCGCGGATCAGGTCGGGATCGTCGTCGGCGGCGAAGGTGGCGCCGGTGCCGGCGAGAGCGTCGCCGAGTTGATTGATGGCGTATTTCTTGATGGAGCAGGAGGAGAGAAGAAGACAGAGGGGCAGAACGGCACGACGAAGCATGAGTCATTTTACCGTTCGGTGGTGGGGTGTACGAAGAGGCGTCGACACAAGTGTCGACGCGGCACGCACGAGTGCGCGCGCCACACTTATTAGCCAGGTGGAAGCAGGAGGATTTTGAGGACGCCTTTGGTGGCGGCGCGGGAGAAGGCTTCGCGGGCGCGATCGAGGGGGAACTGTTCGGAGATGAGTTGGTCGACACGAACTTTGCCGGATGCGAGCAGGTGCATGGCGGGCTCGAACCGTCCACAACGAGAACCGACCAGAGTAATCTCGTTCACGATGGCAGGGGCCGTGTCGATGGGGACGAGTCCGTGGACGGTGGACTTCATAATGACGGTGCCGCGTGGAACGCACATCGAGATGGCGGCGCGGAGACCTTCGGACGAGCCGGTGGCGTCGACAACGACAGGATAGGCGCGCTCGGGCAGCTTCTTGCCGATGAGCTCTGTGGCGATACCTTTTACGATGCTCAGCTTTTCACGATGGCGGCCGAAGAGGTGCACTTCGGCGCCGTGCGCGTGAATGACTTGGGCGATCAAGAGACCCAGCTTTCCGTCGCCCAGAACGGCGACGCGGTCGTTTTTGGCGATGCGGACTTGATCCAAGATCTCGCAAGCGGCGGCAATGGGTTCGATGAAGACCGCATGTTCGACAGGGATGGTCTTTGGCACTCGATGCAGATTGCGCAGGGGCAGAGTCAGGAATTCACGAAACGCTCCGGGATGCTCGACGATACCGAGAACGGTGCGAGTGGGACAATGGCGGCCGAGTCCGCGGGCACACCATTCGCAATGGCCGCAGGCGAGATTGATTTCGCCGGCTACGGTGCGGCCGATCCAGGCGGGATCTTCGGCCTCAGTAACTTCGCCGACGAATTCGTGGCCGGGTGTGCCGCTGAATCCATAGTAGCCGCGCTGCAATTCGAGATCCGTCGAACAGATTCCGGCAGCGAGCATGCGGATGCGCGCGAAGCCTTGGGGAACGCGGGGGAGCGGCTGTTTGCGAACTTCGACGCGTCCGGATTCGAGATGAACGGCGAGCATCGTCTAAAGTTAGAGGATATGGCTTTAGCGGCGCAAACGGCGGAGCTAGTGTGTTTCAACGCGAAGTGCCGGACGCGGTACGCGATCACGGACGTCCTGTATAACTGCACGAAATGTGGCGGGCTGCTGGAAGCGGTGTATGGCTCGATTGATGCTTCGGATCTGAAGAAAGTCTTTCGCGAACGGCGGATGAGCAACGCTCCACTGGACGCGAGCGGGGTGTGGAGATATCGCGAACTGTTTCCGTTTCTCGAGGACTATTCGTGCGTGACGACATTGCGCGAGGGGAACACGCCGATGCTGGACGCGCCCATCGCGGCAGCTTATGCCGGGCTGGATCGGATCACGTTTAAGCACCAGGGATTCAATCCGACGGGATCATTCAAGGATAACGGGATGACGTGCGGGCTCGCGCAGGCGCGGCGGCTGGGGATGCGGCGTGTGGCTTGCGTGTCGACTGGGAACACATCGGCATCGATGGCGGCCTACGCGGCGGCGGCGGGAATCGAAGCGCTGATCTTTTTGCCACACGGCAATATTTCATTCGGCAAGCTGGCGCAGGCGCTGGAATATGGGGCGCGCACTTTCGAAGTGGAGGCGAATTTCGATCAGATCCTGGCGCTGGTGCGCGTGCTGGCGGAACGCGTGGGGATTTACCTGCTCAATTCAGTGAATCCGTTTCGCATCGAAGGACAGAAGAGCATCATTTTCGAAATGCTGGATCAGCGCGACTGGCGCGCGCCGGAGTGGATCGTGCTGCCAGGCGGAAATTTGGGGAACACGTCGGCGTTCGGGAAGGCTCTTCGTGAATTGATGGCACTGGGGTTGATCAACAAGATGCCGCGGCTGGCGGTGATTCAGGCTGCCGGGGCTTCACCTTTTTATGAGTTCGTTCAGCACGGCGGCGAGTTTCACGCGGTCGAAAAGCCGGAGACGCTGGCGACGGCGATCCGCATTGGCGACCCGGTGTCGTGGCCGAAGGCGCTGCATGAAGTGCGGTCGTCGGGCGGCGTCGTGGAGCAGGTGAACGAGCAGGAGATCGCGGACGCGAAGGCGCAGATCGGACGATGCGGCATCGGGTGCGAGCCTGCGTCGGCGGCTACGCTCGCGGGGTTGAAGAAGCTGACGGCGCGCGGCGTAGTCGATCACGGCGCGGATGTTGTTGCCGTGCTGACTGGGAATCTATTGAAAGACCCGGACTATATTTACCGGTACCACACGGGGCAGTTGGAGGCGCCGGGTGGCGTGAAGATTGAATCGACGTACGGGAATCGTTCGGTGGTGGTGCCGAACGATGCGGACGCGATTGCTCGGGTGCTTTAGGGATCAGCAACGGGGATTTACCGCATTCCGCCGGATGCGATTAGTGTTTCGCCGGTCAGCCAACCCGAGTCTCCTGATGCGAGAAACACGGCAATGGGCGCAATGTCCTCCGGCTGCCCGATTCGTCCTAGCGGCGTTTGCCCTTCAAGTTGTTTTTGAAAGTCGCTGCCGATGATTCCAGCGGTATGAACACCCTCGGTCTCCACCATTCCAGGATTGATCGAGTTGACTCGAATCTTCTTCGGTCCGAGCTCTTTTGAGAGCACGCGGGTCACGGCGTCCACGGCTCCCTTGGTGGCGGTGTAGACGGTGGTGTTTGGCGGCGTCACTTGACTCGCGCCTGAGCCTATGTTGATAATGCTTCCGCCTTCCGCGCCGAAGTGTTTCGCGGCCTCCTGCGTTGCCAGGATCAGTCCCAGAACATTGGTGTTGAAGAGGCGGTGAAACCGCTCTTCGGTGATTTCTTGGAGCGCAGCGAACTCGTACACTCCCGCGTTGTTCACCAGAACATCCAGACGCCCATACGCCTTTTTCGTGTCTGCAAAAATCCGTTGAACATCGGCTGATTTCGACACATCGCCTTGCACGGCGATGGCCTTGCCGCCTTTGCTTTTGATGTCCGCGACCACCTGGTCCGCGCCAGCCTTGCTGGAGGCGTAGTTCACTACGACCGCCGCTCCTTCAGCCGCCAATCCTTTGGCGATTCCTGCGCCGATACCCTTGGACGCGCCAGTAACTACGGCTACTTTGCCCGCAAGTTTACTCATGTACTGTAATCCCCTCGTCTAATGGATGAGGCGGAACCGGAAAAAGATTCAGCGTAGAGAATTCACGAAAGCACGCGCGTCGAGTTTAGGATTGGCGGCTTTCTTCGCGCTTTCAATGCCGGCCACGGGGAGTTTCGACGCATCCAATAGCCCAAGCTGAACCAAGACCGAGGCTTGATCCCAATAAATATGTTCGTGAGCGAGTTTGTCGCCACGCAGTTTCACGATGGCGACCAGCGGGACTTCGACGCGCTTTCCGGTGGGTTCGATGCCGGGGAGCATCCAATCCATTTTGATGGTGTGGGTGAACTGGAAGATCATTTCGTCGACGATCTGGTCGTCGCCGATGGTGCGTGAGAGCGGCGTCAGGGTGGTGTCGGGAGGCATTTGCGGGATGAAGTGTTTCGAGTAGAACTCGCGCAACTGCTGCTTGCCGACGCCGCCGGTGAGGATGGGGATGTGATTGACGTAGGCATCGTCGACCATGGTGGCGAGGGTGTCCTCGGTGGAGCGCGTCGCGAATTCATGCTGGATGTGTTCGGCCCAGATGGCTTCAAGCGAGTGCTGTTTGACGATTAGATGACGGAGGAAGAATTCGACGGTGCGCAAATCGGCGAGTTCGGCGGCCGTGGGGTCGTAATGCATGCCGCCTTTGCGCGCGAAGGCGTGATCACAATTGGGATACAGATGAACTGCGGCGGGATGCGCGGCTTGGATCTTTTCCAATGCGGCGGGAGGACAATATTTATCGAGTCCCGCGACGTGCAGCATTAACGGACCGCGCACGTTTCCGAGGGCCTGTTCAATTCCAACGCCGTAATAGCCGACAGCGGCGTCGGGCCGGTATCGCACCGCAAGTTCGTAGGCGAGGCGGCCACCCAAGCAGTAGCCGACGGCGCCGACGCGGCGCGTGCAGGCGGGATGATCGCGAAGGAAATTCATGGCGGCAGCGGCATCGTCCACGGCCTTGGCGAAATCGAGCTTGCCCAACATCCCTAGCGCGCGCTCGATATCGCTCTCCGGCGACAATTCGAGACCGGGTTCGATGCGCCAGAAGAGATCGGGACAGACGGCCAGAAATCCACGGGCAGCGAACCAATCGCACACGGAACGCATGTTGGCGTTGACGCCGAAAATCTCTTGCAGGACCACGACGCCAGGACCGCGCCCGCCGGCCGGAAGAGCCAGGTAGGCGGAGAACTCATGTTCGTCGAACGATCGGATTTGGGCCATAGCAAGAGTATAATCGTGGTGTGCGTAAAACTCTGCTGGTCGTGGCCGGCGTGCTTCTCGTTGCGTGTTCCCGCGATATTCAGAACTCCCAGGCGGTGCGGTCTGGGGTGCTCGACTACCTGACGGCGAATCAGTCGAAGATCGGGCTGAATCCGGATGCGATGCAGATCGACGTGACGTCGGTATCGTTCCAGGAAAACGAGGCGCGGGCGACGGTGGTGTTCCGCGCTAAGGGCGCCGCCGATAGCACGCCGATGCCGATGGTTTACAACCTGGCTCGCGATGGTAACAAGTGGGTGGTGCGCGGGAAAGCGGAGAGTGGAGGGAGTCCGCATGGAGGCGAGGCTCCGCAAGGACAGTTGCCGGCGGGACATCCGCCGGTGGGTTCGAAACAATGAAGACCGTCGCCGTTTTGGGCGGCGGACCGGCAGGATCGTTCGCCGCAGAGCGCCTGGCGCGAGCCGGCCTGAAGGTCATGGTGTTCGATGAAAAGCTCGCGTGGGAAAAACCCTGCGGTGGCGGGCTGACGTACAAGGCGTACAACGAATATCCATTCCTGATCGAGAACGATACTCCGAAACGGCTGGTGCATGAAACGCTGATCGCGGCGCCCAAGGCGGGCGAAGTGACCATGGCGCTGTCGCATCCGCTGGTCATTTATTCGCGCTTCGATCTGAACCGGATGCTGCTGGAACGCGCGGAACGAGCCGGGGCATCGATCGAGAAGACGCGCGTGCTCGGTCTGGAGCGGCGCGATCGCGGGTGGCGACTGCGCACGCAAGCAGGCTCCGCAGAAGCCGATTTCTGCATCATCGCGACCGGCGCGCGAAATCCGCTGCGCGATGTGGGAACCGAGTGGAGCGCGAAGGACACCATGAGCGCGCTGGGTTACTACGTGCCTGCATCGCAGGAGCGCATCGACATTCAATTTCTGCCGCAACTCGAAGGCTACATCTGGGTGTTTCCGCGATGCGGACATCTTTCGGTCGGCATCTGCGGAAAAGGCGAACCCGCGCAATCGCTGCGCGCGCGGCTGGAACAATACATGAACGAGCGCGGGATCGTCTGGAAGGGGTCGGCATTTTACAGCCACATGCTTCCGTCGCTGGAAACTCCGGGATGGAAAAACAATCGCGTGGCGGGCGACGGATGGCTGGCGGTGGGCGATGCGGGCGGGCTGGTGGATCCGATCACGGGAGAAGGTTTGTATTACGCGATGCGTTCGGGCGACCTGGCGAGCCGCGTGGTGGTGGACGACGCGCACGGCATCGCGGAAAAGGCCGCGGCGTATCGAGCGATGCTCTCGCATGAGTTCGCGGTGGATCTGGAGTTCGCGGCGACACTGGCGAAGCGGGTATTCCTGGGCAGCTTCATGTTCAGCAGCGTTCCGGCGCGGATGATCCATTTCATGCGGCGCAGTCCACGTTTTCGCGAACTCATGCAGGACTTGTTCGCAGGCACGCAACCGTACCTCACTCTGAAGAAGCGCCTGCTGAAGAATCTCAACGGCACGCTGCAGGAAGTGCTGATGAACTTTTTCCTGAACCGGGTGATTCCGGAAAGCTCGCGCGCGAGTCTATGAAGATCTCCAACTCGGAGAAGTGGTTTTCACGGGCGCAGGAACACATTCCAGGCGGCGTGAATTCTCCGGTACGGGCATTTCGCGGCGTAGGCGGAACTCCACTGTTCATCGCGCGCGGGGAAGGCTCGCGGATTTACGACGTCGACGGCAATTCCTATATCGATTATGTCGGTTCGTGGGGACCGCTGATTCTGGGGCATCGTCCGCCGTGTGTGAGGGAGGCGCTGCGCGAGGCGATCGAATGCGGCACCAGCTTCGGAGCGCCCACGGAGCGCGAGGTCGAATTCGCGGAGCTGATCGCGAAGATCGTGCCGTCGATGGAGATGGTTCGGCTGGTCAATTCGGGAACCGAGGCGACCATGAGCGCGCTGCGCGTGGCTCGCGGATTTACGGGTCGCGATCTGACCATCAAGTTCGAAGGCTGCTATCACGGCCACGTCGATTCACTGCTGGTGAAGGCGGGATCCGGGATGGCGACACTGGGGATCGCTGACACCGCGGGGGTGCCGGCAGCGTTCGCTGCGACGACCATCGCGCTTCCGTATAACTCGATCGCTGCCGTGGAGCAGGCGTTCGCGGAGCGCGGGGGCGAGGTTGCGGCCGTGATTGTCGAGCCGGTGGTCGGCAACATGGGCTGCGTTCCGCCGGCACCCGGATTTCTGGAAGCTTTGCGCGACGTGACGGCTCGACATGGGGGTCTGTTGATTTTCGACGAAGTGATGACGGGATTCCGGCTGGCGTTGGGCGGCGCGCAGCAGCGATTCGGAATCAAGCCGGATCTAACTACGATGGGAAAGATCATCGGCGGAGGGCTACCGTTGGCGGCGTACGGAGGACGCGCCGACATCATGAAGAAGATCGCGCCACTGGGTCCGATCTATCAGGCGGGGACGCTATCGGGGAATCCGCTGGCGGTGGCGGCGGGTCTGGCGATGCTGCGGTATCTGGTGGGACATCCCGAAGTTTACGCGACGCTCGAAGCGAGGTCGGCGCAGTTGACGGCGTGGACGCCGCCCAGTTCGACGTCAACGAGCCCGACGATCAATCGAGTGGGATCGATGTTCACGTTTTTCTTCACGGATCACGCGGTGACGGATTGGGAATCGGCGAAGCGAAGCGATACGGCGCGATTCGCGAAGTTCTTCCATTTCATGCTGGAGCGCGGCGTGTACCTGGCGCCATCGCAGTTCGAAGCGGGATTCGTTTCGGCCGCGCATACGGAGGACGACATCCGTCAGACGGTGGAGGCTGCGCGTGAGTTCTTTAATCGGCCTGTGTGAAACGTGCGTGTATTGCAGGGTGATGCGGTCGGACCGCGGGTCGACGTTCTATTTGTGTGAACGATCGTTGACGGATCCGAATTTTGCGAAGTATCCGCGGTTGCCGGTGCTTCAATGCGTGGGGTATGAGGAGCGGGGCGATCGCGGGTGACGACGTTCGCGCGTTCGCGCGAATGCTCCGGCTACAAGCCGGAGCGCAAGCTGGAAGCTTGCCCCACATTGCGTTGAGCTAGGCGGAAAATAATGCGAGTTGGCCGCCGGTGTGAAGGAACAGAATGTTCTGATTCGCGGTGAATTCGCGGGCGCGGATGCGGGCGATCATCGCGGCTGCGGCTTTCGCGGTGTAAACGGGATCGAGGACTACGCCTTCGTGGCGCGCGAATAATCGGATCGCCTCGAGACCTTCCGGGGTTGGGATGCCGTAGCCTTCGCCGACAAAGCGGTCGTCGACGCTAATTCTCGGATCGAGGGGCGTACCGAGTAATGTTGCGACGCCTTGCACGATTTCGCCAACGTGAGTTGAGATCGATTCGGAGGAATCGTCGGCACTGACGCCGATCACTTTCGTCGTGCAATGGAGGGATTCGAACCCGGCGGCGAGGCCGGCCTGTGTGCCTCCGGATGACGTCGAATGAAAAACGAAGTCGAAATGGACGGGACAGTTCGCGATCTCTTCCGCGGCTCGCATGCATCCCAACGATCCGAGTGGAACCGAAGCGCCAAGTGCAATCTCGTAAGGCTTGCGGCCGTTCGCGGAAAGCTCTTCGGCGATCCGGTGCATGGTTGGTACGCGATCCTCACGATTCGCGACGCGATGGATGGTCGCGCGGTAGAGTTCATCAAGATACAGGCTGGCAGGCGTCCCAGAGGCTTGGCCGTTCAGGATGAGATGGCATTTCAGGCCGACGTTCGCGGCAAGCGCGGCGGTGACGCGCGCATGATTCGAGCGAATACTTCCGATGGTCAGGACTGTATCGGCGTCGTTAGCCTGAGCCTCGGCGAGTATGTATTCGAGTTTCCGAACCTTGTTTCCACCGAACCCGGGGCCGATGTAATCGTCGTGCTTGATGTATAGACGAGGGCCGCCGCCGAGGGCTTCCCGGAGGCCAAGCATTTCGTCGATGGGCGTCGGGTAGAGGCCGAGGTCGAGGTGCGGGACCGATGCCCACGCTTGCTCCGCGTGGTCGTCTTCCAAAATCGAATTGCACACTTGGAGGCACTCATCGCAGATATAGGCGCGCGGGTAATCGGACGGGGAGGAAATCAATTTGCGGACGACGTCCTGGCTCTTTCGGCAAAACGAACAGCGCAGAGAATCGTCACGCATTGAAAATCTCCAGCTCGACTGAAGCGCCCGCGCCGCATCCGAGGATTTTCGACGCGGAAGCCTGGTTGGCAGCGACCTCCAGATAGCCGGAGCTGCCGATGATCGCGAAAATCTCTCCGATGGCGGCTTCCGAATAAGTCAGCGCGAGGCGGCGAATCGGCTCCAGGCCTACGCGGAGCTCGAAGGGCCGCGTCTTGACACCGGCGAAATCATCAATGTGGAGATTGGTGATCAGGTTTCCGAAGCGGTCGACTTTGAGAATGACGCCGGTCCAAGAGTGGCGGCCGATCTGCTGCGGCTTCAGGCGGAAACTTCGTACGTGGTCGTGGATTACTTTTCCGAACTTCTCCGCGCCAACACCGCGCGCAAGGTGGGCGGCTGCGGGAGCGAAGACGTCGCGTCCATGAAAAGTCCGACTGACTTGAGCGCTCATCAATTTTGAATTGGAGATGACCCGCACCTTATGTGGCGACGTGTCGTAGATCATCGAGAGCACGCCGTTATCGGGCGCGATGAAGAATTGCCCGGCAGCTTCGCACAGGATGGGACGCCGCTCGCTGCCGACGCCGGGATCGACCACGACCACGTGAATCGTGCCCTTGGGGAAATAGCGCCACGCCTGAGCGATCACGAACGCGGCTTCGTTGACGTCGTACGGAACAATTTCGTGCGTAATGTCGACGATGGTCGTGCGCGGAGCAATGCCGAGGATGACTCCCTTCATGGTTCCCACGAAATGATCGGCTGCGCCGAAATCCGTTGTGAGGGTGACGATGGGCATGCAAGAATTGATATAGAAGCCGGTGTATTACTTCGATCACAACGCGACCACGCCCGTCTCCGCCGAAGTGCTGGAGGCGATGCTGCCCATGATGACCGAAGTCTACGGCAACGCTTCCAGTATCCATTATTTCGGTCAGGCGGCGCGTCAGAAGCTGGATGCGGCGCGGCGGCAAGTCGCTACGATGTTGGGAGCGTCGCCGGAAGAGATTGTTTTCACCAGTGGCGGAACAGAGGCGGACAATCTCGCACTGCTGGGAATCGCTAGAGGCGGGCATGCGGTCACGACGACCATCGAACATCCGGCGGTGCTGGGCGCGGCGGCCCAACTGGCTGCGGTGACCACGGTGGCGGTGGATGCGCGCGGTTTGGTCGATCCTGATGCGATTCGTCGCGCACTGCGGCCGGACACGAAGATGATCAGCGTGATGCACGCAAACAACGAGACCGGCGTGATCCAACCGATTGCGGAGATCGCAAAGATTGCGCGCGTGGCGGGCGTCGTGATGCATTCGGACGGAGTGCAGGCGGCAGGAAAGATTCCGCTGAACGTCAACGCACTGGACGTCGATCTGTATTCGATCAGCGGGCACAAATTTTACGCGCCGAAGGGTGTTGGCGCGCTATACGTCCGCAAGGGAACCAAGCTGGCCGCGATGCAGCATGGCGGACATCATGAGCGAGATCGCCGGGCGGGAACAGAAAACGTCCCTGGCGCGGTGGCGCTGGGGCGCGCGGCGCAATGGATCATCGACGAAGGCGCGGCGGAGTGGACGCGCGTCGAAGAGCTGCGCGACCGGCTAGAACACGCGATTCTCGATCGCATCACGGGCTCGCACGTGAATGGCGCGGGTGCGCCGCGAACGGCCAACACGTCTAACATTCGATTCGACGGGATCGATAGCGAGCCGCTGCTGATCGCTCTCGATTTACGCGGATTCGCCGTGTCGAGCGGATCGGCATGTTCGAGCGGGGCGCAGGAGCCGTCGCATGTGCTTACGGCGATCGGGTTGACAAAGGAGCAGGCACGATCGAGCCTGCGGTTCTCGCTGGGGAGATCGAACACGGCCGAGCAGGTGGACGCGTTGATCGAGGCGGTGGCGGAATCTGTGGCGCATCTCAGAAAGCTGGCACCGGCCTATGTCTAAAGCCGAAACAATCGCGGTGGCGATGTCGGGCGGAGTGGACAGCTCCGTGGTCGCAGGATTGTTGCAGCGGAAAGGCGACCGGGTGATCGGTCTCACCATGCAATTGTGGAATCAGCGCCGCTTGCCGAAAATTGCTCCCAGCGGCCCCACGGGACGATGCTGCTCGATCGACGATGTGTACGATGCGCGGCACGTGGCCCAACATCTTGGAATTCCATACTACGTGGTGAATTTCGAGGATCGTTTCGAGCAACAGGTGGTGAAGCCGTTCGTGGACGAGTATCTGGCGGGGCGTACGCCGATCCCGTGCACGCTGTGCAACAACTTCATCAAGTTCGACCAGTTTCTAGAAATGGCGGACGGCGTGGGGGCTTCGCGAATCGCCACGGGGCATTATGCGCGGATCGCTTGGAACCAAGACACGGGGCGCTGGGAGATGCGCCGCAGCGCGGATCGAAGCAAGGATCAAACTTATTTTTTGTTCGGTCTCACGCAGGAGCAGTTGGCGCGCACGCAGTTTCCGTTGGGTGGATACGAGAAGCCGCAGGTTCGGGAACTGGCTCGCGAATTGGGGATTCCGACTGCGGAAAAGCCTGACAGCCAGGAGATTTGCTTTGTTCCCAACGGAGATTACGCGGCGTTTATCGACGCTTATTTTCGGGAGCAGGGAATCGGTGCGGAAGACACGCGCGGCGAACTTGTCACCACGGATGGTCGAGTGGTGGGCGAGCATTCGGGCGTGCATCATTTCACGGTGGGGCAGCGCCGCGGCATCGGCATTGCGGCGGGGGAGCCGCTGTATGTGATCGCTACCGAGCCTATTACGCGCCGTGTCGTCATCGGCCGCAACGATGCGCTGTTACGCGCGACCATGCATGTCAAGGACGTCAACTGGATTTCGATCGCGCCGCCGGCGACGCCGATTCGCGGGGAAATCAAGATCCGCAACAAGCACGCGGCTGCTGCGGCGACGATCACGCCGAACACATTGACACGGGTTGAGGTTCATTTCGACGAGCCGCAACGCGCCGTCACTCCCGGGCAGGGCGCGGTATTTTACTCGGGCGACCTGGTGCTCGGCGGCGGCTGGATTGAGTGACAAAGGCGAGTGATCGAGTATTGGATCGCCAAATTCGCGCTGACCTCCATCGCGCAATTTCCTTTTTTAGCTCGCGTGTATGTGAAGCTGATCGATCTGGCGATTCCTCGATTGCGAAGGACGGCTGTTAAGAATTTGGAAATCGCCGATATACCGGATGAGGGCGTGATCCGCGGGATGTATCGCTCGATCGCGCGCACACTGGTTGCCTTCGCGAAGCTTCCGTTCATCACGCCTGAAAATATTGGTGAATGGATTCGCTATGAGGGGTTGGAAAACTTCAAAGCGGCGCAAGCGCGCGGGCGCGGAGTTCTGGTGGCCACGGCACACCTGGGAAATTGGGAATTGAGCGCGTTTGCGCACGCATGGATGACCGCGCCGATGCACATTGTGGTTCGTCCGATTGATAATCCGCGGGTGGATGCGATGGTGGAGCAACGCCGCGCACTGAGCGGGAACCATATCATCGAAAAGAAAGATGCGGCACGCGACATTCTGCGCGCGCTCAAGGCGGGAGACGCGGTCGGAATCCTGATCGACCAGAATACTGCGCCTGAGGAGGGCGTGTTCATCGATTTCTTCGGCATCAAAGCGTGCGCGGGCGCCGCGTTTGCCAGGCTGGCGCACCACAGCGGCGCGGCCGTTGTTCCGGGCTTCGCGTTGTGGTCTGCGGAAGAACAGCGTTATGTGTTGAGATTCGATCCGATCATCGAAATGACGGGCGACGTGCTGGAAGACACGCAGCGCATCCACGCGCATCTGGAAAACGTCATTTTGCAACACGCCGATCAGTACCTGTGGATTCACAGGCGGTGGAAAACGCGGCCGCCTGGGGAAGCGTCCATATACTGACTTATGCTGCTTGCTCATGTGGTCGAAACTTCGCAGCGGATCGCGGAGACGACTAAGCGTCTGGCAAAGATCGACCTGCTGGCTGCGCTGCTGCGCGAGTTGCGCAGCGACGAGATCGACATCGTGGTTGCGTTCCTTTCGGGGCGAACGCGGCAGGGGCGCATCGGGGTGGGATACGGAGCCCTGCGCGACGCCGCTGCCGAGCCGGCGGCGACTGCGACGATTGAAGTGGTCGAACTAGATCGGGGCTTCACCGAAATCGCAAGGACGAAAGGGACGCGCAGCCGCGTGGAACTTCTGCGTCACGTGCTCGCACGCGCCACGCGTCCTGAACAACAATTCATCACTGGACTGCTCGGCGGCGAATTGCGGCAGGGTGCGCTCGAAGGGATCATGATCGAGGGTGTGGCGAAAGCATCGGGCGTGCCGGTCGATCGTGTACGGCATGTGGCGATGGTCACCGGCGATGTGACGGCGATCGCGAGATCGCTACTGGAAAAAGGCGAGGCTGGGCTGGGTGAGTACGGGGTCCGGCTGTTTCAACCCTTGCAGCCGATGCTGGCACAAACAGCGGAGGACGTAACCGAGGCGCTGGACGATCTGGGTGAAGCCGCGCTCGAATACAAGTTCGACGGCGCGCGCGTGCAGGTTCACAAATCCGGCGACGACGTGAGGGTGTTTTCGCGAGCGCTGAACGATGTTACCGCCGCGGTGCCCGAAGTGGTGGAAGCGGTTCGAGCCATGCCGGCTAGGGAACTCATCCTCGACGGCGAGGTTCTCAGCCTGAGACCTGACGGGCGTCCGCAGCCGTTTCAAATTACGATGCGGCGCTTCGGCCGTAAGCTGGGGGTCGACGGGCTTCGTGCCGAGTTGCCGCTTTCACCATTCTGGTTCGATCTGCTGTATCTCGACGGTGGCGATCTTCTCACCGAACCGCAGTCGCGCCGCTTCGGGATGCTCGAGAGGATTGCGCCGGTGGTTCCGCACTTGACTACGTCGGACGCGGGCAAGGCTAACGAGTTTTTGCAAAGTTCGCTCACGCAGGGTCATGAAGGCGTGATGGCGAAAGCGCCTGACGCTATTTATGCGATCGGCGCACGGGGGCGAAGCTGGCTAAAAGTGAAACACGTCCGCACGCTGGATCTGGTGATCCTTGCGGCGGAGTGGGGCAGCGGTCGCCGCCGCGGCTGGCTGAGCAATCTTCACCTGGGCGCGCGCGATGCCGAAAAAGGCGGGTTCGCGATGCTCGGAAAAACGTTTAAGGGGCTCACGGATGAGATGCTGGCCTGGCAGACGCAGGAACTGTTGAAGCTGGAAATCGCGCGCGACCGGTATGCGGTGCATGTCGAACCGAAGCTGGTGGCCGAGATTGCTTTCAACGAAATTCAGGTCAGCTCGCGCTATGCCAGCGGGCTGGCGCTGCGCTTCGCTCGCGTGAAACGATATCGTACCGATAAGAGCGCTGCCGAGTCGGACACATTTCAGACGGTCATGAAGCTGGCGGCGGAGTGAGCCATGGAAAACGACTTCACAATCTCCGAAACAGGAGGCGTCCGCATTGTGGAGGGGCCGCCGGACCGGCCGGTCATGCGTACTGTTGATGACGCTGCCCTGGTTGTCGAGACATGTTTTTCGCACCGTGCGCTCTCGGCTCTTCTGTACGCGGAAAATCTCACGGAACACTTTTTCGATTTGAGTTCGGGCGAAGCGGGCGCCGTTCTGCAGAAGCTACGGAACTATCGAATCCGCGTCGCGGTGGTGTACAGCCCGGATCGTGTTCGCTTCAGCACGAAGTTTGGAGAGCTCGTCACGGAGGAAAATCGTGGAAACCACTTTCGGTTGTTCGAGTCTGCTGAAGCGGCTCGCGAATGGTTGAGTACGACTCGTTGAGACGATTTCAGTTGTTGGCCGACAGGGGAGTCACTCCGCTGGCTGCAAGGGTTCGGTTGAAGGCGGGCACATCTTTGTCGATCAATGCGCGATATTCGCCTTTCGCCGCGGCCAGATCCTTTTCGATCATGTCGGTCAGGCTTAGAGCAGTGTCGGTAGGCCCGTAATCCGCACCTCCGGCGACGTCCCCCGCTCCGGTGCCGACTTCGCCGTTCAGCCAGATCAGGTTGAAGTACACCTTGTAGGATGCGATGAAATACTTGTCGTCGCTGGTGGTGAGCGCCTTAGAAACCAGTTTGTATTCGACGTTTTGCATCTTCTGATCCATCTCCTGGGCCGATTTCAATAACTCGGTTTTGGAGCGATCCGCGCGCAACATCTTTTGAACGTCGTCGAGCTGCTTCCGCATCCACTCGAGCTGATTGATCATGTCCGACGCCGAGTTGATGTCGTCACGGATGCGGAGCTGGAGCTTGGCCTGCGCCTGGAGATCGGCGTCCGACCCGTGACTGGAGGGATCGCGAACGATCTCGAGGGGTTGGGTGTAGGACTCGCCGTCCACCGTGAGACGCATGGTGTATTTTCCGGGAGGAGCGACAGGACCAACCTCGGCTTGCGCCGCGCCCCAGTGCGTGATGGGACGAGAATCCTGCCCACGGAAACGCGGCTCTTCCATGATGTGCGGGTTTTCGGGAGGCGTGGTTCGCAACGCCACCAGACGCGGCGGATCGTAATGCAGATCCCATTGCGCGCGATTCAAGCCAGGACGCGAGGGCACGTTGCGCAGCTCGCGGACTACTTTGCCGTCGGCATCGAGAATCGCGGCCTGTACCGGTCCCTTCGGCTGATTCTTGAGCTGGAAATTCACGTACGCGCGGCCGCCGCCCAGGATTCGAACGGTCTGGCGCGGCGTGAACAGCGACACCGAAGTGTCCGATCCCACGCCCTTGGCCATCTGCTCGAGCGGGGTGATGTCGTCCAGAATGTAGATCCCGCGGCCGTAGGTCGAAATCACCAGATCGTGAAATTGTTTCTGCACCACGGCCCACGAAACCGGAGAATGCGGCAAGCCGTTCTGGAGATTGGTCCAGTGGCCGCCGTCGTCAAGCGAATAGTACAAACCGTTGCCGGTGCCCGCGAACAGAAGTCCTTTGCAGTTGGGATCTTCGGCGATCACGCGGACGTAAGAGAGTTGATGGCTAGGGAGGCCGCCGCTGATTTTGGTCCACGTTTGGCCGAAATCGGTGGTCTTATACAGAAATGGATTGCGATCGTCCATCAGGTGATAGTCGACTGAGATGTAGGCGGTGCCGGCGTCGAAGAAGGACGGCTGGATGCTGGTGATGGTGCCCCACGGCTTCATGCCGACGTTTTTGGTCACGTCATTCCACTGCTTTCCGTCTTTCGTGTACCAGACTTTTCCATCGTTGGTCCCGGCCCACACGAGATTCTTCTGCACGGTGGATGGCGCGATAGCGAACACGACTTCGCCATAGAACTGGCCGAGGTTGTCGCCGACGATTCCACCACTGGGCACCAGGTACTTGAGATCCTGCGTCGAAAGGTCGGGACTGATGACGCTCCAGCTTTGCCCGCCGTTGGTGGTTTTGAAAATCACCTGGCAGCCGTAGTAAACCGTGTTGTGATCGAACGGGTCGATGGCCAAGGGAGCGGTCCAGTGGCAACGATATTTGGTGTCGTTCGGCGGCGAGTCGAGCGTGTGCAGCCACGGACTCACGGATCGAGCAAGTTTGGTTTTCGCGTCCCAGCGCGTCACTTCGTCGCCATAGCAGGTGGCCCAGACGATGTTCGGATCGGTGGGGTCGGCATAGGTGAAACCAGATTCGCAGCCACCCATGCCGCGATCCCAACCGGGCTCGGCAGCGCGGCCGAATCCACCGAAGCCGACTTGCACGGCGGGCCCGCGCATGGTCGTGTTGTCCTGCATGTTGGTGTAGAAGTAGTAGGGGACCTGATTGTCGACAGACACGTGGTACATCTGGCCGACGGGGAGCGTGACGCGATTGAAGCCGCGGCCATGCGACGTGGTGATGTTCATTCCGCCGTCGTGCGTGATCACGAAGCGATCGGGGTTGGTGGGGTCCCACCAGATGTCGTGATTGTCGCCGCCCCACGGAGTCGGGCGAAATGTCTCGCCGCCATCGAGAGACTGATGGAAGGAGCTGTTGGACACGAACACTTCGTTCTCGTTGGTGGGCGAAACGGCGAGATGAATGTAATAGCCGGCGCGTCCGATCAGCGCGCGATCCCAATTCACGACGCGCCAATTCACGCCGCCGTCGTCGGATCGCCACATGGATCCCTGATCCGCGGTTTGAATGAGTGCGTATACGCGATCCGAATTGGTGGGCGCCACAGCGACGTCGATTTTGCCGACGGGCGAATGCGGCAAGCCAGTTGATGCGACGCGATTCCAGGTGGTCCCGCCATCGCGCGACATATAAACACCGCTTCCAGGTCCGCCGCTGAACTCGCCGTAGGTGTGCATTTCGACCTGCCAGGTCCCCGCGAACAGTTTCTGCGGGTTCTTGGCATCCATGGAGAGGCCGCTGCAGCCGGTGTTCTCATCGACAAACAGGACGCGATCCCAGTGGATGCCGCCGTCAGTGGTGCGAAACACTCCGCGCTCCCGTTGCGGTCCGGTCATACGGCCGAGGGCGCACGCGTAGACGATATCCGGATTAGTGGGATGAATCACCAGCCGCCCGATGCGGCCGGTTTCATCGAGTCCCATATGCGACCAAGTACGGCCTCCGTCGACGGATTTGTAGATACCGTTGCCCATTACATCGACGTCGCGGATGGCCCATGCTTCGCCGGTGCCGGCCCACACGATACTTGGATTCGACGGCGCCACAGCCAGCGAACCAATCGCGCCGACAGGCTGATTATCGAAAATCGGCGTCCAACCAAATCCGCCATCGACTGACTTGAAAATCCCACCGGACGCGGCGCCGGCATAGTAAGTGTTGATGTCACCCGGGACGCCGGCGACGGAAGCGACGCGGTTGCCAGCCAGCGGACCGACGAAGCGAAAGCGGAATGCGTCGACAGATTCCTGGCCTCCGCGGCGCTGCGCGAGCAGCGGAAGTAAGACAACCATTCCGATGAATGCAAGGCGGCGCATAGTTATCCTCATTTGGATGAAGTTTATCACGCTGATGTTTAAATGGTTCACGCAAAGGGCGCAAACGTCTGCGCAAAGCGCGCCAATCGGATCGCGCACATCCAAATCGTCTTTAGTTGGCTTCGACCTGAAATTCGGCGATACGCTGGAAGGTCGCTCCGCCTGTATCCCAGGCGCTGAACTCCAGCCGGTAGCTTCCGGGCTCGAGCTTCGCTAACGGAATGTTTGCGCCGTAGCGGATCACCGGATTGCCGCCCTCCGCTGGCGTCGCGATCCGGAATTTACCGGAATCGACCTTGGCATCTCCGGTCTTGGCATCGAGAACGCGCACCTGTAGCGCGATGCCCAGGTCCTTGGGGAGTTCTGCTGCGAGCAGCATGGGCTCGTACACCTCGACATAAACCGACGGCTTCTGCGTGGTCTTGAAGGCGATCTTTCCGGTCGGCACGATTTGAAAGTTTTCGACGACGAGCGGGGTCCGATCTTCGATCAGCGCGGCTTCCAACCCGCCGGCGTCCGCGGATCGAATGTATCCGAAGGCCAGAGAACTGACGGTGAGTTTCTTCCCGTCGTAAGGCTCAATCGCGAGCGGGACTTCGGTCTTTCCAAAATTGTTGCCGCCGGCGCTGAAAACGACTTTCAGGTTGTACGTTCCGGCGGCAATATTAAACTGATTTTCGTAGTGATACGGCCGTTCCTTGAAGGCCTCGACTTCTTTCTTGTCGGCGAATTCGAACTTGACGGTATCGCTGAAGCGGGCGCCGACGGATCCGTCGGGACGGTACGCGATCCCCAGAACATTCATGCTGGAGCGCATCTTTCCTTTTTCCTTGTCGAACTTCATTTCGTCGGGCGTGATCTCCAAAGCGACGTTTACGCGCGCCACGTTTGACGCGGTGTAGAAATAGGGGGCCTGCATGGAAACACCGACGTTTCCAGCCTGCTGCGCGGCGGCTCGAGCTTCCAGAGTTTTTTCAGTGGGGCTTTCCGCCAGCACATCGCGCGTTTTGGAATTGCAATAGCCGGTGCGCGCGCGAGCATTGGCGCCGCCCTTATCCACTTTCACACGCAGCGTGTGGCAGCTTCCTTCTTCCGATTCGGCGGGGGTGTAGCCCAGCAGGTAATACTCGTTCTGCTCCTTGCCGATCTTTTCCAATCCGGCGAGCAGATCGTTGGTGTTCACGATCACGAATCCGCCGGTCCCATCGGCGAGCATGTACATCACCTGTTGATTGGTGGTGGCGCTTTCGGGAAACTTTGGAATCAGACTGCGGGGGTTGTAAGTCGGCAAGCCGTTGGGTCCCATGATTGGACCTCCAATGGCGCCGGTCCGTCCGCCCAGGCCGCCGCCGGGCGTGGTGGCGCCACCTCGACCTCCGATCGTGCCACCTCCGGTGCCGGTCCCAGTTCCACCACCGGTTCCTCCGCCGACGCCGCCGCGACCGCTACCGCCGCCGGTACCGACGCCGGTTCCCCCGCCGGATGGTCCGCGACCTCCACCGCCCCCAACTCCGCCACCGGTTCCACCACCGCCGGTGCCTCCGCCGCGACCTGCTTGCGGCGCGAATCCAAAGCTGAAGGGATAACGCGGAGAACTCTGATTGGTGGGCGCCAGCCTCGCGGTCGGGGCGACCAGTCCGCGCACATCGATGGGATAAACGGCAACGTTAGACTTATTGCACGCATCAATCGTCGCGGTCACTTCCGAAAGCTGCTCGGGAAGTACGGTGAAGCCGGCGGTAAACAACACCAGCGTTTTGCGCCCGTTCACGGTTCCCAGGTTCTTGGCGAGACTCCGCAGGGCCAGGAGCGAATCGCGAACCGCGAAATCCTGAATGCCGCCGCCGAGCCGAGGACCTCGCATGGAAACCGGCTCGTTAGTCGAGATCGGCGCGAACTTGATCCCGCTCACGGCCGCCTTCAGACGTTCGACATCCGTGGTGAAATTCTGGGCAATCTGCAAACTGCCTGCGAAATTTACCACGGCGATCAAACGATTGGGGCCGGCATTGGAATCGATGAATTTTCCGGCAGCTTGCCTGGCGCGGATCTGGTCGGCTGCATTCATGGTCGAATTGTCGAAGAACAACACCAGATAGCGAGGCTGCGCGTTGGTGGGCGCAGCGGGGTCGGCCTCGAAAGAAAAGCTGGTGATTTTTTGTTCCTTGTTGTCTTCCCAGACCTTGAAATCCTTCACGGTCAGGTCGCGAAGATAGGCGCCTTTTTTGTCGGTGACGACGGTGTCGACCAGCACCACGCGGGTTTCGGTACGGATGACGGCGCCGGAATCGACGGGCGGCTGATTGGGTTGCTGCGCCGCGAGGACGCCCGCAGCGCACAAGAGCGTTCGAAGAATCTTCATAGCAGAACCTCCGGTTACGGAATTTGAACGACGCCGTTGCGCGCCGTCATCAACTGCCCCTCTGAATCCCTCACCACCACGCGGATCACATAACTTCCAGGAATGACATCAAAACTGGTCTTGATGGCCAACCCGGCGGCCAACCGCGCCTCCAGGGTTTCCTCTTTCAAGCGCATCTCCACCGTCTTTTCCTGCGCGCTAACCAATTTGCCATTGCGATCGAAGACGCCGGAGACCACTGTGAGGGTATTCCGGTTGCGTCCTTCTTCTTTGCGGAAGCGGAGGTGCTTGAGGTCGACTTTGGCCACGACGGCGAGCCGCGCTTCATCTGCGGCGAGCTTGAAGAATTGGGTTTGCAGATCGACCGGGATATCGTGCGTTTCTTCGCGGGAAAAAAGCGCCTCGCTGATTTCCTGCTTGGCTTGCTCCGCGGAATCGAGCGCGTGTTTGGGCGCGTAGTAGCCGCGGCGCGCATCCAGCGTCAGGCCATTCTTAATCTTCAAGGACACTTTCAGCGCGTGAAACGCCCCGTCGTATTTGAGGTTCTGGGGAGCGAATCCGAGGATGTATACGAACTCCGGCAAGGCGGCAATGCGACGGAATCCATCGTCGAAATCGTTGTTGTTCTGAAAAAACGTTCCGCCGGTGCCGTAAGCCAGCTCAGCCAGAATGTCGGCGTCGGCGCTGGCGCCCAGTGTTTGATACATCCGCTTCGCGATGGCGGATGCAGCGGAGCCGCTGGAATTTCTCTGGCTCAGATCGTCGCCGGTCACGTAAAGACCTCGCGCGTCGAGCGAACTGATGGTCAGGTTGTTGCGAATGGCGCGATCCAGAATATCGGTTTCCTCTTGTCGATAATCGATGGTAAGCAGGAAGCCGGGCGACACGAGAACGATACTACGCTGGCCCGGTGTGGCGCCCATCCGGCGGACCACGTCTTTGAGGACCGACAGTGCGACCTGGGTATCCTGATTGCCTTCGGCCACCGCGCGCGCTGCGGCGCCCTGGGCCATTTGTACAGCCATGGGACGCATGCTGGGGTCCATGTTGGCACACGCCATGGTGTCATCGGCCGCGGCGCTCAGCGCGGTTGGATCGTTCCGGTTCTGGATCAGATCCGCCATGTAGAACGTCATCGGAGGACATTCGGAGGACGCGATCCTGGGGCGCGGCTGAATCTGGGATAAAGCCCGATGCAGCGCTTCGCGATCGTCGGTGAACTCGAGCATAGTCCGTCCGGATGTGGTGAAAATCGCGGCGCGCTCGCTGTCCTGCAGGGAATCGAGATGCCGCCTGGCTGCATCTCTGGAGCGCACCAGGTCGCCAAATTCGATATGCAGATCGTCAAAAAGATAGGCCGTGAAGCGATTGGCGATCACCACGGGCGCCGCAGTGGGATCTTCAGCGGCGCCTTCGGAACGGATCGGCTTCACCGCTAAGCGGTCGGAGGATTTTTCCACGGCGAAGCGCGTGATGAGCTGGAGCTTTCCTTTGTCCGCGAGCTGAAAATCTTCCTTTTGCAGCGTCCCCACGGCGCGTCCTTGCTTATCCCGAACCACCACCGGAACCATCACCAGATTCACGCGGGTGCTGAACGTCGTCTGGGCGTCGCGGGATTCAATTTCGGCGGAATTCGGGGCAGGCGTTTGCGCGGACGCGAATCCGGCAAGGACCGAAGCGAGGAATACGCCGCCCTTTTTCATAGAAAACGCCCAGTTAATTCTACAGGAAAGTACAATCAGGCGGATGGCGATTGTCCCATGTAGTAATGCAACCTGCGCTGCGATTACAGTTGATGGATAGAACCTAAGGATGCTGGCTGCAACCAGGCGTGATTTTCTGAAAATCGGCCCTATCAGTCTGACGAGCGCGTTCCGCGCCGGATCGGATTATAAGGCGCTGGTCTGTGTGTTTCTGCGCGGGGGCATGGATGGAAGCAATATGGTGATCCCGCTGAGGACCGCGGCGCAGAACTATCGCGTCTATCAGCAAGTGCGGCAGGGACTGGCGCTTCCGCAACGGTCGTTGTTGCCGGTGGTCGCGAAAGGCGGCGACATCTATGGACTGCATCCGAGGCTGGGCGCGTTGCAGAATTTGTTTCAAGAAGGGAAGCTGGCGATTCTCGCGAACGTGGGGACGACTGCGAGCGCGGATCTGTTCGACCACACTGTCCAACACGAGCAATGGAGTCGAATCCTGCCGGGGGCGGTCGAGCACGAGCTGGCGACGGTGCCGCACACGATTCGCAAGAATATGAAGCTGGGACAGAGACGTCAAGTATACGTCTGCACTCTGGGCGGATTCGACACGCACGGAGCGCAGTTACGCGTCCAGGGTGATTTATTTACGGCCGTAGGTCGCGCGATCGGTGCGTTTTATTCCGCGACGGTCGCATTGGGGATCGCACGGAACGTCACGCTTTTCACGACGTCGGAGTTTGGACGCAGGCTCATGCCGAACTCGACCGAGGGGAGCGATCATGGGTGGGGGAACCATCACTTCATTCTGGGAGGCGCGGTCAACGGAGGCGATGTGTACGGGGAGTTTCCAAACCTTCTGGCCCATCGACACGGGATCATGATTCCAACGACGTCGCGGGAAGGATACGGAGCTACGCTCGCGAACTGGTTGGGGGGAATCGGGAAGTCTAGTTTGGGTTTTCTTTGAGGAGCGGCTTCTGCTATGCTAGAAGCGATGTTCGTCGCAACGCATCATCATCCTCATCATCACGCGCATGGTGCGCCGCGACGGGCTTACTCCTAGAACAGGATTCAAACTTAAGGATCGAGAGCCCGCCGCGAAAACGGCGGGTTTTTTCTTTTATGGAACTTGATTTCAGCAAACTGGATGGGTTGATTCCGGCCGTGATTCAGGATCATGCGACGGGCCGCGTGCTCATGGTGGGATTCATGAACGATGTGGCTTTCCGCCAAACTGTGGAAACGGGCTTTGCAACGTTCTACAGCCGCAGCCGAAACAAGTTGTGGATGAAGGGCGAAACGTCGGGGCATCGGCTAGTGGTGAAAGAAATCTCAACCGACTGCGATCGCGACACGGTGTTGTTGAAGGTGGACGCCCTCGGTCCGGGAGTGTGTCACGAAGGTTACGCGAGCTGCTTTTTCCGGCGGCTGGAGAATGGCACGTGGGTGACAAGTGAGCCACGCGCTTACGATCCGGATTCGGTATACACGAAATGAAACTGAAACTCGGAATTCCCAAGGGCAGTCTGGAGAACGCGACCATCGAGCTGTTCCGTCGCGCCGGATTCATGATCACGACCAGCAGCCGCTCGTATTTTCCGGCCATTGACGATCCCGAAATCGAGTGTATGCTGATCCGCGCGCAGGAGATGGCGCGATACGTCGAGGACGGCGTGCTGGATGCGGGCCTGACGGGGCGCGACTGGGTGGCGGAGAGCGACGCGACGGTGGAAACGGTCGCCGATCTGATATACGCGAAGCAGAGTTTCGGCAAGGTGCGCTGGGTGCTGGCGGTGCCGGAAGCGTCGCCGTTTCGATCGGTAAAGGACCTGGAAGGCAAAGTGATCGCGACGGAACTGGTGGAAGCGACCAAGCGGTACCTGGCCGCGAACGGCGTCAGCGCGAAAGTCGAATTCAGCTGGGGCGCGACCGAAGTGAAGCCCCCGGAACTGGCGGACGCGATCGTGGAGGTGACCGAAACGGGATCGTCATTGCGCGCGAACAAATTGCGAATCATTGAAACGGTGCTCGAATCGAACACGCAGCTCATTGCCAACGTCGAGTCATGGAAGGATTCAGAAAAACGCCGCAAGCTGGAAGACATGCGGATGCTGCTGGAAGGCGCTATCAACGCACTGGGAAAGGTCGGGCTGATGTTGAACGTCGAAAAGAAAAATCTTGCCACGGTGCTGGGAGTGCTGCCAGCGCTGAAGAATCCGACGGTTTCGACGCTCAGCGATGACGCTTGGCTGGCGGTCAACACGATCCTGGACGAATCGACCGTGCGAACGATTCTGCCGCGCTTGAAAGAGGCCGGGGCGCAGGGGATCGTGGAATATCCTTTGAACAAAATCGTGATGTGATGATTCGAATTATTGATTTTCATGATGCCGGAGCGCTGACGGATCGAAAGACTGCGCGGCTGGAAGAAGCGGAACGTGTGGTCGCTCCAATTCTCGCGGATGTCCGGAAGCGCGGAGATACTGCGTTGTTGGAGTATGCGCGGCGCTTCGACGGTTTCGACGGATCGAGTGTGCGCGTGCGCGTCGAAGGGTCGCTTTCAGCGGAGCTAGAGCGCGCTGTCGCGACGGCGGCCGAAAATATTCGTGAAAATGCCCGACGGCAGCTTCCTTGCCCACGAATGATTGAGTATGCGGATGGACGGCGACTCGGCGAAATCGTGCGGCCGCTCGCTTCGGCGGGGGCATACATCCCGGCGGGCCGGTTTCCGCTGCTCTCCACCTTGTTGATGACGGTGATCCCGGCGCAGGTCGCGGGTGTCGAAAATATCTGCGTCGCGTGTCCGAATCCGGTGCAGGAGATTCTCGGGGTCGCGGTGTGG
>Ga0210403_10000243_pt1 | contig 60514 bp, 42 predicted proteins | sample IncBWC19MmetaG_FD_150863 | JGI IMG/M metagenome (GOLD analysis project Ga0210403, IMG submission 150863) | Forest soil microbial communities from Barre Woods Harvard Forest LTER site, Petersham, Massachusetts, United States - Inc-BW-C-19-M | ecosystem: Environmental > Terrestrial > Soil >...
CTTCCTCGCCGGGATTTACGATGATTGCGATGGCTCGTTCCCAATCCTCGTCGTCCTTATCCTCCCCGTCCTCGTCATCGTCTCTGCTTCCCTTCAGCCGGGAGGCCATCCAGCCGGGCGACCGTCTGTGCGTGGCGGTCTCGGGTGGGGCGGACTCGGTCGCTCTGCTGCTGCTGCTGCATGCGGCGAACAGCGTTCCGCGCGACTCGCTGGGGGTCGGGCTCTCGGCCGTGCACGTGCATCATGGGCTGCGCGGGGCGGAGGCAGACGCCGACCAGGCCTTCGTGGCCGATCTGTGCCGGCGGCTGGGGGTGCCTTTGCATGTACACGCGGTCAGCGTTCCCGAGCACGCCGCGGCCACGGGCGAGACCATCGAGGAGGCTGCGCGGACGCTGCGGTATCAGATCTTTCACGAGCTGCTGGGCAGCGGGGCGGCGGACGCCATCCTGACCGGGCACACGCTGGACGACCAGGCCGAGACGGTGCTGATGAAGCTGCTGCGGGGGGCTTGGACGGAGGGGCTGAGCGGCATTCATCCGGTGGTGACGGTGGCGCTTCCCAATTCAGGACGAACTGATTCAGGACGGACGGGGCGCATCCTGCGGCCGCTGCTGGCGCTTGAGCGGAGGCAGATCGAGGGCTATCTGCGAGCGGCGGGGCAGGAGTGGCGCACGGACAGCTCGAACGCCGACCCGGCGTATACGCGCAATCGCATCCGGCATAGCATTCTGCCGCTGCTGCGGGAGGAGAATCCGTCGCTCGACCAGACGCTCGGGAATATGGCCGAGCTGGCGCGCGAGGAGGAGGCGCGCTGGCAGGCGGAGCTGGCCCGGCTGCTGCCGCAGCTTCTGCTTCCGGGCAAGCCGGTGCGTGGCGGAGGGCGCTCGGTCTCCACCGCGCCCTCTACCGCGCCAGGAGCGCAAGCCATTTCGATTGAGATAGATCGGCTACGCACACTGGATCCGGCGCTGCGCCGCCGGGTGCTGCGCGCCGCCGCCCGCCAGGTGGGGGCGCGGCTGAGCTTCGAGGAGACGGCGCGGCTGCTTGCGCTGGCCGGCTTCGCGCCCCATCCCACCGTGACCCCGCGCAATGGAGCTACGCTCGAGCTGGCGCAGGGGCTGCGCGCGGAGCGTTCGCTACGGGAGCTTCGTCTCTCGCGGGAGGCGGTCTGAGGATTGCAGTCGGGTTGCCTTCGAGCAGATTTCAGCCCCTGCTGCCTATAGCCTACTCCGGCACAGCAAAGGGTGCATATGACAAACATGTTGCAAAGCGGGAGTGCTGAATCCTGCGCGCACAGAGTAGAATCTTATCTAATTGACGGTATCGCTCGTGGCCGCCTCCGGTCCCATATGCCACGCGCAGAACTTTCGCACAGCAACACCGTCTAAAGGCTAGCCAACCCTGACGTGCGTCATCCCGTCGGCCAGCTCTGACGTAGCTTCTGGAATACGTCGGACATAGAGGTAGGAAAACGAGGAAATGCAATTGAACTCCACCGTCAAACAAATCCTGATCTGGGTCTTCATGATCGCGTGCCTGATCTGCCTGTGGCAGTTCGTGGTAAAGGGCGCAGGCGTAGGGCAGGATCATGCCGTCAGCTTGACCCAGTTCCTGAACGATGCCGATCAGGGCAAGATCAGTGACGTGGTCGTCAATAATTCCGAGGTCACTGGTCACTATCGGGACGATAAGAACCAGTTCCACACCACCGTGCCGGCGACCTATCCGGACATGTTCAATATCCTGCGCAGCCACGGGGTGAACGTGACGATCAAGGACCAGAACTCGAACTTCTGGGTCTCGACGTTGATCTCGATCGCGCCGTTCGCGCTGTTGCTCGGCCTGTGGTTCTTCCTGCTGCGGCAGATGCAGTCGGGCGGCAACAAGGCGATGAGCTTCGGCAAGAGCCGCGCCCGTCTGCTCTCGATGCAGCAGAAGAAGATCACCTTCAAGGACGTGGCCGGTGTGGATGAGGCCAAGGAAGAGCTGAAGGAGATCATCGAGTTCCTGCGCGAGGCGCAGAAGTTCCAGCGCCTGGGCGGAAGGATTCCCAAGGGCGTGCTTCTGGTCGGCCCCCCGGGCACGGGCAAGACCCTGCTGGCGCGCGCGGTGGCCGGCGAGGCGAACGTTCCCTTCTTCTCGATCTCCGGCTCGGACTTCGTGGAGATGTTTGTCGGCGTGGGCGCGAGCCGCGTTCGCGACCTGTTTGAGCAGGGCAAGAAGAACGCTCCGTGCATCATCTTTATCGACGAGATCGACGCTGTGGGCCGTCATCGCGGCGCTGGCCTGGGCGGCGGACACGACGAGCGCGAGCAGACCCTGAACCAGCTGCTGGTGGAGATGGACGGCTTTGAGTCGAACGATGGCGTGATCCTGATCGCCGCCACCAACCGGCCCGACGTGCTCGATCCGGCGCTGCTGCGCCCCGGGCGCTTCGATCGCCGCGTCATCGTTGATCGTCCGGACATCCGTGGGCGCGAGGAGGTTCTTCGCGTGCATTCGAAGAAGGTTCCGATGGCGGACGACGTCAACCTGACGGTGCTGGCGCGCGGGACACCGGGCTTCTCCGGCGCCGACCTGGCCAATATGGTCAACGAGGCTGCACTGACCGCTGCGCGCTTCAATCGCAAGGCCGTGCACATGTTCGACTTCGAGGTAGCCAAGGACAAGGTGCTGATGGGCGCCGAGCGTAAGTCCATGCTGCTCTCGGACGACGACAAGAAGGACACGGCGTACCACGAGGCCGGGCACGTTCTGGTCGCGGCCAAGCGCAACCACTCCGACCCGCTGCACAAGGTCACGATCATTCCGCGCGGCATGGCGCTGGGCGTGACCATGCACCTGCCGGAGGAGGACAAGCACACCGTCACCAGCGATTATCTGGAGACACAGCTGGCCATTCTGATGGGCGGCCGCTGTGCCGAAGAGATCTTCATGAACCGCAAGACGACGGGCGCGGGCAACGACATCGTGCGCGCCACGGAGCTGGCTCGCAAGATGGTTTGCGAGTACGGCATGAGCGACCTGGGGCCGCTGACCTATGGCAAGAAGGAGGAGCAGATCTTCCTCGGCCGCGAGATCGCCCAGGCGCGCGACTACTCCGACGATACCGCCAACAAGATCGACGCGGCGGTGCGGGGGTTTGTGGATGAGGGCTACCGCTCGGCGTACCAGATTCTCGACGAGAACCACGACATCATGCACCGCATGGCGAATGCCCTGCTGGAGCGCGAGACGCTGGACGCGGTCGAGATCGACCTGATCATCGCGGGCAAGGAGCTGCCGCCGATCAAGTCGGCGCTGGCCGATGCCGGTCCCGGACCGGGCGAGGGACAGAAGGTGATCAAGCCGGAGGTCGGGCGCAAGCCTGGCTTCGGTGAAGGTCAACCCAGCCCTGCCTAAACGGCGCAGCGAAACCAACCAAGAGAGGCAGCCTTTGCGGGCTGCCTCTTTGCTTTAGAGGGCGAGCCACGAGGACTCCTGGCGGCCTGAGGCTCTATACTCGCAGGGGACGCATGCAGGCTCAGGGACTTCAATCCGGGGTGGGGGAGACGGCTGGGGCCGAGGCCGTGGTGCGGCTGCGCGGGGTCTCGAAGCTGTATGGGAACTTTGCAGCGCTGAAGAATGTCTCGGTGGAGTTTGCGGCCGGAAGCTGCACGATGCTGCTGGGCGAGAATGGCGCGGGCAAGTCGACGCTGCTGCGGCTGGTGGCGGGGCTGATCGTTCCGACGCAGGGGACGGTGGAGGCGTTTGCGGCGACTCCGGGCGAGAGTCCGGAGCTGCGCAGAAGGATTGCGTATATGAGCCATGCTCCGATGCTGTACGACGAGCTTTCAGCGATGGAGAATCTGAAGTACTTCAACAGCCTGAACTGCGCGGATAGCTGCAATTGCGTGGGCAGCCCGGAGATGGCGCTGCGGGCGGTGGGTCTGGACCCGAAGCTGACGCGGCCGGTGGGGCAGTACTCGCAAGGGATGCGGCAGCGGACGGCGCTGGCGCGGGTGTTGCAGAGCGATCCGGAGTTGCTGCTGCTGGATGAGCCGTTCTCGAATCTGGATGTGGGCTCGGCGCAGCAGATGGTGGATCTGCTCGCGGACTTTCGTACATGGCCGGTGACCGGCGGAGGACGGCGGACGATTTTGTTGACGACGCACCAGGCGCACCTGGGAACACCGATCGCCGATGAGACGCTGACTATGCGGGATGGGCGGATCGTGGCCAGGCAGGCGGGCGATGTGGCTTTGGGGGCGACGGTTTGAGCGCAGGCAAGGCGAGCAAAACAGCGACCAAGACGAATGCGGCGCGACTGCTGGATTCGCTGGGGATCGAGTATGAGCTGCGGGCGTATGAGGTCGACCCGGAGGATCTGACGGCGATCTCGGTGGCGAAGAAGATTGGGATGCCTGCGGAGCAGGTGTTCAAGACGCTGCTGGCGCATACGGGCTCGGGCGAGCATGTGTTTGCCGTGATTCCGGGAGACGCCGAACTGGATTTGAAGAAGCTGGCGCAGGCCTCGGGTGCGAAGAAGGCGGAGCTGGCGTCGCTGAAGGAGGTCGAGCCGCTGACCGGGTACATACGCGGCGGGGTGACGGTGATGGCGGCGCGGAAGCCGTTCCGGGCGTTTGCGGACGAGACGATCGAGCTGTTCGATGCGATCTCGGTGTCGGCGGGGCAGCGGGGGCTGCAGCTGGTGCTGGCGCCGGGGGACTATCTGCGGGCGGCGGAGGCGGTGCTGGCGGATCTGACCAAAGCCTTCCTTCCGGGAGCTCCGGATGCGAGGCCGGGGGCATGATCTACGCTCGGCACGTGCTGAACCATTTGAAGAAAGACCTGCGGCTGGAGTGGAGGTCGCGGGATTCCATCAACGGCATGCTGTTCTTCTCGCTGCTGGTGGTGGTGGTGTTCTCGCTGGCCTTCGATCCGACGGGAAATCCGGCGATGACGCGGCAGATCTCGGGGGGGATTCTGTGGATCTCGCTGCTGTTCGCCTCGGTGACGGCGCTGAACCAGTCGTGGACGCGGGAGCTGCGCAACTCGGTGCTGGACGCACAGCGGATGTCGCCGGCGCCGCCTTCGGCGCTGTTTGTGGGCAAGGCGCTGGCGAACCTGCTGTTCGTGACGTTGGTGGAGGTGGTGCTGGGACCGCTGTTCGTCATCTTCTACAACCTGCACGCTCTGGGAAATGGCTGGCTGCTGCTGGCGGTGCTGCCGCTGGGGACATGGGCGCTGGTGGTGAATGGGACGTTCTTCGCGGCGCTGGGGCTGCGGACGCGCAATCGCGAGCTGCTGCTGCCGCTGCTGCTGTTTCCCATCTCGGTGCCAGCGCTGCTGGCGATGGTCAACGCGACGAGCGGGATTTTGACGGGCGAGCTGGACCCGATCCAGATCCATCTATGGATCCGGCTGCTGGGGGCGTACGACATTGTGTTCACGACGGTCTGCCTGCTGCTGTTCGGTACGATTTTGAACGCCGAGTAGGAATTGGATTTTCCGCCTTTCGGCGGATAGTGCGGCATGGGTTTAGGGGGGTAGAATGGTCGCAATGCAAAGCTCAGTTCCAACCCGGTCACGCGGTCTGATGGTGATTGCGGCGCTCTGGACCGCGGCCACACTGGTTGTGCTGGCGCTCGGCTTCCGGCAGGCGATCTTCCTGGTGCCGACCGAAGCCACCATGGGCAACATGCAGCGCGTCTTCTACTACCATGTGAACCACGCCATTCTGGCGCTGGTGTTTCCGTACCTCAACTGCGCGGCCTCGCTCGCGTACCTTTACTGGCGGCGGCGCGATCCGTTGAAGGCGCTGGCGGCGGATGCCTGGGCGCTGGCTTCGGCGGAGGTATCGATTCTTTACTCCAGCATCGGCCTGATTACCGGGATGCTGTGGGCGCGGCCGATCTGGGGCATCTGGTGGACCTGGGACGCGCGGCTGACGACCTTCCTGCTGCTGTGGCTGCTGTATGTGAGCTACCTGATTACGCGGCGCTTCTCCTCGACCGGGCAGGGGCACACGCTGGCGGCGGTGATCTCGGTGTTTGCGGCGATCGACGTGCCGATCACGTTCATGTCGATCAGCTGGTGGCGCACCCAGCATCCTTCGCCGGTGCTGCGCGGAGACGGGCAGCTGGATGCGAGTTTTTATCCCGCGCTGTGGTGGAATCTGGCGGGATGGGCGATGTGGGGGGTGCTGCTGCTGGCGCTGCGCTACGGCCTCGAGCGGCGGCGGCAGCGGGCGGAGCAGGAGGCGGCGCTGCTGGCAATCGAGGCGTCGCTGGAAACCACACACTAACGGAAGTTTTCAAAGGATGATGGAGATGGCGCGATGACGTGGCACTCGTTTGTTGGCGCGTTTGCCGACCCGAAGCTGTGGTATCTTCCGACCGCGTTTGTTACGGTCTGGGTTGTGCAGGCAGGCTATCTCGGCTGGCTGGCGGTGCAGTGGTGGCGTACGCCGGATTCGCGGGGCTAACACGCTCGCTGTGCGGTTTGGCAGCATAGGGAGGGAAGAGCATACCCCCGGGGGCTAAAGCCCTGCGTCCCGTTAAGCCCTGAATACCAAGGCTGAAGCCTTGGCTTACCTAAAAACAACGACCAGTAAATCCAGGCATTGCCTGCTTCCCTCAGAGATGAAGCAGCACTGGAGCCCTCACTGCCACGCGGGGCGGGATTCAGCGGCGGTAAGGCCTTTCAAGAAAGAAACAACGAGGTCGAATCCAACTCTGAAGATCGATCGACCTCGTTGTCGAGGAAGGGAGGGCTGCGAGAACGTAGCTTAACGACGCGCCGCTCTGATCTCCTAAACGTCAGGTCTAGAAAAAAGTTTCGCGAATTCTGCCCTGATTGTGGCACAGAAATTCCATGGACTTGCGGGTGGCGGCAGCCGCCGCTAGACTCGCTGAGGTGACCTCCCTGTTTGAACCTCGATTTCCTGTCGGCCGCGCGGCCGTTGCCCTGATGCTGGTCTTGCTGGTGGGAGCGGCGGGTTGCCGCCAAAGCGGCTTTCCGGATGCTCCGGCGGGCTATCGCGAGTTTGCCTATGTGAGCAACGGCGGAGCGAACACGGTGAGCGTGCTGGACCTGGTGTATCTGCGCCCGGATCGCACGCTGCCGGTGGGCTTGCAGCCGTCGGGGATGGCCGTCAATCCGGTGCGCGACGAGGTTTATGTGGTGAATACGGGCAGCGGGACGGTGTCGGTGATCGACGCCAATCGCAACGCCGTGGTGGCCACCGTGGGCGTGCACAAGCAGCCGTATGCGATCAGTGTGGATGCGGCGGGGCGGCGCGCGTATGTGGCGAACTCGGGATCGAACTCGGTGAGCGTGATCGATCTCGCGAACCGCCGCGAGATTGCGGTGGCCGGGACGGGCGAGCAGCCTGGGGAGGCGAAGATCGCGCCGGACGGGCGGTCTCTGGTGGTAACGAATTATGGCAGCGGCAGCGTGTCGGTGTTCGGGGTCGATGCGGAGACGGAGGCGAGCCAGGCTGATCGCAGGACGAGGCGCGGCGCGGCTCCGTCCCCCTTGCATCTGCGGGCGGCGTTTCCGGGGTGTCCGGGCGCGACCGATGCGGTGATTCTGCCGGATTCGTCGAAGGCGTTTGTGGCGTGCTCGGGAGGACACCAGGTGATGGCGATCAACCTGGCGGCGGCGCCGGATTCCTGGGCGGCCAAGCAGAACCCCTCGCTGATGACCGATCATCTGCTGGCGCTGCTTGATGTGGGGAAGACGCCGATGCATCTGGCGCTGAAGCCGGATGGAGGCGAGATCTTCTGCTCCAACTTCGGATCGGACAGCGTCTCGGAGATCTCGACCTGGACCAATGAGGTGGGTGGGACGTACACGATCGGCAAGGGGCCGGTGCACGGGGTCGTGAGCGGGGACAACTCCACGCTGTGGGTGTCGAACTTTGGGGCGAACTCTCTGAGCCTGTACAGCATCGACGATGGCAAGGTGGTGGCCAGCCTGGTTTCGGGATCCGGGCCCGACGCGCTGGCGTTCTCGGCAGACGAGCATCTGCTGCTGGCGGCGGATGCGCACTCGGGCGACGTGAGCGTCATCCGGACTCAGGCCAAGACGGGGCCGGCGCTGTTGACGATCCTGCCGGCCGGGGCGAAGCCGAATGCGATTGTGGTGAAGGCGATTCCGGCGAAGTAAGGGTTTCGATCCCACCCTTCGCGGTGAGGCTGCGAAGGATGGGGCACCCGGGTCTTGGCGAAAACCGACAACAGCAGAAGCAGATCCCTTCGGGGATGAGAAATATATCGTAAATAAATATAAATAAACAACATATTGTTTGGCTATTCCCTATACGAGCCCTGCACAGATGCGCAGACTAAATGGCTTGCTAGAAAAATCTGCACGGAATCTGCACAGGACGCGTCAAACGATATAGAGGCGAATATGGCATTCGTCACGGACAAATCGGAACTCAAGCCGGGCTTGGTTCTCTTCCGGCGTGGCGACGTGGATCATCGGATGTGGTATTGCCGTGTGAAGATACCCAAGGCCGACCGCTACAAGAACTATTTCTCTTAAGACGACCGACATCGATGTGGCGCGGGAACGCGCCTTCGACCAGGACGCAGACATCCGGTTTCGTTTAAAGCATGACGTTCCTGTGTTCAACCATCCTTTCCGAGAGGTAGGGAGAGAATATCTCCTGACCCAGGAGGCGCGAGCGAAACGTGGAGAAATCAGCGCCGCGCGGCCCAAGAAAGTTCGCGCCATTATCGAAGGCGCTTTAGACAGATATGTCGGTTCAACTCAGGTTCACCTTATCGGTGACGAGCTTTGGGGTGGCTATCCGGCATGGCGGCGGGAGAACGGAGCGGGCCGCAACAGGCGCAACGGCGTTCGGGAAGTCAGCGGCGAGATGACGCAAGCCTTTGCGGATAAGGAAGCCGAGCGCCGCACCAAGGTTCAGCAAACCCTGGGCATCAGAGTGTTGAAGCCGATTGAAGTCAAACCTTCCGAAGAACGGGTGGTTCCTTTTATCAGTGATTCCACCATCCGGTTTGAAATGGACCCACATCCAGACCCGGAACTAACACAGCTAAGCCGCCAGCTGCTTTTAACGGACTGGCCGGCTGCCGAAATTTAGCGGCACAATCAATGACCTTCTCTGCGTTTCACGCGCTTGAGAAGTGGAGGCATCTACAGCCGTCACAGCTCATCGCGAAATGAACAGACACTCTGTAATTTTGCCTCGATTGGCAGTATTTGCCGCGACCACGGAATTCCGGTGAACAACCTTGGTCCGGAAAGAGCAGTACAAGTCTCGTAGTGAATAATGGTCCGCATTGCTTACAAAGACATGACAGCCACGGGCTGCTAGCCGCGACGCATGAGCGGCCAGGCGGCGCTGATCTTCCCACTAAAAAATTGAGGCGTTGTACTTTACGAAGCCGTTGTTGTTATGCGCTACGGTGTAGGGCGGATCGAAATAAACCGTATCGCCCGATTCGGCCGAAGCCGTGGCTTCCTCAAAATCCGTACTCATGAGCGTTGCTCCCTTGAGCGCGACACTGGCAGCTAACAACTCGTCGTAAGTAGGGAGTTGCTTTGTCGCCTTATACCCATAAGGAACATTGAAGACGCCTTTCAAATTCTGTCTATAAATTCCATTGAAAGAGAGACTTGTCAGGTAAACAAAACGTGCTGCTCGCCCTACTTCCGAGGTGGGCCGAGTCTCACGGACTTTGTAATAGTTTTCCTCGCTATTTGGCATCTTTGCCAACTTATCGGCGAGAACCTTCGGGAATAGGGATCAGGGAGTAGGGATCCGTCGCCAACATCTTTCCTAGTCCCCTGTCCCCTGTCCCCTGTCCCCTGTTCCTTTCCTGTACCCTGCCCGTCGTCTCTCTGCTATCCTTGCTCTACATGCGCCCCGACATCCTTGCTCTCTGCCTTGCAGGCTGCGTCTCGCTGTCTCCTGTGGCGTCTGCCGCCTCCGCCCCGGCCTCGCTCGGCTTCGACGCGGCGGCTCTCGCGCGTCTGGACGCGGACATCTCCGCCGGAAAGTACGGCCACGTCGACAGTCTTCTCATCCTTCGTCATGGAAAGACAACCTTCGACCACGTCTATCAGCAGGATTACAGGGCGATCTACGGCGCAGAGGCGCGAAAGGCCCAAGCGCTGAACGGGCTCGACCCCGGAGGGGCGTCGAATTATTTCAATCCTTGGTGGTATCCCTACTATCGCAATCAGGGCCAGCTGCACACGCTGCAATCGGTCACCAAGACCGTGGACTCGATCATCATCGGGATCGCCCTCACGCGGGGCGAGTTTCCCTCCATCGACACGCCGGTTCTGAAGTTCTTCGACGCCGGGACCGTCGCCAACGTCGACGACCGTAAGCGGCACCTTACGATCCGTCATCTCCTCAATATGACCACGGGCGTGACGTGGAACAGCGACGTTCCCTACAGCGACGCCAGTAACAGCGCGACGCAGTTGGAGGAGTCGTTCGACTGGCAGAAATACTTCATCGACCAACCGATGGCCGAGGAGCCGGGGACGCACTTCAATTACAACGACGGGGCGCCGCAGGCGCTAGCCTACATCTTCCGAAAGGCGACGGGCCAGGACCTCGAGGAGTATGCGGCGGAACATCTTTTTGCGCCGCTGGGCATCACGTCCTGGTTCTGGAAGCGGACGCCCCAAGGCGTGCCAGACGGTGAAGGCGGCCTTTACCTCGACCGACACGATCTGGCGAAGCTGATGCTGCTCTATCTGCACAACGGGGCCTGGAACGGGACGCAGATCGTCAGCCCCGAGTGGGTCAAGGCCTCCCTGACGCCCGCGATCAAGGTCGAGGACAAGGAGTTTCCGGGCCGGTATTACGCTTACCTCTGGTGGTTCTTTCCATATGGCGACGGCGATTCGCGGCTCGCTTTCGGCGGCGCGGGCTTCGGCGGGCAACGGCCCCTCGTGCTTCGGGACGAGGACATCGTCATCGTCGCCAACGGATGGAACATCCTCGACGGGTCGCCCCTCAGCGGGGAAGAACTCACCCGGCGCATCCGGGCGGCCCTGGTCCACCCCGAGCTGTGACGGCGCCTAGGCTCTGTTGACGAAGTGGATTCCCAAATCGGCTAAGGAATGATTCAAGGCTGCTCTTTGGGGAGAGCGGCCTTGGTTCGGGGTCTGATGTCGGATGAGGAATGGGCGTTCTTCGCGCCGTTCATGATCGAAACGGGTCCCCGGCGGGGTCGGCGACGCCGCGCCGGCCGTAGCGTCCGCACATCAGTTAAATCCTCTTCCCTGATGCTATGCGCCCGCAAACAATTTTTGCCTCAAATATTTCCTGCAATGCCGGCACGTCGTCCCGCCGTTCACCGTTGGCGCCTACGATTGCCGGCTGTAACGCCTCCTGCGCGCCTTTCGCCGCAACAAAGGCGATCTTGACGCAGTCTCTTGATTCCGACCCACACCCGTCTTTCTCCCGCCAACCTACCGGACCAGGCGTGGATACATGCCCTTTGTAGAGGGCGAGGATTTCACGTTCTGCCCGTTCTATGTCGGCCAAAACTAGGTTTGCGTTCTCATCCGCTATGCTCATGTCTCGTCCAGTATCTATCAGCTCGATCCAGACCACCGAACGCTACCTGGGATCGGAGCAGGAGATCGCCGTCGCGGTCAACGATACCCTCGGGCTGTAGTGGCCGGGCCTCATGCCTGCCGAATCACCAGGCTCTCCCGTGCGGCTTTGCCAACCTCGATCACCGTCACCTGCTTGTGCGGGATAATGTCCGGATGCCGACAGCCGCCGCTCAGAACCTTTTCGGGGCGTGGCTTAGCCCGAGTCACCGGCGAAGCCACGCCCACGTTAACGTGAACAACTGTAGTTCCGGAAAAGACAGAACTGATCACGAAGGAGACGCGCCTCAATGTATCACTGAACGGCTAGCGATCCGGCTGGGCCGCGAAACAGACGCAGATTGAGTGCGCGACTGTTGTGCGACCCAATTATCGATCTGCGGGACGGCAGCCTCTCGAACGCGCAGGTTCAGTTGGATGGAAGCTACCGCGGCCTCCACTGGCTGCCTTGCATCGGCCGGTAAATGGTGGTCCGCATAGCGCTGAAGGTCGGCCACCCGATCGTGCTGGCAGGATTGTCCTGCGATAGCAGGAATGATCCAGGCGCGCGCCTGCTCGTCGATGGGCAGATTTGCATCGTCAAAGTGGGGAGAAAGAGCAGCCCAAACAGCGTCTGGATTCTCCGCGGCGGCAAACCAAAGGAGCGAAGGCGCGGTCCCGGATGGAGCATCTCCACTGAGCGCCACACCGACCAAACGCGCGGATAACGCGGGGTCCACAGCACTGGCGAGAGCGCGGAGAAGATGGCTTCGCTCCAAGGGGTCGGTGGAGGCTCGCGCCTGCGATAGCAGCGCCTCGAAGGTGGCGGCGTCCGCGGTCTGTGCGATGATCGCCAAGGACGTTCTGCGTTCGTCAGGCGAACCGCTATGCGAGGCGTAAAGTTCTCTCGCCCTTGCAAGCGCGCGAGGATCGCCGAACCGGGCCTGCGTTTGCCAGATCTGATTGCGCAGAGAAGTCACCGCCGGATCTTCGTCGCTAACCCCGGAACTGCCGATCCGGAGAGCGATCGGCTCCAGCAGGGTCAAGGCGAAACGGCGAAACGCGGTGCGCTCTGGTGTGGGACGATGTGCCCGATCGATGGTCACGAGTAGGTCGATGGCGCGGGCCCAAACGATGGGGTCGGCACTCGACGGAAGATGGTTTATGTAGCCGAGCAGGTCGCCAGCCGAAGTATAGCCGGACTGGCCGAGCGCCCAGGCATCGTTCAAGAGATTGAGCTGGTCAGCGGCAGACAGCGCGGCCATGCGGGACTGGAGCAATCGAACCTGAGCCGGAGCGTACGACACCCGCGCATAACTGAGGGCACCGACATTGACCAGGGGCTCTGCATCTGCAATCACAGCGTTGCGCGTCAGCAGCAGCGTCTGCACAGGCCGCGCGGAGTCGGCAACGGCGACTGGCATGCGCCAGGATTGCGTCAGCGGTGGGGCAGACGTGGGATCCTCATAGAAACGGCTGACTTGGAGCTCGGTGCTCTTTCCCTTGCTTGTCACCTGAATGAGCGGGAGCCCCGTCTGTCGCGTGAAGTCACTTTCGATATCGAGGATCGGCTTGCCCGCCACGGCCTGCATCTCGCCCCATAGGTCGCTGTCCACGGTGTTGCCATAAGCGTGGGCATGCATGTAGCGATCCACTCCCTCGCGGAAGGCATCGGGGCCTATGTATGCCTCCAGCATGGTGATGACAGCGGCTCCCTTGTCGTACGTGATCTCGTCAAAGGCCTGAGCTGCTTGCTCGGCGCTATTGATGGGTTGCAGCACTGGATGGCTCGAGGACTGCGCATCGGCGCGCTTGCCGCCCTCGAAGATCGCTGCCGCCTGAAGCCCGGTGCGCCACTGGGGATGCAGCGCATCCGCAGCATGAGTTTGCATCCAGCGAGCGAAGCCCTCGTTGAGCCAAAGATTGTCCCACCACGCCATGGTGACGAGATCCCCAAACCACTGGTGCGCCATTTCGTGGCTAACGACCAGAAAGACCCACTGGCGGTCCGCCTCAGTCGATTTCTGCGGGTCGAACAGTAGATGATTCTGTGAGTAGAAGATCGCTCCCCAGTTCTCCATCGATCCCCCGGTGATCCCGCCAGGGGCTGCGATCAAATCGAGTTTCGGCAGAGGATACTCGATGCCGAAGTACGTGTTGTAGTAATGCAGGAGCGCAGTGGCCTGCTCCAGAGCGTAGGCAGCTTTGGGAAGGTCCCCACGCTTCACTAAAATGCCGACGTCCGTCCCGTCCACCGTACGATGCACGCGCTCGTAGTCCCCGATACTGAGAAAAAGCAAATACGTGGACATCTTCGGACTTGTCGCGAACTGAACCCGCTGATATCGATCGTCCAGCGCAGTCACCCGCGCTATAGGCATGTTCGACACGGCGACTCTGTCCTTGGGCGCATCCACAGTGATGGTAAAGGTCGCTTTGCGCGCCGGCTCATCCCAGCAAGGAAGCAACATGCGTGCGCCGGCTGGCTCGAAGTTGGTCGCTAGCGTCCTTTGCTTCCCGGTCGGACTGTCGTAATCCATGGCAAAGAATCCGAAGGTTCCCTGAAGAATTGGGCCGTGGTAGCTGATTGCCAGCTCATGTTCTCCGATACTCACCGGATTTACAAACTGCAACGTGGCATGGCCAAGCGTCTCGTCCATCGAGACGGACTGGGCCACCGCGCCATCCAGCAGGACGCGATCGAGAGTGAGCCCTTTCGCGTTCAGCACAACCTCTCGTGTGGAGGTCGTTGCGTTCACCGTGATCTTCACCGTGCCCTTAAATGTCAGGTTCTGGGCATCAGGCGCGATCGCCAGATCATAGTGGAGCGGAACCATGGTCGACGGCAATACCTGACGCGACTCAGATTGAGCAAAAGAGGACGCAGGGACAACCAGCAGGAGAAGGCAGAATAGGATCTGACGCATATACTCTCGGGCACTCGTTTTCAGTATGGAGTCTAGGTGGTCGCAGGAAGCAACCGCTTGTAGTCACTTCAAAGCCGCCAATGGGATGAGACGAAGACCCGATAATTTTATCTTGATAATAGGGTGTACGGTCGCCCTTTGCGAGAGAGACATAACGCGACCGGATAGTTGGCATACCTGAGAGGTATCGTGACCTTCTATTCATGAGAGGTTCTATTCCTGTTTGCAAACCCATGCACACAGCCCGTCACGCCATTCCGCTCAAAAAACTCATCTTGGGCTAGAGCGCACTGTGGGCTGGAAACGTTGGATACAGCCTATCAATAGGGCTCATGCCTGCCCAATCACCAGGCTCTCCCGTGCGGCTGCGCAGTTTAGGGAACGAGCAAGCCCTTTGCTTTCGGCGAATCTCTTCTACTAGTTTAGGAATAACGACAGCTAGCGTGTCGCTTCCGTGCTATTTCAAGGAGCACGGAGCCCCGATCCTGGCGGTGTCTCTTTCCGCCCCTTCGGGGCTACACGGATTGAGGATGCTTGCGCACCGGTTGATAACAGTCTGGATTGACAAAAGCAGAAGCCGCTTTGAAGATGGAGCTACCGAGTTCCAGCTTACGCGTTGTGGCTTGGGTCCGATTCATATCAACAACTTCGAGCCCGGCGCGAGGTCGTATCGGGTTGGACGTCCCCACGACGGGGCTCTTGTGCCTCTCTGGCTGTTCCTGCATTGCAGGTTGCTGTCTGCGTGCTCGGTTGGCTTGCTTGCCGAGGCGAGATGGCTGCGCCTGTGGTGCACTCCTTAGGTGATGGAAGAACCGAGTGAGGCTGGTTGCGGCGGCCCCCTGTTGCGTGGGGATGGGTGGGCGGATATCGCGCACTCGCCGCGGCTGGCTGGCTGCGCTCGCGGAACAAATGAGGGTTGAACAAATGGGTAAGTTGGGAGTCTCCAGGCGTGATTTTCTGCTGCGCGTTGGCCAGGTGGGTGGGTTTGGCGCGACCTTCGCGACCATGCAGTCGTTGGGTCTGATGCCGATGCGGGCGATGGCGATGGAGCCGATCGCGGCGGCTGCGGGCGTGGGCTCGGGCGTGAAGGTGGTGGTGCTGGGCGGCGGGATCGGGGGACTGGTCTCGGCGTATGAGCTGCGCAAGCTGGGGTACGAGGTGACGCTGCTGGAGGCGCGGGAGCGGCCGGGCGGACGCAACTGGACCGGACGCAAGGGAACGAAGATCGAGTTTGTGGATGGAACTTCTCAGGCGATTGAGTGGGAGGAAGGGAACTACCAGAATCTCGGTCCGGCGCGGCTGCCGAGCACGCACACGACGATGCTCAACTACTGCCGCGAGCTGGGCGTGGCGCTGGAGGTGGAGATCAACACCTCGCGCTCGACGTTGCTGCAGAACGATAAGGCCAACGGCGGCGAGCCGGTGGTGCAGCGCAAGGCGATCAACGATACGCGGGGAAGGGTCTCCGAGCTGCTGTCGAAGTGCATCGCGCAGGGGGCGCTGGACCGGGAGCTGTCCAGGGAAGACCGCGAGCGGATGACGGAGTTTCTGAAGGTGTATGGGCCGCTGGACAAGTCGGGCGCGTATGTTGGCTCGGGGCGGGCGGGGATGAAGGTGTCGCCGGGCGCGGGCCGGCAGGTAGAGGTGGATGAGGTTCCGCTGGACATGCACACGCTGCTCGATGCGAACTTCTGGGACGCGATGCTGTATGAGGAGGTGCTGGAGTGGCAGGCGACGATGATGCAGCCGGTGGGTGGGATGGACCGCATCCCGTATGCGTTTGCGAAGGCGCTGGGTCAGGTGGTGCAGTACGGCGCGCCGGTGACGGAGATCCGCAAGACCGCCAATGGCGTGCGGATCGGGTATGAACAGGGCGGGGAGAAGAAGCAGATCGAGGCGGCCTACTGCGTGTGCGCACTGCCGTTCTCGATGCTGAAAAAGATTCCGAATGATCTCTCGGAGCCGTACAAGCGGGTGATCGAGGGCTGCACGATGGGGACGTCGTTCAAGATCGCATGGGAGAGCCGGCGGTTCTGGGAGCAGGACTACAACATCTACGGGGGGCTGTCGTTTGTGTCGCAGGCGCCAAGTCCGATCTGGTATCCGAGCGCGCGGCTGATGCACCCGACGGGAATCGTGGTCGGGGGCTACATGATGGATGAGACCGAGCTGCCGGGGTTCGCGGAGATGACCCTGGAGCAGAAGCTGGCCGCGTCGCGGGCGGGGGTCGAGAAGATCCACCCGGGACACGGCAAGGAGCTGACCAAGCCGGCGTTCTGCGGCTGGAAGCACGTGAAGTGGAATGAAGGTTCGTGGATCGAGACCTATGGCGGCGGGACCAGCGGCTATGACGTGGTGATCGAGCCGGATGGGCCGATCTACCTGGCGGGAGATACGATCAGCAATATCGTGGGCTGGCAGGAGGGCGCGGCATTGAGCGCGCGGCGCGCGGTGGGGATGATCAGCGAGAAGGTGAAGCTGGCCAGGCTGGGGAATCGGACGGGCATGCTGGCGGTCTAGAGTTTTTCCGCAATAGGAAAGGCCACGACATTGCAGCGCTGGGGCCTTTTTGCTGCGTGGTGCTCGTAACTCCGGCTCTGATGCAAATAGCCAAGGCCGATCGGGTACAGTGGCCTTTCGGGAAGCCGAGGAGGCTGTGGTGCAAATAGCCAGAATGGCCAGATGATGGGAGGTGAAGCGGGTCTTCTGGCTCTTACGCGGCAAGCACGGCATCCCAGATCGCGGGCGCGCAGCTTGCCCTTTGAGCCGCAGTCGGGGGCTGTCTTGACCGCCTGACCACAAACCGTTACAGCGATCAGGATGACAAAAGCAAAAAGACATTCCGGTAAACTTTCTCGCAGCGGTTCACCCCGTGGTGGAGCCTTTAATCCATGTCATTCGCGGCCAGAAGGTCATGCTCGATATGGATTTGGCACAGTTGTATGGCGTGCCGACAAAGCGCCTCAATGAAGCCGTGAAACGAAACCTGAACAGGTTTCCGGCCAGATTCATGTTCCAGCTCTCAGCAGAGGAGGCAAACAGGATGTGGTCGCAAATTGCGACCACATCGAAAAGACGTGTGACATTTCAACCACTTGCATTTACGGAACATGGGGTGGTGATGCTTTCCGCCGTGCTGAGAAGCGCCCGCGCTGATTATCGCGTCATTACGCCGATCGTCAGGGTTAGCGAATCAGAGGGGGAAAGGCGCACCGCAGGCACGCGGCAGCTACGGCCCCCTGCAGCGCCAACTTGCACACTCGCTTACACACTTTCACAGCGACTTGAAGCAACACGCCTTTTTTCAGTTATTTATCGGCAACCGCAACACCCTTAAAATTCCAGATGGCCTTCTCTTGGAGGGCTCTTCGCTTTCACTTCCGACCGCGTGGCGCAGGCGCGGCCTTAACTGATGGCTGAGTCCCGAGTGATTGCCAGCCACGGAGGAGACCCTATAGCGGTTTAGGGTTGGCTGAAATTTACACGGTTTGCCTGCACAGTTCCTGCACAATTCAAAATCATAGACGTATATCCAATTAAATCATTGTGATAGGAAATCGTTATCACGCTTCGGGGATGACAACCAAAAAGGCAACTACAGCCTGGTCGCTGCGGTGATGCGGGCTAGATTTGGCGGGCCAGGACCAGGGTGATGTCGTCGGGCTGCTCTTCGGCGCCGATCCAGGCGTCGAGGGCGAGCATGACCTGGGTGGAGATGACGTGGAGGGGCTCGTCGCGGTAGCGCTGGACGACCTCGATGAGGCGGGCTTCGCCGAAGTCGCCGAAGTCGTTCTCGGGCTCGGTGACCCCGTCGGAGTAGGCGACCAGAATGTCGCCGGGGTGCATGCGGAAGCCATCTTCCTCGTAGCGCATGCCGTCCATGAGGCCGACGACGGTGCCGCCCTTGTCGAGGCGGCGAATGCTGCCGTCGCGGCCGAGCACGAGCGGCGGGAGCTGGCCGGCGTTCGCGTAGGTGAGCCAGGAGGACTGGACGTCGTAGTGGGCGAGGAAGAGGGTGGCGTACTTCTCCGGCTGGGTGGAGCGGTAGAGGTGGCGGTTGAGCAGGGAGAGGATGCGGCCGGGGGATTGGAAGAGTTCGCCGCACTCCTCGGAGGTGCTCACGATGGTGTTCTCGCGGCGGGCGGTGAGGCCGGCAAGCGACGATTCGGAGTAGACGAGCTCTTCGCTGGCGAAGCGGTAGGCGCGGACGGCGGAGTGCAGGGTGGCCATGAGCAGAGCGGCGGAGATGCCTTTGCCGCTGATGTCGCCGAGGGCGATGCCGACGCCGGTCTTGGTGCGGAAGGGACGGCCGTCGGCGGCCTCCTTGTGGAAGACGAGAAAGTCGTAGTAGTCGCCGCTGACGGAGCGGGCGGGGCGGCAGACGCCGTGCAGCTGGAGGGAGACGAGGTCGCAGTCGCCGCGGGGGAAGAGGTTGGCCTGGACCTCCTGGGCGATGCTGAGCTCGTTCTGGAGGCGCTCCTTCTCCTTCTGTTCCTGGAGCAGGCGCTGGAGCGAGCCGGTCATGTCGTTGAAGGAGCGCGCGAGTTCGGAGAGCTGGTCGGCGCCATGGACACGGATGCGGGGGCTGAGGTCGCCGCGGTCGATGCGTTGGGTGGCGGCGTAGAGATCGGTGACCGAGGAGGTGATGGAGTGGCTGACGCGCAGGGCCAGGTAGAGCGCGAAGACCTCAATCAGGGCGAAGATCAGCACGAGGGCGGCGAGAAGGATCAGGTAAACGCTGGTGTAGATGCCTCCCACCGAGCCGCCGAAGAGCTGGCGCGAGATGAGCGAGGGGCGCGTGAGCACCTCGATGGGTATGTCAGCGTGCTGGCCGTTGTCCCAATCGACGATGCTGAGAGCGGAGGGAAAGCGCTCCGGGATGTCGATCAGATTGGCGGGCGGGGGGAGGACGCCGCTGGAGATCAGATGGGTGCGGGGATGCGCGGCAGGCTTGGTCGAGGTGAGGATAGGCGTGAGGGTGGCGCGGCCCAGGTCGGAGGCGATGATGGACATCAGCGGCTCGTCGACGAGAACGCATTCCTCCAGAGTGAGGCGGTGGCGGCCGACCAATCTACGGCCGCTGTGATTGGGGCTCATGTCGACGCTGTGCTGATCGACGGCGACCAGGAAGAGTGCTCCGTCGTCGAGGACGAGGCCGCTGAACCGGCCTCCGGGAAGGTCGACGGCCCAGGGGGGCAGGCCGAGCGGGGCGTCGGATTCGGGCTGAGATCGGGATTGGGTTCGGGCTTGGGCGGAGCTGGTCGCCTGGTCGGATGGATTGACGAGCAGCGGGGCACCGTCAAGGAAGAGCGACGTGTGCAGGCGGAGATGGTTGTGCGGTGAGTCGACCAGAACGGGAGCGAGGGCGTCGGCGATGGGGCTGTCGGTCTCGGCGAGCAGAGCGCGGGCAACGGGAGGAGCCAGTTTTCCGCGCCGCTCCGACGAGGAGCGCTCTTCGGCCTCCGCTCGCTGCTGCTGCATGGCCATGATCAACTGCGTGATGCGGTGGTTGTTGGCGGTGCTCATCTGGGCGAGCTCGGCCTGGATGCGGGAATCGGCGAGGTGGATGGCGAACTGTCCCGCGGCCAGGTAGGCGGCGAAGAAGACCAGCGTGGCGAACAGCACGATGGGCGCTAGTCCGAAGAGCAGATAGGTGAGGACGAGACGGCTGCTGAGGCTCCACAGCAGCCGGGAGTGGACGAAGCGCAGCAGGAGCGGTGTCACGATGGCGACGAGTGCGAGGGCGGTGAAGATCTGCAGGACGAGAAAGAGACTTCCCCAACCGCCGGAGACCAAGCGCAGCGCCCAGAAGAGGAAGAAGCAGAGGACGAGCCAGATGACGGCGCCGGTCATGCCCCGGGGCAGGGGGGTTCGCAGCCATCGTTCGAGCCTTTCCGACGCCATCTGCAGGAGGTTGGGCATGGAAATCTTCGCCTCTCTCAGGCTTTCTGCGGCATGGATGAAGCCGCGGCCTGGGCGGACTCCGCCTCGGCCTGCCTGGCGAGTTTGAGGGTGTAGCGGGTGGCGGAGAAGTGCGCGCCCGCCAGCAGCAACAGACCGGAGAGAAAGGCCCACATCATCAAGCCGACAGAGATGTAGAACGGGCCGTAGACGGACTGGAAGTCAAGCCAGGGGAGCGCGAGGATGTAGAGATGCTTGGCGATCTCCCAGAGGATGCCGGCCATGATGGCGGTGGGCATAACGGCGCGCGCAGGCACAGAGCGGTTGGGCAGGATCCAGTAGATGAGAAAGAAGAGCAGGACGCTGGTGATGCCGCCGACGGTCTTAAGAAAGGAGAAGGCCAGGAACTTGAAGGCGAAGTTGTCGACGTGGCCCAGGAAGATCCCGGTGACCAAGGACTTCTGGCCGGTACTGCAGGCGACGGAGAACATGGCGAGCGCGCCGGCAGCGAAGGCCAGACCGAGGGAGATCAGTTGGTTGTGCAGGTAGGAGCGGTTTTTTTTCACTCCCCAAACGTGATTGAGGGCCACCTCGAGGGGAAGAAAGACCCCGGTCGAGGTGATCAGCAGCATAATCATGGGGAGGAAGAGCTGGGTGCCTTTGTGGGGATGCGCCAGCAGCTGCATGTTGCGCATGATGAAGTCCTGGCCGACCGGCAGGAAGCTGTGCATCATGTCGCCGACGACCGCTTCCATGGAACGAGAGTGGAAGACTTGGCGGGTGATGGTGAGCAGAAGCACGATGAAGGGAAAGAGCGAAAGAATGACGTTGGCGGCGACGCTGAAGGCGTAGGTGTGGACCTCGGTCCGACCCAGGTAGCGGGCGAGCTCGAGGAGCTGGCTGCCGAGGCCTGAGGGCACCGACGGGCGCAGCGTCGCGAGCGAGCGGGGAGCGGCTTGGTCGGGGTTGGCCGGCGCTGTCGTATTCTGCATCTTCTCCATCATCTCCATCATGGTGATCGGCTTGGGCACGATCGCTGAATTTCTGTCGAGTATCCCTATCCCAGGAGCCCGTCTCAATTGCCGGCCGCTTGCGGGTGGATTACCCCGGCAGGTCTTGCTCACCGGAGCGAATGGGCCTGGAGTTTCTGCCCTCGATGCTAGCAGAGTGAGGGCTCGCGCCTGGGTTCGTGCCGGAGGGGCCCTCAGGGAGCGGCTTGCAGTGTCCCGATGCGGTCGATGGCCCACTGGGCGGCATCGGCAAGCACAACGTCCTCGCTCCCGGCCCAGGCCTCCAGCTGGGAAAGAAACTGCGCTCCTCCGCTGTTGCCCATGGCAATGGCGACGTTGCGCTGCAGCCGCTTGCGGCCGGTGCGTTCGAGCGGAGAGCCTTTGAAGCGGCGCTTGAAGCCGGCTGAATCCAACTGCGCCAGAGCCTCGAGCTCGGGGTTGACCAGCTCTGTGCGCGGCTCCATGCCGGGAGTTACGGCGATGGGAGCCTTGCGGTTCCAGGGACAAACGTCCTGGCAGATATCGCAGCCGAAGACCTGGCGGCCCATGGACGCGCGCAGCTCCTCGGCGATGCTTCCCTTCTTCTCGATGGTGAGATAGGAGATGCAGCGGGAGGCATCCATCTGACGGGGCGCGACCAGAGCGCCGGTGGGGCAGGCGTCGATGCAACGGGTGCAGCTGCCGCAGCGGTCTGCGGCGAGGGCGAGGGATGGGCCGGCTTGAGCCGGAGTGACCGGCAGGGAGGTTACGATGACTCCGAGCAGCAGCCAGGAGCCGAGTTGCTGGTTGATCACGCAGGTGTTTTTGCCGATCCAGCCGACGCCGGCGCGGGCGGCGAAGGCGCGCTCGAGGATCGGGCCGGTGTCGACGTAGCAGCGCGTCTCGCAGTCGGCACGGGCGTGCAGGCGGGTCTCAAGCAGGCGTAGGCGGGCGAGCATCTCGTTGTGGTAGTCGGTGGGGATCAGGGAGTGATCGGGCGGCGCAATTCCCTTCCCTGAAGCGCCGGTCTGCGGGCTGGCGCCTGAGGCTGCGTTTTCTGGCGGGTTGGCGTTGGCCCCGCTCCTGCCGCTCCAGGCATAGCGGCCGATCCAGCCGCTGGTGCGTGGGGCGGGATCGATCGATCGCGGGGCGGCAGCGTTGTAGTTGAGCGCGCAGACCAGGATCGATTGCGCCCAAGGGATCGCGGTCTGCAGATGGCTGCGCAGGAAGGCGCCGGAGGGATCGCGGCGCTTGAGATACTCCATCTCGCCGGCGCGACCGTCTTCGATCCAGGCGGAAAAGCGTTCGCGGTCGCTGTCCGGAGAGGTGTCTGGATCGGCGCTCGTCACCCCTGCACGATGGAAGCCAGCCGCCAGAGCCTCGCTGTGGATTAGGTCTTCGAGTTGGGGGGTCCAGTGGGACAGGCGCTGCATAAAGAACTCTCGTATTCAGGGTAACGCTTCTGGCGTTGCCATCTCGGGGGTTGGACCGGTAGACTGTACAAGGTTGTTCCGATGAGTTGCTTTGAGGCTGGCGCCTCGGCGACGGTCCTATCGGCGACGCCGCACGCAGCCCGGTTCCGGGTGTTGCCGGACGAGCGTCGGACAGCTTACAAAACGGAGAGGTGGCAGAGCCCGGTTGAATGCACCTGACTCGAAATCAGACATACCTGTAAGGGTATCGGGGGTTCGAATCCCCCCCTCTCCGCCAGCACCTTCTAAAGCATTCATAATCAATGGCTTGCGGTAGACGGCGATCGATGCTACCAGCCGTGCTACCAAATCTTCCAGACATAGTCGGAATTGCCGAGAGCAGTTGGGCATTAGCCCCCGAGGGGTTAATCCATGAGGTCGTCACCTGTCTCTCTCTGCCTGCGCGTCCGATCGCCTGAAGGATCTTGGCTATACGCCCGGTCCATAACCGCACCGAATGGCCGCCTCCGGCCACTCCACGCTCTCATCAATGGGAAGCCTGTTTACTGCGCCGAGGGCGTCTATCACCTTCGATATCGCCTGGACGGCAAACGCATCTGCCTGTTCGAACTATCTCGCGCTGGCTTCGGCACTCGGATTTGGAAACAACTCTGCGATATCTGGCCGCGAGTGATGACAAGAGCGAGAAGACCCGGGCGTAGGTAAACAAGACCTTCGTCGCATTCGTACGAGGCCTGGTGGTCAAGTGGTAGCACAGTTCCTTCTTGACCAGCTGCCGCGTTCCGCTGCGCATAGTCGGCCTCGATCATGCGGGCAAGCTCCAAGGTCTTGCCACACTCGCGGCGCTCGGCCTTGAGCAAGCGCGCCTCTGGGTAACTGCCGTCCTCCCGCTCGTGTTTGGGCTTCCGGTTCTCATAGCCAGGTGCGCGGTGCGGATGAACACACCCGGATAACTTGGGGTCGCCGTACTCGCGGTTAAGCTGCTCGGCCATCATTGAACCCGATCCGCTTGAGGAGCTAAGCGAGTGCTAGTGCTTCCCATTCCGTCATGGTTGCTGTCAGCTCGATATCGGCCACAGGCTTTAGCCCTCGCTGGTATGCGGCCCAGGCGTCTGCTACCACCCCGGTATCCCCAGCCTTCATCATCCAGAACTTACGGTCTAGTTCGCCCAGACCGTTCCACCAGTCCATGCCCGAGCGTTCATATTCGGTCGGTTCGCGATCCATGCAGCCTCCGTGAGATGCCTATCAGCCTACCTTGCAGCAGTCTTCTTCCCCTTCGTCGTACCTGTCGCCAGCCACAGCCTAAGGGCTTCATCAGCTCGCGTCTGCCAGCCCTCGCCAGTGGCACGCAGTCCCTCGACCACATCAGGTGACAATCTGATCGAGACGGGAACCTTCTTCGGGACGAGCTGCGCTCCGCGTTTACGGGATGAGAGCACAGCCCGCTCATTCTCAGGCAGCGCCGAGAACGGAACGAAGCCAGCGAAGTCTTTCTTGGTGAGTTCGCGAACCTCGCCCGCTGCAGTAGTCAGTGGTTTGCGGTTTGCCATATCGTTTCGCCTCCCTTGCGTTGGTCTTTCTGAAACTGATTACGCGGATTCCTTCCGCCGTGGGGATGTAGCAGAGCAGGTGCAGTCTTCCGTCTAGATACCCAACTGCAACCCGCCGAGTCTCTCCCTTGCGGATCTCTGTACCGAAGACTGCGCTATCGAAATCGAAATCTGCGGCACGCTCGAATGAAAGCCCGCGCTCTTTGATGTTCCGTTCACTCTTCGCCGGGGCGTAGGTGACTTCCATTGTCCCAAGTGTATATACGATTTGGCTTGCGTCAACGGAAATCGGATCGCCCTGGACTTTCGCTTTTTAATCGCTTTCCCCGGTAGACTGGCATCATGCGACCCCAGCGACATGACGGCTACACCCGCGTGTACCTCCGGTTCCGTCTCGACGGTTCGTCCTGGCGTTGCGTGTTCCTTCCGGATGGAGCTGGCTCGCCCCTGCCTCGCATCCTCCGCTTCTCCGATCCGGCCAAGATCACGGAGCTGGCTGAGCGCGGCGATGGACTTTCTACGCTCGAGAGTCGCCAGATGTTGGAGATGGGTATCAAGGCCGGACGCGGCGGGATCTTCCTCCGGTTGACCCAAGATCAGGTTTCAAAACTTCGATAGGATCAAAACACCCGGTTTTACTGGGTATTTTCAGGGGTTTTATGGACGCTTTGCCGATAGTTCTAGGCATCCAAAAGGCTAAAACGCGTTTAGGTGCCCGTAGACGCGGAACTGCCCTAGAAGGCCTAGACGGGGGGCGATTCATCATGGGTGGGCGCTACAGATCAAAATTCCACATTTGTCAGGCGTCGAAAACTGAGGTACGGTGTCCCGATTCAGCATGGCTAAAGTGAGGCGGTGCTTCATCTTGGTCATGAGCACCGCCCCTCCCTAAGTTCAACCCTCGGCAACCGGGGGAGTAGACAGCCGGAGCCGCTTGCCGATGTTCTCCCCGTCACGGATGCACGGCTCGATCCGCGCGGCTGGGTAGAGCTTCAGGACATCTGCAAGGGCAATCTCGAACTTCTTCTTGAAGTTCTTACGTCCCTGTACCAGTGCGGTTGTAGACGCGACGGAGGCGGTTGGCCAGCCAGGAGTACACACCCAGCGCCAGCGAGCTGCCCTTCAGTGCGCCCAGCACGTTGTTGTTCAAAGGGACTGCACGATGGATCAGGCTGTCGTAGTAGCGCGTCGCTTTCGGCGGCACGTTGCTTGCGGATACGGTCAGCTTCGCTGAGTACGTCGTGCTCCTCAGCAGCCCGTCGTTCTTGGAGGCGCTTCGCGTCAATGAGCACGTCGTTCGGGTCCTTGAAACGCTGCTCAAACTTACGGTCGAGCAGCTCGAAGTGGAAGCAGTCCGGAGCCATCGACCCACCAGAGACCTGGACTTGCTTGGCTGGGGCTCCTCTGCCATCGCCGACGTAGAACAGGTTGTCCGTGCAATCTGCGAAGTCGCGGAAGATGACGGCATTCTCTTTGATAGCCAGTCTGTCGAAGGAACGAGAATCAAAGAAGATGATGAGTATGACGGGGTTCGCATCAAGTTCCGTGCTCAGCTCGCCGGGGCGCGAATTTTGGCGCGTCATATGGTCGTAAGCGATCCTCTCTGTGCCAAGGACGAAGCCAAGCCGAATCACATTTGTCAGAGCACTTGCTAACTCCGTAGCCGCCTCCGGCAGCATTCGGCACCGCGCGCCCTCCGCACCAGAGAGTTCCCAGGAATCGATCTTCTGTGCTCTGGAGTAAGGCTGACGCCCTTCTATGGAGGCACTGAGCTAGCACGCTCGTTGTTGGTTGGCGAGCACTTCTTGTAGTCAATAACGAGATGAGCCTGCCCACCAAATCGCACTTGCGTCTCAGACACATTCTGTTTCGGCAGCCACCTGCCGTCCACCTTCTGATAGGTCGAGATGAACTTGGAATCCCTCGTCCACCACGATGGCATTTTGTCGGGCTTTCCTTCGGCCCGAACTACGGCGTAGTCTTTGGCGTCCACCCATACTCGACCCGACCAGGTGACCTTGCTCTTAACCCGTGGCTTGATGGAGAACACGTACACCGGACCATCCTTGCTGGTCTCCGTGCCGACCATGGTAAAGTCGTAGTTCTTGCGCATTAGCCGACTTTCCTCATGCAGCGGGCCGGCTGAAACTTCACGTTCCGTGTCGAGCATCTTGTGGAGAACCTTGGAGCGTAATGCGGTCGATCCTGATTCCCTGAGGATCGTGAACTCTTTCCGGACCCCATCTTGCATCGAGCGCACCTCCATCTCAGCATGCTTCGACTCAGGGAACCCGTGGTAGTCGAGTGTATAGGCGCGCTCACATTCACACCGAGGTTGTGTGAGGGCTCGTTGTTCATTCATCGCCTCCATCCGCGCGACAATCTCGTCGGTCGAAAGAGGAGGAGGGGGGCTTTGAGCGTGAGCCAGCGTCAACAGCAGGCTGATCGAGCCAGCAAGACGAAAGAGCATGACGTCCCTCTGAAGAACTCCCGCGGCGGAGTCCACTTGCGCTTGCGCATGGGCGCATCGAAGTCGACCGGTCCGAGTAGTTCAGCGCGCTGCGGAAAGACAGGATCGGGAAACACCTGCGGTTCGCCTTGCGGGTATAGCCCCAGGGGTGGGGCGGAAGGCTTGGCAAGGAGTGAGTGGAGTGGAACAGCAAGCCGAAAGCCGGACGTCGCTCCGGCGGCTTCTTCTGGACGCATCTCTACCTCCAAAGAGGGAAGTAGATCTAACAGGCGCACTGTTCGCTTCCGCGCGAGCCAGATCTTGCGCAATGCAAGGATCGAGAACAGAGGGGCCACAAAGAGACCCTGCAACCATTGATGCCAGTCGCTACAAGCTAGGCGCCCAAGCCTGCCTCTGCCGAGAAGGTATACCCTGATCCGACTGGGCGTTCATAGTCAAAAACGACTACAAAGGCGCGCGTCTTGCCGCTGGTTAGGATCGGCTCTTACGGTTCCTAAGAATTGCTTAGATGTGGCTCGGTGCGAGGGGGGTTTCCTTCTCGCATGGAAGATTTGCGCGAACTAAAAAGCGGCTGCCCTTCGGGGGCGGCGACGATCGGACGATTTCTTTGGAGCGGACCGGCTTTAGAATCGGGTTGATGAGTAAGAGTTTCCGTGCTGATGATCTGAATCAGTCGCTGCTGTTTCCTTCTTCTTTGCATGATTGGCTTCCGGAAGATCATTTGGCGCGTTTTTTGTCGGACGTGGTGAACGCGCTGGATCTGGAGGCGATCTACGCGTCGTACAGCGAGAAGGACGGTCGTGGGATGTCGGCGTATTCCCCGGAGTCGGGGGATTCAATGAAGCACGAGATGGGACGACTCGATGTGGACCTGCGTCAGCAAGAAGCGACCTGCAGATCGAAAGTGGGCGTAAAAGAGCAGTTGTCACGATGGGTACCGGACCCTAAATTATTGAAGGATAAAGGGGCTTCACGGCCCCCCTCTCCGCCATCACCTTACAAAACAACAACTCAGAATCTCTACGTCCGGAGCCTGTGGGCCGGTAGACCGGAGCGCGCAGCGAACCAATCCTCTGTCTTCATTGTTCCGGAGAGCGCATGGCTTTAAGTGCTTTCCGGAGCGGCGCCGTCTGGGCGGCCGCTCCGGAGGAGTGATCGTGGTGATCGGATCGTCACGTGTTGCGCTGCGGTTGGCGGTTGCCCAGCCAATCGCAGTGGCCTACTGGGCGGAGTGGTCCCACATGTGCTCCTTCTCTTCCTTCACATGCTGCTCGAAGCTCGCCTTGTCGCCGGGCTTAGAGAACTTCGCTCCCCTGGGCCAGACCGAGAAGTCGCGCAGCGCCACCCTTTGCGGCTCGCCGTGCATGGACAGCAGAGCATCCTCCAACTCCAGCAGCGCTCCGCGCGATAGGGCGAGTTCATGTTCGTGCGGTTGATACATCGTGCCCACCGGATAGTCGAGAAACGGCGTGCTGGTCTCCTCGATATGATTGCCCAGAACGTAGGCCACCGGCTTGTCCTTGGTGAACTCGATCAACCGCTCCGTGCTGGCCTGGAAGGCGGCAAAGTCCTGCACGTAAAGGCGGCCGGGATAGAGGCTGTCGCTAGAGAGCAGGACGGCCGTATTCCGGTCATAGAAGGCCACGCTGGCCACGCTGTGTCCTGGAATGGGAATCACGTCGATCACGCGGCCGCCCAGATCGACATGGCCGATGTCGGTTGGCCAGTGCTCGATGCCGTAGAATTTTTTGCTGGCTTCGACCTCCGCCGGCAGGAATGTGACCGGGATCGCAGGATCGTTCATCGCCTGCAGCGCCTTGTCGCCCCAGATATGGTCTCCGTGCTCGTGGGTATGCACCACAAGCAGAGGAATACTTGTGCGCCCGTTGCGTGCCAACCAGTTCTTGACCGTGAGTTGAATCGCAGGAACAATGTTGCCGTTGCGCGATCCGGTATCCGCCAGCAATGCCTTGTCCTTGCCGAAGAAGAGGAACACGAACGGCTTCTCGTAGTCGGTGCAGGGGGACTGCCGCAGGATGAAGAAGTTCGGGTTGTACTCATGCACCTGCCACTCGGGAATCTCCATGCACTTCGAACCCTGGGAGAGCCAGCGGGCGGGCAGCGTGCCGCGCTCAATCGTCCCTCCATCCGGTTCCGGAAGCTGCGCCAAGGTTGCCACGCACGAAGACAGGCAGAGCATCGCCACCATGCTGGCTCTTACGATAGAAACTTTCGACATGTGTCCCTCAGTCCTAGGTTGGAAGTAATCGTTGGAAGTAGTGGTTGGAAGTAATGCTTACAAGTATCAGTTGAATATACGAGGTGACAAGCCATCTAACAAGAACTGGCGCGCTCCTCAGTTCAGGAGCGCGCCAGCCTTTCTCGACGATCGTGTTTAGAAGATGTACTTACCCGAGAACTGCATCTGGCGCGGCTGCACCAGGAGAGCGTTTGGGTTGGAGGGTGTTCCATTCTGATACACCCCAAAGTTGCCGCTGGTGCCGTCGTTTTGCACAATCGCAAAGCGGTTGGTGTTGAGCACGTTGAAGACCTCGACCGAGAGTCGCAGCTGTTGTTCGCCGAAGGTGTGGAACGACTTTGCCAATCCATCGTCCAGCGACAGATAGCCGTCAGAGCGGAAGTTGTTGCGCTGGCCGCTGTCCCCGACATAGGCGAAACGCAGGTTCGCGTGCGCCTGGGCAGAGGTGATTCCCTTCAGAGAGGTCTCGGTCTGATTGCCTGCCACATAGTGATGTCCACCGGTTGGAATCGGTCCGGTCGCGACCATGTTGCTGGAGAACGCGAAGTTGGTTCCGTAGGTGTTTTGGGCCACGGCGCTGAACGGAAATCCGGTGCTGTAGTGGACGACTCCATTCAACTGAAATCCACCCACGAACATGTCCAGCAGACCGCCCTTGTTCAGCAGCAACGCTCCTTTGCCGAAGGGAAGCGGCGCAGTGTAGTTGGCGGTGATGTTGTGGCGGACATCGAAGTCAGATACCGCGTACATCTGATGCTGACCAAAGGTATTGATGATCAGACTTCCGTTATTGGGACCACTGGTGCTTGCGCCCCGCTCTGGATCAGAGCCTTCGTCCATCGACTTGGAGTAAGTGTAGTTCACGTCATACTCCAGGCCATGCCGCAGAGCCTGGCGGATCGAAAGTTGCAAGGCGTGGTAGTTGCTGGTCCCAATGCTGGACTGAGCGTAGATCGAGGAGGTCTGGGGAAAGAAGAAGCGGTTGCTCTGCCCCCCCGGAGAGACGGTCGGGTCAGTATCCGCAGCGTAAAGCGCATTGGTTTCGTTGCCACGGTTGTTCGCAAAGACAGCATAGTAGGCCTGGGCGCCTACATAACTGCCATAGCTAAAGTTCGGAAAGATGTTGTGAAAGTAGCCGGTGTCAGGAACATTCCCGGGAGAGATCCCCGCGTCAACCATCTTGTCGAAGGCAGTGGCCGCCTGGAAGTAGGTCTGGCCGCTCTTTGGGTCGTACAGATTGGTGGGCTGGGCGACGTCGAGGTTCTCGATAAGATGGCGTCCCAGGCGTCCGACGTAGGAGGCGGTGATCGCCAGATTGTGCGGCAGTTGGTGCTCAAGAGTAAGGTTGAAGGTCTCCGCGTAGGGAGTCTTCTGCTGGTCGTTGATGCTGTAGTCGAAGGTGAACGGGCTATCCACGGGCGTATACGGCAACTGCAGCGCGCCAGTGGCTCCGGCCACCGCCGGAACGTTATGATAGCCGGTAAAACGTGGATTCGAATTGATATCCGTGTAGGGCGCAAGATTGGTTTGCGAAAGCGACAGCAGCGACTGTGGGTTCGACTGGTAGGAGTCGATTACGGCCCCGCCAAAATGGTCGAACGAGAGAGCGAAGCCGCCGCGAACTGAGGTCTTGTTGTCCCGCGTGGCATACGCGAACGCAATGCGTGGAGCGAGGTTGAGTTTCTGCGCGTTCCAGAAGTTCGGCTGGCCATTCGGAGAACCGGAGGCGCGGAAGGAGACGCGCGTGTCATATGAGGTACCGGCGGCAGCTGCAGTTGCGCGATTTGCAAGGAAGGTGTCGAGCGGGATGGTGGGCGCGATCTGCTGCCCGTTCTTCTCGTAGGGAACACCGAGATAGACATAGCGCAGACCGAAGGTCAACGTGAACTGCGAGGTGGCCTTCCACTGGTCCTGCAGGTAATACTCCTGCTCGACGTTGCGGAAGGTGTGGGTTGGCACGACACCCGCCCCCAGAGGAGCAAGCGTGTTGTTCTGCACACTAAACTCTGTCCCGGAGTTGGCGGTCTCGATCGCGCCGACGTTGGAGATGATCGCCTGATTGTAGAAGTTCGAGAAGCCAGCGGAGACCGTCCCGCAATTGGCGCAGTTGAAGGCGCCCGGGTCCAGACTTCCGCCCTGATTCGCGATGGCAGCGGTCGCCAACAGGTTGGGGCTTACATTCGCGTACGAGAGCAAAGGCGCGTCAAAGTACTGCCCGTTCGACAGCAAGTAAAGGTTCGCGCCGGCCTGGATCGTATGTCTTCCCTTGGTGTAGGTAAAGTCGTCGGAGAAGTTGTTGGTCGTGACCTTATAAAGGGTCGTAGTCGTCGCCGCGGTGAGAGTGCTGAAGGCAGCGAAACTGATGTAGGGCTGACTTCCGGTACCCCGGGATGCGTTGCCCAGGCGGGTAAAGCCATAGCGTGCGTTGTTCGTCATCCGGTCATTGATCGACCAGATATGGCCGACTGCAATGCCTTTGTTATTCCCGAAGATGTTGGCGGCGGCGGGCAGACCGGGAAACTGAAGCGCTGTCGCCTGATTGTCACTCTGCAGGTTACCCCGCACAAAGAGCGACTGTTTCCGATTAATGTTGTAGTCCACGCGAGCGATGTTCGTAATCTGGTGCAGCGGCGCCGGCGACGTGAAGTTGTAACCCCCAGTGTTATACCCGTCGCCCGCTCCGTTCGAGTTCGACAGGGGGAACTGCTTGAAATAGGCGAGCGCTGCGGCGTTGGTGCTCGGGGCGTAGCAGGTCGCGTTCGCGCAGGCTGGGTCGGAAGATCGCCCGTCCAGCTGTGCGATGTCTGCCGGTGTGAGCGTTTTATAGGTGGTTCCGTTCTGACAGGTGGCGGAGGTGGGGCAAGCCTCGTAGGTTACATTGCCGGTAACGAGACCGCCGCCGCCCATGATCGATGGCACGACTTCGCCGACCGGAATATCACTCGCCTGCTTGAACCCCTCATATGCCCCGAAGAAGAACAGCTTATCTTTGATGATTGGAAGTCCCAGCGATCCGCCATAGGTATGCTGCAAGACCTTGGCCGCGATGTTGGGCTGCCCTGAACTCAGTTGCGCCTGCTTAATGAACCAGTTATTGGAGGTCGTGCCAGGATCGCGATAATACTCATATGCGCTTCCGTGGATGGTGTTAGTTCCGCTACGCGTAACCAGCGAGACCTGGGCCCCTGAGGAGCGTCCGGAGTCCGCATTGGCATTGGTCGTGGTGACCCGGAACTCCTCCACCGAGTCGCGTGTCGAGCGCAATGCGCCATTGAAGGCATAGCCGAAGATCTGGTCATTGTTATCCACGCCGTCCAGCGAGATGTTGGTCTGGTCCTGCCGTGCACCATTCACGATACCGGTGCGTGTATCTGTATTGAGTCCGCCGGTCTGCGCGCCGCTGTCGAGCGCAAGCACGCCAGGTTGCAGCGAGAGCAAGTACGTGACATTGTTAGCGAGGTACGGCAGATTCTGCACCTGAGCGCTGTTGAACGCCTTTCCCAGGGTCGCGTCCGTGGTGTTGACCGTCATCGCCGCGGCCTCGACGCTGACCGTCTCCACAGCACCGACGCTCATCTTGATATTCACCTTCAATGGTGATGCCACCAGTAACTCCAGATTCTGCTGCTGATCGGAGAAACCCTGAAAACTGACGGTCAGGGCATAGTGACCTGGAGCAATCTGGGGAAACTCGAACTCTCCATGCGACTTGCTTAACTCGTTCTTGCTTGTGCCCATCGCCGAATCGAGAATCGTGACGGAGGCACCGGCGATGGCTGCACCCGAAGGATCGGTGACAACACCACTTAGAGATGTCGTATTGCCTTGAGCAAACAAAGCGGACGGCATCAACAAGAAAACTGCCCAGGAAGCGAGTACACGGAAGATTCTCAAGATTATCTCCATCTAACTTCGACTTCGACATCGCTGCCCGATCCGGTCTCACACCGGAGGGCGCGTGTTCGATTTGGGGCTTCAAGAGGAACGCTAGTTCCGCTCGAGAGCTGTAAATCAGGCCGGGAAAGCGCAGATGCGTCGGTAACCGATCGCACTGCAACACAGAGAGACAGAAAGAGACCGAAACCTTGAGCGCGAGCCCAGGGAATGGTGATGGAACAAATAATATTGGCCCACTTACATAGAGAAGCTTGCTCCTGCGTTGTGTCGAGGATTATGCGAGGCTCGTGCGAGGCTTGATGGGTGCAGGGTTGCGAGGTCGATTATGCGCAGGAACTACGGACATAGCAATCGCATCCGCGCCCGCCCTATCGCGCTCATAGAAGATTTCGATGGCGTTACGATCGAGGACCGCAGCGCCATCCAACTGCGGGACAGTTCAAACGGTGCCGCACTTCGCGCTCTTGGTGATTAACCGCCGCGGGGCGACAGGCATGCCCAGAGAGCTACTCTGCCGCACTAATTTGGTGGCGACTCTAGACTAGAGCTCGTTCGGCGCTGGCCGGACATTCCCGGTTGCGAAGGTAAAAAAGGCGTTGCCGGCACGCGTCAGTTCGCGATCCTTGCGGCTGATCAGCGCCAGATCGCGGGATATCTCGACGTTTTCGATTGGAATAACCTTCAACGTACCGGCGCGCAACTCCTCCAGCACATTGATCTTGGGCAGAAATCCGATGCCCATCTCCTTCAAGATCAGACGTTTCAAAAGTTCGTTCGAATCCAGCTCCATGCCGATGCGAGGGATCAGCTTCTGCTGCGCAAACAGATCATCGAGCTGCTCGCGACGCCGACCTTGCTTCGGCAGCAGTAGCCGGTGCTGCGCCACCTGTTGCAAGGAGGCGATTTCATGACTCGCCAACGGGTGGCCCGCCGGAACGGTCAGAACCAGTTCATCCTTATGGACGACCTCGACATGAAGACGCTGGTCTTTGAGCGGTAGAGAGACCACACCGAAGTCCACCTCACGGTCGAGCACCAGTTCGAGCGATTTGGTGCGCTCCGCGCGCACGATATTCAGCGCGACCCGTGGGTACTGCTTGCGAAATTTACTGAAGAACACGGGCAGCACATACAGCGCGGTCGAATCGTTTGCGCTCACGCTCAGGGCGCCGCGCGGCGATCGCTCCAGGTCCGCCATCGCCAACACCATGTGATTCAAGCGCGACAGGCAATCTTCGGCAAAGGGCTCAAACACCCGTCCCGCCGCCGTCAAGGTCACCTTGCCGCCACCACGCTCGAACAGCCGATGCCCCAGATAGGTCTCGAGTGCGCGGATCTGGGCCGAGATGGAGGGCTGCGTAATGTACAGCTTCTCCGCAGCACGCGAAAAGCTCTTCTGACGGGAGACCTCAAGGAAAGTCTTCAGCTGATCAATGTCCATTTTCGCCTGTATGTTTTTTTTGAGATGCGGGGTACGGGTATGGAGACGATTCTAGCAGCCGCCAAGTCTCACTTACAGAGCGCGGGCAACCGCTTGCGATTCACTGGTTTGCATCGAGAAGAGGACAAGGAGCCCCTGAATTCACTGGGCAGTGCGATAGACAGTTTTCATGCTGCAGATAGAGGAAACACATAAAGCCTCAACCTTCGTATTTCAGTTCGCAGAATGCCGCCGACTAGCGGATACTACCTCTAACACAAACTCCAGCCGGTCGAGCGCTCTCGAAGTGACGTTCGCAACATCCAGTCTGCTATTTGGAAGACGAGAGCTCGATCCATAGGAGATTCGATCATCCGCATCAGGAGCAACCAAGTGCCAAACCAGCTGGGGAAGCGATCGCATGGAGCGTACAAACTATGCCTGCTGCTCGCACTCGCTGCGAGCCAGGGCCTCTGCTCGCAGCCCAAACCCACGCATGATTCCGAGCCGCAAGGAAAAGAGAAGCATGCGACGGCACCGGGAGATGCGGTAAAGGCCGCCAAGCCCGAAAAGACCGCCTCCGACTACAACCTCCCTGGCGCCGACGGCAAAGACGTTCCTCTCGCCAACTTCAAAGGCAAGTACCTGCTGGTCGTGAACCTGGCGCGCGGTTCGAGTTACAGCGCCCAGCTTCCGGCTCTGGTCAAACTGAGTGAAACATTTAAAGATAAGGGCCTCGTCGTCCTAGGAGTTCCGTCGAATGACTTCGGCGCCTCCGAACCCGGCACCGAGGCCGAGATTCAGAAGGCCTACGCCGATGCCAAGATCAACTTCCCCGTGATGGCAGTCTCGAAGCTGACTGGAGAGGAGGCAATTCCCTTCTATCTCTATCTCACCAAGAGCAAGGGTGCACCGGCCGGGGGCGACGTGCACTGGAACTACACCAAGTTCTTCGTCGATAAGAATGGCAAGGTCATCGCCCGACTTGACCCCGACGTCACGCCCGATTCGCCGGAGATGCTCTCCACCCTCGATGCCGTCCTCGCCGGCCGCTACAAGCCAAAGAAGGCGCATGAAAAACCGGCGGACAAGGACGACGGGGAGGATGAGCAGTAACTCAGCCATCGGCTGTCACGATGGAAGGATGCCAATGCCTCCCTCCGTCGCGACAGCCTTCCGCTACTGCAAACTTGCCAGATAGCGCCGCCATCCCCCGAGCCCGGTTATCTCTGCCGCGCCTTCAACTCCAGCGGGTTCCACCAGGAAGCCCTTCACCAGGCTGCCATCCTCCAGCTCCAGCGTGCCGATCGCGAGCGGCTGCGGCACGCCGTCGACGAAGCTGCCCACGGTGTCTGCCGGAAGCGCCCATACCTCGACCTCGATACCGGGTCCGGCAAATCCCGGCACACGAACCAGCCCCGGCTTGGGCGGCGTTGTGTTCTTCAATGCATAGAAGCGGTACTGCGCACTGGTGCGGCAGGTCTTGACTAGCCGGCCGCGGCGCTGGGTCAGCTGCCAGTTGAGCGGCTGCCCGGAGAGGTGCGCGCCCACAACGGCCATCAGTAGGCAGCCCTGCGGCGGCTGCATCGCCGCAAGCTCCGGGGTCGAGGCCAAGGATCGCTGCGATCCTCCGAGCGTCGTTGCCAGCCTGCGATGCAGCTTATCGGCGACAGCCAGCAGCGCCGTCTCGGTGAACGCCTGACCGATGAGGCTCACACCAAATGGAAGTCCGTCGGGACGCATTCCCGCAGGCAGCGCCACGGCCGCCAGATCCAGCAGGTTGACGAAGTTGGTGTACTGCCCAAGGTGACTGTTGCGCTCGATGGGCTTCTCCGCAATCTCGTCGATGGTGTAGGTGCGCGGCGCGGTGGGCAAGAGCAGAGCGTCCATCGCACTCCATGCCGGCCGGATCGAGCGTTTGAGCGCCTCCAGCTTGTAGGCCGACGCGAAGGCATCCGCAGCCGAGTAGTCGGCCGCGCTTGAGATGATCGTCTCGACCGTAGGATCCATCTCGGCCTTGTTGCTGCCGAGGAATCCAGCGATCGCCGCATAGCGCTCCGCCAGCCACGGTCCCTTATAGAGCAGCTGCGCGGCGTCCAGCAGCGGCTTCAGATCCACCTCAACCGGCTTGCCTCCCAGCGCGACCAGCGCCTCGACCGCCGCCGCGTAGAGCGCCGGGTTGTAGGCATCGCCGAAGAACTCCAGTGTCTCCGCCGCGGGCACTCCGAAGCGAAATCCTCCAGCCCCGTTGAGCTGCCACGGAGCCGCGCCCGCGCCCGCGCCAGGCTCGCGCGAGTAAGGGTCTTTCTCGTCGAAGCCCTGCGCCGCCGCCAGCACCAGCGCGGCATCGTGCGCGGTCTCGGCAAAGACGGAGACGCAGTCGAGCGTGCGGCAGGCCGGCACGACGCCGTGCGTGCTGACAACGCCGCGTGTCGGCTTCAGACCTACGAGATTGTTGAACATCGCCGGTACGCGTCCTGAGCCCGCGGTATCCGTCCCCAGAGAGAAGGAGACCACCCCGCTGGCCACCGCAACCGCCGAGCCCGCGCTCGATCCGCCCGATATGTACCGCGAATCGAACACACTCGAGCAGATGCCGTACGGCGAACGCGTCCCCACCAGCCCGGTGGCGAACTGATCCATATTCGTCTTGCCGATCAGAATCGCGCCGGCCGCTTCGAGCCGTGTTACCACGGTGGCCGACGACTCGGCCGTGTACGCGTAGGCCGGACACGCCGCAGTGGTCTCCATCCCCGCAACGTCGATGTTGTCCTTCACCGCGAACGGAATGCCGTAGAGCGGCAGCTTGCTCCGGTCTTGACCGGCCAACGCTGCTGCCCGCGCAAGCGCCTGCTCGCGCGGCACCAGGGAGATCCACACCGGGCGCAGCCCCTCGCGCTCGATGCGATCGTAAGCCTCCGCGACCACAGCCTCAGGGCCCGTCTGCCCGGTCGTATACGCTGCCTGCAACGCCGCAATATCCATTGCTCTCCTCAGAGGTCCTGCCGTCCTTCCGCTAGCGCAAGGAGCTGCTTTGTTCGCCCAGTCCGGATCTAGTCCGGCCGCACCGATACCAGCAGCTGGCCGCCCTGCACCAGCGCCGCCGGCACGCAATGCAGCTCTTCGACGATGCCATCGACGTGCGATGCGACGACAATCTCCGTCTTCATGGCATCGAGTACGATCAGCTTCTGCCCGTCGGTCACGCGCTGGCCCTGTTCGACCGCGATCTGAAACACGCTCGCAGTCAACGGCGATGAGACACCCTCGCAGCCATCGGCCACCAGCGCCGCTGCATCCTCCTCCGGCGCCGTTTCGGGTTCGGCGACCGTCATCAGCCCCGCCTGCACCCAACGCTCGCGCTCCGCGTTGAACGACGCCCGCTGATGCTTCTTGAACGCCGCCGCCTCCTCGCTGATCGAATCGAGAAACGCCTGGTACTCCTTCAGGTTGAAGCTCGTCTCCTCCACGCGCAGCTCGTAGCGGCCATGGGGAAAGTCTTCCCGCGCCTGCAGCAGCTCCTCCGCACTTACCGGGTAGAAGCGAATCTGGTCGAAGAAGCGCAGCGACCAGGGCGTGCCCGGCGCAAAGGCCTCGGTCGACTTCCAGGTGTTCCACACCTGGATGGTACGGCCCACGAGCTGATAGCCGCCCGGCCCCTCCATGCCATACACGCACATGTAGGCTCCGCCGATGCCAACCGCGTTCTCCGGCGTCCAGGTTCGCGCCGGGTTGTACTTGGTGGTCACCAGCCGGTGCCTGGGGTCGACCGGCGTAGCCACCGGTGCGCCCAGGTAGACGTCGCCGAGACCTAGCACCAGGTAGCTCGCCTCGTGCACGATGCGGTACACGTCGTCGATCGAATTCAGCCCATTAATGCGGCGGATGAACTCGATGTTCGACGGGCACCACGGCGCATCCGGCCGCACTGCCTGCATGTACTTCTGCTGCGCCAGCTTGGCCTGCGGATCGTCCCAGGAGAGCGGCAGATACACGATGCGCGAGGGCACGGTGATGTCGGTCAGCTCCGGCATCGTGCGGTCGATCTCATCGAGCAGATCGATGAGCTTCGCCCGCGCGAGCACGCGACTGTCGTAATGAATATGTAACGAACGGATGCCCGGAGTGATGTCGATGATCCCAACCAGTTGCTCGGCGCGCAGCTTCTGCTCGAGCACATGCACGCGGAAGCGAAGATAGAGGTCCAGCTCCAGTTCGCCGTACTCGACCAGAAGGTACTTGTCTCCATCGGCGCGAAAGACCATCTTCTGCGGCCGGTCCGTGAAGGCAGCAATCACTGCAGGCTCTGGCTTTGATGAAACGGGAAGCGCGGCTGGCGCAGTCCGGAAGCTCTCGAGGAAGCTGTCCTGTGCGCGCTCCATCGCCTCGGCCTCAGCCAGCGTCACGCGCTGGAAGTGCACTGTGTCGCCAGCCTTCAACTGGCCAAGCTTCCACAGCTCCGCCTGTACGATCGTTGCGGGACAGACGAACCCGCCCAGGCTGGGTCCGTCGGGTCCGAGCAGGATCGGCATGTCGCCAGTGAAGTCGATGGTTCCGATGGCATAGGCGTTGTCGTGGATGTTCGAGGGATGCAAGCCCGCCTCGCCGCCATCCGACCGCGCCCACTTTGGCTTCGGACCCACCAGACGAACGCCGGTGCGGTCGCTCTGGTAGTGCACCTTCCAGTGGGTCGCGAAGAGCATCTGGATGTCTTCTTCGGTGAAGAAGTCCGGCGCCGTATGCGGCCCGAAGAGCACCCCGATCTCCCACGCCCGCGTGAGTTCGGGCACGAACTTCGCTGGCAGCGCCGCCGGCTTCGGCAATGCAGACGCGTCTGCGTCGAGCAGATGCAGTACATCGCCCGCGCGCAGCGCCCGTCCCGAGACGCCGCCAAATCCGCCCAGCATGAAGGTGCTGCGGCTGCCCAGATAGGGCTGCGAATCGACGCCTCCTCGCAGCGCCAGGTAGGCGCGAATGCCTTCCTTCGACGCGGCGCCCAGCGAGAGCACGCTGCCGGCCTTCACCGCGATCGCCGTCCAGCGAGCCACAGGCTTGCCGTTGAGCTTCGCCCCCATGTCGGCGCCGGTCAGCGCGATCGTCGTGTCCGCATGGAAGCGGAGCCGACCGCCCATCGTGGCAAACTCGATGGCCGCCGCGCCTTCGTCGTTGCCGACCAGGCGGTTGGCGATGCGGAAGGAGAGATGGTCCATCGGCCCCGAGGGTGGAACGCCGATGTGCCAGTACCCCGTGCGTCCGGGATAGTCTTGAATCGTCGTCTGCGTTCCGCCTTCGAGCACCTCGACCGCGTTGCGAGCAAACGCAAACTTGCCCAAAAATGAGGTTGTAACCTTACCCGACACAAACTCCGGAGTGGCCGCAACCTTGCGCAGATAGCGCAGATTGGTCTCGGTTCCATCGATGGCGCTCGCAGCCAGCGCTGCATCGAGCTTTGCCAGCGCTTCGGCACGATCCTTTCCAGTCACAATAATCTTCGCGATCATCGGATCGTAGAACGGCGTAACCGTCGCGCCGGACTCGATCCAGGTCTCTACCCGCGCCAGCTCCGGCTCCGGGAAGCGAACCAGCGACAGCTTGCCGGGAGAGGGCTGGAACTGCTGCGCCGGGTCCTCCGCATACACACGCGCCTCGATCGAAGCGCCCCTGGGCGTGATCGCAAATGAGTCGAGCGGCGCCAGGTCGCCCGAGGCCTCGAGCACCATCCACTCCACGAGATCGACGCCGGTGACCTGCTCGGTGATGCCATGCTCTACCTGCAGGCGGGTGTTGACCTCGAGGAAGTAGAACTCTCCCGTGGCATCGTCGTAGATAAACTCCACTGTGCCCGCGGAGGCATAGTGTACCGCCTTGCCCAACAGGATCGCCGCATCATATAAATGCCGCCGCGTGGCCTCCGTCAGCCCTGGCGCAGGCGTCTCTTCGAGCACCTTCTGGTGGCGCCGCTGCGCCGAGCAGTCCCGCTCGCCGAGCGCAATCACGCCGCCCTTGCCGTCGCCGAAGATCTGCACCTCGATGTGCCGCGCCTGCGCGACATACCTTTCGAGATACACGCCGGAGTCGCCGAAGTTCGCCTTGCTCAGGCGCAGCACCGACTCGTACGCCTCGGTCAGCTCTGCCGCAGAGGCGCAGACCCGCATGCCGATGCCGCCGCCGCCGCCCGAGCTCTTCAGCATCACCGGGTAGCGCAGCGTCTCCGCCTGCCGCAGCGCGTCGTCGCGATCGCTCAGCAGACCGGTGCCGGGAAGCAGCGGAACGCCGCAGCGCTTGGCGGTCTCGCGCGCCGTATGCTTCAGCGCGAAGGCCTCGATGTGCTCCGGATGCGGTCCGATGAAGCGAATGCCGCGCTCGGCACATGCTCGCGCAAAGGTTACATTCTCGCTGAGGAAGCCGTATCCGGGATGGATCGCCTCCGCACCGCTCTGCTCCGCCGCCGCGAAGATCGCGTCGAATGAAAGATAGCTCTGCGCCGCCGGAGCCGGCCCGATCGCCACTGCCTCATCGGCTTCAAATACATGCAGCGAGTTCGCGTCCGCCGCCGAGTACACCGCGACCGAACCGATCCCCATCCTCTTCAGCGTGCGTTCAATCCGGCACGCAATGGCCCCGCGATTCGCAATCAATACCTTCTTAAACATCAAGCTCCTTTTAGCCGATCTCTTCCGCGTTCCACACCAGTACTCGCACCGGCGTCGGGTTATAGGCGTTGCACGGATTATTCAACTGTGGGCAGTTCGAGATCACGATGAGCACATCCATCTCCGCCCGCAGCTCCACATACTTGCCTGCATCGGAGACGCCGTCCTCAAAGGTCAGCCCGCCCGCCGGGGTTACCGGAACATTCATGAAGAAGTTGATATTCGCCGTCAGATCCCGCTTACCCAACTCGCTCCCGGTCTGCCGCGACCACGCCAGCGCGCCCTGGAGAAAGCTCTGCCGGCAGGCATGCATATGCCGCTTTTCGATCGCATAGCGCACCATGTTGCTTTCGGTCGCACAGGCGCCACCCAGCGTGTCATGGCGGCCGCAGGTATCGGCCACGATCGTCAGCAGCAGATTCCGCCCCGTCGAGATGAGCTTCGTCCCGGTGGTCAGGTAGATATTCGCCTGCGTGCGAATCGTGTCCTGCGCGCTGTAGCGGTCGGTGTAGTCGTTGGCGTTGTAGAACAGCGTGTCGACGGCCTGGTTGCCTTCGAGATCGACGACGCGGATGAACTGACCGCGCTTGACCTCGTGCACGAACGAGTCGCCGGCGAGGACGTCGGCCGAGAAGATCGCCTTCTCCGCAACGCGCGGGCTCTCGACTAATACTGCTTCTGGCATCGAAAATGACTCCTGATGGAATGGCTCAAAGAGGGATGGCTGCGGTTTACAGGAAGTAGCGCTCGGTCAAGGTAAACCCGCGCTCGTTCTCGGGCCGAAACCGGCGGCAGAGATCCTCCGGCCCGGGCGCAGGCACACGCTTCACGGTCAACTCCACCGGAACCTGCCGGTACTCGGGATCGGGGTCCATGGGGTGCTGGCAGGTGTTGAGGATCACCAGCGTGTTCATCTCCGCGCGCAGCTCGACCGCGCTTGCTGCCTGCGCGTGGCCGGGAACAAAACGCATGCCGCCGTCCCCGCCCACCTCGACCTTGCTGAAGAAGTTCACATTCATCATCAGATCGCGGCCACTCAGACCGTGCTTCTCCAACTCAATCAGGAAGCCGTCGAGCGCATTCTGATGCCAGTGGTTGTGCGCCTGCTGGTAGCTGAGCACACCGTATTTGGCCGCCACCATGACCGCGTCCGAGCAGCCGCCGAGCGGATCATGCCAGCCCAGCGTGTCGTCGGTGATCGAGCACAGGATCCGGCCCATATCCGAGTAGAGCACTGCCCCTGTCGTCAGCCGCGCGATATGCTGCGCCTTCAACGTATCCGGCAGGTTCAGCCGCTCCGAGGGATTGTCGGCGTTCAGAAACAGCGCACCCACGTTGGCGTGCTCGCCACCGGCGGTAATGCGCAGCGCGGTTCCCCGCTTCAAGACATGCGACCACGTCGACGCTCCCTGCAGCGTCTCCTTCCACAACACTTCAGATCCCACTCCTTCAGAACTCAACCGATCCAACCTTCCCCGGCACGATTGCCGGCTGTTCTACTGGCCCAAAGACGGTACAGCTTATTTCTGTTCCGGTGAAATACGCCAGACGTTCTGCTGGCCGCCGTTCGAAAGCCACAATGATCCGAATCCGAAGCGCAATCCATCCCCGCCCTTGCCCGCCCACTGCTTCACCGGCAGGTTCGTCTTGGCGTCGACCTGGGTCAGGGGAAAGTCATACAGCGTAGCCCACACAGAGCCAGCGCCGAAGGTGATATCGCCGCCCGTGCCCGGGATGCCGCACACAATGGTCGCCACCAGCTTATCGGTCTTCATGTCGACCCGCGAGATCGTGCCATCGCCCTGGTTCAACGTCCACACCGCGCCCGCACCGACCGTGAGGAAGCGCGGCTGCGGCCCCACGGCAATGCTGTCGACTACGCGATTGCTCTTCGGGTCGACCTTCAAGAGCTGTCCATGTCCGAAGGACGACACCCAGATATATCCATCGCCGAAGGCTGGGTTCTCCGACTCGGAAGGCAGCTCCAGGCTCGCGACCACGGCATTTTTCTCGGGGTCAATACGCAGCAGCGTGCTCGGCTTTGCCACCAGCCACACCGAGCCCGCACCGACCGCGATCCCGCCCTCGGAGTTCGCCGGATCGGCCGGAATCTCCGCTGTCACCTTGCCCGTCGACTCATCCAAACGCAGCAGCTTGTGCGACCCGCAGCTCGGCACCCACACCGAGCCCCAGCCATAGGCCAGCCCCGAGCAGGGACGCGGAATGTCTACCATCAGGCCCGGTTTGCCCGTCGCCGGCAGCAGCTGCACCACCTGGTTTGCGCGCGCACTGGTGATCCAGACCGCGTCCTTGGTCATCACCGACCAGTCCGGCGAGCCCGCCACCGGAAACACCACCTGCGGATGCAGTTCGCTCAAGGGACGCTGCACGCCCGGCGTCTTCACCCCGGGCTTCACCACCCGGGGCGGCCGAACGCGGGTAGCCTCGGGCGTTGCCGGAGCGGCAGCCTGCTGCTGCGCGTCTGCGAACCCTGCCAGAACCAAGGCGGCCGTCGCGAGGACTGCACCAGCCCGTACCCAACCCGTATACCGCCTGCAATCGTCGATCCAAGAAGACATGATTTCCCTGCGAGCCTGGCGCTCCGAGTGATGTTGGCGGTGATCGCCAAGGCGAGCGCGCCCGGCGATGCTCAGCGCGATCGCTTGAGTCGGTTGAAGAGAGAGAAAGCCTGGAGGAACGGTGCAGCTCCTACTAGAACAAAAAAACTCCTCTTCCGAGCTTGCCATTGAATTTTTCTATTCCCCCGATAGACAAATCCTTTTCCATAGGCATTCTCTATAAACCCGATTGGACACCGCTATACGACATCGCTCCGGAACGGCTCCAGTCTAAACTCGAGCCACTCACTCCGGTAGCCGAGCACTCTCCCAACAATCCATTCAGACGACCCTGAAAGAGATTGACCATCACCCGCTGTTGAACTTTTAGGTGCCCATGAGATCCAAGAAGTCCCGTTTGAGCCCCGCAGTCTGTGTGTCTTTTCTGCTCCTTCTCGTCCTGGGGACGATCTCCCCTGCCGCGGCGCGGGCCGATGTCCCGACCTTCACTGTCGGCTGGTCGGTGTACGCCGGTTGGAACCCCTACTTCTACATGCAGAAGTCCGGCATTCTGAAGAAGTGGGCGGACAAGTACGGCATCGCGATCAAGGTGCAGCGTTTCGATTACGCCGCCTCGCTCGACTCCTTCGTCGCCAAGAACATCGACGCCTGCACCATGACCAATATGGAGGCGCTCGACATGCCCGCCGCCGCCGGCGTCGACTCCACCGCCATCATCGTCGGCGACTACTCCAACGGCAACGACGCCGTGCTGGTGCGCAACGGCCTCAACTTCTCCACGCTGCCCGGCAAGCCCGTCATGCTGGTCGAGAAGACCGTATCCGAGTATCTGCTGGAACGCGGCATGGTGCTGAACGGCCAGCAGTCCCAGTTGGCCAAGCTGCACCTGATCAACACCTCGGACTCCGACATCGCCGCCGCCTTCCTCAACAACAAGTCCAACCAGGCGGTCGTCACCTGGAAGCCGCTGGTCTCGCAGATCGCCGCCGACAAGAGCGTCCACTCCATCTTCGACTCGTCCAAGATCCCCGGCGAGATTCTGGACCTTCTGGTGGTGCGCACCGAGGTTCTCAACCGCCCCGACGGCCAGAAGTTCGCCAAGGCCATCACCGGTGCCTGGTACGAGACGGTCGCGCAGCTCGCCGCCGGCCAGGCCAACGCCATCAAGTACTCGGCCGCCGCCTCCGGCGATACGGTCGCCTCCTATCAGGAGCAGCTCAAGACCACCGCCCTGTTCAGCACCCCCAAGGCCGCTGCCGACTTCGCCACCAGCCCGGGTCTCGAGCAGAAGATGGACCTGGTCCGCCAGTTCTGCTTCGCCCACGGCCTGCTCGGACAGGGCGTCAAGTCGGTCGACGACGTAGCCATCGCCTATCCCAACGGCGCCGTCCAGGGAAAGAAGGATCGCGTCCGTCTGCGCTTCAACGCAGCCTATATGCAGGCTGCCCAACAGGGGAAGCTCTAACTCGCCATGGCGAATCTAGCGAATCCCTTCGACATTCAAACGCGGCCGAACCGGCTGTTCGCCCAGGCGCTCTCCTGCCTGCTCTTCGTCGTCTGCATCGGCCTGTACACGCAGACCTCGATCAGCCGTCATCGCGAGAATCCTGAGGACCGCGTCGTCCCCAACGCCCGCCAGCTCGCCGCCGGCATTCGCTCCGCCGTGCTTGAGCCCGCCGAGGAGGACGACTACATCCCCGCCGAGGACGCCAGCACCTGGGAGCGGCTGCACCACTCCATGATCTGGAAGGACACCGCCTCGAGCGGGCGCCGCTTCCTCATCAGCCTCTGCCTTCTGGTTCCGGCTGTGATCCTCGCGCTGCACATCGGCCTCTTCCCCTGGTTCGGCGCCGGCTTCCTGCGCTTCGTGCTCTTCTTCGACAAGATCATCGCGCTCTCTCTGCTTCCGATTCTGTTCATCGTCTTCGGCATCGAGGAGTGGTCGAAGATCGCGCTGATCGTCATCGGTGTCGCTCCCACCATGATCCTCGACGTCACCCAGATGGTGAAGGCCGTCCCCGAGGAGCAGATCGTCAAGGCCTTCACGCTCGACGCCAACAACTTCGACGTCGCCTATCGCGTCGTCTTCCGCCAGATCCTCCCGCAGGTCATCAACAGCCTGAGGCTGAATCTGAAGCCCATGATGCTGTTTCTGTTCGCCGGCGAGATGATCGCCGCCTCGGATGGTCTGGCCTACCGCATCGCCATCATGCGCCGCCACATGGGCATGGACGTCATTCTGCCTTACGTGCTCTGGGTGGCCCTGCTGCTCTTCCTTATCGACTGGTCGCTGCGTGTTCTCAATAGGAGGTTACATCCATGGTTTCAGGCTTGAGCGCGCCCGAGTTGAAGAGCCCCAATGAGGACCTCCCGGAGACCAATCCCAGGGTCGAGGTCGCGGGGGCGAATCCCCACGTCCAGCCAGAAGGCGCCGCCGCCATCCGCATCCAGAATGTAGTCGTCTCCTACGCACTGAAGAGCGCCCGCGGCGGTAAGAAGAACGCCCGACGCACCGTGCTCGAAGACATCTCGCTCGACATCGAGCCGGGCGAGTTCGTCGTCCTGCTCGGCGAGACCGGCTGCGGCAAGAGCACGCTGCTGCGCATGATCCTCGGCCAGGAGCGCCCGACCTCCGGTCAGATTCACGTCGCCGGATCGCCCGTCGAACGCGTCGATGCCCGCTCCGGCTACGTGCCGCAGCGGTACTCCCTCTTCCCCGACCGCACCGTGCTCGAGAACCTGGCCATGGGGCCCGAGACCTCGAAGTATCACATCCTCGGCCGGCTGCGCCCGAGCTTCCGCGCCTTCCGCCGCCGCATTCACGAGGAGGCCTACCGGCAGCTCGCCCACATGGGACTCGAGCCCTCCGACGCGCACAAGTATCCACACCAGCTCTCCGGCGGCATGCAGCAGCGCGTGGCCATCGCCCAGGCGCTGATGATGCAGTCCCGCGTTCTGCTCATGGACGAGGCATTCAGTGCGCTCGATCCCGCCACCCGCGCCAGCCTGCAGCGGCTGCTGCGCTCGGTGTGGAGCGAGACCCGCCCGACGGTGGTCTTCGTCACCCACAACACCGCCGAGGCGCTCTTCCTCGGCACCCGGGTGATCGTGCTCGCCCGCACCGGCCGCGAGGACCACTGCGGCTCCCGCGTCGCGCTCGATCTGAAGCTTCCCAACAACAACCCGGCCGCAGGCGGCATGAGCCTGCGCACCCACGGCGAGGAGTTTCTCAACCTGGTCGACCACATCGAGCACTTCTCCCGCGGCGATCGCGCATCAGAAATCGACGAGACTCAGGGCCCCCAATACAGACAAGACGGACAAGACCGACACGACGGAGAGACACCGTGAGTCCTATCTCGAACTCTGCCCGCACTCTCGCCCTCTGTGCTTTGGCCGCATTCGCCACCGTGGCTTCGACCGAGAGCCACTCCACGACGGCCTCTGCGCAGGAGAAGACGACCGCAGCCGCCTCCAGTTCAGCCGCAGCGCGGAGCACAGCCACAAGCCCATCCGCAGCTGACTCCGGGGCCGAGGACAGCACCCAGTTCTTCACCCAGAAGGTTCGCCCCGTCCTGGCCCAGAGCTGCTACCGCTGCCATACCACCGAGGCCGCCGGCGGCCTCCGGCTCGACTCCCACGCCGCTCTGCTCAAGGGAGGCGATTCCGGCCCGGTGGTGGTTCCCGGCAAGCCCGAGAAGAGCCTGCTCATCGAGGCCATCCAGCAGACCGGCGACCTCAAGATGCCCCCCAAGGGCGAGAAGCTCGCCGACGGCGACATCGCCAATCTAGTCGAGTGGGTCCGTCGCGGCGCTGCCTGGGATAGCGCAGAGGCTGCCCAGCCGGTGGTCGCGCTGCTCACCTCCGCCCAGGCCAAAGGTACGCCCGGCGACGACTACTTCGAGAACAAGATCCGCCCCATCTTCGCCAACTCCTGCGGCAGCTGCCACCAGGACGCCGCCAAGGGCGGCCTCAGCCTCACCTCCCGCGCCTCCATCCTCAAGGGCGGCGACTCCGGCCCCGCCATCGTGCCCGGCGACCCCGAAAAGAGCCTTCTGCTCACCGCTGTCCACCAGACCGGCGACCTCAAGATGCCCCCCAAGGGAGCCAAGCTCTCCGCCGACGAGATCCAGGCGCTCTCCGACTGGGTCCGCATGGGCGCGCCCTGGCCGCAGAGCACCACCCCTGTCCGCACCGGCAAACAGATCACGCCCGACATGCGCAAGTGGTGGTCCTTCGTTCCGCTTCAGGACCCCGCCGTCCCCGTCCTCAAGGACCCTGCCTCGAAGTCCTGGGCAAAAACCGACATCGACCGCTTTGTCCTGGCCAACCTCGCCGAGAAGGGCCTGACGCCCGCTCCCATGGCCGACAAGCGCACCCTGATCCGCCGGGCGACGCTCGATCTGACCGGCCTGCCGCCCACGCCCGAGGAGATTGCAGCCTTCGAGAAGGACCCCTCGCCCGACGCCTTCGCCAAGGTGGTCGACCGCCTGATCGCCTCCCCGGCCTACGGCGAGCGCTGGGGCCGGCACTGGCTCGACGTCGCCCGCTACGGCGACGACGACATCCGCGGCCTCGATCCCCGCGGCCGCGGCTACATGCCGCTCGACGGCGCCTGGGTCTACCGCGACTGGGTCATCAAACAGATCAACGACGACGTCCCCTACGACAAGTTCGTGAAGATGCAGCTCGCCGGCGACCTGCTGAGCAAGAACCCCACCGCCGACGATCTTAAGGGGACCGGCTTCCTCGGCGGAGCACCTTGGATCTGGGATCAGGCCGAGCCCATCCAGGGCCGCGCCGACGAGCGCAACGAGCGCATCGACGCCGTCACCCGCGGCTTCCTCGGCCTGACCGTTGCCTGCGCCCGCTGCCACGATCACAAGTACGATCCCATCCTGGCCAAGGACTACTACGCGCTCGGCGGCGTCTTCGCCAGCTCCACCTACAAGGAGTACAACTTCGTCCCCGACTCCGAGGTCGAGTTCTGGCGTCAGCGCTTCAAGCAGGCCAACGACAAGGATGAGGCCGCCCAGGAGTACACCAAGACCGCCGCCCAGCAGCTGGCCAAGGCGCTCGCCGCCCAGTCCTCCGCCTACATGGTCGCGGCCTGGAGGGTCGCCGGCAAGCCCAAGATGAAGGTGGACGAGGCCGCGGATAAAGACCGTCTCGATCCCGAGCTGCTCGATCGCTGGATCGCCTTCCTCGCCAAGAAGCCGCTCTTCTATCCCTACCTGAAGGACTGGCAGCTCATGATCGCCCAGGGCGGCACCGAGGATCAGGCCAAATTCCTCGCCAGTTCCTTCCAGCAGCGCATCCTCGACCTTGAGGTCGAAGAGAAGGCCGTCGACGACGAGAACGAGAAGATCAAAGCCAAGGCCGGCGTCCCCACCGAGCGCGCCAAGGATGTCAAGCCCTCCGACTTCGACACCTACGACCAGTTCTGCCCCGGCTGCACGCTCGAGCTCAAGGTCATCGCCCCGGAGAAGGCCAACCTCTACGAGGATCTCTTCGTGCGCCAGCTGGGCACCGGCATCTTCGAGGAGCGCGGCCTGCCCGGCCTCTTCGTCTTCCGCGGCTGGGAGCTGGTCCGCCGCCTCGGCCCCGCCGAACAGGCCTACCTCACCGCCCTGCAGAGCGGCGGCTCGAACGTCAAGAAGGTCGACGAGATCTATCCCTTCGTCCACGGCCTGGCGGACAAGCCCCAGGCGGTCAACATCGCACTCGACCTGCGCGGCAACCCGCACGCCCACGGCGACATGATCCCTCGCGGCTTCCTCACCGTGCTCGGCGCACCCGACAAGAAGCCCTACACCCAGGGCAGCGGCCGGCTCGAGCTGGCCAACGACATCGTCGCCAGCCCGCTGGCCAGCCGGGTCCTGGTTAACCGCGTCTGGAAGTGGCACTTCGGCACCGGCATCGTCAACACCGCCGACAACTTCGGCGCGGTCGGCGATCCGCCCTCGAACCCCGAGCTGCTCGACTACCTTGCCGTCCGCTTCGAGAAGGATGGCATGTCGCTCAAGCAGCTGCAGCGCAGGATCATGCTCTCCGCGGTCTACCAGCAGAGCAGCAAGGAGACCGCCGACGCGCACGTCAAGGATCCCCTCAACCGCTACTACTCCCACTTCTCGCTGCAGCGGCTCGACGCCGAGCAGCTGCGCGACTCCATGCTCTTCGTCGCCGGCGATCTCAACACCAAAGATGCCGGCGGCCCGGCCAAGGAGCTCGGCCTCGACAACGACCGCCGCACGGTCTATGCCAAGGTCAGCCGCTTCCGCATCGACTCGTTCTTGCAGGCCTTCGACTTTCCGAATCCGACCTTCACCGCCGAGCAGCGCTTCTCCACCAACGTGCCGGTGCAGCGGCTTTACTTCATGAACAACTCCTTCGTCTACAAGCAGGCCGGCGAGTTCGCCGCGCGCGTCTACCCCAAGGGCGACGACACCGCCCGCATCACCGAGGCCTACCGCCTGCTCTTCGGCCGCGTGCCCACTCCGGCCGAGCTGCAGGCCGGCCTCGACTTCCTCAAGAACACCCCGGAGAAGCCCGGCTACCTGGTCAACCAGGAGCCGCTCACCGCCTGGAAGCAGTATGCTCGTGTCCTCTTCAGCTCCAACGAATTCGAGTTTCTGAACTAAGCCGTTTTTTGAACTAAGTACATCGCGCCCACAGGAGATCCGCCCATGCCCTGTCAAAAGCCGAAACCCGTCACTCGCCGCGACGCCCTGCGCAAGATCGGCGGCGGCTTCGCCATGATGAGCTTCGCCAGCATGATCGGCGAGTCGCTCGCCCAGGCCGAGGCCCTCGACGCCGCCAACCCAGGCTCGGTCGCAGCCACCACCGCCGCGACCAATCCCTGGATGATCAAGGATCCCAACTTCAAGCCCAAGGCCAAGCACGTCATCTTCCTGTTCATGAACGGCGGCCTCTCGCACATCGACAGCTTCGACAACAAACCGATGCTGACCAAATACCACGGCCAGCCGATGCCCGGCGGCGACCTCGGCCACGAGCGCAAGACCGGCACCCTGATGAAGTCGCCCTTCGAGTTCAAACGCTACGGCTCGAGCGGCCTCGAGGTCTCCGAGCTCTTCCCCAACGTGGGCGCCTGCGCCGACGACATCTGCGTTGTCCGCTCCGTCTACACGGAGATCCCCAACCACGAGCCCGCCCTCATCATGATGAACACCGGCGCCAACATCATCGGCCGGCCCTCCATGGGCTCATGGCTCACCTACGGCCTCGGCACAGAGAACAAAAATCTTCCCGGCTTCGTCGTGCTCTGCCCGCAGGTGCCGACCACCGTCGGGCCGCCGCTTTGGAGCGCCGGCTTCCTGCCTGCGGTGAACCAGGCCACCTACGTCACCACCGACACCAAACAAAAGGACTTCGACCCCTACAAGCTGATCCCCAACATTCACAACGATCGCTTCGACATCCAGCAGCAGCGCAAGGAGCTGGACCTGATCAAGAAGCTCGACGCGCTCAACGAGGCCGAGACCTACGGCGACGCCCCGGCAGATCCTCAGCTCGAGGCCACCATCGGCTCCATGGAGACCGCCTACCGCATGCAGACCGAGGCGCCCGACGTCTTCGACGTGCGCAAGGAGACCGAGGCCACCATCAAGATGTACGGCGAGGGCTCAACCGCCCGCGGCTGCCTCACCGCCGCCCGCCTCATCGAGAAGGGCGTGCGCATGGTGCAGGTCTACTACTCCCAGGGCGATCCCTGGGACGCGCACCAGGACATCCAGGCCCATCGCAAGAACGCCAAGGACTCCGATCAGCCCTTCGCCGCACTGATCAAGGACCTCAAGGCGCGCGGCCTGCTCGACGAGACCATCATCGTCTGCGGCTCGGAGTTCGGCCGAACCCCGGTGGTCGAACTCGGCGGTGCCGGCACCCACGCCGGTCGCGACCACAACCCGCACGGCTTCAGCATGTGGCTCGCCGGCGGCGGCATCAAGGGCGGCATCACCTACGGCGCCACCGATGACTTCGGCTGGAAGGTCGTCGACAAGCCGGCCCACGTCCACGACATCCACGCCACCATTCTCTATCTGATGGGCATCGACCACACCAAACTCACCTTCCGCTCGAGCGGCCGCGACTTCCGCCTCACCGACGTCGCCGGCAACGTCATTCACGACATCATCGCCTGACCCCACCTCAAGTCCCCCATCTGAGCGCAAGCTCGCTGCGATAGGATGGGGGACAAGCACTCTAACGATCAGCGCTCTGACACGACCAGTTCGAGCAACAAGCACATCAGCTCGACCGAAGCAGCGGGCAGTCTCGCACTGGAGTGGAGAGGCCCCTGTATTCGCCTTTACCGTTACCTCTGTCCTTTTGCTCGTAGCGACCCCCGATTACCAATCCATGAAGATCACCGCATTTCTACTTCTGCTCGCCGTCACTCTCCTGTCCGGCTGTCGCTCCACGCCACCCTCCCCCACCGAGACCAAAGCCATCTCGTGGACCAAGCACCACGTCACCATCGGCGGCAAGAAAGACATCAATCCCGAGCCGCCCGCCGCCGACAACATCGACGACGGCAAGCAGCTCTTCACCTCCTACTGCATGGTGTGCCACGGCCTCGACGGCCAGAACACCGGCGTCCCCTTCGCCGCCACCGTCTCCCCGCCCGTGCCCTCACTCGCCAGCGCCGAGGTCCAGTCCTACACCGACGGCCAGCTCAAGTGGATCATCGAGAACGGCATCTCGCCCTCCGGCATGCCGCCCTCGAAGGGCGACTTTTCCGAGCGCGAGATCTGGCACATGGTGCTCTACATCCGCCACCTGCCCAAGGCCGGCAGCCTGGGCGAACCCGCCGTCTACGGCGGCTCCTCCAAATAGCAGTTCCCCAACGCAAGGCAAGCAATAGAAGACGTCATCCCGTCCGCCGCGCAGTGGAGAGGCCTCTATTCGTCTCTGCCTCCTCTCGCGCAGTTGCGCCATTCTCCTCGGAGGAGCCCACCGGCCCCGGACCTCGCATCACCCTCCGGTGCGAAGCGCCTTTCTGCCTTCCCTCTGCCACTCCACTTCCTGTACCATCCTTGACAATCCATAAAGCATAGAATTCTCGAACTGAAGTGAAACTCGGACCACCTGCCGTGACGCGCAGCTCTTCTCCATTCCGCCTCTTCCTCATTGCCGTCCTCACCATCCTCGCGGCACCGAGTTGTGGAAGAGCCCGTGCGCTCACCGCCGCCAAACCGCTCCGCGAGTACGGCCGCCAGACCTGGCAGACCGAATCCGGCCTGCCGCAGAACACCGTCCACGCCGTCCTCCAGACACGCGACGGCTTCCTCTGGATCGCCACCGAGGGCGGCCTCGTCCGCTTCGACGGCCAGGACCTCCTCACCTTTGACACCACCAACCTCCCCCAGCTGCACAGCAACCTCATCAGCGACCTCGCCGAGGACGACCGCGGCGTGCTCTGGGTCGCCACCAGCGACGGCCTGCTCGCGCTCACGGCCGATCCCCTGCACCCCCGCTTCACCCGCTACACCACCGCCGACGGCCTGCCCTCGAACAACGTCCAGACGCTGCGCAGACGCGGCGGCGGCCTGCTCGTACTCACCTCCGGCGGCGCCGCACTGCTGCTCTCCGGCCGCCTGCAGCCGCTCCCCGGGCTCACCGCCGAGCTCTCCCCTGCTCTGGTCACCGAGGGCCCCAACGGCGCCCTCTGGATCGCCAACGGCCGCCAGATCCTCTCCCTCGCCGCCAGCGCCACCGCCCTCACCCCCGCCTTCTCCGACACGAAGATTCCCGCCGGCATCGGCTCCCTCCAAACCATCGCCGCCACCGCCCAGGGCGAGCTCTGGGTCGGCGGCCACGACGGCCTCGCCCTGCTCAGCTACAACCGCAAGCTCCTGATCCTGCACCCCACTCCCTCGGCCAACATCACCGCGCTCGCGCTTGAGCCCAACGGCACGCTTTGGATCGGCACCGCAGCCGGCCTCGCCCAGTACAGCAACGGGACGCTGCGAGCTGTCCCCGCAGCCGCCCAGCCCAGCAGCCACGCCATCACCTCCGGCCGCGTCCTGCAGCTTTTTCAGGACCGCTCCGGCGCGCTCTGGATCGCCTATGAGCTCGGCCTCGCCCGGCTCACCTCCGCGAGCACCACCGCCGCGGCCGCAGCCAGCGCCCGAGAGATCCTGCAATCCCCCATCCCCCTTCCCGGCGTCCTCTCCGTCGTCGAAGACCGCGAGGGTGACATGTGGTTCGGCACCGACACCGGCGGCCTCACCGTCCTGCGCGAACAGGCCTTCTCCACCCTCACCTCCACCGATGGACTCTCTGGAGACTTCGTCCGCGCCGTCTTCCAGGACCACGCCGGCACGCTCTGGATCGGCACCAACCGCGGCCTGAACAGGCTGCGCGACGGCAGTGTCTCCTCGCTCCCGAGCCTCGCCGGCCACGTCGTCCTCGCCCTGGCGGAGACCGCCGCCGCCACCGGCCATCCCGATCTCTGGATCGGCACCCCCGACGGCCTCAGCCGCCTGCACGACGGCAACCTCACCCTGCTCACCAGCGCCGACGGCCTGCCCGACGACTTCGTTCGCTCCCTCTACACCGATCGCGACGGCTCGCTCTGGGTCGGCACCCGCAACGGCCTCGCCCACTACTCCGGAGGAGCCTTTACCACCTACTCCCGGCTGGACGGCCTAGGTTCCGACGTCATCGGCGCCATTCTCCGCAGCCGCTCCGGAACGCTCTGGGTCGGCACGCTCGGCGGCCTCAGCAGCTTCGACGGCCGCGGCTTCCACAACTACACTCACAGCCCGCAGGCGCCCGGCGGCCTCGCTGGCGACGCCATCACCACGCTCCACGAAGACTCCCAGGGCACGCTCTGGATCGCCGCTCACGCCGCCGGCCTCACCCGCCTGCGCAACGGCGTCTTCACCGCCATTCACCCGACCGAGGGCAATCTTCCGCAGGAGATCTTCAGCATCCTTGAAGACTCCAGCCAGGGGTCCAGCGCACCCTCTCCGAACCTCTGGCTCGGCTCCAGCCGCGGCATCTACCGGGTCGGCATCGCCGCACTCAACGCCCTCGCCGACCAACAGACCGCGTCGCTTCCCACCGCCGTCTTCGGCATCGCCGACGGCATGAGGATCTCCGAGTGCAGCAGCGGCGGTCATCCCGCCGCCTGGCGCTCGCAGGATGGCAGCCTCTGGTTCAGCACCCTCAAAGGCGTCGCCAAGGTCAAACCCGGCTCCGGATTCGACAATCCCGTGCCCCCGCTCACCGCCATCGAACAGGTCCTGATCGACGGCAATGGCGAGAAGGTCGAAAACAACAGCGAGAAGATCGATTCCAGCGGCGACAGAATCGACAGCATTAGCCAGAAGATTGCCGGCAACGGCGACACAAACGACGACGACGCCACCGGCCATTCCAGCGGCGACGATCATCCCGGCGGCAGCCTCACCCTCCCCCCCGGCACCGAGCGCCTCACCCTCCACTACGCCGGCCTCAGCTTCGCTGCCCCGCAGAAGGTCCACTTCCGCTATAAGCTCGAGGGCTTCGACCACGACTGGATCGACGCCGGCACCCGCCGCACCGCCTACTACACCAACCTCCCGCCCGGCAGCTACCGCTTTCTGGTCTCCGCGGCGAACAACGACGGCGTGTGGAGCCTCGCCCCCGCTGCGCTTCCGCTCACCCTCGAACCCCACCTCTATCAGACGAGCTGGTTTCTTCTCCTCATCGCCGTCGCCCTTCTCGGCCTCGGCTATCTGGTCTACCGCTCCCGCCTGCGCTTCCTCGCGGCGCAGTACCAGGCCGTGCTGCACGAGCGCAGCCGCATCGCCCGCGAGATTCACGACACCCTCGCCCAGGGCTACGTCGGCGTCTCAGTGCAGCTCGAGGTCACCTCCCGCCTGCTCAAGACCTCTCCCGAAGCCGCCGCCAGTCAGCTCGAGATCACCCAGCAGCTGGTCCGCTCCTCGCTCACCGAGGCGCGCAGCTCCATCTGGAACCTGCGCTCTCCGCTCTCCGCCAACGGCACCGAGCCCGACACCCTCCCGCTGCGCATCGCCAGCGCCATCGAGACCCGCCGCCACGCCGACGGCCCGGCCATCCGGCTCGACGTGCGCGGCGCCTTCCGCAGCCTCGCACCCCGCATCGAGAACGAGTTCCTGCGCATCGCCCAGGAGGCGGTCACCAACTCCATTCGCCACTCCGGCGCCCGGCAGATCGTGGTCACCCTCAGCTACGACACCGAACGCCTCCGCCTGCAGATCGACGATGATGGCACCGGCTTCACCCCAGCGCCCGGCGGCCTGGTCGCCACCGGCCACTTCGGCCTGAAAGGCATGGAAGAGCGCGCCGCCGACATCGGAGCCCAGCTCCACATCCGCAGCGAACCCGGCCAGGGAACCACCATCAGCCTCACCTGTGATCTCCGCGGGGCGCGCGCCTCCGGCCAGACAACCAGGAACGGCACCGAACGCACCCCCACCGAACGCCGGCCGCCCCGCATCGAGAGGAAAGAGGTATCATGAGCGACCCCGCCCACAACCCCGCCCACGACCCCACACACGTCCGCATCCTCATCGCCGAGGACCATCACGTCGTCCGCCAGGGCTTCATCGCCCTGCTCCGCATGGTCGAGGGCTTCGAGGTCGTCGCCGAGGCCGCCGACGGCGACCAGGCCATCGCGCTCTTCCGCCAACATCGTCCCGACATCACGCTCATGGACCTTCGCATGCCCGGGCCCGGCCGCGTCCAGGGCGGCGTCGAGGCCATCACCGCCATCCGCAGGGAGTTTCCCGACGCCCGCATCATCGTCCTCACCACCTTTGACGGCGACGAGGACATCTTCCGCGCCATCCAGGCTGGCGCCCGCGGCTATCTGCTCAAGGGCATGAGCGCCGACGAACTGATCGACGCCATCCAGACCGTACACCGCGGCAAATCCCGCATTCCCGCAGCCGTCGCCGAGCGCCTCGCCGAACGCCTCTCCGGAAACGCCCTGACCGAGCGCGAGACCGAGGTGCTCAAGACCATCGTCGCCGGCAAAAGCAACAAGGAGATCGCCGCCGCCCTCTTCATCTCCGAGGCCACCGTCAAAACCCACATCAACAACCTGCTCAGCAAACTCGGCGCCGCCGACCGCACCCAAGCCGCCACCATGGCCCTGCAGCGCGGCATCGTCCACCTCGACTAGCTTTGTGGTCGTTGCTGTTCTGCTGTTCTCGCCGATGTCTTGTTTCTGCCGTCAAACGAAGAATTACGAGAAACCCATGATCCGACTCCTGCTGCTTCTTCTCCTCGCCACCCCCGCCCTCGCCCAGCGCGACTCCCACTGGCGGCCCGCAACCGAGGCCGAACTCAAGCAGGTCATCCCTGCCCGCGCCCCCGTCGTCGACGAGCGCATCGAGACCGAGTCCCGCACCGCCTCCGGCATCTCCGACGGCCGGGGCCACGTCGTGGCCGGCGTCCTGCTCATCACCGCCGGCTACTCCGCCAACGGCAAGTACTCCTACTTCCTGCTCACTCAGGTCCCCATCCGGATTGGCAGCACCGTCCTCGCTCCCGGCAACTACCTCATCGGCTGGACGCGCGGCGAAAACGAGCTCCACGTCACCCTCTCCGAAGCCAGCACCGGCAAGTCCGTCGTCGAGGCCACCGCCGTCCGCAACCCCGCCGTCCGCCACGTCGAGTCCTTCCACATCTCGCCCCCGGACGCCCTCTCCGTCATCCAGTTCGGCCGCTTCACCCTCCCCTACTCCCTGCCCTGAGGCCCAATCGTCGACAGACAATTGTGCCGCAAGCTGGTCATAGCTACTGCTGCTCGAAACGAAACGCCGCAGGAATCAACGCCGCTAACGGAGCCTCCGCAGCCGCTCCACCCTCTGCGGGATAGAACACCCAGGTATCGGGCGTGCTGAACTCCAGAATCGTCTGCCGGCACGCACCGCACGGCATACTGGCCGCCGCGTTCAAATTTGCAACCGCCACCGCACGAATTCGGATCGACGGCCCGTGCAGTCCCACTGCGGTCGCGATCGCCGCCTGCTCCGCGCACGTGGTCAGCCGGAACGACGCATTCTCCACATTGCATCCGGTCACGATCACCGGTTCGCTGTGGCCGTCGACCGAAAGTAAAATGGACGCGCCGACGCGGAACCTACTGTAAGGAGAGTGCGAGTTCCGCGCTACCTGCTCTGCGCGGTGCCGCAGGTCTTCAATCTCCCGCGGGTTGAGGCCGCTGGGATGTCCATGCTCAATCATGAAGCTGAGACTAGCGGCGGCCGTCCTCGCCGGTCAAGCTAGCCGGTCAAGCCAGCCACTAACTCGAGCCTGCATCTCATACCGATGTAGGCTAAGGGAGCCAACCGACATGCCACGACCTCCCTTGCAACCCGGCGCCTCCAAATCGACGCGCCCACCTGCGGCCAGGCCGGCTCGGGCAAAGGCCCGAAACCTTGGTGACACGCAGGCCACAGCCGACCCACTCGCGCTCTTCCATCCCATCACCGCTGCCTGGTTCCGCAGCGTCTTTGGCGCCCCGACCGCGCCGCAGCGCGAAGGCTGGCCGGCGATCGCCCGCGGCGAATCCACTCTAATCCTCGCGCCCACCGGCACCGGCAAGACCCTGACCGCCTTCCTCTGGTGCATCGACAGGTTGTCGCTGCAGTCGCCGGCCGACGCAACCGACAGGGCCCCGCATGGCTGTCGCGTCGTCTACCTCTCGCCCCTGAAGGCGCTCGCCGTCGACGTCGAGCGCAACCTGCGCACTCCGCTCGAGGGCATCGCCGCGATGGCCGAGCGCGAGGGCGTGCACGTCCGCATGCCCGAAATCAGCATCCGCACCGGAGACACCTCGCCCCAGCAGCGAGCCCGTTTCCGCCGCCATCCCGGCGACATCCTCATCACCACCCCCGAGTCGCTCTACCTTCTGCTCACATCCGAGGCAGGAGAGTCGCTGCGCTCCGTCGAGACCGTCATCGTCGACGAGATTCACGCTCTGGTACCCAGCAAGCGCGGAGCCCACCTGGCGCTTTCGCTCGAGCGCCTGGAGGCCCTGACCGGACGCCCATTGCAGCGCATCGGCCTGTCCGCAACGCAGCGACCACTCGAAGAGGTAGCGCGCTTTCTGGGCGGAGCAGAGGTTGACGCAGCAGGGACTGAAGCCGCAGAGGCCGCGCCAACATTTCAGGATCTCCCACCGATTGAGCCGGAGCCGGCGCGCAGTGACGCTCGTTATCGACCCGTCACCATCGTGAACGCGGGAACGCGCAAGCTCCTCGATCTGAAGGTCGAGGTCCCGGTCGAAGACATGGCGAGACTCGGAGAGCCCGACGTTGCTGAAGAGAAGGAAAACGGCGCGACCGCTCAAACGCCGAAGCGGACCTCCATCTGGCAATCCATTCATCCGCGCCTGCTCGAGATCGTCCGCGAGCGCACCTCCACGCTGATCTTCGTGAACGCCCGTCGCATCGCGGAACGTATGGCCGGAGCGCTGAACGATCTCGCCGGCGAGCCGATCGCCCGCGCCCATCACGGCTCGCTCGCCGCCGCGCAGCGCAAGGAGATCGAAGAGCTGCTGAAGGCCGGCGAGATCAAGGCTCTCGTCGCCACCTCCTCGCTCGAACTCGGCATCGACATGGGCGCCATCGATCTCGTCATCCAGATCGAGGCGCCGCCCTCGGTCGCCAGTGGCATGCAGCGGATCGGCCGCGCGGGCCATCACGTCGGCGCTCCCTCGAACGGCATCCTCTTCCCCAAGTACCGCGCCGATCTGATCGCCTGCGCCGCGGTCACGCGAGCCATGCATGAGGGCCACGTCGAATCGACCCGCTTCCTGCGCAATCCGCTGGATGTGCTGGCGCAGCAGATCGTCGCCATCGTCGCCCATCCTCCGCTGGAGCTCGTCGCTGCAGAAAGACGCCGCGACCGCAGGACTCCCGAGGCCGAGAGTCCCGGCCTCAGCTACGCCGCGCTCCTCCGCATCGTCCGCGGTGCGGCTCCCTTTGCGGCCCTGAGCCAGAACGCCTTCGACGGCGTGCTCGACATGCTCGCCGGCCGCTATCCCTCCGACGAGTTCGCGGAGCTGCGGCCTCGCATCACCTGGGACCGCACTCGCAACTGGATCACGCCGCGCTCCGGGGCCAAGCACATCGCCATCCTCAACGGCGGCACCATTCCCGATCGCGGCCTCTACGGCGTCTTCCTCGCCGGCAAGCAGGGCAAACCGGTTCGCGTGGGCGAGCTCGACGAGGAGATGGTCTTCGAATCGCGCACCGGCGACACCTTTATCCTCGGAGCCTCCACCTGGCGCATCGAGGAGATCACCCACGACCGCGTCCTCGTCTCGCCCGCGCCCGGCGCCCCCGGCAAGATGCCCTTCTGGCATGGCGATCAGGCCGGCCGCCCCATCGAGTTTGGCCGGCGCATCGGCGCCCTGATCCGCAGCCTGCGGGAGATGCCGCCGAGCGCCGCCGCCGCCACCCTCACCCATCACCACGATCTCGACCCCACCGCTGCAGAGAACGCCTTGCGCTACCTGGCCGATCAGCAGATTGCAACCGTCACGGTTCCAGATGACCGCAACCTTGTGATCGAGCGTGTTCGCGACCAGCTCGGCGACTGGCGCGTCTGCGTGCTGACGCCCTTCGGCAGCCGCGTTCACGCTCCTTGGGCGATGGCCGCGACCGCCAAAATCCGCGCAGGCGGCGGCCCCGAGGTCGAGACCATGTGGAGCGAAGACGGCTTCGTGCTGCGCTTCCCCGAGACCGACACCGCCCCCGACGTAGCCCAGCTTCTGCCCGAGCCCGAGGAGGCCGCCGAGCTGGTGCAGCGCCAGCTCGGAGCCACCGCCCTCTTCGCCGCCAAGTTTCGC